>Ga0066652_100000805_pt1 | contig 15543 bp, 15 predicted proteins | sample GraSoiAngelo_101_FD_71413 | JGI IMG/M metagenome (GOLD analysis project Ga0066652, IMG submission 71413) | Grasslands soil microbial communities from the Angelo Coastal Reserve, California, USA - 14_0903_02_30cm | ecosystem: Environmental > Terrestrial > Soil > Grasslands | place: USA...
AGAGCCATGGAAGGAGCCGGCGCGTGAGGTGCGCTTCGTGCCCATGCAGGCTCGGCTCGGCGACTACGCGCTCTTTTTTCGCAAGGCAGCAGTCGAGATCACGTTCGAGGGGGACCGCTATCTGGTGGTCCCGCAGACGGCCATCCTCGCGCTGGTGCGCGAGTAGCCCGAACCGACTTCATCAGAGAGGAAGGCAATGATGTACGATGAACGCTTCGTGACCCCGATGCGCCAGGAGCTCACCCGTCTCGGCGTCGAGGAGATGCGGACGGCGGCGGAGGTGGACGCACGGCTGAAGGATGCGCCCGGGACGACGCTGGTGGTCGTCAACTCGGTGTGCGGCTGCGCGGCGCGGAATGCGCGACCGGCCGTCGCGTCGGCGCTGCGCCACAGCGTCAAGCCCGATCATCTCACCACCGTGTTCGCGGGTCAGGACGTCGAGGCGACGACCAAGGCACGTTCGTACTTCACGGGCTATCCGCCCAGCTCGCCGCAGATCGGGCTGCTCAAGGATGGCCAGGTCGTGTTCATGCTGGAGCGGTGGCAGATCGAGGGACGCTCCGCGGACGACATCGCGAAGGACCTCGTCGGCGCCTTCGACCAGTTCTGCGCCCAGCAGCCGGCCGGTCGAGTGTGATCCTGGTGTGGTCGAACGGCCAGATGTGTGACGGCCCCGCGACATCGTTCGTCCGGGGCCGTCTTCGTGCTCGAACCACTCCCTCGCGAACGACGACCGATGCACGGCTGGTCGGCGCTCCAGCGACCTCGAGCGAGCTCGACACTCTGGCGTTTGTGATCCAAATCACACAACTTGAGGTCGTGGCTTCCAGCGCTTGCTGGTGACCCGGCACCACCCCCGCCTGAGGCTACTCCCAGTGGCCGACGCTGTGACCGACTTCCGCCCGTCCGCGCCCGTCATTCCGCGCCAGAAGCTTCCCGAGCGCTACGCCCTCGCGGCCGTTCGTGAGGAGGCGTTCGCCAACGGGACCGCCCCACCACCGGGTGTCACGCTCGCGGACGCCGACACGCATCGCGGACAGGCCGCGGGTTTCGAAGCGGCGAGTGTTGCGCTGCAATCGCACCGGCGGCTCACCGATGCCGTCGACATGCTTCGCCGACTCATGAACCGCCTCGAGCTCCGCGGCGACGAGACGATCTATCCGGCCGCGTGGCGCGACGGCTACATCCGCGCCGTCGATGATGCGGTGCAGACGATCGAGCGCACGCTCGAAGCGGAGCGATTCGACGCGGCGCGCGACCGCCGGCTCGAGCGACGCGTGATGCGGATCGACATGCGACGGTAGTGAGTAGTGAGTGGTGGTGAGTGACGACCTCGGGATGCTGCATGCTTCCCGAGGTCGTTCGATTTCACTCCCCACTCCCAACTTCCCACCTCATCCCATCCACCGACCACTCTCGCCGCGCCACCATTCCGGGCACGCGCTCTGCACTCCGCCAGGGTCCATGCAATGGACTCACACCGCGGAGAAGGCACATGGAGCGCAACGCGAACGACACTTTCGGTAACCAGAACGCCGGCGACGCGACGACGGGCGCTGGGTTCGGCGGCACTAGCGGGGCCGGCTCGCAGGCGGGCTCGCAGGGCACGGGCGCATCCGGGACCGGCGGCTACGGTGGAAGCACGGGTGGTACCGGCACAGGTGGATACGGGGGAACGGCGGACGCGAGCTTCTCGCGCGAGACGGGCACCGATGGCGGCGTCGCCGACCGCGCGCGAGAGAAGCTGGCCGATGCGGGCTCCACGGTCCGCGACAAGGCGGGCAACCTGAAGAATTCGCTCGCCGACGCGCTCGAATCGGGCGCGGAACGGCTGCGTCGGCAGGCGGCGGGTGGTGGCCAGACCGCCGGTGCTGCAGCGACCGGTGGCAGCGTCGGCATGGTGTCCGAGCAGCCGAACCGAATGACGGACATGTCCAATCAGGTCGCCGGCGGATTGCAGGGCGCCGCCGATTGGCTGCGTGATGCCGATCTCGACGGACTCAAGTCCGGACTGGAGCGGCAGGTCAAGGAGCATCCAGGACGGACGCTCGCCGTCGCGGTGGGCGTCGGCTATCTGCTCGGCAAGGCGATCCGGAAGTAGGGGGCCGCATGGCGGTCGATCATTCGAACGACGGCCGTCGCGGCGTCGGCGCACTCCTCCGCGATCTTGCGGAGGGGAGCGCCGAGCTGGTGCGGGGTGAGGTCCGGCTCGCCCGCATCGAGCTCGGGAGCGCCACCGGGGCGGCCGCGAAGGGAACGACGTACGTCGCCCTCGGCGGCGTCCTCCTGCTGCTCGGCACTCTGTCCGCCTTCACCGGCCTGATCCTGCTCATTGGCGATCAGTGGCTCCCGCACGATCTGTACTGGCTCGGTGCACTGCTCGTGGCACTCATCGCCGGCGGCGTCGCCGCCTGGCTCGCTCAGCGAGGGCGCCGCGCGCTCTCGCCGTCCGCGCTCGCACCCCACGAAACGGTGGCGACGCTCAAGGAGGACAAGGAATGGCTGAAACAACGGCTGACGTCCGGCGCGACATCGAGCTGACGCGCAATCGGATCTCGGACACGCTCGAGCAACTCGAGCAGAAGCTGAACGTCACGCAACTCGTGCGCGACAACCCGTGGCCGGCCCTCGCGCTCGCCGTCGGGGCAGGGGTGCTGCTCAGCGGTTCACGCGCCGACGTGAAGGCCGCTGCCGCCACCGTCACGGCCACGAAGGGTGCGAGCGGCCGCATCGGCACCGTGCTCGACGATCTGGTCGCGCAGGTGGTGCAGAGCTTCCACGGCGTGGTCGAGCAGCGCATCGAGGGACTCGCCACCCAGGTCAAGCAGGCGATCGGCGCCCCAGTGACGTCTCGCGGCTCGAACCTGCCCGTGACGCAGAATGCCGACTCCTCACTCGGCTTCCAGGGCGCAAACGCCGGCGACGGCGCGACGACAGCTCCACGCGCCGATTGAGCTCGCGCTCTTTCGGTGCGTGACTGAGCGGGGCCGGCGCAGAGCCGGCCCCGTTTCGTTTTCTTGCGTGGGTGCGCGAATGCCGCGGGCCTTGTGACTTCATCCGCGCACCCGCGCCCTAGCGCGCGTACTTGATCCACCGCGCCAGCTCGCCGAGCGACGGCTTCTTGCCGTACATCAACAGACCGACGCGATAGATCCGCCCCGACAGCCAGATCGATGCGGCGCACGCCGCCGCGACACCGGCCAGCGCGCCCACGACCTCGATCCAGGGGACCGGAACGAGGGTGATGCGCAGCGGCATGATGATCGGCGCCGACGTCGGCAGCATCGACATCGTGCGCGCCATCGCGCTCCCGGGGTTCGCCATGATCGGCCCCATGAAGATCACCGACGACACCAGTAGCAGCATCACCGGCGTCGCCGCCTGCTGCACGTCCTCCTGACTGTTCACCATCGCGCCCACCGCCGCGAACAGCGAGGCGTAGAAGATGAATCCCAGCACGAAGCAGAGGAACAGCGCAACGGTCGCCCACAAAGGCACCGGTGGAAGGCCCACGGCGAGCAGCCCGAGCCCCGGCGAGCCTCCGGCGCCCGGGCTGCCAGCCGCCGTGGCCACGGCCGCCGCCTGAACCTGTTCACCGAAGATGTACTGAGCGCCGTACTTCATCGCCGCGATCGACAGCACCACCCACGAGAGCACCTGCGTGATCGCCACGAGCCCCACGCCGAGGATCTTGCCCGCGAGCAGGATGTCGGTGTTCACGCTCGACACCACCACCTCCGCCACCCGTGTGGTCTTCTCTTCGAGCACGCTGCGCATGATCGCCTGTCCATAGATCACGATCATCATGTACAGCAGCAGCGCCACCGCGTACCCGAGGAAGATGAGCCCGAGCTGCACCCCCCTGTCGCGCCCCTTGTCGTCGATTCGCTGGGTATGCATCTCGAGTGGAAACCGCGCGAACGCCGCCACTCTCTTCGGGTCGATTCCGTCGCGCTCCATGCGCTGGGCGAGCACCTGACTGCGCACGATCCCGCGAATGGCGTCGACGTCGTTGTGCGAGTTCGCGTTGCGTCCCTCGTAGCGCACCGAGTCACCTTTCACCGTGGCCGAATCGAGGAGGAGATAGCCGAGGACCTCCTCGCGCTCCACGCGGAGCAGGGCGCGGTCCTGCGCCACCGCTGCCCCCGCGCGATCGACAACCGTGAGGTACGGTGCGCGCGAGAGCGGGAAGCGCTCTCGGAGCCCCGCCACGACGCGCTCGCCGAGTCCCATACCTGTCGCGTCGATCACGTCGATGTGTGCGACGTCGGGCGTGCCCTCGGCCCGTCCGCCGATCAGCCGCGGCGCGCCGGCGACGAGCAGAAAGAACACGGGTCCGAGCAGCGTGCCGAGCACGAACCACTTCGACCGCACGCGCTCGAGATACTCGCGCCGGAACACCACCAGGAGCTTAGCCATGACCGGTCATCCCCTCCTCGACGCCTCGCGCGCCGACGCGCTCGAGGAAGATCTGATGCAGTGACGGGAGTACCAGCTCGAAACGCTGGATCGCCGCCCCTGTCGCCACGACGCGCCGGAGCAATTCCTGCGCGTCGGCGCCGACCGCGAGCTCCAGCTCGTAGTAGCGGTTGTTGTCGTCCACGCGTGAGACGAGCCGCCGGTCGCTCAGCACCGGCGCGACCAGATGGCGCGCCTCGCCCTCGACCGCGAGCGCCACGAACCGGCCGCTGTGGGCACTGCGCACCTCGGCCACGCCGCCGTCCAGCACCTTCTGTCCCCGCGCGATGATGCACACCGAGTCGCACAGGCGCTCGGCGTTGTCCATCATGTGCGTGCTGAAGATCACCGTCTTGCCGCGCGACTTGAGCTCGACGATCGCATCCTTCAGTGCCTGCGCGTTGATCGGATCGAGCCCCGAGAAGGGCTCGTCGAGGATCACGAGATCGGGATCGTGCACGAGCGTGCCGATGAACTGCACCTTCTGCTGCATGCCGCGCGACAGTTCGTCGATCTTGGCGAGACCCCAGTCCTTTTCCCCGTTCTTCAGGTCGAACCGGCGCAGCCACTCGTCGATTCGACGATCGGCGTCGCGCCGCTTCACCCCTTTCAGCTCGGCGAGGAAGCGCAGCACGCGGCGCACCTGCATCTTCTTGTACAGCCCGCGCTCTTCCGGGAGATAGCCGATCCGATCGGTGATCCCGTTCGCCCGGTGCGGCTGCCCGAGCAGCGTGATGGTTCCGCTGTCGGGCACGATGATGTTGAGGATCATCCGGATCGTCGTCGTCTTGCCGGCGCCATTCGGGCCGAGGAGCCCGTAGACGCTGCCGCGCGGAACGGCCAGTGAGAGATCGTTGACGGCGACGTGCTGGTCGTAGCGCTTGACGACGCTGCGAATGTCGATGGCGAGGTCGGACATGATGGAGCGAAGGAGCCGGTCGAGGCGCACGTGCGGGCATCTGCAGGCGCAGTCCGGCACTTGCCCAGTCTGTCGTCGTGCAACGAGATTCGCCACATGCGGCTGCCTGGAATCGCACTTCTCGTCGCGTCGCTCGCGCTCACGCGTCCCCGCGAGGCCGCCGCGGCATCGGTCGCCGACACGGTCGTCGTCTTCACGGCCGCCAGTCTCGCCGTGCCGATCCGGGCGGCGCTCGACAGCTTCGCGCGCCAGACGGGCGTCGTGGTGCAGCAGGAGAACGGGGCGTCGCTCGAGCTGGCGCGCCGCGTCACCGAGCTGCGTCGCGTGCCCGATGTGATCGCACTCGCCGATCAGGAGGTGTTCCCGCAGCTGCTCGTGCCGCGCGCGACGTCGTGGTACGTGCGGTTCGCCCGTAACCGCATGGTCGTCGCCTTCACCGACCGATCGAACGGAGCGGCGCAGCTCACGCCATCCAGCTGGTATCGCGTGCTTTCGCGGCGGGACGTGCGGGTCGGGCGCAGTGATCCGCGGCTCGCACCAGTGGGATACCGTACCCTGCTGCTGTACCAGCTCGCCGAGACGTACTACCGCCTTCCGGGTCTCGCCGCTCGGCTCGAGGCACGCACGCCGCCGGCGCTGATCCGCGCCAACGCGTCCGAGCTCGTCGCGCTTCTTCAGGCGGCGGAGCTGGACTACATCGTCGACTACGAATCACTCGCGCGCGCCAACCGGCTGCGCTTCGTCGCACTCCCGCCGCAGATCGACCTCGGCGATCCGGCACGAGCGAGCGAGTACGCGCGCGCGCGGGTGCGCGTGGCGCGCCGGACCGACACCACGACCTATGCAGGCGGACCGATCGTGTACGCCGCGAGCGTGCCGCGCGACGCGCCCCATCCTGCGGCGGGGCAACGGTTCCTGCGGTACCTCATCTCGTCGGCGGGGCAGACCGTGCTGCGCGCCCACGCCGTGGACGCGTTGCCCGTCCCAGAGCTGGTAGGAGACTCCGTGCCGCCGGCGCTTCGCGCGACGCGCCGGTGAGCTCGGTCGCGGAGCGCGGCCGCGGTGCGCATCGCGTCGCCGCGGCCGGTGTCGTGCTCGGTGCGCTGCTGCTGCTGGCCCTCCTCGGGCTGCCGATCGTCGTGCTGCTGCTGCGCGGGGGCCTGTCGGGTCTCGCGCAGCTCGGCGCCGACCGCGAGCTGCGCTCGGCGCTCTGGCTCACGGCGCAGACGGCGACCGCCGCCACGCTCGTCGCCGGCGTGCTCGGAACGCCACTCGCCTACCTGCTGGCGCGCGACCGCATGCCGGCGGGCGCGCTGGTGGGAGCGCTGCTCGATCTGCCGCTGCTCATCCCGCATCCCGTTGCCGGGATGGCGCTGCTGCTCGCCTTCGGGCGCGCCAGCCCGGCCGGCACCGCGCTCGCGCAGCTCGGCCTCGCGGTCGTGGGATCGCGTACGGGGATCGTGCTCGCGATGCTCTTCGTCGCCGCGCCGCTCTACGTGAGCGCGGCGCGCGAGGCGATCGCCCGCGTCGACGAGCGCTACGAATCGGTTGCCCGCACGCTCGGGGATACGCCCATCCGCGCCGCGTGGCGTATCACGCGCCCGCTTGCCGGCCGCGGGCTGGTCGCCGCCGCGGTCGTCATGTGGGCGCGCGCGGTGAGCGAATTCGGCGCGATCGTGATCCTCACCTACAATCCGAAGGTCGCGAGCGTGTTGAGCTACGACCGGTTCACCGGCGAGGGACTCGACGCGGCGCTTCCGGTGGCTGCCGTGCTCGTGATTCTCGCGCTCGTCCCGCTGCTCGTGCTGCGCTCGCTCCGCGCGGGCACGGCCCTGGGCGAGCCGGCACGATGATCGAGGTCGCCGCGCTGGAGACGCGCGCCGGCGCGTTCGCCTTGCGCGACGTCTCGTTCTCGCTGCCGCGCGGCGCGTGGGGGATCGTGCTCGGCTCGGCCGGCGCGGGAAAGACGACGCTCCTCGAGACCATCGCCGGAGTGAGACCTGCGGCGGCGGGCCGCGTGCGGCTCCGCGGTGCGGACGTGACCGACGTGCCCCCCGAGCGCCGCGGCGTCGGCATCGTGTATCAGCACGCACTGCTCTTTCCGCATCTCACGGTCGAGGAGAACGTGCGCTACGGCGCACACGACCCCGAGCACGCGATCGCGCTCGCACGGCGGCTCGGAGCTGGGCAACTGCTCGGGCGTGGCGTGCGCGAGCTGAGCGGGGGCGAGCGCCAGATCGTGGCATTGGCCCGCGCGCTCGCGCCTCGGCCCGACATCCTGCTGCTCGACGAGCCGTTCGCCGCCGTCGATCCGCGGGGGCGGACGCGCCTGCGTCGCGAGCTGCGCGCACTGCAGCGCGAGCTCTCCCTCACCGTGCTGCACGTCACGCATGACTTCGGAGAGGCGGGGACCCTCGGCGACCTCGCGATCCTGCTCGACGGCGGGCGCATGGTGCAGGCAGCGCCACCGGAGACGCTGTTCCGCCGGCCGGCGTCGGCAGCCGCGGCCGAATTCCTTGGCGCGGAGAACGTGTACGCCGGCAGCGCCACGCCGCTCGAGGCCGGCGCGGACGACGAGGCGGGCACGATGCGCTTCCGAGCCGGCTCGCTCGAGCTCGTCGGCGTGGGTGAGACGGGCGCCGTCGCGCACGCGGTGATCCGGGGCGAGGACGTCGTGCTGGCGCGCGAGCACGGCGGCACGAGCTCTGCGAGAAACGTCCTCGAGGGCGTCGTCGCCGAGGTGGTGCGGCACGGCGCCCTTGCGCGAGTCACGCTCGAAGTGGGAGAGCTCCCACTCGTGGCGACGGTTACAGCCGGGTCCGTCTCAGAGCTCGGCCTGTTGCCCGGCTCGCGCGCAGTGGCGACAATAAAGGCGACGGCGGTGCATCTCTGTTGATCGAGGCTCCGCGTTGTTGCTCGTCGGACGCGCGAGGCGTCTAATGAGCCGAGGCAGGCGTATACCGCCTCCCGCACCGATTCAGCCGCAACTCAATGCCCCCACGAAAGATCGCGGTGATCGCCGGTGCGGGTCCCGCCGGTCTCACGGCCGCCTTCGAGCTACTCGCGCGCACGGACGTCCACCCCGTGGTCTTCGAGCGCACGCACGCGATCGGCGGCATCGCGCAGACCTACAACTACAAGGGCAACCGGATCGACATCGGCGGCCACCGCTTCTTCTCGAAAGATCAGCGGGTCATGTCCTGGTGGTTCTCGATGATGCCTCGCCAGGGCAAGCCAGCCGCCGATACGGCAGAGCTGGGTCACGACATCGATTACGTCGCGGAGTCCGTGGTACGCCGATTCGCTCCCGAGCTGACGGACGAGTCGGACGGAGATGGCGACGGCGGCACGGCCGTAGCGGGCGGCGTGAGGATGCGCGAGGAGCGCCGGCTCGCCCCCGATCCGGAGACCACGGACGAGGTGCTGCTGCACCGTCCGCGCCTCTCGCGCATCTACTACAAGCGGCACTTCTTCCCGTACCCGATCGGGATCACGCTCACGGTCGCACGCCGCCTCGGGCTCCTGAACACGGCGCTGATCGGGATGAGCTACCTGAAGGCGCAGGCCTTTCCGAAGCAGGACGAGACTTTCCTCGACGCCTTCTTCATCAACCGCTTCGGCCGACGCCTCTACGAGACCTTCTTCCGCGACTACACGGAGAAGGTGTGGGGTGTGCGGTGCGACGAGATCCGCGCCGACTGGGGCGCGCAGCGCGTGAAGGGCCTGTCGCTCAAGAAGGCCGTCGTGCACGCCGTGAAGGATCTCCTCTCGAGCGACTTCCAGAAGGCGCAGGAAGAGCGCGAGACGAGCCTCATCACGCGCTTCTTCTACCCGAAGCTCGGACCCGGGCAGATGTGGGAGATCGTCGCGGGCGAGATCTCGAAGGCCGGTGGCGAGATCCGGCACGGGTATTCCGTCGTCGGCGTCACGACCGAGGGCGACCGCGTCACCGAGGTGGAGGTCGAGGAAGTGGCGACGGGTACGCGCTCGCGCGTGGCCTGCGACTACTTCTTCTCGACCATGCCCGTGAAGGAGCTCGTGAAGCAGACGACGCCGCCGCCGCCGGCGGAGGTGCGCAAGGTCGCGAACGGGCTCGTGTACCGCGACTTCCTCACCGTCGGGCTGCTGCTGAAGAAGCTCCATGTGCAGGTGAAGGGCTCGAAGCCCGCGACCACGGTGGAGGACAACTGGATCTACGTGCAGGACGGCGGTGTGCAGGTGGGACGCATCCAGGTGTTCAACAACTGGAGCCCCTACATGGTGGCCGATCGCAAGAACACCGTCTGGATCGGCCTCGAGTACTTCGTGAACGAGGGCGAGAAGCTCTGGAACATGGCGGACGCCGATCTGATCGAGCTGGGGACGAAGGAGCTCGAGCGCATCGGGTTCATCAAGCGCGAGGACGTGGTGGACGGTTGTGTGCTGCGCATGCCCAAGGCGTACCCGGCGTACTTCGGGACGTACGACCAGCTCGACGTCGTGCGCGACTGGTCGCTCGGGATCCAGAACCTGTTTCTCGTCGGGCGGAACGGCATGCACCGGTACAACAACCAGGACCATAGCATGCTCACCGCGATGATGGCGGTGGACAACATCGCCGAGGGCCGCACGGACCACGCGAACCTGTGGGACGTGAACCTCGACATGGTCTACCACGAGGAGAAGACGGAGCCGACGACGTAGCGCGATGCGCTTCCTCGTCGCCGTTCTCCTGACCGCGCTCGTCGCCATCCTCGAGCGCGGCCGTCTTTCATCCCGGCTCGGCGGCGTGCAGCGCACGCTCGAGTCGCCGGGGGCGCCGCTCGCGTTCGGGCTCGTGTTCGGCGCGATCGTCTGGTGGTCGTGGGGGCAGGTGCACCCGTACGGATTGCTGCACGACGAGCTCGCGTACGTCCTGCAGGCGAAGCTGTTCGTGAGCGGGCGGTGGACCGCGCCGGCGCCGCCGATGCCGGAGTTCTTCGGCCAGGCGCACGTGCTGAACGATCCAGTCGTCGCCTCGAAGTATCCGCCAGGGCATTCCCTGCTGCTGGCGATCGGGCAGCTGTTCGGCGCGCCAGCGCTCGTCGTCGCCGCGCTTGCGGTGCTGCGCGGAGCGCTCACGTTCGCCATCGCGCGCCGGCTCACCAACGGCGCCATCGCCCTCGGCACGGGGATGTTCCTGCTGCACGGGCAGTCGCTGTACTTCGGCGCGAGCTTCTTCTCCGAGACGACGACAGGCGCGATGCTGCTCGTCGCATGGTACGCGCTCCTGCGCTGGCGCGACGAGGGCGGCCGCGGATGGATGGCGCTCGTCGCCCTCGCCGTGGGCTGGTGCGCGATCACGCGACCGTACAGCGCTGTGCTGTTCGCGCTGCCCATCGCGTTCGTGGTGCTTCGCCAGATCGCGCGCACCCGTCGGTGGCGGGAGCTCGGTGTCGGGCTCGCCGTCGGCACCGCAGTGCTCGCGATCCTCCCGCTCTGGAGCGCGCGCACCACCGGCGACTGGCGCGTCTCGCCGTTGGCCGTCTACATGCGCGACTACATGCCGTTCGACCGGCCGCACTTCGGCTACGACCCTACTCCGCCGCGGCGCACGCCGCCCCCCGACCTCGCGTTCGTGAACGCGTCGCTCGACTCGGTGCAGCGGGAGCACACGCTGGAGGCGGTGCCGAAGATCGCCCGCGAGCGATGGAGATTCCTCGCGCTGCAGAGCTGGTTCGAGCCGGTCTCCGAGACTGGCTTCGCCCTGCTTGGCCTCGTCGCCGCGCCGGCGGCGGCGCTCGTCGGGGCGGCCACGGTGCTCTTCGTCTTCGTCGGCTATCTGGCTCACCCCACGTGGCCGGACTGGACGATCTACTACATGGAGACCGCGCCCGTCTTCGCCTTCTATGCGGTGTGCGGCTTCACCCTGGTCCTGCGCGCGCTCACGCGAGAGCACGGGCGCACGCGTGAGTGGACGTGGGCACGCGGGCCACGTGCCACCTTCGCGCTGCTCGCCAGCCTCGTCTTCGTCCTGCCGGTCATCGGGCTCGAGATCCGCTTCTCTCGCCGCCAGCATCTCGGCAACGCGAACTTCCCCCGCTTGTTCGCCCAGGCCGTCGCGCAGCTGCCGCCGCGATCCATCCTGTTCGTGCACCACGCGAAGACGCACGAGGGGCACTGGAGCCTCGTGACCAACGACGCGGACTTCGCCACCGCGCGCACGTGGATTGCCTACGATCGCGGTGACTCCCTGAACGCGGAACTGCTGCGAAGAGTCCCCGATCGCAGTGCCTTCCTGTTCGACGAGAACCGCAAGTCGATCGATCCGTACCAACCCCTCGGCACGGCGTTGAGCAAGCGATGACGGCGCCGGCGATCGCGACGACGAGGGGCACGCGCTGGCCGTCCGTACTCGTGCTGCTGGCGGCCGGATTCGTCTCCGCGCTGCTGCTCTGGTCGCGCCGCGACTACGTGCCGATCTTCGACGGCCGCATCTACGCCGACTGCATCGCGAAAGTGGCGGCGGACCCGGGCTACATCGGTGGATATCGTTGCGCCGGCCACATTGCGGAGAGCTACGTCGCGATCCTCGCCGTCGCGGCGCGCCTGGCGCCGGGCACGCCGGTGGCGCTGCTCGTGGCGAACGCACTGCTGCTCGCGCTCGGCGCGGCGGCGCTGTGGCGTCTCACGCGCAGCGTCTTTCCGGACGCGGAGCATCGGGTCGGCCGAGCCCTCGTCGTGGGCGCGTTTCTCGTGCATCCCGTCGTGCTCGCGTCGGTCGTGCAGCCCGGGCTGGATCTGGGCCTGCTCGTCTTCTCGCTCTGCGCGCTGGCGGCGGCCGTCGAGGGGCGGCGCTGGACGCTGGTGGTGTTCGGCATCCTCCTGATCTTCTCCAAGGAGCCAGGAGTGATGCTGTACGGCGTGATCGTCGCCGTGTGGCTCTGGCGCCGGTGCGAGAGCATGCTGTCGCCCGACGATGCAACGCGCGTCGGCGTCGCCACGCTCGTCCTGCTCGGCTTCATGGCGCTGATCGGCCACGACATGCCGTCAGCGCTGTTCTTTCTCGTCGCGGCGGTGGTCGTCGCGCTGCGTCCGCTGCGGCCTTCGCTGCCGCCGGGGCAGGGGCTCGTCGGAACCGTCGTCCGCGAGTGGCCACTGGCGATCCCCGTGGCGTTCCTCTTCGGGTATCTCGTCTACTACAAGCTACGCGCAACGGCGGCGCACGACGGGAGCGCGCAGCCCGTGGTATGGGGCGGCGGTGGTGGCGCGCGTGTCCTCCTGAAAGCGCTGGTACGCGGCGGCATCTTCGACGGTTCGACGCGCTCGTCGCTGGCGCTCATGTTCGTCGTCGGGTTCCTCTGGGTACCGACGCTCTGGGTGCTGGCGGATCTGGCCATCGGCGCCGTGCGTCACGTACGCAACCTGCCCGCGCGCCCACTTCGCGGCGTCGATCGTTCGGCGCTCGGCTTCGTCGTCGTCGTGCTGCTGGCGAACGTCTGGCTGCTCAGCCGCTTCGTGACGTTCAGCAATCCGCGCTACTACCTGCCCGTATTCCCGCTGGGACTCCTCGTCGCCTACGCGGCGCTGGTGCGACTGCGCGTGCGGCCGCTTGGGCGTGCCGCCATCCTCGCGTCGGTGACGGCGCTGCTCGCCATCTCCGCCGTGCGGACGGTCGATCCCGTCTCGCGGGTGGTCTGGGGGACATTCAAGGTCGGCGACCGCTCGCTGTTGAGCATCACGTCGCTCCGGAACGAGTGCTGCGGCCACGGCCGCGATCAGCTGGGCTACAACCTCGAGTTCACCGAGTTCGCCTCGCTGCAGGACGCGCTCTACGAGCGGCTGAAGCCGACAGACAGCACAGTGCTCGTGCTGCCGCCGAACGGCGACTGGTTCACCGTGGACGCGCTGGACAGCGTCACCCACCACCGGACGCTGCGCGCCAGCGGCACCCTTCGCCCGCGCGTCATCATGGCGCCCGATGCTTACGACCTGGCGGCTCGACGTGCCTGGTACGTCGAGATGCCGTTCATCCCGGATACGATCTTCCGCGTCCTGCTCGCCCGACGGTTCGACATCAGCGAGCCCTGCCGTATCACGCACCAGGGATACGCCATGGACGTGCGCGAGATGCGGTTACGCTCGAGTGCGGCTGCCCGTCCATCGAGCGCGACACAGCCGGCGAGCGACATCGCCGGTGCTTCGCCCTGCGCGCCATCCGAGTCCGTCCTCTCCGCCCACTAGATCGGCATGAAAGTCGTCATCCTCGCCGGCGGTCTCGGCACTCGTCTCCAGGAAGAGACCGTCGCGCGGCCCAAGCCCATGGTCGAGATCGGGGGGCGTCCGATCCTCTGGCACATCATGCACATTTACGCGGCGCACGGATTCCGCGAGTTCGTCGTCGCGCTCGGCTACAAGGCCGAGGTCGTGCGCAGCTATTTTCTGCACTATCACCATCTCGGGCGTGATTTCTCGATCAATCTCGCGGACGGCGCCACGACCATGCACGGCCGGCCGACCGAGGACTGGCTGGTGCATCTCGTGTATACGGGCATGGAGACCCAGACCGGGGGGCGGCTTCGCCGCCTGCGTGAGTGGCTGGGGAACGAGCCCTTCCTGATGACGTACGGCGACGGCGTGGCCGACGTGGACGTCGGCGCGCTGGTCCGGTTCCACCACCAGCACGGAAAGCTGGCCACCGTGACGGCGGTGCGGCCTCCAGCACGATTCGGCGGGCTCGCCCTGAACGACGGCCGCGTGGAGCGGTTCGAAGAGAAGCCGCAGATCGGGGAAGGGTGGATCAACGGCGGCTTCTTCGTGCTCCAGCCGCAGGTGCTCGACTACATCTCCGGCGACGACGTGCTGTGGGAGCGTGGTCCGCTCGAGACACTCGCGGCAATGGATCAGCTTCAGGCATATCGACACGAGGGCTTCTGGCAACCAATGGACACCGTGCGCGATCGCAGCCTTCTGGAGTCGATGTGGCAGAGCGGCAACGCACCGTGGAAGGTGTGGGCGTGAGCGCACCCGGATTCTGGCGCGCTCGTCCGACCCTGGTCACGGGCGGAACCGGACTGCTCGGCGGCTGGCTCACGCAGCGGCTCGTGGACGAGGGCGCCGACGTCGTGTGCCTCGTGCGCGACTGGGTGCCGCAGAGCGAGCTGGTGCGAAGCGGCGCAATGGCGCGCGTGCGCACGGTGCGCGGCGACATCCGCGACCAGACGCTGCTCGAGCGCGTGCTCGGCGAGTACGAGATCGACACCGTCTTTCATCTCGCCGCGCAGACGATCGTGGGCGTGGCGCAGCGGAATCCCGTCTCCACCTTCGAGACGAACATCCAGGGCACGTGGTCTCTGCTCGAGGCCGCCCGTCGCTCCCCGCTCGTGAAGTCCATCGTCGTCGCGAGCAGCGACAAGGCGTATGGCGATCAGGAACAGCTCCCCTACGACGAGGCGACGCCGCTCCAGGGCAAGCATCCGTACGACGTGAGCAAGTCGTGCGCGGATCTCATCGCCCACGCCTATGCCGTGTCGTACCGTCTGCCCGTGGCGATCACCCGCTGCGGCAACTTCTACGGCGGCGGCGATCTGAACTGGAATCGGCTCGTGCCCGGCACCATCCGCGCGGTGCTGCACGGCGAGCGTCCGGTGATCCGCTCCGATGGTACGCTGGTTCGCGACTATTTTTTCGTGGAGGATGGCGTCGGCGCGAACCTGCGCCTCGCGGAAGCGCTGCGCACGCGCCCCGAGCTGGCGGGCGAGGCGTTCAACTTCTCCAACGAGCTGCAGGTCACCGTGCTGGAGCTGGTCGGCCGCATCCTGACACACATGGAGTCGACCCTCGAGCCCGACGTGCGCAACGAGGCATCCCACGAGATCAAGCACCAGTATCTCAGCGCAGAGAAGGCGCGCCGCATGCTCGACTGGGCGCCGAGCTTCACGCTCGACTCCGGGCTGGAGCGCACGGTCGCCTGGTACCGGGAGTTCCTGAACCATGAGTCGTAGCGCCGAGGAGCTGCGGCGGGAGATCCTCGCTCTCGTCGCCGAGTACCACGACGTCGCCTTCGCCCCGCGCGAGTTCGTGCCGGGCGAGTCGGCGGTGCCGGTGTCCGGCAAGGTGTTCGGCGCGAGCGAAGTCCAGCATGTTGTCGAAGCGGGGCTCGACTTCTGGCTCACCGCCGGCCGCTTCGCGATCGACTTCGAGCGCCG
>Ga0066652_100000809_pt1 | contig 15486 bp, 11 predicted proteins | sample GraSoiAngelo_101_FD_71413 | JGI IMG/M metagenome (GOLD analysis project Ga0066652, IMG submission 71413) | Grasslands soil microbial communities from the Angelo Coastal Reserve, California, USA - 14_0903_02_30cm | ecosystem: Environmental > Terrestrial > Soil > Grasslands | place: USA...
AGAAGAGAGACGCCGAAGCACAGTCCGAGGACCGTGATGAGCAGCATCTCATTGCTCTTGAACTTTGCCACGTAACCGATCAGCCGAGGGACGCTGATCAGACCAACGACGAGCAGCATGGCGAGAAAGATTCCCAGTTTGCCGAGAGTCAATCCCACTTCGCCGATGCTCAAAGCCCCTGTCGTGGCGACGCCGGACAACAGCGCGATCATGGCGATGCCCAGAATGTCTTCGACGATCAAAATGCCGAACATCAGTTGAGCGAAATGTTCCCTGGCTTTTCCGAGTTCGCTGAGCGCTTTGACAATAATTGTTGTCGAAGAAATTGAAAGGATCGCGCCGAGGAAGATCGAGTCCATGTTGCTCCAGCCGAAAGCGCGGCCGATTTCATAACCGAGCCACGCCATGAGCAGAATTTCCAGGAACGCCGCGATGAACGCCGAAGCGCCGACCTGGCGCAGCTTGCGGAGGCTGAACTCGAGACCGAGACTGAACATCAGGAGCACCACGCCCAGGTCCGCAAGGGTGTTGATGGCGTCGCGATTGTGAATGAATTCGAACGGCGGCGTGTGCGGGCCGATGATGACGCCGGCGATGATGTAACCGAGGACCACGGGTTGCTTGAAGCGATGGAAAACGATGGTGACCAGGCCGGCGACGATCATGACGATCGCCAGGTCCTCTAAAAACTCAACCGTGTGCATGGCTTTTTGCTGCTGCAGCCAGGCAGCCGACCGGAACGGAGTCTTCGCCCAGACCCGCGAGGCGGACAGTGGGTCCCTGGCCGAAGACCGTCATGATGTGGCGGGGCAGCGCGGAAGCAACGGCTGCACGCAAGGGTTCGCCGAGAAGCGAAAGTCCACCGCCGATCACAATGACTTGCGGGTGAAAGAGTTGTGTTACGTGCGACAGCGCGAATGCGAGGTCGCCGGCGGTTTCGCCCAGGATGCGTTCGGCTTCCGCGTCCTTTGCTTCGAGGGCTTTGGCGAGGAAGCGCGCTTCGCCATGAGTCGCCTTCCCGATGAGATCAATGAGCAGGCTCGGGCGGCCGGACTTGACCAGCTCGCGAGTTTTGCGGTCGACCGCCCAACCGGAACAGCGGTCTTCTACAATTGTGCCCGATTGATCCAGACGAAGATGGCCGATCTCGGATTCGCCGGGCGCCGCGCCATGATAAATCTCGCCATTCACAACCAGGCCGCCGCCTACGCCGCTCCCGAGCGTGACGTAGAACACAGGATCAGCGCCTTTGCCTGCGCCGTGCAACGCTTCACCGAGCGCGGCCATGTTCGCGTCATTGTCGACCAGCACGGGTTTCGCGCTCAGATCGTGGAGCCAGGTCTGCAACGGAAAATCGGACCAGCCCTCAATTTGATGCGAACGCGCAATCCGTCCTGTGAGTCGATCGACGGGCCCACCAAAACCCACAGCAAGCCCAGCAACCTCGGAGTACTTCGATAGCTTTGGCAGCGCTTCGCTAATTTGTGCGCGAATCCCTTCGCCGCCAGACTCCGGATCAACCGGCAACTTAATGCGTTCCAAAACTTTCGCGGATTCATCACCGAGGAACAACTGGAGCTTGGACCCGCCAATCTCGATGCCGAGGAAGGTTTTCAATTATCCAAAATAGTCAGGCTCGTTGCCCGGTTTCCATTTGATGTTGCAGCCCATGCTGGAGATTTGGTCTTTGGGCGCGGGCTTGCCGGCCAGGAGGGAGTCGAGCGCGCGGCGCAAATCCTCGCCGGTGGTCGGAACGTTGCTCCCGGGCGAGCTGCCATCCATGCGGCCGCGATAATACAGCTTACGATCTTTGTCGAAGAGGTAGAACTCAGGCGTGCATGCGGCGCGATACGCTTTGGCGACACTCTGCGATCCGTCCACGAGATAGGGGAAGCCGTAACCTGCCATTTTGACTTCCTGTTCCATCATGGCCGGACTATCAGCGGGATATTTTTGGGCGTCGTTCGAATTGATCGCCACTGATGCGACGCCTTTCTTTTTATATTCGGCGGTTAGCGTGGCGATCGTGGGGCGCACGTGCTGCACGTAAGGGCAATGATTGCAGATAAACATGACGAGCAACGCGGGGGAATCCTTAAAATCCGAGAGCGAAACGCTGTTCCCTTTGAAGTCCGGCAGGCGAAAATCCGGCGCCTGCGTTCCCAGCGGCACTATCTGCGACTTGGTCAAAGCCATACGCCGAAACTTGTGCCGCGCACTGCGAGTTGTCGAGGGGCTTTTCATAACTCTGTAGAAAAAGCGGCAGAAGCCTGCGGGGGGTCCAAAACGCTTTCGCGTGGAGCATCGCTGATGTAATTCCGACAGGTCTTGGAGGGCGGCAGTCGTCTGCCGCTTTCGTTAGCGCATCAACGCGGCGCGATAGAAGAAATGGGGCGTCCCAGGCTGGATGCGGAAGATGCTTTGTTCCTGGGGAGCCGTGACAGTGGTGACTGGCGACCAATTCACCAGATCGGCTGAGCCTTCAATGACGTATGTGCCGCCCGGGACGCTGGGAAATCCAAATTCTAAACTGCCATCGGCTGCGCGCGACCACCCCAGAACTGAAGTCGGATTCCCGTCACCCAACGTGAGCATTGTCCAGCGCGTGCGAGTGAAGTATGAGGCGCGGCCCTCTACATCGGGATAGTTCGGGTCCTGCACATTGGTTACGCTCTCGAACATCACGCGTCCGGTGTAGAGCGCGTTGAACGCAAGCACTTCGGCGGGAATTACCACCGCGCCGACCAGTCCGTCCATGCTTCCCAACTGCCGATAATCGGGCGTGACGTAGGCAAGCGCGCCCATGTAATCGAGGATGTCAAGAAAGGTGAAGTCGCGCGAACGGCCGCCTTCGAACGGCGTCCACGAAATAGCAATGTCAAAATATGGGAACAGTTGGGCAGTCCCGTCATATTCAACAATTGCAGGCGGGTTGGGATAAGCGTCGCCGACCAAACCCATGCTGATGGTGTGCCAACCATCGTTTGTGCCGCGCACGGTGAGGCGATAAGTGCCATTGGGATATGCCGCGTCAAGCGCCTGCTGCGTGGGGTAAGTCCCCGCCAATGCAAATGTCTGTCCGTCCGGCTGGACGGGCAACGGAACCGTGCCGCGACCGGGGATTTCAAGTGAAGCATTTTGCAGCGCACCGATCGAAGACGCCGAAAACAACGCGCTAAACTGATACCCGCCGTCTGCGATGACCGTATCGGCAGCCGTTTGCTTATATTCACGGCCCTTGGCGATCCTGAACCCGATGAGGTCTGCTGCTCCTGCGGTGATGACGAACTTGGTACGGGTGTAGTATTGGCTCGTGCCGAGAGCGCCAGGATTACTGCCATTGTCGATCGCTACCACATGCGTAAACTGCAGTCTGCCTTTATATTGCCTGCCGGCCTTCAAGGTATGAGCCGGCACCATTACCCACGTCGCGCGGCCGGTCAGCGCGCCCTTTTCGCCAAAATCCTTCGTCTCAAAAACTTTGGTGCCGTCGATCTCCTCTATATGGAACTGGATGAAATCGTTGGCCATGCCACCGACCCACGGCTCCCATTCGAACACGACGTTGCGATCGGCCCGAATCTCCTGGGTCGGATCGAAATTCGTCAGGCGCGGCACGGGCGGGTATGCGTCGCCGTCAATGCCTATCGCGAAAGCGCGTGTGCCGCCCGGCAGTTCGACGCTGAAGGTGTAATTTCCGTTCGGGTATGCGGTATCCAGCCCCGCCTGTGTTCTGGCTTTGGCGCCGAAACTCGATTCGCCAGGCGAGATCCCCAGCGCGATCGGATCTCCGCTGGGTGGCAACAACGTCACTGCGATTTCTCCCGTGGAAGATGAGAACTTGACTGCCGCAGAGAAGACATGCTCGTCATCGATGTCGGGAATCGGCGTATCGGTCGATTGCTGATCAAAGCGACGAGCCTTCGCGAGCGTGTACGATTTGATGCTCGGCGCCATCGCCGATGAGGTGACAATCGCAAAACGTGTTTGTGCATGATGCGTAGACCATCCTGGCACACCCACGTAACTTGTGATGCCGTACGCGGTAGTTTTGTCGAAACGCAATCTCGCGGCGTAAGTGGTGCCGGGCTCGAGGACGCCGGGCTCAATGATCGTGTAGGTGGCCGTGCCATCCAATGCACCGGCTTCGCCGAAATCGCGCGTTTCGAATACCACGTCGCCATCGGTGTTTTCGATGTGCAATTGGATGAAATCGGCGGCATTGCCGCCCGCAAAGGCTTCCCAGTACACCACGATATAGCCGTTGGCGTTGATGGATTGGAGTGACGACAAGTTTGTGACGCGCGGCGCCCTGGGGTAGGTGTCGCTCGTGAGCGGAATGGTGACGATCTTCTGGCCATCATGGACGGCGTTGATCGTAAACGTGAACGGGCCGTCCGGGTAGCGGGTGTCGAGCGTGTTGCGCAGATTGACCCGATTGCGAAATTCAAGCTGGTCCGTTCCGTCAGCGGTGAGTGTGCGAGCCGTGCCTTCAGTAGATTTCACGATCGCGCTCGTAACGGACCCAGGCAGCGCGAGGTTTACGTCCGCTTCGAAGACGTAGCCGTTGTTCGTGAGGATGGTCGGCGGCGCCACGGGCGTTTGCTCATATTGTAACCCCTTGCTGATCTTGTAGAGAAGCACGTCCTTCCCGAAAACTGGCGCGCAGAGCGCACCGCACAGCAATCCCATCGCGCACAAGGCCGCTTTCATCATTGGCTTAACGCATTAACTTCGGCGCGCCAAAGGCAGCTTCAATTAGGGTGATTTACTACAACGGGCTTTCCCTTCACCACCGCGCCGAATACATTGGGCGGCATGCAACCAATAGGTGTGGCCATTATTGGCTGTGGCGGGGTGACGCTGCAGAACCACATTCCCGGCATCGCCATGTGCCCGGACGCGAAGGTGGTGGCTTTGTGCGATTCCGACCCGGGGTACCTCGAGCGCGCGGCGCGCGAAACGGGCGTGAACACGACGAGCAGCAAATAGGCGGAAGTCATTGCGCGCGCAGACGTTCACGCGGTGATTATCGCCACGCCGAACATCACGCACGCGCCCATCGCGCAAGCCGCCATTGCGGCTGGCAAGCACGTGATGTGCGAAAAGCCGATCGCGATGAATTACCCCGAAGCGCTGGCGACTTATCGTGCCGCCGAAGCGAAGGGCGTGCGCCACATGACGGCGTTCACTTACCGCTTTGTGCCCGCGATGCGCTACATGGCGCATCTCGTCAAGTCGGGCAAACTCGGGCAGCCGTTCCATTTTCGTTCGTGCCGCTTGCAGGATTGGGGGCGCCGCAGTCTCGGCTGGCGTCAGGTCAAGAAACTCGCGGGCACCGGCGAACTGGGCGACATGCTTTCGCATCGCATCGATTTTTCGCAAATGCTCTTCGGGCGCGTCGATCGGCTCGTCGCTAACTTAAAACGCTTCTTCGATGACCGCTCCGGGCAGCCCTCAGACCTCGACGATTGGGCCGCGATTCTCACGGAGTTCACGAATGGCGCCACGGGCGTTCTCGAAAGCAGCAAAGTCGCTACCGGTCGAAATGAAAGTTGGCGCAGTCAGGATTATGTCGAGGTGAATGGGAGCGATGCCTCTTTTGTATTCTTCACAGAACGTTGGAACGAGTTGCAAGTTGGCAAACCCGGCGGCACAGGGCTCGAGAAAATCACCATCCCGAAAGAATTCTGGACCGTGCCAGGTTCACCGCGCGATCCCGCCAAAGGCGACCCGCTGGTCACGTTCCGCTACGACCAGGCGTTCGAATTCATCGATGCGATTCGCAAGCAGCGGCTGTGTTCTCCTTCGTTTCTCGACGGTGCGCGCGCGCAGCTGATTATGGACGCAGCCGTCCAATCCGCGGCTGAGCGCCGTTGGGTGCAATTGGAAAACTATGCTTAAGACCGCCGTCATCACTGGTGCGGGTTCGGGCGTCGGCCGCGCGACGGCATTGTTGCTCGCGCGCAATGGCTGGCGCTGCGTGATCCTCGGTCGTCGCGAAAGCACATTAAAAGAAACAGCCACGCTCGCGGGCAAGCTGGCCGCGCAACTCATTCCGCTCGTGTGCGATATTTCTGATCCCACCGCGGTCGAACGTATGGGTCGCTTCGCACATGAGCAACTCGGCGACGTCGAAGTTCTCGTCAACGCCGCCGGCACGAACACGCCCAATCGCAGCCTGAAAGAACTCTCGTTCGAAAAGTATCGCGAGCTCGTCGAGACGAACCTCACGGGCGCTTACATTTGCGTTCAGGCATTTCTGCCCCGCATGCGCGAGCGCAAATCCGGCACCATCATCAACATCGTTTCCGAAGCCGGCAAGGCGGCGAGCCCCAAGTCCGGCCCGGCTTACGTCATTTCGAAATTCGGCATGGCTGGCCTGAACCAATCCATCAACGCCGAAGAAAAACAAAACGGCATTCGCGCTTGCGCCGTTTTCCCCGGCGACATCGACACGCCCTTGCTCGAGAAACGCCCCGTGCCTCCTCCGCCCGACGCCCGCAAGCGCATGCTGCAATCGGAAGACGTCGCGGAGTGTGCCTGGCTCGCGATAAATCTTCCGCCCCGCGCCGTCGTCGAAGAGATCCTCATCCGCCCCGGACCCACGAGCTAGCGATGGCCACCGCCCGTTTTCTATTTGTTCTTTTCTTCGCCTGCTGTGCCGTTGCGCAAGAAGGTTTTCGCGTCACTGAATTGCGCGTCCAATCATCCACGAAACCATTTCTCACGCGCCTCGATCCGGCGAACACGGGCGTCTATTTCAGCAATTACGTTTCGGAAGCCAAGCAACTCGAAAACTCCCTGCTCGCCGACGGCGCAGGTGTGGCCGCCGGTGACGTCGACGGCGATGGCTTGTGCGACCTTTACCTTTCCGGTTCGGAGCATGCGAATGGCTTGTTTCGCAATCTCGGCAATTGGCGTTTCACAAACGTGACGGCCACGTCCGGCCTTCAAAGCGCCGCCCAATTCTCAACCGGCGTTGCCATGGTGGACATCGACGGCGATGGTGACCTCGATTTGCTGGTGAACAGCCTCGGCACAGGCACTCAACTCTTCATCAACGATGGAAAGGGCTATTTCCAGGAGTCTGCCAATTGCGGGCTCATCCGCCGGTTTGGCAGCACTTCCATGGCGCTGGCGGACATCGATGGCGACGGCACGCTCGACCTCTATGTGGCGAATTACTCCACCACAAAAATCGAAGATCGTCCGAACGCACGTATCGAGTCGAAAAACGTCGATGGCAAAATCATCATCACTGCGATCGATGGGGTGCCCACCACTTCGCCGGAGTTGACCAACCGTTACGTCGTCGACGTGGATAAAGTTGTCCGCGAACGCGGCGAGCCGGACGTCCTTTATCTCAATGACGGCAAGGGCCATTTCAAAACCGTCTCATGGACCGACGGCTCTTTCCTCGACGAACAGGGCAAGCCGTGGCAGTTCCCCGACTACGATTTCGGGCTATCCGTCATGTTCCGCGATATGAACGGCGATCTCGCGCCGGACATTTATGTTTGCAACGACCTCTTCCCGCCGGACCGCATTTGGCTGAACGATGGTCACGGAAAATTCCGCGCCATGTCCAATCTCGCCGTCCGCAACACCTGCCGCTTCTCAATGGGCATCGATTTCGGCGATCTCGATCGCGACGGCTACGACGAATTTTTTGTTGTCGATATGCTGAGCCGCAGCCATCTCTTCCGGAAGGTCCAGACCTCGGGCGTATTTCCCGTGTTTCTGCCCATCGGCGAAATCGACAACCGCCCGCAATACAAACGCAACACGCTCTTTTGGAATCGCGGCGACAACACTTACGCCGAGATTGCGCACTACGCCGGCCTCGAAGCCACCGAATGGTCCTGGATGCCGGCCTTCCTGGACGTCGATCTCGACGGTTTCGAAGACGTCCTCGTCACCACCGGCCACATGCGTGATTCCCTCCACGCCGACGCTGTGGAGCAAATCATGCGCAACCGCGGCCGCAAGAAACTTACCGATGCCGAACATCGCGAGCTGAAGAAAAAATTCTATCCGGTGCTCAGAACCCCTCTACAAGCATTCCGCAACCGCCACGATCTCACCTTTCAAGACGCTGCGAAGGACTGGGGCTTCGATTACGTGGGCATCACACAAAGCATGTGCTTTGCGGACCTCGATAACGACGGCGACCTCGACGTAATCGTCGTTCCGCTGAACGATAACGTGTTGATCTTCCGCAACGAATCCGACGCACCGCGCGTCGCCGTCCGCCTCAAAGGCAAAGCTCCAAACACGCGCGGCATCGGCGCGCAAATCAGGCTTTTCGACGGAGCCGTTCCGATGCAGCACCAGGAAATGATGTCCGGTGGTCGCTATTTGGGCAGCGACGATCCAATGCGCACGTTTGCCTGTGGCAGTTCCAAGTCCATGCGCCTCGAGGTCACCTGGCGCAATGGTGCCGTTTCCATAGTCTCGAACGTTCAGCCCAATCGCCTCTACGAAGTCGACGAAACCTCAGGAATGCGAGCGTCCCCGCGAGCCGGTCCCTCCGGTCCAATCTTCTCCGATGTCTCCGATCTCCTGAACCACAAACATGTCGAAACGCTTTTCCACGACTTCGACCGCCAGCCGCTCCTCGGAAAAAAACTGAGCCAGCTCGGCCCCGGCATCACCTGGGCGGATCTCGACAAAGATGGTTGGGACGATCTCCTCATTGGCAGCGGCGTCGGCGGGCCGATCGGCGTTTTCATCAACGACACGCACGGCGGCTTCAAACCAATGAAAGAGCCGCCCTTCGACAAAGCCGTTCCGCGCGACACGACGAGTCTTCTGCCCTGGCCAAAGCCGAGCGGCCTGTCCGTCCTTGTCGGCTCGTCCAACTACGAAGATGGCCGTCCGCAAGGCAGTTGCGTGCGCCAATACAATCTCGCCGGCACAAACAGCGTTGACGACCGCTTGCCACCGTGGGAATGCAGCACCGGTCCGCTCGCGCTCGGTGACTGGAATGGTGACGGCGTGCTGGACCTTTTCGTTGGCGGACGCGCGCTTCCCGGAAAATATCCTGAGGAAGCGTTTTCTCTTCTGTTCCGCGGCAAGGGCGACCAGTTCGAACTCGACAACGAAAGCACCAAACAGATCAGTCACGCTGGCCTCGTCAGCGGCGCCGTCTTCAGCGACTTGGACGGCGATGGTGCGCCCGAACTGGTGCTCGCCTGCGAATGGGGTCCGATTCGCGTCTTTCGTTATGCCGCCGGCAAATGGGTTGAAGCCACCGCCGAACTCGGCTTGGACAAGTTCGCCGGCTGGTGGAATAGCGTCACCACCGGCGACTTTGATAACGATGGCCGGCTCGACATCATCGCCGGCAATTGGGGGCGCAATACCAAATACCAAAGCTTCCGCGCTCAGCCGCTGCGCATGGCTTACGGCGACCTCGACGGCAACGGCGTTGTCGAGCCGCTGGAAACCTACTTCGACCCTATCGTCAAAAATTGGATGCCATGGTGTTCTCCGATCACAGCGATGAAAGCCATGCCTTGGTTGCAGGAGCGCTTCAAGAATCACACAGCCTTCGGCATGGCCACCATCGCAGACGTGGTCGGCGACCGCGCCGCGTCCGCCAAAGTCATCGAGGCCAATTGGCTCGAGACTACCGTTTTTTTGAATCGCGGCGGCAGCTTCGAAGCCCGCGTGCTCCCGCGCGAAGCCCAATTCAGTCCCGCGTTCGGCATCAGCGTTGCGGACATGGACGGCGACGGCAACGAAGACATTTTCCTGGCACAAAATTTCTTCGCTGTGGACGGCGATACCTCGCGCTATGACGCAGGCCGCGGCCTATGGCTCGCGGGCGACGGCAAAGGAAATTTCCGCACCGTGCCCGGCCAGGAGAGCGGCATCGCCGCGTATGGAGAACAACGCGGCTGCGCCGTGGCAGACTTCGACGGCGACGGCCGGGTCGATCTCGCGGTCACGCAGAATGGCGCCGCGACGAAACTCTACCGCAACACAAAAGCGAAGCCCGGCATCCGCGTTCGCTCTGCGATCGGTGCGGTGTTGCGCATCGATAATGGTCCGGCCCGCGAAATTCACGCCGGTTCAGGCTATTGGTCGCACGATAGCTTGGTGCAAGTGATGAAACCGGGTGCGCAACTCACGGTCCGCTGGCCTGGCGGCAAAACCACCACCACAAAAATTCCCGAGGGTGCGCGCGAAATTACGGCCGCACCTTAGTCATCCTGAGCAGGTCGTTCACGAACGGCACCTTCAACCAAAAGCCCAGCCCGAGATAGACACCCGTTGCCGTCAGCATCGGCACAAAGACTTCTCCCACTCTCAACGGCAGCGTCGCATGCCCGAACTTTTTATCCCATAGCATGTGCACGCCGTACGCGACCGCGCCGGCCACGATCCCTGCGCCAAGCAACGCCGGCAATTGCGTCCGCAAGGCCGCCCATTCCAGCTTCCCAAGCTTCTTCCGCAGCGCAAACACCAGCAAAGCGGCATTCACGCCCGCGCTCAGGGTGTTCGCCAGCCCAAGTCCCGCCTGCCGGTAACGCCAGATCAATCCCGCCGCCATCACGATGTTCACGACCAGGCAAAACGCGCTCACTCGCATCGGCGTCCGTGTGTCGCCCAGCGCGAAGAATGCCCGCGCTAAAATGTTTACCATTGAAAACGCCAGCAACCCCGGTGCGAGCCACACCAGCGCCGATGCCGCCCGCGCCGTTGATCCTGCGTCGAATTGTCCCCGCTCGAACAGCAGTCGCACCATGGGTTGGGCCAGCGTGAACAACAGCACGGACGCGAGTAAATTTATAAATATTAAATAACCCACACCCTGCTGCAATGTGCTGCGGAATTCCGGGTGCTTTTTTTCTGCCGCCAGACCCGACAAGGTCGGCAATAAATACGTTGCCAGCGAAACCCCAAACAAGCCCTGCGGCAATTCCATCAGCCGCACCGCGTAATTGAACGACGCCACGATTTCCTTTCCCGTCCAGAACGCCAGGCTCTGCGTCGCCAGCACGTTTAACTGATACGCCGCCACACCCAGGATCGCCGGGCCCATTTGCGTCGCCACGCGCTTCACCGTTTCGTTGCCCCGCGGCGACACCCACTGAAACCGGAATCCTTCCCGATTCAATTGCGGCAATTGAAACGCCATCTGCACCACACCCGCGATGAGCACGCCAATCGCCAACCCGAACACTTGCCGCTCCAGTCCTCCCGAGATTCGCGGCGCCAGAACCAGCACCGACGCGATCATCACCAGGTTCAGGAACGTCGTCCCCAGCGCGGGCACAAAGAAATATCCGCGCGCGTTCAGCATGCCGATGAATATCGCCGCCAGGCACACCAGCAGCAGATAAGGAAACATCAGCCTCAGCAGGTGCAGCATCAGCAGCGTCTTGGCATCAGGGATGTCCAGTCGTAGCACGCCTGTAATCACCAGCACTGCGAAGACCACCACAGCGCCAGCCGCCAGCACCAGCGCCGACAAGGTCGCATTCGCCGCGGTCCACATTTCGATCGTCCCTTGCTTCTCCTTTTCCTTGAACACTGGGATGAACGCCGCCGTCAACGCACCTTCGCCCAGCAAACGCCGGAAAAGGTTCGGAATCATGAACGCCATGATGAATGCGCTCGCCACCCACGAGTCTCCCATGAAGCGCGCAAAGATAATTTCCCGCACCAGCCCAAAGACGCGGCTGGTCAGCGTCGCGGCGCCCACCGCGCCGGAGGATTTAAGCATTTGGGACAAGTCCGGGCTAAACTACGATCTGTTCCTGGTCGCGCGGCACGAGCACTTCAACTCCGGGCAAAGTCTTGCGCGCCGCGTCTCGGATTCTGTCCCGCTGCTCCCAATGCCAGCGCGCGATGTGCACCAATGCAAGGCGCTTCACGCGATGCCGGCTCAGAAAATCGAACAGCGCCTGCGGCTCAAAATGCGAAACTTCGCAAACCAGCAAATCCACCCGCTCGGCCAGCAACGGCGCCAGATCTTCCGGCGCGCCCAGATCGCAACTGTGCGCCACGCGCAGTCCGCCCGCCTCGAGCAGGAAACAAAACGCTTCGTAACGTCCCGGATATTTGGACTGGAACTTTTGTTTCAACCGGTCCAGGTGCGTCGTGGGATGCGGTGTCACGGTCACCGTTCCGTTCCGGATCGGCTCGCCAACCCGCAACGGTTCGAAACGCATCTTGAAGGACAACAGTTCCTCAAACAGATAAGCCGCCCGCAACATTTGTTGCAGTGGCGCGATGCTGTCTTCCGGCAAATGCACCACCAGGTCTTTATGCCGTTGCTCGAGCCAAAAGCTTTGCAACAGCATGAAAACCCCGCCGAAATGGTCACTGTGCAGATGCGAAATGATCAGCCGATCGATCCCGTCGAAGCTCACGCCATTGATCTTGAGCGAACGGCTGATCGGTTCGCCGCAATCAATCAGCACCGAGACATCGCCAAAAGCGTAGAGATAAGAAGAATGACTGCGGTCCACATTCGGCACCCCATCCCCGACGCCGAAGCATTTCACGGAAAAATTGCTCATTCGACCTGTCCAGCGGCCATTCCGTCCGCAGACATACTGGAAGCAGGCCGTTTAGGCAAGCCCGCCTTGCGGCGTTTCCTTGCTTACTTCTTTTTTAACGCCGGAAGGCCGCTCGACTTCCGGCGAGCGGCTCATCCACAACCAGTAACCCTTGATCGCCGAGCTCAATTGCACGAAATCCCGAAAATCCACCGGTTTCGTAAGGAACGAGTTCGCCCCCAGTTGATATGCCCGATTCACATCATGAATCCGGTCCGATGTCGTCAACACCACCACGCGCAAGGCCGCAAGGGTCGGCTGCGTTCGCAACCACTCCAGCACTTCAAACCCGTTCTTGTGCGGCATCTTCAGATCGAGCAACAGTAAGGTCGGTAACGGATACTCGGTCCGATTCGAAAATTTTCCCTCACCACTCAAATACGCGATCGCCTCCTCGCCGTCCTGCACGACGAACAACGGATTGATCAGCCCCGCCATCTTGAACGCGCGCCGTGTCAACATGACATGGTCCTCGTTGTCCTCGGCCAACAAGATCACGTCACAATAGGGCGCTATTTGCACTTTCGCATCGACGGAACGAACCGGAAGGCTAATTCCTGTCATCCGCATAGTAGGCACGGTCCATCATGGGAGATAGTGGGTGATTACCCCACCTATACGTAATCGTACGATGGCGTGCCCATTACCGCAAATACGCGCCGTTTTTCGCTTGCTACCCATTACCGGACTGGCTCCAATAGCGCCAGATTTCCGACATGAAAACGAAAAATTCAGCTTCGCGCCGCGGTTTACTGGCTGGGGGCAACTGGATCATTGACCAGGTCAAGTTGATCGACGTTTTCCCGAAACTGGAACAATTGGCCAACATCCGCAGCCAATCCCAGGGCACCGGCGGTGCCCCTTACAATGTCCTTCTCGATCTCGCCAAACTCGGCGCCGATTTCCCGCTGTTCGGTGCGGGGCTCGTCGGCAAGGACGCGCTCGGCCAACTCATTCTCGAAGATTGCCGCCGCCACAAGATCGACGCCAAATCCATCCGCGCCAGCGCCGATGCCAACACTTCCTACACGGACGTGATGACCGAGGAAAGCAACGGCCGCCGCACCTTCTTCCATTATCGCGGCGCCAATGCCAAATGGCGCGGCGAAGACATCGATTTCGCGCGACAAAAAGCCGCCATCTTTCATCTCGGTTATTTGCTTCTCCTTGACGCGCTCGACGAAGAGGATTCGAAATTCGGCACCAAAGCCGCGCGCATGCTCGCCACCGCCCAAGCCGCCGGTCTCAAGACCAGCGTCGATGTCGTCAGCGAAGACAGCGATCGTTTCAACCGCATTGTCACGCCCGCGCTTAAGCACGTCGATTACCTCATCATCAACGAAATCGAAGCGGGCAAAACCACCGGATTCAAAATTCGCCAGCTCGATGGCCGGCTCGACACGGTCGCGCTTCGCCATGCGGCGGGCGCGCTGCTGCAATCCGGCGTGCGCGAACTCGTGGTGATCCATTTTCCCGAAGGCGGTTTCGCCCGCACGCGCAAAGGCGAAGACGTCTGGCAACCTTCCTTGAAACTGCCGGACAAATTCATCGCCGGAACAGCCGGAGCAGGGGACGCCTTTTGCGCTGGTGTCCTGCTCGGCCTGCACGAAGGCTGGGAACTCGGCCGCTGCCTCCAGACTGCCGTCTGCGTCGCCGCCGCATCCTTGTCGGACCCGACGTGCACCGCTGGCGTCAAATCCTTAAGCGCCTGCCTTTCCCTGGGGAAGAAATTCGGCTACCGCGCCCCGCTCGATCCCGCCGATTAACAGACCGTAACGCAGATTTTAATCTGCCGTATCGCCGATTTTCAATCGGCAGACGCTTCTAACGTTTGCACGCGCCCAAACCGATCGGAACGCCCGTGCTCGCGAAGCGTCCTGAAACGCGGCGCTCTTCTGCCGCTATCGCGTGAGTTTGCAACTACTCAGATCTCTATAATTCCGCCCTTAACAGTTGACCTGTCTCAACCCGCGAGTACCCTGCATTCAGACAAAGATTGGTCCGTCAACTTTGTGTGCAACACCAGTTTCATTATCGGCGTAGCCCTCCTGGCAGCATGTTTCATCCCTGAACCGCCGCTATTCGCACAGACCAACGCAACTCTTCCCGACGATCCCGCGAAAGCGTGGGCTGAAGTGGAAAAGGTTCACGAGGCCCTGAGCGCACCGGCTGAGTGGCGGACGAACGCGCCAACGGCGCAGGAGGTGTCCGCTTTTCAAAAGCAGGCTCCTCAGGTGGCCCGCTCCTTTGCCGGCAAGGCTCGCGAATTCGTCCAACGCTTTCCCACCGACGAGAATGTCCGCGATGCTCGCATCACCGTGGTTTACGCGTTGGGACACGCCGTCGCGGCCGGGGACACCAACGCCGAAAAGCAGATTACCGTTTTCGTCGACACCGTTCTGGCCGACAAAACGATTCCGGAAGATGAGCGCGTCGCGGTTCTGTTGTATTCCGGGAATGCAGCCGTCATGAAGAAAGTCGGGATGCGGCTCTTCACCGAGGGCATCGGCAAGCTGGGCGAGGAATTTGAAACCGCGGGCATCGAGACTATGCGCGCGGCGCTGAAACAGTTTCCCACCAATTCCATGATCTACACCTTCCTTGTAGCCGTCGCCCAACGCTCCACAGGGATGCGCCAGACGGAGTTGGCCACCGACATCATCAATGCGCCGTGCGCGCCGCCGGGGGCAAAGACTCTGGCCAATCATATCCTTAAAGGCACGAAGCCGTATCAGATCGGTAAACCGGTGGATATTCGCTTCACTGGCCTGGATGGCCGCGAAGTGGATTTGGCCGCGATGACTGGCAAAGTCGTACTCGTGGAGTTCTGGTCGACGACGTGCGGTCCGTGCATTGCGGAAATGCCCGCCGTCAAAGCCGCTTACGAGAAGCTCCACGATCGCGGCTTCGA
>Ga0066652_100000810_pt1 | contig 15482 bp, 13 predicted proteins | sample GraSoiAngelo_101_FD_71413 | JGI IMG/M metagenome (GOLD analysis project Ga0066652, IMG submission 71413) | Grasslands soil microbial communities from the Angelo Coastal Reserve, California, USA - 14_0903_02_30cm | ecosystem: Environmental > Terrestrial > Soil > Grasslands | place: USA...
GCGGCACGTCTACGCCATTGGGAATGACAACCAGCCGCCTTCCGGCCGGGCCGGCGTGGGCGACGCAGCGCCGGCCAATGGCGGGCGAGACGGAGACGATCCGGTCGGCGGCGCGCAGGGTGAGGGAGAGCGCCGGTCGCCGTGACCGCCGGAACGCACTGACCATGCCGTGGAAGGTGGCGACGACGCGGGCCCCGACGACCCGCCCGACCAGGCACGCGTAGAAGTTCGTTTCGAGCTCGAAGCCCTGAACCAGCCGAGGCCTGTGTGCCGACGCGACGACGAGCAGGTCGAAGACGATCGACGGGTTGACACCGCGCTTGCCCAGTTCGATCACCTGGATGCCGAGGGAGCGGGCGCGCTCCTTGCTCGCGGAACCCTCCGAGCGGAACTCGCACACGGTGAGCCGATAGCGGTCGCCGAGGTGGCGCGCGGTGCTCAGCAGGGCAGCACCGATCCCGCTCTCGAGGCTCGAGACCAGGAAGAGGATGCGGGGGCGGGAGTCCAGCTCCGAGGAGTGGCGAGGGCCCGCGACCAGCTCGGCGTAGACCTCCGCCACGCGCTGGACCATCGCCCCGGAGCGGTGATGGCCGCGCACGTAGCGGCGGTTGGCCTCGCCGGCCCGGACGGCGGCCTCCGGGTCGCTCGCGTAGTCGCGCAGCGCGGCCGCGAAGCCGGGGGCGTCGCCGCAGCGCACCACCCGGCCGCCGCCGCTCGCACCGACGGCGGCCCCCACGTCGCCGACATCCGTCGCGACGACCGGAAGCCCTTCCGCCATGTACTCGAGGAGCGCCAGGGGCAGCGCCTCGGCCGCGGACGTCAGCACCCCGACGCTCGCCGCTCTGAGGGTCGAGCGCGGATCCTGATGCTCCCCCGTGAAACGAACCGCCTCGCCCAATCCCAGCTCCCTCGCCTCGCGGCGGCACTGTTCCGCGTACGCCGAGTCCGCGCGCCCGATGATCAGCCACCGGAACAGAACCCCCTCCCGCTGCAGGCGGGCTGCGACGGCCAGCGCCATTCCCTGGTTCTTCTGGGGCGCGACGCGCCCCAGTTGCGCGATCGTGAAGACCCTCGGGCGGTCCCGCTCGGCCGCCTCCGACACGTCCGTCCCGTTCGCGAGCACCTCGCAGCGCTCCGGGGGGATTCCGACCCACGAGGCGTACTCCGCGAGCGCTCGCGAGGTGGCGAACCAGTGGTCCACCCTGGAAAGGCACAGCCGATCAGCCCACCGCAGGGGGGATTGGCGGATCAGCGGGTAGTGCTCGTGCACGACGTGCAGCCACCGTCCGCGACGCGGTCCGCGAGCCATGCTGACGAAGTACGCGGCCAGGTGGCTGTGGGTATGGACGACCCGGATCCCGTTCTCGGCGACGACACGCCTGAACCTTCTGAACGCGGCGACGTCCCAGGCACGACGCCGGTCGAGGACGTGCAGCGTCACATACGGCGCGAGTTCGCCGGCGAGCTCGCCGCGATCGCGAATCGTGATCACGTGGACGTCGTAGCGAGTCGGGTCGAGCCCGTTGGCGATGGAAACGAGAACCCGCTCCGCTCCGCCCCGGCCGAGCCGGACGATGACGAGGGCGACGGCGACGCGGTCGGGCCTCACACCAGGCCGCACCGTTCGAGGAGCACGGCCTCAAGGAGATTCTCGAAGCGCTCGAGCGAGAGCTCCCCGCATCTGGCCGGACCGCGGGCGCCGATCTCCGCCATGCGGGCCGGGTCCGCCAGCAGCCCCGCGAGCGCGTCGGCGAGTCCCCTCGGCGAGCTCGGGAACGGCACGCCCGCGCCGTCCGCCAGCAGCCCCGGTACGAGGCCAGCGGCCGCTCCTACCGGGACGGCGCCGTGGGCCCACGCCTCCGCGATCGTCTTGGGCCAGCCCTCCTGCGTCCCCGGCATCACGACCACGTGCGAGCGGGCGAGCCGCTCGCGCGCCTGCTCGAAGCCGACCGCTCCGGTGAACGCCACCCGATCGCCGAGCCCCAGCCGCTCCGCCAGGTTCCGCAGACCCTGGGCCTGCGGACCGTCCCCGACGAGCTCCAGGCGCCAGGCGAGGTCGGGCCGGGAGCGGAGCAGCCGGGCGAGCCCGCGGAGCATGAGGTCGAAGCCCTTCTCGGGGTTCAGGCGCCCGATCGCGAGCAGCCTCCACGGCGGGCGCCAGTCACGGCCCTGCCCGGCCCGGGCAGCCCTAGAAAGCTCGTCGCGCGTCATGAGAGCCGGGATGAACGGGATCAGGTGTGAGCGGGTGGTTGGCCCGTAGACGAGCACGGGCTCCGCTCCCCGCTCAACCTGGAGTCGCTCGAGTCGCATCAGGGGCCATTCCCCGGCCGTGGGCCGAGCCGGGCCGGCCCACTTGGTGATCGTGGGCGCGGCGCGTGCCCGCGCCAGGGAGCGCCCGACGATGGCGACGGGCGACGGGCTGCGCAGGAGCAGCAGATCGGTGGTCGCGATCAGCCTGTCGAGCGATCGGCGCAACTGAGGTAGCTGGCCGAGTCTGAGCACGTGCCGGCGGGGGCCGGGCCAGTTCGAAAAGCGGACCGGAGCCCAGCGCACGTTGCGCGCGGCGTACCGCGCCTGGTTTCCGCGCTTCCGCCACTCCGCGATCGGGGCGCAGATCTCCACCCTGGCGAACAGCCGCGCCCAGACCTCCATCTCCCGGACGTAAGGCTCGTAGGCCCAGGGCTGACGAGGTGGGTCCGCCCAGTGAGGCACATGGCTCACCACGCCGAGCGTCAGGTCGAATCGGGCGCCGGCCTCCGTCTGAGCTTCAGAACGAGCACCCCGCGTCACTGGCGCGATCATAAAGCGGCCCGACGCGCGCAGCGGGCGCCGCAGCCGGGAGTGGCGAGGGGCAGAATCGAACTGGAGGCGAGCCCGGAGGGCGAGCCGTCGGAGGCAGTCGTTCAGCCCCGAGCCTGGATGGCGAGGGGCAGAATCGAACTGCCGACACCACGATTTTCAGTCGTGTGCTCTACCAACTGAGCTACCTCGCCGGGGTGGGTAAGGCTAGCGACGAGAGGCGGGATCAGGGGGGAGGCGCTTCTCGTAGCCGACGACTGGGAGCTCGAGTGCCTCGTGCCAGCGGCGGCGCCCGTCGACCGCCCAGCCCAGGGCCTCGTAGAACCCCCGCGCCGGGGCCAGCTCCGGGGTCCAGAGCCGGGCGAGGCAGTAGCCATGCGCGCTCATCGACGCCTCCGCGAGCTCGAGGAGCGAGGCCGCGATCCCCTCGCGCCAGCGGCTGGGGTCCACGAAGAGCGCCGAGATGTGCGCCACGCCCGGCAGGGCGCGACCGTCGGCGCCCTGCTCGGGCCGCCATCCGGCCATCGCCACCAGCAGCCACGAGGGATCGACGGCGCCCTTCGTCCAGCGCCCGGGAACGTCCCAGCTCTCCTCCCACCGAGCGCGGTCCAGCTCGAGGTTCGGGACGTCCCACCCGGTGGGCGCCCAGTCGAGGTAGGTGCGGTCGCAGCGGGCGACCAGATCGATGACGGCGTCGAGGTCATCGAGCCCGAGATCGCACAGGCTCAGGTCCGCGGGCAGTGGCATCAGGTGCGCGATGAGGAAGCTCGGAGGGCCAGCTCGACCGCCGATCGGGGATCGGGCGCGTCATCGATCCCCGGGGCGCCCTCCATGGCCCCGGTCCCGCTGACCCTCCAGGCGCGGAGCCCGACGACCGGCCGACCAAGGCGGCGCGCGAACGCGATCTCCGCCAGCGTCCCCCATTCGCCGCCGATCGCGATCACGACGCTCGCCGACGCGACCACCGCGAGGTTGCGGGCGTGCCCGATCCCCGTGGCGACCACGTGGGTGACGTGGGGGTTGGCGGCGCGCGGGTCCTCGCCCGGGAGGATCCCGACCACGTCGCCGCCGGCCTCCCGGCCTCCCCGCGAGGCGGCCTCCATGACCCCCGCGCCTCCCCCGCAGACGATGACCGCGCCGGCCTCGGCGAGCCGCCTCCCCACCTCCTCCGCGAGCGGAGCGAGCTCGTCGTCCGGTTCGCCCTTTCCGATCACGGCGATCTGGAGGCCGCCACTCATCCCCGCGCGCCCGCCCCGCTTGGCTCGTCGGTCGTCGCTCGCGCCAGGATCGCCGTCATCAGCTCGAGCGCGCCCTGCTTGTGGAGCGGCTCGTTGAGGTTGCCGCACTTGGGGCTCTGCACGCACGACGGGCAGCCATCGGCGCAGGGGCACTCGCCGATCAGCTTCGCCGCGTCGGCGACGAGCCGTCCGAAGCGCTCGAAGCCCCGCCGGGCGATCCCAACGCCGCCGGGATAGCCGTCGTAGATGAAGATCGTCGGGCGCCCGGTCTGGAAGTGGACGTTGGTGGAGAGGCCGCCGATGTCCCAGCGATCGCACATCGCGAGCAGCGGAAGCACCGCGATCTGCCCGTGCTCGGTCGCGTGGAGCGCGCCGAGGAGGACCTCAGGAGGCAGGGCCCCCGGGCCGGCGAGCTCGTCGCCGAGCACGTACCACAGCGCCTGGGTGGGGAAGTTCGTCTCCGGCAGGTCGAGCGCCACCAGGTCGATCACCTCGTGGTCGGTGAGCCGCTTGCGCTGAAAGGCCATCACCTGCTCGGTGACCGAGACCTCGCCGAAGAACAGCTCGATGTCCGGGTCCGACCCCCCGGCGACCGGATCGTCGCTCTTGGCGACGACTTGCTCGATGAAGACCTCGGTCTCCTTCTTGGGCTGCGTGTACCAGTCGCCGTCGAAGGCGTCGACCACGGCCCGCCGGCCCTCGACGTCGAGCTCCCGCACCTCGTAGGAGCGGCCGAGATGGAGGTACACCGCGCCCGGGTGAACGGTGGTGAACGCGCGCTCGGCCTCGACCGCGCCGAGGAGCTCGCCCGAGCCGCGCTCGACGATCGCCACCGAGTCCCACGAGGCCGAGCGCAGGGAGATGTCGCCCGCAGGAAACCGGGGCCCGCGCGGCAGGTACCGCCCCTCGCGGCCGCGGCGCAGCTCGCCGACCGCCACGAGCTGCTCGGCACGCTCGCGCCAGCCCTCGCCGAAGAGCGGGGCGTCCCCCTCCGACAGCGGCAGCTCGTACGCCGCGGCGAGCATGTGCGCGAGCTGGATGCGCTCGTTCGCGTGGTCGAGTATCGCCGCCTCCACGGGGCGCTCGAGGAACTCCTCCGGGTGGCGGCAGAAGAACTGGTCGAGGGCGTCCTGGCCCGCGATGTAGAGGGCGAGGCCCTCGGTCCGCCTCCCCGCCCGTCCCCACATCTGGCGCAGGCTCGCGACGGTGCCCGGGAAGGTGACGCAGATCGCGGCGTCGAGGTACCCGATGTCGATCCCGAGCTCGAGCGCGTCGGTGGCCACCACCGCGAGGAGCTCGCCGGTTGCGAGCCGCGACTCGATCTCCCGCCGTTGGAACGGCGTGTAGCCGGCGCGGTACGGAGCGATCCGCTCGGCGAGGGCGGAACGTCCGAGCTCCTCCAGGCGCATCCGCGTGAAGCGCAGGATCAGCTCGATGCCACGGCGGCTGCGCAGGAAGCAGATCGTCCGCACGCCCTCGCTCACGAGGTCGGCGAGCAGCTCCGCGGCCTCCGAGAGGATGGAGCGGCGGGTCATCGAGCGCCGGTCGATCACCGGCGGGTTCCACATCCCGATTCGCCGGCGGGCGCGCGGGGCCCCGTCCGAGTCGACGAGCGCGAAGGGCTCGCCGACCAGCGACTGGGCGAGCTCGGTCGGGTTGGCGATCGTCGCCGAGGCGAGCATGAAGCGAGGGTCGGCCCCGTAACGGGCGGCGATTCGCCGCAGCCGCCGCAGCACATTGGCGACGTGCGAGCCGAAGACGCCGCGGTAGGTGTGCGCCTCGTCGACGATCACCCAGGCGAGGCTGGCGAAGAAGTCCCCCCAGCCCTTGTGGTGGGGCAGGATCCCGACGTGGACCATGTCGGGGTTGGTGAGGATCAGGTTCGAGCGGCGGCGGATCGCGGGGCGGTCGTCGCGGGGCGTGTCCCCGTCGTAGATCGCGTGGCGCAGCTCGCCCAGCCCCAGGGCGGAGAGCTTTCGCGCCTGGTCCTGGGCCAGCGCCTTGGTGGGGTAGAGATAGAGCGCCCGGTGGCTCGGCTCCCGGACCAGGTCGTCCAGCACCGGGAGGTTGAACGACAGCGACTTGCCGGAGGCGGTCCCGCTGGTGACGACCACGTTTCCGACGGCGGCCGCGTCGAGCGCCTCGAGCTGGTGCGAGTAGAGGCTCTCGATCCCGGCGGCGCGGAGCGCGCCGGACACCGACGGCGCGAGCCGGCCGGGGATCCGCACCGCCTCCGCCGCGCGGGCGCGCTCGACGCTCGTGGCGACGAGCCGCCCGTCCGATCGGCCCGGCTCGATCGCCCGCTCCCAGCCGGTGATCGCCGCGCCCCCCGGCGCGCTAGCCATCCGCCGCCCCGACCGCACGATCGCGGAGCGCGCCGTCGCCGTCGCGGATCGCGGCGGCGACCCGAAGCGCGTCGAGCGCGGTCGAGTCGTGGAGCCTGACCATCTCGGCGCCGTCCGCGACGGCGAGGGCCGTGGCGGCCACCGTGGCCCACTCGCGTCCGACCGCCGGGGCCCTTCGCTCCCACGAGCCGGCGAGGACTGCGCCGAGGAAGTCCTTTCGCGACAGCGCCAGGAACAGGGGGCGACCGAGCGCCCGGAGCTCGCCGATCCGCCTCAGGACCTCCAGGTCGTCGTCCACCGAGAGGTCGAAGTCCAGCCCCGGGTCGATCGCGATCTGCTCCTCGTCCACCCCGCGCGACAGCGCGGCCTCGATTCGCTCCGCGAACCAGCGGCGCAGGTAGGCGACCGGATCATCGTGGCCACGCTGCTCGCGGTCGACGCGCGGTGGCCCGTCGATGTGCATGAGCACGTAGCCGCAGCCCCGGTCGCCGACCAGCTCCAGGAGCTCGGAGCTCGCGCCGCCGGAGATGTCGTTGATCGCCGCCGCCCCGGCGTCCAGCGCCTTCAGCGCCACCTCGGGCCGGAAGGTGTCGGCGCTGACCGGCACGCCGGCCCGACGCGCAAGCTCGTCGATCGCCGGGACGAGTCGCGCCGCCTCCTCGGCGTGGGAGACGGGCGGCCCGCTGCGCGCCGCGACGGCCCCGACGTCCAGCAGGTCGAAGCCGGCCTCCACCAGGGCGAGCCCATCGTCCACGGCGCGCCCGGGCGTAGCGCTTCGTGCCCCCGCGAAGAACGAGTCGTCCGTGACGTTGACGATCCCGGCCGCAAGCGGCGGGGGAAACTCGAGCACCCGATCGGTCAGACGCCAGCTCGTCACCTCCGGCTACGGTAGCGAGCGGCCATGGCCCTTCGCGGCGTCTACACCGACCTCGACGGCACCCTCCTCGGCCACCATGGGTCGCTCTTCCGCGACGCCGAGGGCAGCTTCTCCCTGAAGCAGGCGCGGGCGCTCGAGGCCTGCCACCGGGCCGGCGCCGAGGTCGTGATCATGTCCGGCCGCCGCGAGGCCCAGGTGATGTCCGACGCCCGCCTCATCGGTCAGAGCTCATACATCTACGAGGCCGGCTGCGGGGTGGTGATCGACGGCGAGCGCACGTTCCTAACCGGCTCCTGGGCGCCCGACGAGGAGGGGACGCCGGCGGAGAAGATGCTCGCCGCCGGGGTCCCTGACCTGCTGTTCGAGCGCTTCCCCGCCCGCCTCGAGTGGCACCACCCCTGGCATCACGATCGCCGGCTCTCGCATCTCTTTCGCGGTCTCGTCGACGTCGCCGAGGCGAACGCGGTGCTCGCCGAGCACGGCCACGAGGACCTGCGCTTCCTCGACAACGGCGCGATCGGGCGCCGGATGGAGGGGCTCGACGGGATGGCCCATGCCTACCACCTGGTGCCGGGCGGCGCCAGCAAGGCGAAGGCGGTCGGCTTTCACATGCGAGCGAGGGGGTACTCAGCCGGGGAGTGCATCGCGATCGGGGACTCGCTGGAGGACCTCGACGCCGCGGAGTGGGTCGGCCGCTTCTTCGTGGTCGCCAACGGGCCCGAGCGAGACCCCGCCCTGCGCGAGGCGATCGGAGGCCGGCCGAACGTGACCGTGACCGAGGGCCGCACCGGGGACGGCGTGTATGAGGCGGTCTTCTCGACCCTGGCCGAACGGCGCTAGAACAGCGCCATGCCAGGCGCCACCGCGATCTCGATCAACTCGGGGCGCTCGGAGGCGAGCGCCTCCGAGAGCAGGCCGCGGAGCTCTTCCAGCCCGGCGGCGCGCTTGGCCTTGACGCCGTACCCGGAGGCGATCTCGGCCGTGTCGAGGGCCGGCAGGTCGAGTCCCGGCGCGCCGGAGACGTCCTCGAGGTCGGCGAACCACTTGAGGATCGCGTACTCGTCGTTGCGAAGGACCAGGAAGGTGACCGGGACGGAGTAGGCGACTGCGGACCAGAACGCCGTGACCGCGTACTGGACCGAGCCCTCTCCGATCACGCAGACGACCGGTCGGTCGGGCTGCGCGAGCTGGACCCCCACCGCCGCCGCGAGCCCGAAGCCGAGTCCGCCGCCGGCGCCGAAGTAGTAGCTCCCGGGGCGCGAGAGGCGCAGCTGGTTGCGGAGGGCCATCGTGCTCGAGGGTGACTCGAGGACGACGATCCCGTCCTCGGGGAGGGCCTCGCCCAGGGCCGCGTGGACCGTCGAGGGGCTGAGCGGGTCCGACTCCTCCGGCGCCTCCGGCGGCCCGAGCGGCTCGGGGGCCTGGCGCTCGGCCTCCGGCACCGCTTCGACGAGCGCCTCGAGCGTCAGCCTGACGTCGGCCACGATCGCGTCGCCCATGGGGGCGCGCGCCGCCTCGTCGGGATCGTTGGTGAGCTGAACGAGCGATGTGCCCTGGGCGAGCAGCGGGCCCGGGATGTAGGGGTAGTAGGGGAAGACCGAGCTGCCGGCCACCAGCACCAGGTCGTGTCCCTCGAGCATCTGCCCCAGCGGGCCGATCGCCGGCGGCAACGTGCCGCGGAAGTTCGGGTGGTTCTCGGGGAAGCCGATCCGCCCTCCCCCTGGAGCGGGCGTCGCCCACACCGGGAGTCGCTGGCGCTCGGCGAGGGCGATCGCCGCCCCCCAGGCGCCGCTCGTGTCGAGGTCCGGGCCCGCGACGAGCGCCGGTGCGTCGGCCTGGGCGAGGCGCTCGGCCAGCGAGCGGACCACGGCGGGATCGGCGGCCGCGAGCCCCGTGACCGTGCGCTCCGCCGCCCGGCGCGCGTCGTCCTCGTCGACCTCCGCTCCCCAATCGTCCATCGGCACCGAGACGAACACCGGCCCGCGGGGCGGCAGGCTCGCCATGTGCACGGCCCGTCCGAGCGCCGCCGGGACGTCCTCCGCGCGCGGCGGCTCGTAGCTCCACTTCACGAACGGATGCGGGAGCCGGGCGGCGTCGCGGTTCGTGAGGTTCGCCTGAAGGGTGATCATCGCCCGCACCTGTTGCCCCGCGGTGAGCACGAGCGGCGACTTGTTGGCCTGGGCGTTGAAGATGGCGCCCATCGCGTTTCCAACGCCGGGGGCGGTGTGCAGGTTGACCAGGGTCGGTCGGTCGGAGGCCTGGGCGTATCCGTCCGCCATGCCGACCACGACCGCCTCCTGGAGCCCCAGCACGTAGTCGAAGTCGCCCGGAAAGCCGTGGAGCATCGGAAGCTCGGTCGAGCCGGGATTGCCGAACATCGTCGTCATCCCGTGGGCTCGGAACAGCTCGTAGGCGGCGTCGCGAACCGTGGTCAACGCGGAGCGAACCTATCCCCTCTAGTCGATCCGCGGCGCGGCAGTCCGGCCGCGGACCCGCGCCACCAGCCGGTCGGTGAGCCGCGGCGCGATGCCGCTGAGCCCAAGGGCGCGGACCGCCCGCGGCACATAGACCGCCCGCGCGTCGGCCTCGATCGCGGCGACGATCTCCGCAACGAGCTCCTCGACCGGACGCTCGGCCTCGTTCGCGCGCCAGTCCGGGAGCCGATCTCGCTGGTTGGCGAGGATCTCGGTCGCGAACTCGCCCGGGTACACGGTCGTTACGGACACCCCGGTGCCCGAGAGCTCGTGCCGCAGGGCCTCGGCGAAGCCGCGGTCGAAGGCCTTCGTCCCGCCGTAGACGGCCCCCCAGGGGAACGAGCGCAGCCCCGCCGCGGAGGAGAGGACGACGACGTGCCCCCTGGCCCCGTCGAGCATGTGGGGAAGGCCGGCCTTGACCGTGTACAGGGCGCCGAGCACGTTCACCTTCACCATCTGCTCCGCCTCGGCCAGTTCCTGCTCGGCGAACGGCGCGTAGTGGAGGACCCCCGCGTTCGCGGCCAGCAGATCGATTCCCCCGGCGCGCTTCGCGAAGCGGTCGATCGCCTTTCGCACCTGGCTCCACCTGGTGACGTCGGCCGCCAGCGGCAGGTGCGGCCCGGCGGGGCTCTCGGGAAGGTCGGCGGCGAGCGCCTCCACCCCCTCGCGACCGCGGGCCACCAGGCCGAGCCGCGCTCCGCGCGCGGCGAGGGCGACGCTCAAGGCGCGCCCGATTCCCCGCGACGCGCCGGTGACGATCGCCCGGGTGCCCGGCTCGATCCGCACCGGCGCATCCTTACACGCCCACTCTCCGCGGGCGCGGACGGGCCTAGTATGGGAGCCATGGCGCAGGTGGAGGCCACGGTCGCCGAGGAGGAGTACCTCCAGATCATGTTCTGGCTCGAGGAGGCGGGGCTGCCGATCACGGGGGCGAACATCGCCCGCGCGATGCAGCTCTCGGCTCCGACCGTGCACGAGATGATCGGCCGCCTGGAGCGCGACGGGTACGTCGAGCGTCGCCCGGACAAGTCGCTCGCGTTCACCGGCGAGGGCCGCGAGCACGCCCAGGCGATCGTCCGCCGCCACCGGTTGATCGAGCGCTTCCTGACCGACGTGCTCGGGGTCCCGTGGGACGAGGTCCACGAGGAGGCCGAGCGCCTCGAGCACGCGATGTCCCCGGTGCTCGAGGAGCGGATGCTCGCCGCGATCGGCGACGCGAAGACCTGTCCGCACGGCCACCCCCTGATCGAGGGAGCGCGGGAGCAAGGGGCCCTGCTCGCCGACGTCGAGCGCGGCGCGAGCGTCCGCGTGCTGCGCTTCGAGAACGAGGCGGAGGAGCTGCTTCGCTACCTGAAGGACGCGGGGCTTCGGCCGGGCCTCGACGGGACCCTGGAGAGCTCCACGCGCAACGAGGTGGTCCTCACGTCCGACGACGGGCGCCACGTGGTCTCGCGCAGCGTCGCCGAGACGGTGTCGGTGCGCGCGGACCCGGCCCCGCCGTCGCGGGCACCGCTACCGGAGCAGCTCGAGCTCTCGAGCGACCGTTACGGCCGCTAGAGCTCGCCGCAGATCTGCCGCAGCCGCCGGTAGAGCGCCTGGTCCTGCGGGCGCATCGCGTACTCCCGACGCCGGACCGAGGCCTCGTGCTCACGTACCGCCGATGCCAGGGCCGAGAAGCGTCGCTCGGCGAGGTTGCGCTCGCTCACCGGATCGAGCTTGCGCATCCCCTCGACCATCGTGATTGGGCTCAACTGCTCACCTCCTGCTCTCGTCACGGGACTTGATCGCGTCGCGGTGAAGCTACGGCGCCTGCCTAAGCGCCGTGTAACGCGGCCGTAAAGATCCACTGAGCGCGATGACCGACCTCTACGACCTCTCCTGCGTCGTCCACGTCCACTCCACCTACTCGGACGGGACCGCGAGCGTGCCGGAGATCCTCGACGCCGCGCGCGACTGCGGCCGCGAGGCGGTGCTGCTCACCGACCACGACTCGCTGGGAGCGAAGCAGGATGGGTGGGAGGGGTGGCACGACGGCGTGCTGCTGCTCGTCGGGACCGAGATCTCGCCGAAGGCGGGGCACTACCTCGCCTTCGGGCTCGACGAGAAGATCGACCACCGGGGGCTCTCCGAGTGGGAGATCGTGCGGGCGGTTCGGGACGCGGGCGCGATCGGGATCGCCGCCCACCCGTTCTCCCGCTCGACGCGGATCATGGGGATCGTCCCGCGCCCGCACCCATGGCGGTCGCTGGAGGAGGTGGACGGGATCGAGCTCTGGAGCGTCCTCACCGACGCCGCCGACTCATGGGGAGGCCCGCGGCAGCTCTACCGCTTCCTGCGCGATCCGCTGGCCAACCTCGACGGGCCCCCCGCCGCCAATCTCGCGGCATGGGACGAGCTGTGCCAGCGTCGCAGGGTGACCGCGATCGGCAGCGTCGACGCCCACCAGAGCGGCGTGCGCCTCCCGGCGATCGGCGCGATCTCGCCAATGCCCAACCGCCGCTACTTCGGGCTCCTCGGCACCCACGTCCTCTGCCGCCGGGAGCCGACGCGAGAGCTCGACCGCGATCGCGCCGAGGTCCACGACGCGCTTCGCGCGGGCCGCTGCTACGTCGCGCTGGACGCCCTGGGCGATCCGCGCGGCTTCGCCTTCTGGGCCGAGCGGGACGACGAGGCCCTCGCGATGGGAGACGAGGCGGGAGGGCGCGGCTGGACGCTTCGCGTCCGCCTGCCCCGGGCAGCCTCCGTGCGCATCCTGCGGGACGGCGAGCCGATCGCGCGTCGCGACGCGAGCGCCGTCGAGCAGGAGGCCCCCGGCGCCGGAGCCTACCGCGTCGAGGCGTGGCTCGATCGCGGCGGCCGCGAGCGCGTCTGGATCCTCTCGAACCCGATCTACCTACGCGGGGCTGGCCGCTCGAAGGCGCTCGAGTGATCCGGCGATCCTCGACACGCCCTCGCCGATGCGGTCCGGCGGGACGCTCGCGAACGAGAGCCGCATGCTCGAGCGGCCGCCCTCGAGCATGAAGTCGCAGCCGGCGATGAACGCGACCTGCTCCTCGAGCGCGGTCGAAAGCAGCTCGTCGCAGTCGACGTCGTCGCCCAGGGTCAGCCAGAGGAAGTAGCCCCCGCCGGGCTCGACGAACTCGGCCTCCGAGAGGCTGTCGCCGAGGGCGGCCACCAGCGCGTCGCGGCGCTCGCGCAGGGCCCCCCTGACGAACTCGATGTTCCGGTCGAGGGCGCCGGAGCGACAGAGGTCCCAGACGATCGACTCGGCGAGCATGTTGGGGGAGATGTAGATCTCGTTCGCCCGCTTGGCAAGGGCCGCGATCTCGTCGGGAGGCCCCGCGAGGTAGCCGACCCGCACCCCCGGGCTCACCGTCTTCGAGAAGGACGACGCGTGGATCACGCGGCTCTCGGGATCGAGAGAGAGCATCGTCATCGGCGGGCTCCCCTCGAACGGAAGCTCCCGGTAAGGATCGTCCTCGAAGATCCAGAAGTCGCGCTCGGCTGCCAGCTCCACGAGGCGGCGGCGCTTCGCGTCCGAGAGGGTGCACCCCGCCGGGTTGTGGAAGTTCGGGATCACGTGGACGAGCTTCACCGGCCCGTCGTCCAGGACGCGCTCGAGCGCCTCCGTGTCGATCCCGTCGTCCTCGAGCGCGACGCCCACCCGCTCCGCGCCGAGCTGCTGGAGCAGGAGCAGCGTCCGATCGTAGGAGGGCTGCTCGACGACGACGCGATCGCCGGGCGAGACGAGGTGCTGGAACAGGAGCGCCCCCGCCTCGAGGGAGCCGTTCGTGATCATCACCCGATCGGGATCGGCCAGGCCGTGGCGCTCGGCCACCCACTCGCGGAGCCCCGGGTGCCCGACGCCGGTGCCGTAGGAGAGCGCCCGCTTCCAGTCGTCCGCGAGCGCGCGCTGCGCCGCCTCCCGCACCGCCTCCGCCGGGAGGATGTCGGCGCTGGGCGCCCCGCGGGCGAAGCTGATCAACTCGGCGGCCACCGGGCGAGTATAGGAACGAGGCCGGGCGGCCGGGCGGTCCGCTCGGCCTACGCCCGAGCGCCGATCGCCTCGGCGGCGAGCCGCGCGGTCTCGGTCGGGGAGCGCCCGACGCGGACGCCGCGGGCCTCGAGCGCCTCCTGCTTCCCCTCGGCGGTCCCGGAGGAGCCGGAGATGATCGCCCCGGCGTGGCCCATCTGCTTGCCGGGGGGAGCGGTGAACCCGGCGATGTAGGCGACCACCGGCTTCGACACGCGCTCGGCGATGAAGTCCGCCGCGCGCTCCTCGGCGTCGCCGCCGATCTCGCCGACCATCACGATCAGCTCGGTCTCGTCGTCCCCCTCGAACAGGGTGAGGACGTCGATGAAGTCCGAGCCGACGATTGGGTCGCCTCCGATGCCGACGATCGAGGAGTTCCCGACGCCCGCCTGCTTGAGCTCGTTTCCGATCTGGTACGTCAGCGTGCCGGACTTGGAGACGACCCCGATCGGCCCCGGGTCGAAGAACTGCGCGGGGATGATGCCGACGTTCGACTTCCCGGGCGAGAGCACTCCGGGGCAGTTGGGGCCGATCAGCCGGACGCCGGCTTCCTTAGCCCTCCAATAGATCCCCAGCATGTCGAAGACGGGGATCCCCTCGGTGATCGCGATCACCGTCGCGACCCCCGCGTCGATCGCCTCCTCGATCGCCGGCGCCGCGAACCGCGCCGGGACGAAGATCATCGAGGTGTTGGCGCCGTGCTCCGCGACCGCCTCGGCGATCCGCTCGTACACGGGGATACCCTCGACGTCCTGGCCCCCCTTGCCCGGGGTCACTCCCGCGACGACGTCGGTGCCGTAGGCGCGGTTGCGAAGGCCGTGGAAGCTGCCCTCGCGTCCGGTCAGCCCGGAGACGACCAGCCGGGTCTCCTCGTCGACGACGATCGCCATCAGGCGCTCGCCATCTCCACCACGCGCTCGGCGGCGCCCAGCATCGTCTTCTCGACCTGAAGCCGGGGCAGGTCCGCGTCGGCGAGGAGGCCCAGCCCCTCCTCGGAGTTGGTGCCGTCCAGCCTGACCACGAGCGGCACGTCGATCTGGATCCGGGTCGAAGCCTCGATGATGCCCTTGGCGATCTCGTCACAGCGGGTGATCCCCCCGAAGATGTTGAACAGGATGGCGTTCACGTTCGGGTCCGACGTGATCACGTCGAGGGCGTCGACGATCGTCTCGGCCTTGGACCCGCCGCCCGCGTCGAGGAAGTTGGCGGGCCTCCCGCCGGCCTGCGCGACGACGTCCAGGGTCGACATGCAGAGGCCCGCGCCGTTGCCGAGGATGCCGATCTCGCCGCCGAGCTTGACGTACGTGAGGCCCTTCTCCTTGGCCATCTGTTCCTGAGGGTCCTCCGCCGAGCGATCCCGCAGGTCGGCCAGCCCCTCGTGCCGGAAGGTGGCGTTGTTGTCGATCGTGACCTTCGCGTCCAGCGCCACCACGTCGCGATCCGAGGTGACGATCAGCGGGTTGATCTCGATCAGGGTCGCGTCCTCGGCGAACGCCACGTCGTGGAGCTTGACCAGGAGCTCGGCGACGTGGTCGGTCACGTCTTCGTCGATCCGGGCGTCGATCGAGAGCTCCCTGGCGGCCTCGGAGGCGAACTCCCCGCCCGGGTCGACGTGGCGCCTGATGAGTGCCGACGGGTCGGTGTCCGCCATCTCCTCGACGTCCATCCCCCCCATCCGGGAGAGCATCGCGAGGAGCTTCTTCTCCGAGCGGTCGA
>Ga0066652_100000811_pt1 | contig 15467 bp, 14 predicted proteins | sample GraSoiAngelo_101_FD_71413 | JGI IMG/M metagenome (GOLD analysis project Ga0066652, IMG submission 71413) | Grasslands soil microbial communities from the Angelo Coastal Reserve, California, USA - 14_0903_02_30cm | ecosystem: Environmental > Terrestrial > Soil > Grasslands | place: USA...
GGGATTGGGGGAGATGAAGGTGGCCTCGGCAGTCTCAGGGCTGACGAGGGCTTTGAACGATCGAGATCCGGAAGTGAGGCGGGCGGCGGCGGAGGCATTGGGGAAGACGCAAGACAACTAGTTCTAGAAGACGCCCAGACGCAGCAGGCACACAGTGGTTACGACGGCGTAGCCAGTTCGCTACGCCAGAAAGCCGGGGAGCAAAGCTCTCCGGCTTTCGTCTTAATATCTCCCGCCTCCTCCCAAGGACTCCCGGTGCGGCGCGTCGTCGAAGACCTCTGCAGGTCAACGTCGAACGGCGCCGCGGAAGGCTCCGCCTGACACCTGAGACCGGTGATCACGGGGCATTGAATTCCCGCGCACCTCAATTCTTGCAACAGCTAGTCTGATAGCAACCTGTCCACCCTGCCAGATCGTCAGTTATCAACCAGTGCCAACGCGCAGTCGCAGGAAGCGCGATCGTCCAACTTGACGAATGAACCTTCTTCCATTGCCAGAGCGAATACCAGTGATCCGTGACGACCACGCACCCGTATCCGATGGTGAAATCTTGGAAGCCCAGCTTCGCGAACCACCTCTTCGGTGCCGCCGTACCGGAGTTGCAATCGGAAGTCGGCGTCCATTGGGGAGGCGTCTGGTGCACTGGAGGGATGTTACAACTGCTCTCGGAACCGTAGCAGAAGTAGAGCATGTTCGGCCCGCCCGGGCGAAGGCCTTTGTACGGTGCGCTCACAATTGTTGCACTGACGTTGATCCATCTGTCTTCATATGGCTGCATGGAGGTCGGAGGTATTGGTGCTCCGGCTCCGGATATGAGCCAAGGCTTGAGTATCTGCGCGAGCCCCGGGTTCGGAATCACAATTCCAGAAACGCCGCTCGGGACAAGGCCCGCCGTCGTGCGCCTGGCAAGAATCTGACTGTCATACCAGCCCTTGATGCCAAATACTCGTTGCGCCTCCACACCGGTAAGCGCAACGCTTGGAATCGGGCCGAAGGTGATCGGCGCGACTGCGGATGACGGCGTGAAACCGGCAGGATCCCCGATCTCACACCAATTCTCTCGACACGCGATCCCGATGTATTGCGTGCGAGTTGTGGAGTCCCAATCCCATCGTGCGGTTTCGGGATAATCTCTCAGTTGAGCGCCGGGCATCGCACTAGCCTTCACCAGCAGCACCTTGCCGGGTGAAAGCTCTATTCCTGGACGGGTGCAATCGGAGTCTGGCGGGACGAGAGGGACCATCGTGGCTCGCCAGTCGCTCGTGTCGGCGGCAGAGGGATGGAATACAAACAAGCAGTTAAAGCCGCGATGAATTCCCAAGGGCTCGTACGTGTGGAGCGACGCGCTAAAAATTGTCGCCGCGGCGATTGCGGGAGCCTTCAACTCGTGAAGCGAGACGGAGTCCGGTGAGGCTTGGATTGTATCAGGCGCGAGCCGGTCGTGCAGCCGGAACGCGGCAAATATTCCGAACAGAGAATCGTACTGCATATCCTGCGTGATGAAATTCTGGCAGTCATGGTACTCCGGAATGTTGGTTATCGGCTCCGACAACGGGACGTGCGTCACCGTAATCGACTTCTGACGCTTCCCTGAGTCGACCATAAACCGGACGTGGGGACCTTCGCCGGGGCACTCCAATCGACCCCGCGGACGCTCCGTCAGACCAACCATCGACGACTCTCTTATTGCTCCACTCGTAGACGCTGCCATTCCGAGGCAGGCAACGACCGCACTCCAGAACGTCGGGCTACTAAGGCGCCGGGTAGCTGACATACGTACTCCTCTCACGGAAACCACTAGGTGAGTTGCCCTACAATCCTCGCATCCTTCTCATGCGTGCGACCGTTGGCTGAAGAAAGCCATCGGCATTTTGCCACATTATGGTGACGACCGAAGCCCATTTCCTTGCAGCGTCTCTGTCTTTGGTTTGATCAGCGAGGTCCGCGCGTAGCGCGACGGCCCGCATCAGGGTTCCGGCGTTGGCGGGGCTCGCCAGGGTCCCCGGCGCGGTTCCCGCTAGTGTCGCCAGCCACGGATCCAGCCAGGCAACAGCAGCGGGAACATCACCAATTACTCGAAGAAGCTCTGCTTCGGCATACACGCCCTCAGGTGGGATGTCCGACGGTTTAATGGAACGGCGAGTTCTTTTTATGTCGCCGAACATACGTCGCACGGCGACCGGGTCACCTTTGAGCGCAGACAGTTGCGCACTGACGAAGAAGTCCAGGTGACCCAAATCCTCCACCTCCGAGAACCGGTAGTTCGGAAACGCCAAGCGTGCGGGACGCACGAGCCAGGATCCTCGAGCCTCACCCTGTAACTGGGCTGGGATGCGGTTTTGGATCGCGGCGCTGAGCTCACGCTCCAAATCCTTGATCGAATCTGTCGGGCCCCCCAGTGCGGCGAATGCGAGTAGAGGGAGCGCGACGGGGCTCAACTGGGGTGGTACGCCTTCGTGATCATTGGCAGTGCGGTCCCTTGTGAGGCCAGCGGCGATATTCGCCTGGCCGACGAGTAACGCTACACCGGCCAGACCGAGTGTCTCCACGTCGGCATGCGAGCCGTTGGCGCTGACGAGAGAGTCGGCGAGGTCACGAGCAATCCTCAACCCGGCAGTATCTCGCGGGATGGCAAACTTGACGCGGAGCCAGACTTCAGAAACCGCGAGACGAATCCGTTGGCCCGGATCAGAACTCAGTGCACGCGCTCGCCCGATCTCATCGAGCGCGGACGGATCCTGAAGGAGCTCGCGCGCAACTGCCAGTGCCTCGTGCGCCTCCGAGCTGTTTGGTGCAGCACTCACCCATGCCATCGCGATCTCATGAAACAGCTCGCGCTGTCGGTGGACCGCGACCCCCGTGTTCACCCCAGCCTCAATGACCCGTGTGGGGTAGGGCACGAATGCCAGCGTATCCGCGATCCACGACATGTGCGCGATGAACGTTGTGGTATCCGGCGACAACGCCCGGCCGGTGCGGACTCCGTCCGCATTCGTTTTCAATAAGTTGCGAACCGCTGCGTAGGATTCAGCGCCCAGCGCCTTGTGAATGGAGGGCAGCAAGTCAAAGGTGTGCCGAAAGGCATTGATTGCGTGCGAGTAACTGCTTCGAAAGCTCCATCCGGAAGGGCTTCGGGCATCGCCAACGACGATGTCATCGTGACTGAGGCAATTGCCGAGGCCGTACCAACCGACGATATCCGATGGCCGCTGCCGCGTGAGCGCATCCCAGATCGAGCAGGCCGCTGGGACCTCGTCCCGGGCAAGCAGTCGAAGCGCGGTCGCGAGCAAGGTGTCGCCGACGGACATGACGGCCGACCCATTGGCAGCTCGTTCCGCGCTCGAGCGCCACGTCGCGGTCGGCTGATTCTGCCAAAATCGCACTTGCGCGAGCCACAGGTGCGCTTGGAAGAATTGCTCGTCCGCCAAAGCCGCGCGGGAAAACGCCGAATCCGCCTCAGGGAGCTGCCAATTGTGCACCGCGCTCAGTCCATCGGCTAAAGCGTGTCGCGCACGTACCGAGCGAGTCCCCGCACGTCCTCCGTTAGCACTCCAGACGGTATCATCAAAAAGCAGCCGGTCGGCGAGACGGATGAACGCGGAGTCTACGCTCCGGAGACTGGGCGACACGTTCACCGAACGCTCGCGCACCAACGAATTCCCGCGCGTGCCATACAAAGTCGCGCGAACGCGAACCGAATCGCCGACCTGAGAGACGACGCCTGTTATGTACCATCCCGCGTTGTTCTGCCGAGCGATCGCGCTGACGTTTCCTGGCGTTCGAGCTTGCGACTCTCCCACGAGCTCAATCCCACGCCATTCGTTCAGCGCGTCCTGGAGGAGACGACTGGCGTCCAGCCGTTCCAAACCGGCGTCATATGTCCATCGCGGGGAAACGAGGTAGCGGTTCATCCTGAGCGCGGGCCGCGTGAGCGCCCAGGCGGCCAACGCGACTATGCCGATCCCAGACGTGACTCCCGCCGCCAGCGTGGTCCACGGGCGCCACGTGATCCTTTTGCGCCGCTCGCCGCGCACCGGCTGTGTGCGCGTTGGCGTGAGCGCGCCTCCACCCTCGAGCGACAGCGCGTCAGCAAACTCGGCCGCGGTCGCAAATCGGTCGTCACGTTTTTTGGCGAGGGCAATGTTGAGGAGCTGCGCCACGCGTTCTGGGACATCGGACCGAAAGTCGCGAATCGGTGGCAGGGGCTCGACAAGGTGCTTGTTCATGACCGCTTGAATGTCCGGCCCCTCGAACGGCATCTTGCCCGCCAACATCTCATAGAGCACGCAACCGAGGCTATAGATGTCGGTGCGCGCATCCAGGTTCCCCTGGCCCATCGCCTGCTCGGGACTCATGTAGGCCGGCGTGCCGATCGTCACCCCGGTGCTGGTCACCGTTTGGCCTTCCTTCGCAGCCATCGCGCGCGCGATGCCAAAATCGGTCACCCAGGTGTGACCGTCCTCGATCATGATGTTGCCGGGCTTGATGTCACGATGAATCAGACCGTGGCGATGCGCGTGGCCGAGCGCACCCGCCACTTGACGCGTAATGCGCAACGCTTCGTCGACCGCGAGCGGGCCGCGTGCGATAATGTCCCGCAGCGTTTCGCCGTCGATATACCGCATGACATAGAACGGACGCCGCGGCGCGCCCCGCGTGCGACCGGACTCCATCAGGGTGACGATGTGAGGATGGTTGAGTTTTGCCGTCGTCTGGATTTCGCGGAGGAATCGCTCGCTCGGGACCGGAAGCGCGAAATCGGCCGACAAAACCTTGATGGCCACCAATTTGTCGTCGAACTTGAGATCACGGGCGAGATACACCGTGGCGGTGGCACCGTGGCCGAGCTCGCGCTCGATCGCGTAGCGATCGCCGAAGTCGTCGTGCGGGAACTGCAGTGCCTGCGCCACGATCTACGGCCTTTGCTGGGTGTCGCTACGCTACAGCGCTCGGCGAGACACAGCAAGCGAACGTTCGACGAGCGAATGCCACGCGTCGTGCTATCTTCGGCGAGTCCAAGGGCTTTCGAAGGCACATGGCGCTAACGCCGCTCAAGCTGGTCTGTTTTGGCCCACCGTGCGCACAGCTCGCCGCTGGCGAAACACCGCGCGAGCTACGCTGGCACAAGCATGTCGCGTTGCTCGTCTATCTGGCGCTCTCCCCTACTCGCAGCCGCTCACGCGATCACTTGCTCGGCCTGCTCTGGGCCGAGCAGCCGGAACGCAGCGCCCGTAAAGCGCTCAACACGGCCATCAACCGGCTGCGGGTGGCGTTGGGGGAGGAGCGTCTCCGCTCCGAAGGCGATACACTCGCCTTGAGCGAGGAGGCGCTCGACGTCGATGCCCTGCGTTTCCTCTCGAATGCCGAGACCGCACCCGAAGCTGCGTTGCCACTCCTCCGCGGCGACTTTCTCGAAGGCTTCCACCTCAAAGACGCACCGGAGTTCGAGGACTGGATGATGCACGAGCGAGAGCGCTACCGAGCGCTCGGGGCAGCGACACTCGTGGCGGCGGGCGAGCGGCGTCTGGCGATTGATTTCGCGGCCGCGGCGGACCTCGCCCGACGCGCCTTGACGCTGGCACCCCGCAGCGAGCCTGCTGTCCGCTTGCTCATGCGCGCGGCGGCGCTTGGCGGCGACTCCGCAACCGCAGTCGGCGCTTACCAGACATTCGCACAACGCCTCAAGCATGAGGTCGATGAACAGCCGAGCCGTGCGCTCTCCGCCCTCGCGGACCGAATTCGCACCCAGACATGGCGGCCGGCGGGAAGCACCCCGACGCTCGTGACTCCGCTGGTGGGACGTGAGCAGCTCCATCGCGACGTACTCGAATTCATCGCCCAGGGATCGACTGCGGACGCCGGCGCTCGTGCGCTGATCATCGTGGGCCCACCAGGAATGGGCCGCTCACGGCTGCTCGTTGAATGCACGAGGCGAATGGCGCTCGAAGGCGCGCAGCTGTTACAGATCAGGCCGGTCAAGAATGACCAGGATGCGCGCTGGAGCGCGCTGCGCCTCCTGATTCGGGCGGGCGTTGGCAGCTTGCCGGGACTGGTGGGCGCGCGCGCGGATTCTCTCAGCGTTCTGGCTGGTCTCGCGCCCGAACTGGCCGACCGATTTGCACCTCGGGAGGTGCGTGACGTAACAGATATGGCGATCGCCTTGGCGAGCGCCTTTGGCGCGGCGGCGGACGAGCAACCTCTTGTAATTGCGATCGATGATGCGCATTGGGCCGACGGGATGTCCCTTGCCGCGCTCGGATCTGCGCTCGGCCAATTGAGAGGGAGTCCTGTTACGCTCCTGCTGACTGTCGCGCAGGGCGTCGACGACGCTCCGACAGAACTGGTCCAGTTGGAGAGCGAAGTCGGCCGGGAGATTCGCGGCCTTGTCGTGCGACTTGGCACCCTGCAGGAGGAGGACGTGGCGAAGCTGGTCGCGGCTCTCGCGCCGTGGTGTCACGATGATATCGAGCGAGATCGCCTCACGCGTCGCCTCATGCACGAGACTGGCGGGAGTCCGTTTCTCGCGGTGACGCTCCTCGGCGCGCTGGCGAGGCCCAGGAATTTTCAGAAGGACATGGTCGCGTGGCCGCCCGTGGGCGGCACGATTGACGCGCCGCTGCCCTTCTCTGTCCCAGCGGTGGCCCGGCACGCGATTGTTGTCCGCATTAGCGAGCTCACCCCTTCCGAAGTCCGAGTGTTGAGTGCGGCCTGTGTCTGCGGTCAGGCACTCGACCTCGAGGTCATCGCGCAAGTCGCAGAATTGCCGAGAGCGGACGTTGAGCGGACATTGCCGGCGTGTGAGCGGCGGCATCTCATTCAGTTCGACGGGCGGCGTTACACGTTCGCGGCTCCATTGATTGCGGAGGTCATTCGAGCTGAATGCACCACGAGGGGCGAGCGGCGAAGACTCGAGCAAAGGGTAATCGACGCGCTCGCCGGGCGCAGCGACCTCGAAAGTCGCGCTTTACGAGCCGACCTCTTGTCGCACGTGTCGCCGAGTCAGACCGCGCTCGATCTCGCTCTTGCGGTTGCATTGGAAGCGCAGCAGGTGGGCGCTCGACGCATGCAGCATCGGGCTTTGGCGGCCGCGGAACGCATTCGCAAAGACGCAAGACTCGATTCGACGTCACCTTCGTCATGATGTCGGGACTCATGTAGGGACTGGCCGGTGGCACAATCATTTGTCACATCTCACTGCATCAGCAGGTATGCCATCGCCGTCACGAGGAGGAGCAGGAAGGCCGTTCCAAACACCCTCATGACATTGCGCGCATGTCGGCAGATCGCGGGCATTCTAGGTGGATGGGTCTCCCAGGGTCCCAGGATGGCATCGAGCGACGAGTCCAGACTACGCACTTTGTCAGATCGGTCGAATGTGCGGTTGATGTGGTCTGCGTACTCATAGATGATCACGTGAGCGTAGACAACGATTCCCAGGCCGAGGAGTCCCAGCAGGCCCGAAAGCGGCGCATTGGCGAGTAGCGGACCCGGCGTTTTGAAGTTCATTCCTTCCTTGAGCGCAAACGCGAGCACAGCGCCGGCGAAGCCGGTCAACCAGGTGATCAGCGATAACATGGCAGTCTTGAGATTCTGACCGCGGGATTCGAAGTACTTCCACAGGTCTACGTGGTCCAGCTGATCAGTAGAGAGCTTCGGGCCGCGGCGCGTGATCGTCGTGGTCATGCTGAGGTTCCGGTTAAGCCCCCATCAGGGTTTCGAGCGCAGCCTTCGCGGTTCGCAGTTGCGAGTCCAGCACAGTACGCAGCTGGTCCGGTCCGGCGCGTCGATTTCCAGTGCCATTCGTCGACGCCGCGTGCGCCGCCGCCACAATCTGTTCCATCTGCTTGATCGCGGTCTTGCCGATAGTCTTCTCGTGCCGATTCGCAGCATCCACTTTTCCCGTAGCAACGAATCCCGTCACTATGGCGTTGCCGCCGATGCCGGCTGCGAGGGCGGTACCGATCAGCGCGAGCCAGGACTCACCGGGAGGGTTCAACGTCAAGACGATGAGTGCCGCGACTGCGCCAACCAACACCTTGCCGATGAATCCCAGGGTCCAGCCGGTCGCATCGCCTTTCCAGCGCTCCAGCTTTCCTCCATCGGCGGCGAGATCGGACGCCAATGCTCCGATCGCACCGCTCAATGCACCAGCGCCGAGGGCGATCGGCAGTCCCGCGGGAACTCCTGTGGCTACGACTACCAAACTGTCCGCTTGCATGTGTGGATTCCTCACGATCCAGCGTGTGTGCGCTCAACCGAGCACCTTCCAGCGTTTCATGCTGTTTGAGCCAAGAAGATTGGGACTTTGTGGATACTCTTGCGATGGCAATGTCTTGCGGATCGCCTCGAACCACGCTCGGTACGTCGCCGAACGTGCAAGCTTGGGCAAAGCCTGAAGCGCCATGTACGTGAACGCGCCATTGGGCCGACCGCGGAACTCTGCGTCGTAGCTGTACTCTTTGTCCTGGCAGCCGGCTATCAGCAAACCTGCGTAGCGACCGGGCGGACTGGACGCCCGCACGGCGCGACGCGCCCCCAATTGCGCCAGTTTGCGTTTCGAGAGGAAGGTTGCCGGTGCCAGGAAGCGAACACGATGGCCATTGCCGTGGCCGTTCGAGCGCGCCGACGCCATTGCGAATCTCGCGACGGTTCCGGAATGGCATGAATCGGATACCATGACCAGCTTTACGCCGCGCTCGCGCCGACTGAACAATTCGAATAGCTCGTCATCTGCGATCGGACCCTTCCTCTTTATATCGTAAGGACAGAGGCATTCGTCGGTACCATCCGGCTCGTCCCCGTTGACATCGGGCACATACGAGCCGTGTCCGGAATACTGGATCACCAGGAGATCGCCGCTCTTCGCATCGTCGACCGTTTCTCGGATCGCGTCGCGAATCGCTGCGCCTGTGGCGTGCTTGTTCAGGAGCTTCCGCACCGTGAATCCGTGTTTCGTGAGTACCTTGGCCCAATCGTTGGCGTCATTGATACAACCTCTCAGGTCGCTTTCGGTGCCTGGGTAATCATTGATGCCGATGCAGAGGGCGTACTTTCCAGCCGGTGTTTTCTTCCTCTCCGTGTTCATTCCCAATCCTTGGTCGACGACGGTTGCGAGCCTGTGAGAAGCTGCCGGGGTCGTGCTCTCACGATCGTCTGGCGGTCGTCGCAGCGCTATGACGGATTGAGAATTCTCAATCGGTCATAGCACCACTTCGCAAGCGTCACTAGCCTGTTCTCCGTGCCCGCAATCCGCGGACGGTAGCACCAATACCGCCTTTACCGCACGGAGGAGTTATGGCGACTCGATTGAAACGCGCACGGAGTGGGAAGCCCGCGTTGGCTGTAGTGTCTGGAGCGAGTGCTGCAGCGGCACAACCACCGGGCAAGCCCCCCCGCTCGCGGAAAGCGAATGGCAAGATGATCAAATTGAACGGCACGATTCGGGCGCAGGCGGTCACCGCCCCCGAAGCCGATGTGACGGACGAAATCGCGAAGGGCGGGCCGGCATTTGGCTCATTCCTCAAATCGGTAGGCATGGCAGTAGCAGAGTCGCAGAAAGCGCTCGATCAGACGCTGGTCGCTACGGCGCAGGAGCTGTCGAACCAGAAGATCGATGTCATCGCCGTGTTTGAGCAGGTGCTGCAGGATTCCGATGGTCAGATGACGCAGGGCAATGTGCAGATCCAGAAGCTGCCGCTCATCAATTATCTCATGCCGACCGCCTACAACTTCAGTCGCGTATTTCTGCAGGCGGACATGAAGGTGTCGGAGTTCAACGCCGCCAACGGCTTCAACATCAAGGGGAGCTCCACCAGCGTCAGCGCCTCGGCGAAAGCGAGCTATGGCCTCGGTGGTTTCGGCGCTTCCGGCGGCGCCAGTTTCGGCTACTCAAGCTTCAATCGGTCGGGCGAGGTCAGCGTTTCGCAGGACTCAGCGGCCGGTGCGATCCACATGGAAGCCACGCTGGAGCCGCGCGCCGACGTGCAGCTGCCGCGGCCGTTCGTGATTCAAAAAGGTCCTCGGCTCCAGGTGCGGATCGATAGCTCGAGTGACATCACGGGTGCCGCTCCCGCCGGCGGTGGTCCGGCGCCGAAGACTGGGCGTCAGATCGTATTGAAGGCGACGCTGGTACAGACCGACGGTCAGCCAAACGCGCAGAAGACCTTGGAAGTCACGGTGTCCGATCCGCAGTTCAATCGCGACGCGGTCGCGGCAACGGATGCCCAGGGTGAGACCACCATCACCATCAAGAACCAGTGGGGCAGTGGCGTGACGCAGGAACCGGCTCGGAAGCAAGCCGTTGTTTCGGTGGCATTCGGTTTGGCGTCTCAAACGATCCCAATCAGCCTGTAGGCGCCATGGCCCTCACCGAGTTTCACGGCATCGAAGACAGCGTCCGCTGGCGAGTGACGCGCGAGGGCGTCGAGATCGAGGGCACGGGCGTCGAGCGCACGAAGGGTGCACCGACGACCGTGACCTCGGTCTGGGAGCGCTACAGCCGAGAAATCAACGACGCGAGCCGCAACACGCGCGTTCCGTGCGCCCTCGTCGTTGCGACGATCTGTACGGAATCGGGTGGCAAGGCGGACGCGTTCCGGCACGAGCCGGGCTACGTCTCCGACGAGAAAACGCCGCACAAGGTGAGCATCGGGCTCACGCAAACGCTCATCTCCACGGCGCGCGACGTCATGCAGATGAGCCTAGACGGTGATTGGCTGCTCGTGCCGGCAAATGCCATCACGGCCGGGACCAATTACATCGCGAAGCAAGCCGATCTGACCGCGCTCGATCCGCCGCTCGTCGCGGCGGCATACAATGCCGGCGACCTGTACCCGCAGACCGGAAGCCAAAATCGGTGGAAGGTGCGCCAGTATCCGATCGGCACCGGGCAGCACTGCGACCGCTTCGTGCGATTCTTCAACGATGCCGTGTTCGTGCTCGCCTCTCACGCCACGCGGCCGGTGATCGATATCGACGTGATTGCGGATGTCGGCGGGACCAGGCCGGCGCCCGCGCCGCCGCGCAGAAAACCGCAAGACGTCGAGATCCGCTTTGCCTCGACAGCGAAGGCCGCCGAGCTCACGCCCTATTCGGAGACCGTCTTGCGCGACGTTGTCGTCGCCGCCGATCTGCGCACGGTGCTGATTTCGAGCACCGCTCGCACCCCGAGTGATCAAGCGCGCGTCATGTACAACAATCTCGAAACGGAAGGTGTCGAGAAACAGCACACGCTATACGGGCATGGAGGGGACCAGGTGATCGATGTGTACGTCAAGTCGAAAACGGCCGGCAAGTCTCGCGACGCGATCATCGCGGACATGCGCGACAAGATCGTCGCCGTTGGACCGAGCAACGTATCACGCCACATCGGCGATCCCAGAATCCGCAATGTGTTCGATGTCGCGCCGAGCTCGGTCGCGAATCGAGTCGCGTTCGAGCGTGCGGTCCGCGCCGAGCGTCGCATCGACGGCAGGAGTTTCTTCATGCCGCCGAATGACCCCGGTTATCATCTCGAGATCCCGCAACCGGCCGATGTCTGACATGAACGCGCAACCGCAGCTCCGCGAGGTCATCGGCGCCTTCGGACGAGATGTCGTGGCGCTCCAGGATTGGTTCGACGAGCGTACCGACGCATCCGCGTGGGCGATCAAGAGCGTGCGTCTGACCGTGCGTGCCGGCACGGCGCTGGTATTCAGAATCGGCCTCGGCCTCTCCTTGCCTCCGGAGCGCCCATGAAAGAACGACGGTCGGTCCCGCGGCGCAAACGCGGCGCCCGCGCATTGATCGGAGCACTGCCCGCACTGCCTCCGCACACGCTTGCTACGTCCATTGCATCGACCGAGGTCGCACTACACGAGCTGGGCGAGTCGTTGGTCACGTCGGCAGTCACCGTCCAGCGCGAGCTGCGGCGCTATGGGGAAGCCAACGGCGCATTCATGCTCGAGGATCTGGAAATGGAACTGCCAGTGAAGCTGCGCGTCGATTCCCTGGGGCAGATGATGGCCGAAGTCGTGAACGAGCCGGCGACGAACAGCGTCCTGACCAGGATTCGCCTGCGGATTCGGCCGGACAGTCATCCGGTGGACAGCATTCCGATTATCGCGGACGCGCCGCTCGCGCGCCTCAAAACGCTTTCGAGCGAGCAGATCGCGTTCCTCGAGCTCCACCGCATCTTTTCAGTTGAAGACCTGCTGCGCGCCGTGCGGAGTGTCGCGGTGCGGAACGCGCTCGAAGGGGTCATTCCCGCAGCCGCACTGGACGACAGCCTGTCGCGCGCCGGTGTGCTGTTGATTCCGGTCGTGCCGCCGCGGGTTGCGATGGCGCTTCTCGATCTTGGGTTGAAGTCAGCCAACGAATTCCTACAACGTGACCCCCTCCAGCTGGCCACGCTCCTCACCAAGTCGTTGGGTGAGACCGTGTCGAACGATTTCGTCACGCGCTGGCAGGGCGATCTCAAACAGCTGCACGTGCTCAAGACGCCAGGCATGGAAGTCGGTCGGCCGCACGAGACGACTCCGGTCGTGGCGCCGGCCCTCGCTCCACGGCGCAAATCACTCTCGCTCTAAGGATCGGGACTTATGACCAGCAAACACAATGGATCGTCGCCGCGGACTTTCTATGCCGCGATCAGCTCGGATGTCTTGGAAGGACGCAAGGCGCTGCTCGATCGCTTCGTGACTCACGCCGAGGGCAAGAGCGAAACGGTGCGGACCCTCGCCGCCAGCGGCAGGCATTCACCCGCGTTGGGGGTCAATGTCGTCGGCATCGGAGTAGGTGAGAAAGTGACGGACGGACATCGCACCAGCCTCCTCTCCATCAAGGTGCTCGTCGCAAAGAAATATCCGAAAGGCGAGGTGTCGCGCGATCAGCTGGTGCCGGCGACGATCAACGGCGTGCCGACCGACGTCGAGGCGGTGGGGTATCCCCGCAAGCTTGCCACCGTCAATCAAGTGAAGCAGCGGCCGCTGCAGGCGGGCGTCTCCATTTCGCCCACTAGAACGTTCACGAGTCCCAACGTCCTTGCTGGCACACTCGGCCTGTTCGCCCACGCCGGCCAGAAGCTTTATCTCATCAGCAACAATCATGTGATTGCCTTCGAGAACATGGTGCCCATTGGGGAGCAGGTGCTGCAGCCGGGATCGCTCGACGGCGGCGGGACGAGCGATGCGGTCGGCAAGGTTACGCACATAGTGCCGCTCAAGTTCAATACGGGCCGCAACTGGATGGATGCCGCGGCGGCAGGCGTGGACGTCACGGCGGACGGGGACCGGTCGATTCTCGGCATCGGCAAGCCGGCGGGGACAGCGCGGGTCAAGCTCAATTCGCTCGTACGCAAGTCAGGGCGGACGACCGGACTGACCGAGGGGATCGTCCGAGTGCTCAACCTCGAGCTGCTGCACATCGAGTACGATCACGGCATGGTACGGATGGCAGGCGTCTTTGCCGTCGAGGGGATCAATGGCTGGTTCAGCGGCGCCGGAGATTCGGGCTCGGCAGTCGTGGATGGTACCGGACGGGTTGTCGGGTTGCTGTTCGCCGGCAGCGATGCGCAGTCCTTCGTGATTCCCGTGCAGCGGATCTTGCGACGCTTCAAGATGCGCGTGTAGGTTCCGGAATGAGCAGCCGGAAAAGTGGTGTCCCCAACGCGGTACGGCAGGCAAAAGCGTCGCTCATGCGGGCGCTCGCCGGTGAGCCCGCCGTCGTCGGGATCGGGGTCTCGGCGGATCCCGATGGCCGACCAGCGCTGATCGTGCTGGTAGCTGACGATGCTCCAAGTCCGGATGTTCCGGCAGCGATTCAGGGCATTCCCGTTTCCGTCTCTAGAGCGTCGCGGCCACGGAAGCTGTAGTGGTTGGCTTTGCTCGCCGTACTTGTCTCGGTCTTGAGATGTCCCAAGGGAAGGAACTGAACGATGAAGTACCTCGAACAACTGTTCCCCAGAGCGGCGGTTCCAGCGCTCTTGCTTGGCCTCTCGACCAACGCGTTCCAGGATCTCGCTTCAGGTCCCGTAGGAATCTGGATCGGAAGAGTCGCGCTGGGCTTGTTCTTTGCCTCGGCACTGGTCTACCTCACGTTTTTGGGATTCAATCGTATTGTTCCGAGAAGATTCGCCAATCTCGTGTATCTCTTCGATGACGCGATGAATGTTGCGGTAATTGACCATCCCTTTCACAAACGCATTCAGCCGCCGGGCTCTCGTCTGGGATATCACGAGGCCCCGCACGAGGCGGTGCGCCGTGTACTCAAGGAAGAGCTGGGCCTAGGTTCCGACAAGATTACCTTCGTTCCGAACGATCGTCAGGAAATCGGCAAGGTCACATTCGTGCCGCCTCCTGTTCGCGTTCAGGTCGAACGACGCAAGCAACGCATCGGAGTGACCGAGCACTACGATTTCGTCTATCTGTGCTTGATTCCCGGCGTCCGGCCGGAGGTCCGCTCCCCGCTCAACCCACGATGGATGTCGCTCGACGAATTACGAGCGTTCGCCAGCACTGAGGTGGAGAGCGCGCCGTTTGGTGACGTCATACCGAGCGTGGAGCGACTGATACCGATCGCTACAAAGAGCCGTAAGGTTCTTGTTTGAACCAACTCCCTAAGCCATTCCAGCACCTTCAATCTCCGGCAGCGATTCAGGGCATTCCGTTTCCATCTCTAGAGCGTCGCGACCACGGAAGCTGTAAACGTGCGCTTCCGCGGCGACCGCCGGATCCAGCGCCGGTTGGCGCCGCAGCAGCACGCGCCGAATTTGCTCAACGCCCAGGACAATCCGAGGACGCGGACAGTTCCCCACGACTTTCCGGTAACACGCTGGACCAGACGGTAGCACGCCGCAGGGTCTCTCCCTCCACAGATGGCCATGGCACAGAGAGCCGCCTCATCTCGCGCGGACCTGTCGAGCCAGGACAGCACCGCGATCCAACCGGCGAGCACGTGAAGCGGTGGAAGTCCTTGACTGCTCAGCCAGCGCGCGAACGCGAAGCGATCCCGGAAGCCCAGCTGGGTGGCGACTGCCTGGGCGCAGCCAATGCTTCCCTGGTTGAGCAACATGCCATCGACCAGCCTACGCGCGCGGGATGAAAGAGTGGGGACCGTGGTGTTCAGGGAAGCCCGCAACTCGGAGCTGACCGGTTGGGGCAACAACAACGTCGCCATGGTCGGAACCTCAAGGATGGGGTTGAGGTCCCAGTTTCGGTTGTAGGGGTTACGTAGGAGCCACGTGCCGGATCTGCTGAGTCACGTATGGGTGTGGTTGAGGAGGGACCCCTGCCGCGTCAATTACAGCTCGATGCGGCCCTTGCGAGAGCATGGCTGTTGCGGAACGCGCGCGCAGCGAAGGACCTGCTTCGCGTGCAGTGACACGCATCACCCGAGAATGACTGGCGGGCGCCACCCTAAAATTGAATATTGCGGCCCCTCTTCCCGCTGCTGCAAATGGCTGATCCTGCTGTCCCGATTACGATCTCGCC
>Ga0066652_100000812_pt1 | contig 15462 bp, 11 predicted proteins | sample GraSoiAngelo_101_FD_71413 | JGI IMG/M metagenome (GOLD analysis project Ga0066652, IMG submission 71413) | Grasslands soil microbial communities from the Angelo Coastal Reserve, California, USA - 14_0903_02_30cm | ecosystem: Environmental > Terrestrial > Soil > Grasslands | place: USA...
CTCACCGACGAGACGCTCGGCATGATCGGCAAGCGCGAGCTGGCGCGCATGAAGAGCGGCGCGATCGTGATGAACCTCGCGCGTGGCGGCATCGTCGAGGAAACGGCGCTGCTGCAGGCGCTGGAGAGCGGCAAGCTGGCCGGCGCGATCGTCGACGCCTTCACCAAGGAGCCGCTCACCCCCGACCATCCGCTGCGCACGGCCCCGCACACGCTGCTCACGCCGCACCTCGGCGCCTCCACGGCCGAGGCGCAGCGCAACGTCGCCGTCGACGCCTGCGAAGGGGTGCGCGACGCGCTGCTGCACGGCGAGCTGTCGCGCTCCATCAACGTCGCCGGCGCCGGCACCGGCGACTGGAAGGAGCTCCAGCACGCGCTGCAGGTCGTGCGCAAGGCGGCAGTCGTCGCGCGCACCATCCTGGCGGACCGTGGCGTGAAGATGGCCCAGCGGCTGTCGCTGCGCGTCGGCCCGGAGCTCGCCGGTGCGGCGCCCGCCCTGCTCGCCTCGGCGGCGGCGGGTGTGCTCGAGGGGACGATCGACGTGGAGCGGATCAACCTGATCAACGCGCGCTCGATCGCCGAAGCGCGCGGCATCGAGCTGTCCACGACGGAGTCCGACGCGCTGGGCCATCCGGCGGCGATGCTCGTCAGCGTGAGCGGCGGCGTGCAGCTGATGGCGGTCGCCGCCGTGGCGCCCTACGGCGCGCCCGCGCGGCTCATCCGCATCGGCGGCTTCCACATCGACGTCGCACCGCGCGAGGCGCTCATCATCCTCACGAACAACGACGTGCCCGGCGTGATCGGGCGCGTCGGCACGTTGCTCGGCGACCGCGGCGTCAACATCGCCGAGTATCACCAGGCACGGCTCGCGCAGGGGGGCGAGGCGCTCGCGGCGATCAGTGTGGATGGCACGGTGCCGAGCACCGTGCGCGACGAGCTGCTCGGATTGCAGGACGTCTGCACGGCGACGGTCGTGCACTTTCGCGGCGCCTGATGATCCCCCCTCAGCTCGCCGCGTCGCGGATCGAGCGTGACGAGGGGGTCCGCCGCGCATATGCGGCAGACGCCTCGGGGCTGCTGATGGTTCCGGACGGCGTCGCGCGACCGACGTCGGCGGCCGAGGTCGCGGCGCTGCTCGCCGAATCGAGCGCGAACGGAACCGCCGTCACCTGCGCGGGTGGGCAGACGAGCACCACTGGCGCCTCGATCAGCGACACCGGGATCGTGCTGTCGCTGCGCGGAATGGATCGCGTCCTCGACCTCGACCCCAGGTCGCGCACGGTGCGCGCCGAGCCGGGCGTGTTCGTCGGAGAGCTCAAGCGCGCGTGCGCGGCGCACGGGCTCCTGCTCGCTCCCGATCCGACGAGCGAGGAGGAGTGCACGCTCGGCGGCGCGGTCGCGTGCAATGCCTCGGGCGCGCGCACCTTCCGGTACGGCGCGACGCGGCCGCATGTACGCGCGCTCAAGGTCGCGCTCGCGGACGGATCGATCGTCGAGCTGCGCCGGCCCGCGCTGGAGAAGAACACCGTCGGCTACGCGCTGGCGCACGATCCCGTGGACTGGTTCATCGGCAGCGAAGGCACGCTGGGCGTCGTCGTGGAGGTCGAGCTCGGGCTGCTCCCGCTGCCGGAGCAGGTGATCGGGCTCGCCATTCCCTTCGCCACGGAGCAGGACGCGCTCGCCTTCATCGTCTCGGCGCGCGAGAGTCGACGCGTCCACCCGCGCTGCCTCGAGTTCTTCGACCGCCGCGCGCTGGGGATCGCGCGCGAGGCCGAGTCCACGCCCGGCTGGGCGACGGACGCCGACGCGTTCGTCTACGTCGAGGAGGTGCCCCCGACGGGCACACCGGCGGCGCTCGACGAGTGGCTCGAGCTGGCCGTGCAGCAGGGCGCCCTCGCCGATGACGTGAACGTCTACGAAGGTGAAGCCTCGCTGCGCGAAGCGAGGCGGGTGCGGCACGCCGTGCCTGCGACGATGAACGAGCGCGGCTCGGCGCGCCGAGTGCACGGTGGCCGCAAGGTGTCCACCGACTGGGCGGTGCCGTACGCGAGGCTGGGCGAGATGCTCGCCAAGGCTCGCACCTTCGCCGACATCGCCGGCATCGAGCAGGCGGTGACGTACGGCCACGCCGGCAACGGCCATCCACACCAGAACTTCATCGCCCACGACGCGGACGAGCTGCGGCGCATCGAGGCCGTCGTGGAGCAGACGCTGCGCGAGGTGATCGCGATGGGCGGCACCGTGGCCGCCGAGCACGGGATCGGGAAGATCAAGCGAAAGTGGCTGCCGCTGCAGATGTCGCCGCTGCAGGTGCGCACGATGCAGGCGGTGAAGCGCGAGCTCGACCCGGCGGGAATCCTCGCACCGGGCAACGTGCTCTGACGCGCGTCAGGGGTAGCCGTTCCCGCTGAGCCCCGTCGGCGGCATCGGCCGCGACCGCTCCTTCCGCAGCCAGATCACGATCACGCCGCACTGGGCGCGTCCCTCGAACCGGGCGGGGACGAACGCTTCGTCCGAATAGGCCTCGATGCCGCCGATCTGATTGGGCAGCACCTGGTTGATCGACTGTCCTTCCGCGCCGTTGATCACGATGTTGGCGTTCGCGCAGTCCCGGTGACGCACCAGCGCCGTGTTGGAGACGACGCGTGCCTGCGACCCGCGCCCGAGCGCGCTGAAGCCGAACACGTTGATGAAGAGGTCGGCCGCCTCCGGCGCGCGAAGCTCGTCGATCTGTTCGGCGGTCAGGAACTGGCCGAAGGCGTGCGTGCGCCGGTTCCGCTCGAACTCGGGGTACGATGTGCGCTCTCCGACCACATGCACCGAGTCCAGCACCACGCTCCGGGGCAGCAGCACGTCGCGGCTCACGCTTCGGTCCGCGCGCAGCTCGACGGGAACTTCGGCGATGGGATATCCCAGACGCCGGACGATCAGCGTCTGCGTACCCGACGGCAGCGCGCTGAGCGTGTACCGTCCCGCGCTGTCGGTGGTCGTCGACGACCGTGCATCGCGGACCCGCACCTCCGCATCGGCCACGGGCTCGCCGGTGAGCGACCGCACTTCACCCGCGAGGCTTGCCGTGCCCGCGAGCTGGAGCTCCGCGCGCGTCGCGTCGCGACTGTCGGCCACCAGCAGGCGCGCCACGGAGTCGAGCGCTGCGGTGGTCGCTGACGTGCGTGGGCTGAGCGAGAGGTCGCGTACGGCGGCGCCCTCGTCGTCGGACACGGCGGCGCGCACGATCGTGCTCGCCCGTCCACCGTGCTGCAGCTGCAGCGACAGCATGGCGTCGGCTGGCAGTCCGCACATCCGATACTCGCCGTTCGGTCCCGTCCTTACCGACGCGCCACGTCGCTGCGATACCGGCTTGAGCGTGGTCCTGTCGATGTAGATGTGCATCCACGTCGCGACGACGTCCGCGCCGGGCAACGGCCGGTCAGTGTCGGCGTCCAGCGCGTGTCCGGCCACGGCGACCTTTCCTTCCCCAAGGCGCAACCCAGGGCACACCGCGGCGCGCAGCGTCGCGCCGGCCGGAAGGTTAGCGTCGAAGCGCGACACGGTGCCGTCGGCGATCTCGATGCGCTCGGGAGGCAGCGACAGATCCAGCGAGTCGAGGATCGGGCTGCTGATCTGGATGAGATACCGACCGGTGGGAAGCGAATCCACCCGATACCGACCATGCGCGTCGGGACGCACGTTGACCGTGTGGCTCGACTCCGATTCGGCGCGCACCAGAGAGACCGAGGCGGCACGCACCGAGCGCGAATCGATCCGCTCGCGCAGCGTGCCCTGGAGCGCGCCGACGGCCGGCCTCTGCGCGTCGAGCAGCGCGGTTCGGAAAAGCAGGCTGCCGAGGAGAGGCATCGCGACGCGGAGACGCATGACGCCGAACATGCCCCGTCACGGCGACGCGGGCAAGCCGCGAGACGGCCGGCGTCACCGCAACGGGTTGATTCGATCGTGGTGTCTGATGACCTTGCGACCGATGACCATGCGACCGATGACCATGCCCGCACCGTCGTTCCGCCATGTCGGTGCCGCGCCTCGTGCGCGGCACGTAGTCGTGCACCGGATCGTCGCGTGAGCGGGACGGGCTTCGCCAGCGTGGTGCTCGACGTCGATTCCACGCTGTGCGGCATCGAGGGGATCGACTGGCTCGCCGCGCGCCGCGGCGCGGAGGCGGGGGTGCGGATCGCCGAGCTCACGGACCGCGCGATGAATGGCGAGCTCGCACTCGACGCAGTGTATGGTGAGCGACTCGGGGTCGTGCGGCCGACACGCGACGATCTCGATGCGCTCGCAACCGCGTACGAGGGCGCGCTGGCGCCGGGAGCCGCGGCGGCGATCGCGCGGATGCGCGCCTCCGGCCGCCGCATCGTGCTCGTGAGCGGCGGGATCCGCAATGCAATCCTCCCCGTGGCCCGCCGGCTCGGCATCGACGACACCGACGTGCATGCGGTGAACGTGCTCGTGGACGGCTCGGGCGCGTACGAGACGTACGACGCGCACTCGCCGATGACGACGGCCGAAGGAAAGCGTTCCGTCGTGGCTGCACTCGGCCTGCCGCGACGGCTCGTCGCCGTGGGCGACGGTGCGACCGACCTCGCGATCCGTCCCGTCGCCGACGCCTTCATCGCCTTCACCGGCTACGTGCGCCGCGAGCCGGTCGTGGCCGGCGCCGACGCGGTGGTGGACTCCTTCGACCAGCTCGTGGAGCTCGTTCTCGCATGACCGCTACGCTGCTCACGCAGGGCACCTTCTTCTTCCCCGGACCCACCGAGGTGCGCGCGGAAGTGCTCGCCGCGATGACGCGCCCGCTCATCGCGCACCGCGGCAAGGCGTTCGAGGCGCTGTTCGCCAGCATCCAGGCCTCGCTCAAGCCGATCTTCCGCACGACGCGCCCGGTGTACGTGAGCAGCTCGTCCGCGACCGGACTCATGGAGGCCGCCGTGCGCTGCGCGCCCGAGGGGCGCGTGCTGTCGATCGTGAATGGCGCCTTCTCGGCGCGTTTTTCGGCGATCGTCAAGGCGTGCGGCCGCGAGAGCGATGTGCTCGAGGTGCCGTACGGCGAGATCGCTACGCTCGACCAGGTGAGCGATGCGCTGGGGAAGCAGCGCTACGCGGCCGTGACGGTCGTGCACTCGGAGACGTCGACCGGTGCGCTGCAGGACGTGCGTGGCATCACGCGGCTGGCGCGCGACGCCGGCGCGGTGTGCCTCGTGGATTCGGTGACGGGGATCGGCGGCGTTCAGCTCGAGTTCGACGAGTGGGAGCTCGACTTCGCGCTCACCGGATCGCAGAAGGCGCTCGCGCTCCCACCCGGTCTCGCGTTCGCCGCGGCGACGCCGGCGTTCATCGAATCGGCGCGCGGCACGGCGCGACGCGGGCTGTACTTCGACCTGGTGGAATTCGACGCATACGGCGCGAAGAACCAGACGCCCAATACACCGGCGATCAATCTCTTCTATGCGGCCGAGCTGCAGCTCGCCGCCATCGCCGCCGAGGGAATGGCGGCGCGCTGGGCGCGCCATCGGCGGATGGCCGAGATGACCTGGGCGTGGGTGGACGGCCTGCGCGCGACGTACGGCGACGCGTTCGGTGTCCTCGCGCGCGAGGGGAGCCGGACGCCCACCGTGACGAGCATCACGATTCCACCGGCCTTCGCGGCATCGACGCTGGTGAAAGCGGTAGCCGACCGCGGCTTCACGATCGGCAACGGCTACGGCAAGAACCGCGAGACGACGTTCCGCATCGGGCACATGGGGGATCACACGCCGGAGAGGCTGGCGAAGTGCCTGGAGGTGTGCGGGGAAGTGATCGGAGGGCTGGTGTGAGCGTGTATCGAAAGCACTGCCGTACTCTGTACTGAGTACGACCGCAGTACTGGGACTGGCATACCGGATCCACGAACGCACAGAGAGCTCTCTACCCGAAACGCTCTGATCAGGGCGTCAGGTAAGGCGTGCAGCAGGGCATTCGTGGGGCTGTTCGCGTCGTCCAGGTACGTCAGTGGTACTCCGTACCCAGTACGGCAGCGCTCACCCCGGAAACTCTCCCGCCAAGCCGGGATTAGAATTCAGAATGCATACCCTCCTCCGCTACCTCCGCCCCTACTGGCGGTTCGTCACCCTCGCGCTCTTTCTCGCGGCAATCAACCAGGTCTTCTCGCTGCTCGATCCGCTGATCTTCCGGCACGTGATCGATCAGTATGCCACGCAGTACGACAAGTACACGCGGCCGCAGTTCTTCCGTGGCGTCGCGCTGCTCCTGAGCATGGCCGTCGGGGTGGCGTTCGTGTCGCGCGTGGCGAAGAACTTCCAGGACTACTTCGTCAACGTCGTCGTGCAGCGCGTCGGGGCCGACTTGTACTCCGATGGCATCCGCCACTCCCTCGCCCTCCCCTTCCAGACGTTCGAGGATCAGCGGAGCGGCGAGACGCTCGGCAAGCTGCAGAAGGTGCGCTCGGACACCGAGCGGTTCATCGCTGCGTTCGTGAACATGGTGTTCACCACGCTCGTCGGCGTGCTCTTCGTGATGGTCTACGCCTTCAAGGCGCATTGGGCGATCGCCCCGGCGTTCCTGCTCACCGTGCCCCTGCTCGGCGTGCTCAGCTCCGTGCTCAGCCGGCGCATCAAGACGATCCAGAAGGTCATCGTCGCCGAGACGACCGCACTCGCCGGCGCGACGACGGAGTCGCTGCGCAACATCGAGCTCGTGAAGAGCCTCGGCCTCGCCAAGCAGGAGGAGCTCCGCCTCAACGCCACGACGGAGAAGATCCTCAAGCTCGAGCTCAAGAAGGTCAGATACCTCAGGTCCCTCTCGTTCATCCAGGGAACTGCGGTCAACTTTCTGCGCACCTGCATCCTCTTCCTCATGCTCTACCTGATCTTCGAGAAGCAGATCACGGTCGGGCAGTTCTTCTCCCTGCTCATCTACTCGTTCTTCATCTTCGGCCCGCTGCAGGAGCTGGGAAACGTCATCAACATCTATCGCGAGACGGAGGCGTCGCTCGCGAACTTCGACGCGATCTTCAGGATCCCCGTCGACCCCAAGCCGGCGAGTCCGGTGGCGCTGAGCGATCTGCGCACGCTCGCGTTCGAGGACGTGAGCTTCACTCACCAGACCGCGTCCGCGCCCGCACTGGCTGGCGTGAGCTTCGCCGTGCGGCGAGGGCAGACGGTGGCGTTCGTCGGCCCATCGGGCGCCGGCAAGACCACGTTGGTGAAGCTGCTCGTCGGCCTCTATCGGCCCGGCGCGGGGCGGATCCTCTACAACGACATCCCGAGCGACCGGATCGACCTCGACAAGTTCCGTGAGCGGATCGGCTTCGTGACGCAGGACGCGCAGCTGTTCAGCGGCACGATCCGCGAGAACCTGCTGTTCGTGCGCCCCGATGCGACGGACGAGCAATGCCTGGACGTGATGCGCCGCGCCGCGGCGACGTCGCTGCTCAACCGCGCCGACAAGGGGCTCGACACCGTGATCGGCGAGGGCGGGATGAAGATCTCCGGCGGCGAGAAGCAGCGCCTCTCGATCGCCCGCGCACTGCTCCGCGAGCCACACCTACTCGTGTTCGACGAGGCGACGTCCTCACTCGACTCGCTCACCGAGGAGGAGATCAGCCGCACGATGCGCGACGTGGCCGAGAGCGCCGACGTGATCACCGTGCTGATCGCGCACCGCCTCTCCACGGTTCTCCACGCCGACACGATCTACGTCCTCGAGCGCGGCCGCGTCGTCGAGCAGGGGCATCACGACGAGCTGCTCGAGCGGAAGGGTCTGTACTACGCGATGTGGCGGCAGCAGGTGGGCGAGCGCAGGGCGGAGAACGTCATGGCGCGGCCGGCGATGGCTGGCGTGGGATGAACTGCGGACCGGCTCAGGGTACTCCGTAGCAGAGTACTCGGTACTTGCTGTTGCAGTCGCAGCTCAGAACCTCCCCTCCAGATACGTCTCAACTCTCCACCCTCGCTGATCCGAAGGCTGCAGCCCTCTCGCCACGTCGAAGCGCACGAGGCCGTCGAGGATCGAGACGCCGGCGCCCGCGCCGGCGAGTGGCGTGCCGATGTCGCGCCACTTCGTGCGGTCGCCCGCCCAGCCGATGTCGCCGAAGATCACCGGCCGGACGGCCTCGAAGCCGTAGCCGGCTTCGGCGCGCGTCATCCAGAACGCGTTGCCCACCGCCGTGCCGGGCCGGAGACCGCGCACGGTCTGCGTCCCACCGAGGAACCAGTTGCGCTGGATCGGGAGGATGCCAGCCGACGTGCCGCCGGCCAGGGTCAGCGACACCGCGCCGTTCCCGATGCCGTGTGATGCCGTGACGTCGAGCGCCACGCGACCATACGTGCCGGTGTCGCCGTACGCCGCCTCGAGCCGCAGGTCGTTGAACAGGCGGAATCCCTGCGGGTCCTCGCCGATCGACTGGACGATGCGCGTGCGCGCCCCCGCGTAGAGCGATGACGTCGTGGTGATGTTCGGTTCGAACTCCGATCCGCTCATCACCCTCGCGAGCGAGAACGTCGTACGCTGCGGCGCGTTCCGCTCCTGTTCCGCGAACAGTGACCACGTCACGTTCAGCGCTCCCCGCTGATCCGGCGCGCGCGACAGCTCGAGGCCACTCGCGCGATAGTAGAACCCGTCGTCACGGCCGAACGCGAACGCCACGATGGACGGTCCAAGGCCGAGCGGATTGCCCCAGTCGCTCGCCGAAACGAGCCGATTGTAGGCCGTGAGCGAGAGCGTGCGGCGAAGATCGCTGCGCGCTCCGGTCAACTCGAGGTTGGGCTCCCGATCCGCGACGCCGATGCGTCCCACCGTGTGCAGCGAGTAACCTGCACCGAGCTGCTGGTCCAGCATCCCCCCCACGGACAACCCCTCCACCCGGTTGTAGCGTAGCGGCGCGTACGCGAGCGTCGGCGGCGCTGGAGCGTAGCTCGCCTGCGAGCCCATCGCGAGCGCCTGCTTCACCAGTGCGTCGATCTCTTCCGACGGAACCACCTCGTCCCCCTTGTCGTAGATCGACGGCGGCAGATCCGGCGAGCGCGCGAGCTTCGCCGTGTCGCAGGGAATCGAGATGAGCACCGGGTTCTTCCCGCCATCGCGATGGCGGATGCGGGTGCGCACGCCCGTGCTGTCGCACCGCTCGCGTGCTTCGCGTCGTGCTTCGCGTCGAGCCTCGCGCGCCGAATCCCGCGCGGCACGACTACTTCCCTCACCCACGCTGATCTCGACGCTGTGCCGATCGCGCGTCGAGCCGTCTTCCACCGGGATCGGCTTCAGTGGCTCGCCCGCGTTGACGTGCTCATAGGCGAACTTCTGCTCCAGCTTGAACGGGACGCGCATGAATCCCATCTGCGCGCCGCCCTCGGCGATCTGCAGCCGCGGCAGCCAGAAGCGTCCCTGATACAACCCGTACTCGACGCCGACCGCGCTGATCTCCGCCTTCATCGGAAACAGCATCGGCTTGAGTACGCGGGGCACGTCGTCGAACGAGGTGGAGTCGTCCTCCTCCGCTACGGCCTTGATGTCCATCGGAACGCTCATGCGATACGCCGCGCGCACGAGCTGTCCCCCGCTCATGTCGAACCAGAGCGAGCCGACCGCGAGATTCCACTTCGGCGTCCGCGGCCGGATGCGAAGCTCGCGCAGCCGGATCGACCGTCCGTCGGGAAGGCGGAACACCGCTGAATCGCCGCTCTCGTACACGTAGTACGCCTCGGAGCCCTCGGCGAGCGGATGGACGATCCCTTCGTTCTCGTCCACGGCCCGACGCGCTGCGCTGGCGCCGATCCACAGCGTCTCGCTCCCCGGATAGTACGGGATGGGGGAAAGGCTCCCTTCGATATTGACGTCGGCCGATTTTCCCGCGATCGGCACGACGGTGCGGGAGCCGGTCACGTCGACGTACGCGCCGACGCCTCGGCGCCAGCGCACACGTGTCGAGCCCTCGCTGCGGAACGCGAGTCGGTCGCGGCCGAGTCGCCGGAAGCCGAGGCCCGCGGACACGCGCTGGTACGTCGTGGCGTCGTAGGCCAGGAGCGCCGAGTCCTGGCGCATCCGCGCCTCGCGCGCCAGCAGCAGGATGGAGCGCGCCGCCGCGTCCCGGTACGCGCTCGACAGGTGCTCACCTGTGACGACGATGCGCTTCGGGGGCTTCCTGTCCCGGTGCTCTTCGGTCGTGGAGTCCCGCTCCGGGGCAGGGGTCTGGGGCGGCGGCGCGGGAGTCGCGACCTGCAGAAGTGCGGCGGCCAGATACACAAGCATGCGAGACGGCCCTTGGTGACAGGGAAAAGGTGTGTTTTCGTACGCGGTGCTCGCGAGAAGGTTTCCCATCGCCGGGGCCGGTTACGGCGCGTAGCTTGGCACGGCCTTCCCCTCCACGTGCCTACCCTCCTCGATGCGCCTGCTCCGCTTTCTGGCCCCTCTCTCACTCGCACTCGCTGCCGGGCTCCCGGCACAGGAGCACGCGCCTGCTCCGAAGCGGCCGATCGACTGGCCTGCGCTCGAGCGCGAAGGCGTCGCGGTGCTGCGCGACTACCTGCGGGTGAACTCGACGAACCCGCCCGGCAGCGAGCTGGAGGCGGCGCGCTTCCTCCGTGACTTCCTCGCCAAGGAGGGAATCGAGGCGCAGATCCTCGACACCGTCGAGCTGGGAGCGGGGCGGGCCAACCTGTATGCGCGCGTCAAGGGGAATGGGAGCAAGCGGGCGATCGCGCTCGTTCACCACATGGACGTTGTCCCCGCCGCGGCGAGCAGCTGGTCGGTACCCCCCTTCTCCGGCATGCTCCGCGACGGGTTCATATACGGGCGTGGAGCGCTCGACATGAAATCGGAGGGGATCGCCCAGCTGATGGCCGTGGTCGCGCTGAAGCGCGGCGGCGTACCTCTCACACGCGACCTCGTCATCATCGCCAATCCGGACGAGGAATGGGGGAGCACGGGTGCGCTCACCTTCGCCGACAAGCACGCCGACCTGCTGCGCGATGTCGAGTTTCTGTTCACCGAGGGAGGAACCAATTCGGTGCGGAACGACACCCTGCTCTTCCGCGGTATCGGCGTATCGGAGAAGCGGACCTTCTGGCAGAGGCTGACCGTCCGCGGCACGCCCTCGCATGCCTCGCGTCCGACGAAGGACAATCCCGTCCCGCGCCTCGTCGCGGCGCTCGACCGACTGGCGAAGTACGAGACGCCGCTGCACGTCACGCCGGGCGTCGATCGATACTTCCGGGACATCAGCCGCGACTATCCGGGCGAGCGCGGGCAGTGGCTCCGGAACGTGTCCTCGTCGCTCGCGGACCCTCGCGCGCGGGAGTGGATTCTGTCCGACGTCTACTGGAACGCCATCCTGCGCAACACGATCTCGCTCACCGGCCTGCAAGGGTCGAACAAGACGAACGTCATCCCGCCCGAAGCATCGGCGGAGGTGGACATCCGTCTGCTACCGGACCAGAACCCGGACTCCGTGCTGGCCACGCTCAAGGCCGTCGTCGCCGACACGGCGGTGAGGTTCACGCCGCTGATCGTACCGAAGACGCCGTTCGAGAGCGAGACGAACACCGACTTCTTCCGCGCGGTGGAGCGCGTGTCACGCGAGCACGACCCGCGCGCATTCGTCACGAGTACGATGCTGACGGGGGCGACCGACCGCCCCATGTACCGGCGGCTCGGGATCCAGGTGTACGGCGTGGACCCTTTTCGGACGAACGATGTAGACTTTCAGCGCGGAGTCCACGGGAACGACGAACGGATCGCCGTCGCCAATTTCGCGTCCGGAATCCGTTTCCTGTACGACGTGCTGCGATACGTGCAGTGACCCGTCGAGCGCGACGGTGTTGCGTCGCTGCACAACTTGTCTCATCCTTTGCAACACCACGCGAGACCAAGGTTGGTTTCGGGCGCTCTGGACGCACTCCAGAACGGTGGTGAGAGGCACGGGAATAGCAATTGTGCAGCTCGGCGGTCCAGCAGGCCGCCGCATCACCGCTTGGTGTACACCAAGGTCCTTTGTACAGGGGAGGTTGGAGATGAAGTACGAGAAGCCCGTTGTTCAGCGCTTCGGATCACTCCGTGAGCTCACGCTCGGCGGCGGATCCACGCTCCAAGGCGACGCGACGAACCTGTACCATCGTTCGTAAGCCGTCCGAGTAAGGCGAAGAGGCCCCGGGGTCAATCGACCCGGGGTCTTCTTCGTGTTCGGGCACCCGGATTGCCGGAGCCCCGAACTTCATACTTGACGGACGACGCCCTCCGGCCCTATCCTGAACGCGTGACCAACACCTCGCGCCGCTCCTACTTTTACGGCTTCTTTTATTACGGCTTTCCCCTGGCGGGCCGTGACTGGAGACGTACGCGCGAGTAACGAGAGCTGACCGCTCACCGCAACGACACCAGACGGCCCGTGGAAAACTCCACTGGCCTTTTTTGTTGCCGTCGACCGGGCGGCACTCATCACCAACCAGGCCTCCTCCATGATCATCATCACGCGCGTTGACATCACCGACGAAGAGCTCGACCACATCCGAGAGCGGGTGGAAGCGGCCGGCCTCCATACCCACCTCTCCCGCGGCGAGCGGCGCACGATCATCGGATGCATCGGCGACGAGGCCCGGTTGCAGGAGGTGCCGCTCAAGTCGCTCCCCGGCGTCGAGAGCGTGATGCCGGTGCTCAAGCCGTACAAACTCGCCTCCAAGGAGTTCTCGGCGAGCAACACGCTCGTCCGCGTCGGCTCGAACGCGACGATCGGCAGCGACGTGCTCACCGTCATCGCCGGCCCGTGCTCTGTGGAGAACCGCGCCATGCTGCACGAGACGGCCAACGCCGTGCAGGCGGCGGGGGCGACGATCCTCCGCGGCGGCGCGTTCAAGCCCCGCTCGTCGCCGTACAGCTTCCAGGGATTGGGCAAGCAGGCGCTCGAGCTGCTCGCCGAAGTCCGCGCCGAGACGGGGCTGCCCGTGGTGACCGAGGTGCTCGACACGCGCGACGTCGACGTCGTCGCCGAGCACGCGGACATGATGCAGGTGGGCGCGCGAAACATGCAGAACTTCGCTCTGCTCTCCGAGCTCGGTCGCGTGCAGCGCCCCGTGCTCCTGAAGCGCGGTCTGTCGGCCACGATCACCGAGCTGCTCATGTCGGCCGAGTACATCATGGCGCACGGCAACCATCAGGTCGTGCTCTGCGAGCGCGGCATCCGCACCTTCGAGCGCGCGACGCGGAACACGCTCGACGTGTCCGCGATCCCGGTCCTCAAGCGCGAGACGCACCTGCCGGTCATCGTCGATCCGAGCCACGCCGGGGGCGACGCGGAGCTGGTGGCGCCGCTGGCCTTCGCGGCCGTGGCGGCGGGCGCGGACGGGCTGATCATCGAGGTGCACCCGGATCCGGAGTCGGCGCTGTCCGATGGCGACCAGTCGCTCAACCCGACCGCGTTCAGCGCGCTGATGGACCGTATCGGCGCATTCGCGGCGGCGGCGGGCAAGTCGTTCGAGGTTCCCGCCGTTGCGGGCGGACGGGGCGCGTGATCGCCGTGGCCGACCGCATCGACGACCGGGTGGGCGAGCCGCTGGCCGAGCTCGCGGATTGCCGCTCCCAGATCGAGGAGATCGACCTGAAGCTGATCACCCTGCTGGCCGAGCGCCTGGCGCTCGGTCAGCGGACCAGAGTGCTGAAGCAGGCGGCCGGCCTGCCGATCCTCGACCCGCAGCGAGAGGCGCAGGTGATCCGTCGCGCCGTCTCGGCGGCGCGCGATCGCGGGCTTCCGATCGAGCCCGTGCGCCAGATCTTCTGGCATATCGTGGGACTGTCGCGGCGCGCGCAGGAAGAGACGGCGTGATGCGTGTCAGGCGCGTCAGCGTCGTCGGCTTGGGGTTGATGGGTGGGTCGCTCGCCCGGGCCCTCGCCGCCCGCGGTGTCCACGTGGTCGGATTCGACCGCGATCGGAGCTCCCTCGACGCGGCGGTGGCGGAAGGAATGGTGCACGAGCCGCTCGAGGATACGCTCGAGGGAGTGGAGCGCGCCGACATCGTGGTGCTGGCCACACCGGTGGCGGTCACGGCGCAGTTGCTCACGCGCCTCGGGGGCCGGCTCGCCGGACCGTCGCTCATCATGGACGTGGCGAGCACGAAGAAGAGCATCGTCCAGGCCGCGGAGGTGGCGGGACTCGGGCCACGCTACGTCGGCGCCCATCCGCTCACCGGCAGCCATCGTTCGGGGTGGGGCGCGTCGCGCGCGTCGCTGTTCGACGAGGCGCGCGTCTTCCTCTGCCCGAGCGCGAGCACCACGCCCGAGGCGCTTCGACTCGCGGAGTCGTTCTGGCGCTCGCTCCGCGCCGGAGTGGAAGTGCTCGACGCCGAGGCGCACGACGCGCAGATGGCGTGGCGCAGCCACCTGCCGCAGGCCGTGTCCACCGCGCTCGCGCTGACGCTGCGGCAGGCGAACGTCTCGCGATCGGCGCTCGGCCCGGGCGGACGCGACATGACGCGACTCGCCGGCGGCGACCCCGACCTGTGGACCGGGATCGTGAACGACAATGCTCCGGCGATCCTCGAGGCGCTTGCCGCCATGGAGGACCAGCTGCGCCTCTTCCGCGAGCGGCTTGCCGCCGGCGAGGACGGCATCCGCGAGTGCTTCGTCGACGGACGCGACTGGTTCGACGGCGAGCCGATGCGCATGCTCACGCCGCGCGACGCCACTCCGTAACTTTCGTCGATGATGGGTCCGACCTCCACCCGCGTGGCCGTGCCATGAGCGCCAACGCGGGACGGCCAGCGCTGCGCGTCGTCGGGCTGCGCAAGCGCTACGGCGACGTCGTCGCCGTGGACGGCATCGACCTCGTGGTCGCCGGCGGCGAGTGCTTCGGGCTGCTCGGCCCGAACGGCGCGGGGAAGACGACGACGATCGAAATCTGCGAGGGGCTCACGACGCCGGACGACGGCGTCGTCGAGGTGCTCGGCCAGCAGTGGAGCAGCGACGAGCGGTCGTTGCGCGAGCGGCTCGGCATCCAGCTCCAGGAGACCAAGCTCGCCGAGAAGCTCACGGTGGAGGAGACCGTGCGCCTGTTCCGGAGCTTCTACGCGCGCGGCCGCGACGTCGACGACGTGATCGGCGTCGTGCAGCTCGACGAGAAGCGCAACGCGCGGGTGGGCAAGTTGAGCGGTGGACAGAAGCAGCGGCTCGCGCTCGCCTGTGCGCTCGTCGGCGATCCGGAGCTGCTCTTTCTCGACGAGCCGACGACCGGCCTCGATCCGCAGTCGCGGCGACAGCTCTGGGACCTCATCACGGAGCTCAAGGCGAGCGGGCGCAGCATCGTGCTCACGACACACTACATGGACGAGGCGGAGCGGCTGTGCGACCGGGTGGCGATCGTCGACCACGGCCGCGTCATCGCACTCGGCTCGCCGCGCGAGCTGATCGCGGGGCTGGGCGCGGAGCACGTCGTGGAGTTCACCGTGACGGGCGGCGCGGACGGCGCGCT
>Ga0066652_100000813_pt1 | contig 15458 bp, 15 predicted proteins | sample GraSoiAngelo_101_FD_71413 | JGI IMG/M metagenome (GOLD analysis project Ga0066652, IMG submission 71413) | Grasslands soil microbial communities from the Angelo Coastal Reserve, California, USA - 14_0903_02_30cm | ecosystem: Environmental > Terrestrial > Soil > Grasslands | place: USA...
TGCGAACTTCGGAATCGGGACACTAGAGCACAAGGAGACATCGCAATGCTGAGAGGCCGAATCTTTTCAATAGGAGTCTCGATCCTCGTTGCCGCGGCTGCCCTTTCCGCAGCTCCCGGCCGCTGCGCCGATCTCGTGCGTGTCGGAGAGGGCCCGTTCATCACCGGCGGCGGTTTTCTCGTCGCCCGGGAGAAGGGCTACTTCAAGCGGCTCGGTATCGACATCGATACCAAGATGTTCATCGATGGCGCGCTGGCGGTGCCCGCGCTCATTGCCGGCGAGCTCGACATCACGTTCATGACCGCGAACGCCGGACTGTTCAACTCCATCGCCAAGGGTGCGCCGCTCGTGCTCTTTCTCGATCGCGGCAACAACAAGGTCGGCCGCGCCTATACGGCGATGAACGTCACGCAGGAGCTTTATGACGAAGGCGTGCACAGTCCGGCGGACTTCGCCAAGCTCAAGGGCAAGAAAATCGGCCTGAGCGCGCTGGGCAGCATCAACCAATATACGTTCGCGCTCGCGTTACAGCGCGCCGGGCTCGATCCGCGCAAGGATGTGCAGTGGATCACCAACGTGCCCCAGCCGGATCTCATGAAGATGCTGGGGACCAAGCAGGTCGACGCCACCGACCTTGCTTACCAGTTCGGCGTCTTCGCCCAGAACAACAAGGCCGGACCCGTGGTCGCCAAGGGCGATGACGTCGATCCGGACGGTCAAATCGGCATGTACGCCGCCAAGCGCGACTTCCTGAAGGACAAGCACGACGCGGTCGTGCGCTTTACCATGGCCTACCTGCAAGGCGCGAAGGAATTCAACGCCGCGGCGGCGAATCCCGATGCCAACAAGGAGATCGTCGAGATACTTGCCCGCACCACTGCCCTCGGCAAGCCGGAGCTGGTGCGCGCCATCGCGCCAAACTGGTCCTACGTCAACGAGGACGGGATCCCGAACGTGAAGTCGGTGATGGCGATGCAGAACTATTGGGCCGACTATTTCACTTATGTGGAGAAGAAGGTCCCGGAGCAGCAGCTGTTCGACCTGAGCATCGCCAAGGAGGCGGTCGGGCGGCTTGCCAGCGAGCGGCCATTCGGGGGTTAGCACCAGCGCATTCCGTCCTGGTGCGGGGAGGCGGTTTCTCCGGCGAGGCCCCATGCTGACATTCGTGCTCATCCACGGCGCCTGGCATGACGGCTCGTGCTGGTCCGAGGTCGCCGCGCACTTGCGCAATGGCGGTCACGTTGTGCACGCCCCGACCATCGCCGGCAACGGAAGCAATGCCGATCGGCGGGTTAATCACGCGGCCTGCACGAAATCGATCGTCGACTTCATCGTGTCGCACGACCTCGGCGACGTGATCCTCGTGGGCCACAGCTACGGCGGCACGATCATTGCGAAGGTGGCGGAAGCGGAGCCGCAACGGCTCAGGCGTCTCGTGTTCTTCAACGCCTTCGTGCTCAATGACGGCCAGTGCCTGTTCGACGAAACTCCGCAGAACGTCGAGCACACCGAACGCGGCGCAAAGGCGAGCGGCGACGATACCTTTCTTCCGCCGTTCGACATGGTGCGCGATGTTTTTTTCAACACCGTGAGTCGGGAGGACGCGCGGCGGTTCTATGGCAACTGGACACCGCAGCCGATCCAGCCGTTCCGCGACAAGCTCGATCTCAAAAAATTCTTCCGCCTCGAGCTGCCCAAGAGCTATCTGCACGCCACCGAGGACATTCGCGTGCCGATGCCGGAACGCTCGTGGCACCCGCGCTTCTCCAATCGCCTGCAGCGATTCCGCTATGTGGCGATGCCCGGCGATCACGAGGCGATGTACACAAATCCGGCGCTGTTGACGCAAAAGCTCGTCGAGGCGGGCCGCGACTGAGGCGCCGAGTTGGCCCGAGTCGGATCAACCCTCGCCGTCATGCCTGCGACATAAGGCGCGTTCACGCGCGTCTTCCGACGCGCTATGCGCGGGCATCCACGTCTTCAAAGACGTGCAGCGTCAAAGACGTGGATGGCAGCGTCAAAGACGTGGATGGCATCGGAACTCGGGCCCGCCCGAGTTCCGCGCGGTTAAAGCGCCGCAAGTCGGGTAAACCCGACTTGCGGTGACAAGCCCGGCCATGACGCTCTGTACTTCGGAAATGGCCTAATACGCCTGCAGATATTTGGTGATGTCCACGTGCTCCGGCAGCGTGCCGACCGCGGTGGAGAAATCGATGAATTTCTGAAACTCCGCCTTGTGCTTGTCCGTCAGCTCGCCCGCCATGTAGTAGCGCACCATCGGCACCGTATCGACGACGTCTTCCGGGGTGAGCGTGTTCTTGGCGAGATACTTGCGCGCCTCCTGCGGGTTGCCATTGACGAAGTCGATCCCCTTTTTCCACACGGCGGCGAAACGCCGGGCGACGTCGGGGCGGCTCTTGATGAAGTCGCTGGTGATTGCACAGCCGGCCGCGAACGCGTTGCCGTTCTCGTCGCCCAGAATGTACTTGGCGATGACGCCAGCCTCGAGCGTGCGCGCCACGCCGAGCTTGCGCATGGTCGAGGCCTGCGGCTCAAGCGTGTAGCCGGCATCGAAGGTCCCGCTGGTCATGACGTTGACATGCTGGCTCATGTCCAGCTGGTCGATCGTGTAGTCGCCCTCCTTGAGCCCGACCTTGGCGAGGACCGCCTTCGCCGCGACCAGGTTGGCAGGTCCCGGCGCGGACATGATACGCGCCCCTTTGAGATCCTTGAGCTGCGCCGCCGGATAACCGGTGCGCGCCACGAACTGCTCCATCTGGTAGGTTTTGCTTTGGCTGTGCACGCCGATATACATGGCGACCCCGGGCTTCTTGAGATTGGCGTTCATCCCCTCGATGGTCACGAGCACGATGGCGGCCTCGATCTGATTGCTGATCATCGCCGCGATATTGGGCGGGCCGCCGATGAGCCGGATAGTCTCGGGTTCGATGTTCTGCTCCTTGAAGAACCCGCGCTCGATGGCGACGAAATAAGGCAGCGACGACGCCGTCGGGAACACCCCAACCTTCACCTTGTCCTGCGCGGCGGCCGGTTGCGCCAAGCCGGCGCCGATGGCGATGATTGCCGCGAGCGCCATCGATCGGATCGTCTGCATCACATCCCCTCCCTTGTTCGCGGTATGCGCCATGTTTCGCCGCGCCATGCACGAAGCGGGCCAGCGTCGTCCGAATCCGCCGCCGCCGGCCGGCTTGTTGTCCCGCCGTCGCCTTCGCCGGGACGAGCGCGATGGCGGCGTCCGCGGCGTGGGCGAGATCACCAGCGTCAGCGCCATGGACCGTTTGCTATCCGACATTTGCGGCGGGTTGGAATTCACAAGAGATTAATGGATTGTATGCTCGCGGCAAGGCGGCCTGACGGATCCAATGCCGAGGTCGGGACGAATGCAATTCCTGGGGCCGGCGGCGCCCGGACGCCGGCATGCCGTGCTGGAGCGCATCGTCTTCGGGATCGACGCTGCGCTGCGCCGTTGGAACTCCGTCATCGAATTCACCACCGACCCGACCTGCATTCTTCGCATCAGAGTGGACCGCCTCGAGCGGCCGCTTGTGCTCACTGACGGCACGTCCGCCCGCGCCGGCGAGCGCTTCGTCGACCTGCATTTGTGGAACGAGCAGATCCCGCCGATGCCGAAGGAGGGCGCCTCGATTGCGTGGGCGCGGCAGATGCACGTCTGCTTCCTGCACTCGTTGCAGCAGCTCGTGCGTTACCTCGCCGCGCGACCCGATCTCGACGACATCGCGGTGCTGCGCTGCACGTTGATGTTCGCCAGTCCGGAGCGCGACGAGCAGATGGCGCGCCTGCTCGGTCGCTACGGTTTCGAGCTCGTCTCCGGCGGAGGCGCGCCGACGTTTTTGGAACGCGCCCGCCACTTCGGCGAAAACATCCAGATTTCGCTGATCGTATTGCTGCGCAATGCATCGGCGCTGCGACGCGACACGCTGCGCCGGGGCCGCACGCGGATGTTCATCTCGCGGCGCGCGCTCGAGCAGCGGTACGGCGGCGCCGCCCGCGCTCATTCCTAGGGAAGAGCGGGATTATGTTGAATCGTCATGCCCGCGCATGGCGCGTCGGAAGACGCGCGTAAACGCGCTTATGGCGCGGGCATCCACGTCTTTTTTAACAAATCAAAGACGTGGATGGCACCGGAACTCGGGCTCGCCCGAGTTCCTGCACATTAAGACGCCGCAAGTCGGTAAACCCGACTTGCGGTGACAAGCCCGGCCATGACGAAAGCAGGCTGTGGTAGTTCAATCCTGGTTTAGTGCTCCATTACCTTCGCCAGCGGCCCCGCGCAAAGATTCATTAACCCTGTCGAGAAGGGAACGCACGGAAGCCGCGCTTTCGCCAATGTTGCGGACAGACTGCCGGGCACCTCCAGTCGGGGCGACGAGGAGGAGAGGCATATGCTGTCCCGTGTCGGTCGAACGCTCGCCCTCGCGTGTTGCGCGAGCGCTGCGGCAGTCGATCTCGCCGTCGCCGCCGACATCCCCTATCTGCGAAGCCCGCCGCCGGTCGACGTGCCGGCGAGCTGGGCCGGCTTCTATCTCGGCGGGCAGATCGGCTATGGCGCCGACAGCGTGCGCTGGCGCAACCTGGGTGCGTCCGCGTTTTTCTCGCCGCTGAATTCGCGCACGCGCGACAGCGGGAGCGGCGTGATCGGCGGCGGGCAACTCGGCTACAATTTTCAATATAACCGGTTCGTGTTCGGCATCGAGGCATCGGGGTCGGCGGCCGACTTCGATCGCAGTTTTGCCAGCCCCTATTTCCCCGCCACCGACGTATGGTCCTCCAGGCTCACCTGGCTGACCACGGTGACCGGCCGCGTCGGCTACGGGTTCGACACGTGGCTGCCTTATATCAAGGGCGGCTTCGCCGCCGGCAACGTCGAGACCAGCATTCGCGACAACGCGTTCGGCGTGCTGGCGCAAGGCTCGGCCGTGCATACCGGCTGGACCGTGGGCGGCGGCGTCGAGGTCAAGCTCACGCGCCGCATCTCGCTCGGCTTGGAATTCATGCACACCGATCTCGGACGCAGCAACGATATCAACGGATCGGTCGCGGCCGGCCTCGTGCCTGCAACGCCGGAAAGCTACGGCGTTGGGCTGCGCAGCGACAGCATCACGGCGCGGTTCAATTATCTCTTCGGCCAGTGAGGCGGGCAGGGGCCCGCCGTTCCGGCTGTGCGGGGGGCCCCGCCGCTGCGGCTTGCCCGGGGTTGCCGCGTCGACTACATACCCCTGCGGACCCGCGCCGTTCCCCAGCATGCGAAGGCTGGAATCGTCGCGGGAAGTCCTTTGCACCTGATGGCGGGGTAGCTCAGCTGGTCAGAGCGGCGGAATCATAATCCGTAGGTCGCCGGTTCGATCCCGGCCCCCGCTACCATCGAGCCCAGCATTTCGGCCTTTTACACAGCGGAAGTTCACTGCTTCCGTGATGGAATCTGGTGCACATGAGGGTTACCGGACGTTCGGGGAGCTATCTTTCACCTAGAAGAACTCCTGGACGGGCACCAAGCATAGCTGGCGAAAATGATCCCAGAATGAGACGAGCGATACGTGAAAGGTGGTGGAGATGTCGCTTCCTGATTCAAGTGAGACGCCTCGCACGCTCGCGCTTCGCAAGATTGTAGAGGAAACGCATCCAGAAAAGGTGCTCGGGTGGCCGAAGCCCACTGAAGAAGACTTCGCGCTCTTCGGCAGGATCACCCATTGCTACAGTGCTTTTGACTTCATTCTGCGCTGCATGGCGGAGACGATGGATAAGAAGCGGATGGTGGAGGCGCCGTGGACTGGCAAAACGCAAAGATTGTCGGAAGTGGATCTCTTGAAGGCCATTCAGATTTGGATCAGGTCGAACAGGTTCACCCTAGAGCAAATAGAGAAGCATCGGAGAGTGCGGAATTTGGTTGCTCATTTCGTGGTGCGGCGCTTTCCAGATGACGACGCTTTCATATTCATGACGAAGAGCGCGGCCGACTATAAGCGTGTATATGGCGAGCTCCCGCCAACCATTGACGCGATGCTGTACGGCGTCCTCGATGCGCAACAGCTCCGCGGCATCATGCCGGAGCTTGAGAAACTGCTGAAGTGGGCCGGCGAGGTCCTACGCGATCTGAGCCGGCCTCTCCCGCGCGCCGGCTGATAAGTGGGCGCATAGGAAGGGGCTCGCATGGCCAGCAGAGATGAGCATGCGGCCTGCACCTTTGGCTCCGAGAATGCGCGCAGACAGTCCGCGGCGCCGCTCGTCTTGCTCGATGCCGTCAGACCGCCGATGCGTCGTATTGTGCGATTGCGCGGCCGTATCCCGGCGCGGCAATCAAATCATTCGGTCAGAGAAATTGTGCCGTCACGCTCGACAGACGCCACGGCGCTGTGAAAGCGCGGATCCGGCGCTCCCGTCATTTTGCCGTCCGGCGTGAGTGTGATTCCCGATGCCGGACCATAGAATTCCTCGCTCCGCATCACGCGCGCATTTTGAGCAGCGGCGGCCAGTTCTTCCTCCACCTCGAGGTCGCCCTGCATGTTGGTCGCGATGCGCGGCCGCGCCAGCGCGTCGGACAGCGGACAGTGCGACGAAAGAACGTCGATGAGTGCGGTCATCACCGTGGCCGGAATTCGATATCCGCCGGGCGTTCCAAGTGCATGGCGCGTTCCCTCGCCGGCATGCGCTACCACCGGCGCGAGGTTCGTGCGCGCGATGGTCCGGCCGCTCCTGTGCTCGTGAGCGAGGAGATTGACACCGCAATTGAGGATAATGCCGGTGCCCGGTACAGCCAGCGCGCTGCCGAACCAGAGCGGGCCGTGCGTGAACGTCAGGGATACGAGAGTGCCGTCCTCGTCGGCGGCGCAGAGATGTGTGGTGTGCTGAATTGCCTGAGCCGACGCGACGAGCGGCCGGGCCTCTGCGAGGCGCAACGTCCAAGCCTCGCGCAACGCCACGGCGGCCCGCTGGATGTAGGCTGCATCTCGAACAGCGGGCCACCGTCCGTCTCCAGCGCTGGCGAGAGCTGCAACAAGCACCCCGGTGCCGGTCGTCTCCGGCCGCGGACCGTAGATCGAAGCATCGCCGAAACGAAATCCGGTGGCCGGATACTCGCCGACCTCGTGATCGGCCAAGTCTTCGCTTCTCAAGATCCCGCCGGCCTGCTGCACGGCCCGGATCATTGCGTCGACAAGCGGTCCCTTCTCGAGCGCTCCCGCTCCCTCGTTCGCAATGAGTTTCAACGTGCCGCAAAGCGCTGGCTGCCTCAGGCGACTGGTCTGCGTTACAATATCTGGCTCAAACGCGAAGCCATGCCAAAAGTCCGGCCCGAAGGCGTCCGGCTTGCGTCGCGCCCAAGCGAAGGCGCGCGCGAGATCCGGGCCTGTGCGCACTCCGCCGCCCGCCAGCTCGATGGCGGGAGCAAGAATGTCGGCCCAAGGCACACGGCCGAAGCGGTCGTGGATGCGCTGGAGTCCAGCGACGACAGAGGGCCGCGACACAGACATGCCGCCATAGATGAAGCTGTCGCGACAGGGCGCCTGCTCCAGCATCCCCGCTTCGAGCGCGGCCGGTGCCGCAGTATTGAATTCCACCTGCAGCGGACACGATGTGCCACCGCGGTCTATGAGCGCATAGCCGCCGTACCCGCCGATCCCGCAATTCGCCGGATCAGCGACGGTGAGCGCGAAGGCGCTGGCGACCGCGGCATCGGCCGCGTTGCCGCCGCCGGCGAGCACGCGCGCGCCCGCCTGTGCCGAGCTCGCTTTCGCTGCGGTAACGATGCCAGCGGGCATCAAGGTACGTCCTGCAGAAATGGGCTCTGCGCTTTCACGACGGGTAAGTGGCGGCGATGCTGACCCGTTGGGCTGTCGATGTGGCTCACACGCGCGATCGACCCTGCGACCATATCCATTCTTTTTTCTCCATCGTCACCGCAAGCGTCAATGATACGCCGAAGCGGGGGCAATTTTGCAGCTACGGTAGGCGGGATCGCGGCGCAGCTTGACAACGCGCAATGCCGGTCGATAGCCTTGCCGCTTGCCCGGTACGAAACGTTCCGTTCAATGGAACAATCAAAACACCATCCGGAGGGAGGAAACCGCGCGGCACTCAGGCCTCTGGCTGCACGGCCGAGGGGCGACTGGTGGTGCGAGGACGAGATATCGCCGGTACTCAAGGCGCTCCGGCTCCTCGCCTATATCGCGCACAGCGGCGAACCCGTCGCGCTTTCCGAGATAACTCGCGCGCTGGGTCTGCCAAAACCAACGAGCCACCGGCTCGCGGGCATGCTGGAGCGTGCCCGCTTCGTGCAGAAAGATCCGCTAACGTCGCGCTACTCGGTTGGCGCCAAACTCGAAGACGTGGCGTTGGTAGCCCTGCGCAACGGTGCGCGAGCGCACACCCGTCGTTTTCTGATGCAGGACCTGGCCGAGCGGGCCGGGGCGCGGGTCAACTTCGCAATCCTGAAATCCGGCAAACCCATGCTGGTGGAATGGGTCGAGTCTGTCTCCGTCATCCGCGTGGATCTGACGGCGGAAACCCCGGTGCCGGCTCACTGTAGCGCCAGCGGAAAGCTACTCATGGCATTCGCTCCGGAGGCGATCCGCGAACGCTTTCTCAAATCTGCACCGTTCAAGGCGCTGACAAAATCGACGATCACCAGTGCCAAGGGCCTGGAGCGCGAATTCGAGGTCATCCGCCGCCGCGGCTATTCCGAAGACAACCAGGAGTTCCTTTCGGGCGTGTGCTGCCTTGCCGTCCCGGTGCGTAACGGTGCCGGCGACGCGGTCGCCGGCCTGGCGCTGATGGCTCCCGCGATCGGCTTCTCGCTGGCAAAGGCGCGTCGGTGCTTGCCCGAGCTGCGAGCCTGCGCCGACGCGATCTCAGCCGAGTACGGCTGGCACCTTCCCGACGCCCGCAACAGGGCACGCACGCCGGCAAGGAGACAGCGTTGACGGCCAGCACCGCTACCGCGATCCATGTCCTCGTTCTATTCCGACGGATCGGCATTCGCCCCGTTCCGCTCCTCGCAATCATCGAAGGCCGCGCCGACTAGCCCGCCATGGAACTCACCCACGACGACGTCAAAAAGATTCTTGAGATCATCGACGGTGCAACGCATCTCGACCAGATCGAAGTCGTCTACGGGGGCTTTCATTTGCGCGCCCAGCGCGGCCGTGGGACCGAGTCATCGGTGCGGGGCACGCCGTCTTTGGCGACGGAGCCGCGATCCTCGGCGCCCTCGCACGCGACTGCGCGGCCTGCGCAACGCCCCGAGCCGACCCTCGGCGAAGGCGAGCTCGCGGTGAGAGCTCCCATGCTGGGCACGTTCTACCGCGCGCAGACGCCCGGCGCTCCACCCTTCGTCGAGGTAGGCCAGCGTGTGCGCGCCGACGACACGGTCTGCCTCATCGAGGTGATGAAGCTGTTCAATTCGGTCAAAGCCGGGGTTGACGGGGTCGTGATGCAGATCCTCGCCGAAAACGCAAAGCTTGTCGAATACAACGAAGTGCTGATCATTATCTCGACAGTGACCTAGAGTCGGCGTGGACCCATGCCGCCATTCAAGCGCCTCTTCGTGGCAAATCGTGGCGAGATCGCGGTGCGCATCGTGCGCGCCTGCGAGCGCCTGGGCATCGAGAGCGTCGTCGCCGTCTCCGATGCGGACCGCGACACGTTGGCCGCGCGGCTTGCGACCGCTTCGGTATGCATCGGCCCCGCGCAGGCCGCCAAGAGCTATCTGAAGGCAGAAGCCATAGTCGCCGCCGCGATGGGGACAGGTTGCGAGGCGATACATCCGGGATACGGATTTCTGTCGGAACGCGCCGCGTTCGCCCGGCTATGCGCAGAGGCCGGCCTTGTCTTCGTCGGACCCTCGCCTGAAGCGATCGAAGCGATGGGCGACAAGATCACGGCGCTCAAGCTGGCCGAACGGGCGGGTGTGCCGCGCGTGCCGGGATCGGATCTTATCGAGGATCTGGCGGCTGCGCGCCGAGTTGCGGACCGCATCGGATATCCGATCATGCTCAAGGCGAGCGCGGGAGGGGGAGGCCGCGGCATGCGGCTCGTTCGGAGCGCGAACGAGATCGGGGAGGCGCTGGAGTCCGCGGCATCGGAGGCCAAGGCGGCATTCGGCGATGGCACGTTGTACATGGAGAGGTTCATCACCCGCGCACGGCACATCGAGATCCAGATCATCGGCGACGCCCACGGCAATGTCTTGCATCTCGGCGAGCGTGACTGCTCGACCCAGCGCCGGCATCAGAAGCTGATCGAAGAAGCGCCCTCGCCGACGATCGACAGCGCGCTGCGGCTCCGTCTATGCGAGGCGGCCCTGCGGCTGGCGCGTCACGTGACCTATCGGTCGGCCGGAACCGTGGAATTTGTCTACGACGCGGACCGCCGCGAGGCCTATTTTCTCGAGATGAACACCCGTATTCAGGTCGAGCATCCCGTCACTGAAATGGTCACTGGGCGCGATCTGGTGGCCGAACAGATCCGTATTGCCGGCGGCGAGCCGGTCTCGTTTACGCAGGAGGACGTCCAAATCGACGGCCACGCGATCGAATGTCGCGTCAATGCCGAAGACCCGAGGCGCAAGTTCACGCCTTGCCCGGGGCAGCTCGAAATCTGGGCGCCGCCGGTGGGGGATGATGTGCGCGTCGACAGCCACTGCTATGCCGGCTATCGGATTCCGCCGTTCTACGACTCGCTGCTGGCGAAGCTGATCGTCCGCGGTGCGAATCGCGCCGCCACCATTGACCGGATGGTCGAGGCGCTCGCCGCATTCGAGGTGGCCGGCGTGCCGACCACAATTCCGTTTCATCTCGACGTGCTGCGGAGCGACGATTTTCATGCCGCGCGCGTGCACACCGGCTGGGTCGACGAAATGGCCGCGGAGACCCCCGCAACGACAAGGGTGTCGGCATGAGCGCGGCCGCTATCGTCATCGCCGGAGACGAGGGTTTTCGCGCGGGCGCCGTGCCGCTGCCGGAGCGGTGTTTTACTTCTGCCGCGCAGCGTGGCAATCGGGAGCATTCCGCATGACTTACGCTTCCGCTGAACGGCCGGGCGCGAACCGCGCGCGCACGATCGCGGTCGTCGATCAGACCCTCCGAGACGCTCATCAATGCCTGTGGGCCACGCGAATGACCACTGCCCACATGTTGCCGGTCGCGCCGCTGATGGACCGCATAGGCTTCGCGCGGATCGAGGTCATCGCGGCGATTCAGTTCGACGTCTGTGTAAGGTTTCTCAAGGAAGATCCGTGGCAACGCCTGCGGCTCATGCGCCAGCGCGTCAAGCGCACGTCGTTGAGCTCGTTCCTGCGCTCGAAAAATATCGTGAGCTTCGATTTCGTGCCGGATGACATCGTCGCCCTATGGGTCGAGCGGCTGGTCGCGAACGGAATCACCGAAATCGGGTCGTTCGACGGACTCAACGATGTCGACAACATGCTGGCCGCGCTAAAAGTCGCGCGCGGCCTCGGGGTTCGTACCTTTGGTGCACTCTCGTACTGCCTGTCGCCGGTTCACACGGACGAACTCTACGTCAAGACGGCGAAAGAGCTGGTGGAGCGCGGCAATGTAGACGCGATTTGGCTGAAGGATGCCGGTGGGCTTTTGACAGTTGACCGCATCCGTACCCTCGTGCCTGCGGTCCGAAATGTGATCGGCAACCGAAGATTCGAATTGCACAGCCATTGCCTGACCGGCATCGCCCCGCTCGTTTATCTCGAAGGGGTCAAGGCGGGCGCCGACTGCATCCACACCTCGATCGCGCCGCTGGCCAATGGTGCGGCACAGCCGTCGATCCAGTCGATGGCCAAGAACCTGCGCGCGCTCGGGTACGAGGCTGATGTCGACGATGCCTTGGTGGAGCAGGTCGGCGAGCATTTTCGGCGCATTGCCGAACAGGAAGGCAAGCCGCTCGGGCAGGTCCTTGAATACGACTCGTTCCACTACGAGCATCAGATTCCGGGCGGCATGCTCAGCAATTTTCGCGTCCAGCTCGCGGAGCTCGGCCTGTCGCACAAGTTCCAAGAGCTGCTCGAGGAATGCGCACGCGTGCGCAGAGAGCTCGGCTATCCGATCATGATCACACCATTCGCGCAGTTCGTTGGCATTCAGGCCGTGCTCAACGTGGTGCACGGCGAGCGCTATCGGCACGTGCCGGACGAAGTCAAGAAATATGCGCTCGGCTACTACGGCAAGCTGCTGGCCCCGGTCGATGCCGACGTACTCGACCGTATCGTGCAAAATGGCTCGTCGCGCATTGCGCTGAAGCCCGAGCCGCTCGAGCCGGGACTTGTGCGGCTGCGCAAGCAGTACCCGAACGCGAGCGATGACGAACTTGCCCTTCGCTCGATGTATGCCGGCCGGCAGGTCGACGACATGCTTGCCGCCGGTCCGATGGTGACCGAGTACGTGTACGAGAAGCCGCTGGTGCGGTTCATTCGGGAATTGGCTGCGCGGCGGATAAGCCGCGTCTACTTCAGCACGGTTGCGAGCGCACGCTGAACGGGAGGGCCATCATGTTGCAGATCGAGGGACCGTCCGGGCGGCGAAGATGCGCTTGGACGGCGTGGTTAGCGGTGAGACCTTCAGGTCGGCGCAAGCCGTGACGCGGGCCAAGCCATGAACGGCGGCCCGGTCAAAGTCAGTGGCGATGCAGGCAAGCGATCCGCGCGGCTCGCCCCCGCGGTCAGCTCGGCGCTTTGGAATGCCGCGGTCCTTTGCGCCGCGCTTGCGGCGTGGCAGTTGCTGACGTTGGTCGTGAATTCGCGGTTCCTGCCCGGTCCTGTCGCGATCGCGCGCGCATTCGTCGATCTTGCGGTCAACGGCGACACCGGCGGTCGCACGCTGTGGGAGCACAGCGTTGCCAGCGTGGAGCGGGTGCTTGTCGGCTTCGGCATCGCCGTCATGCTGGGAGTACCGCTTGGCCTTCTCATGGGTCTATACGGGCGCGTGTATGCCAACACTCGGGTGGTGCTCGAGCCGTTCCGGTTCATTCCGCCGATCGCGTGGATCCCGCTTGCCATTATTTTCTTCTCCGGCATGACGCGGTTCGCTTTCCTAATCTTTCTTGGTGCCTTCTTCCCCGTGTTCACGGCGGCCCTGATCGGCGTGCGCCGGGTCGAGCTTATTCACCGCAAGGTGGCGCTCGTCTTCGGCGCGAGCAAAGGCTGGATCCTCGCGCACATCGTGGTGCCGACCGTTCTTCCTGATATTCTTGGCGGGATGCGCGTCGGCCTCGGCGCCGCGTGGTTGACGATCGTGGCGGCGGAGCTCGCGGGCGGGATTTCGCTCGGGCTTGGACGGATGATGAGCAATTACGCCGAGCTCGTTCAGGTGCCGCAGGTGATCGTCGGAATGATTCTGATCGGTGCGCTGGGCTTCCTCATGAACGAAGTTCTGCTGCTGGCCGAGAAGTTTCTGTTTCGTTGGCGTTGGCAGGTGACGCTGTGACCGGCGCCGCCAGCCTGGGAGCCCGCGCCGCGCCGAGTACCTCCAAGGTGGAGGTGGACATATCGCATCGATACGGCCCGCTGGTCGTTCACGAGGAGCTGCGCTTCTCCGTAATGGAAAACGAATTTCTCTGCGTCTCCGGTCCATCGGGATGCGGCAAGACGACGCTGTTGGACATCCTCGCCGGCATTCTCCAGCCGTCCGAAGGACAAGTTTTGATCGACGGCCGGCCGGTCGATCCGAAGCGTGACCGCATCTCGTTCGTGTTCCAGGAGCCGTCAACCCTTCCCTGGCTCAACGTCTGGGACAACGTGGCGACCGGCTTGCGGATCAAGAAGGTCGCGACGCCCGTTATGCGCCGCAAGGTGGATGAGATCATCGAGATCGTCGGGTTGCGCGACTATGAAACCTATTACCCGCACCAGATCTCCGGTGGGATGAAGCAGCGGGTGGCGATCGCGCGCGCCTTCGCCATCGATGCCGATCTCATCCTCATGGATGAGCCATTCGTCAGCCTCGACCAGCCGACGCGCGAGCGCATGCAGCGCGAGGTCCTGCATATCTGGGAGCATCGCCGCCGGACGGTGGTATTCGTGACGCACAATCTCGAGGAGGCCGTGTTTCTCGGAGACCGCGTCGTCGTGCTCTCCTCGAAACCGGCGCGCATCGTCGCCGAGATCGACGTTCCGCTAGCGCGGCCGCGCAACCCTTTGTCGCACGAATTTACTCACATCCGAGCCACCTGCGCCGATATCATGCATACTCTGGGCGTCAGGCCGCCGCGAAACGCCACAATACCAAAAGTCACCTCATGACGGGCCCAAGGGAGGAGATCATGCAGACGCGGAGATCGTTCTCGAAACAAACCCTCGCAACGGCCGTGCTCGCGGCAGGCTCTATCTTGCCCGCGCGTGTCCTGGCTGCTCCGGCCGTGAAGACCGTGCGGCTTGCCGATCAACCAGGGGCGGAAGTCGATTACGCGGCGGTCTGGATTGCCGAGGGGCTGGGATATTTCGAGGAAGAGGGTATCAAGATTGACCGGCGCAGCTACGCAAACGGTCCCGCGGCGATGCTGGATTTTCCCAATCAGTCGATCGATGCGGTCATGGCGGCGATCGTTCCATTCATGCAGTTCGCAGCCCGCGGCGGCGAGTTCAAGCTGATCATGTCGTTGACCAAGTACAATGCGCCTTTGGTCGGCCCGAAGAAATACACGTCCTACAAGGAACTCGACGGGAAGAGGGTCGGATCGCCGGGCATCGGAACGGTCCACGACGCCGTGCTCGGCTATGTCGAGGAGACGCAGCAGATCAGACTGCAGCACGTGTTCGCGAAGATCACCGATTTTGCGGTGATGATCGAGAAGGGCGAGATCGAGGCCTTCATCGGCTGGGAGCCAGCCTCGGCGACGACGATCGCGCTCAACCCGGCGCTGCACTATGTCGCGCAGCTGCCGCCGATTCCGGACATGGAGAGCCTCGGCCTCGTCTTTCAGCCGAAGATTGCCAAGGACGACCCCGATTTGATCGTTCGCTTCGTGCGGGCGACATTGCGCGGGGTCGACTTCATCAAGGCGAATTCCAAGGAGAAAACTGCGGAATTGGTAGCCAAAAAGATGAACGACGCCAAAGCGCAGCCCGTCGTGGTCAACGCGCTCGGCTCGGTCAAGCTGACCGATCCGCGCCTCGATATGCCGTCGACCCGCATCCTGCTGAAGGTGATCGCCAAGCAAGGCAAGATACCCCCGGACCTCGTCGCGGATGTCGACGGCTGGATCGGCAAGTATCTCGACTATTCGTTTCTCGATCGCGCCGAGGCGTCGCTGAAAAAGACATAGCTGCGCAGGGACCTCAAACTACGAAACTCGCAGCTTAACTGCCAGGTTGAGATCATGCAGCATCGCGACCACGGTCATACCTCGCGCAGCACAGCTTGGTCCCCGCGATCACATCGAGCTGATGGCGCGGATTGAGACTAGGTCACCGTCGA
>Ga0066652_100000814_pt1 | contig 15451 bp, 12 predicted proteins | sample GraSoiAngelo_101_FD_71413 | JGI IMG/M metagenome (GOLD analysis project Ga0066652, IMG submission 71413) | Grasslands soil microbial communities from the Angelo Coastal Reserve, California, USA - 14_0903_02_30cm | ecosystem: Environmental > Terrestrial > Soil > Grasslands | place: USA...
CCGCCACGCCCGAGCGAAACGCGCAGGCGTTCGCCCAGGTGACGTCGGCGCTCCGGGCCCGCAGTGTGGTGCTCATTTTTCCCGAGGGAATCAGCCACGATGACCCGACACTTGCGCCGCTGAAGTCTGGGGCCGCACGAATGGCGCTGCAGGCACATCACGAGGAAGTCCCGGGAATTCGGCTTCTCCCGATGGGGCTGATCTTCGAGGAGAAGGAGCGCCCCGACAGCCGGGTTCTCGTCCGAATCGGCGAAGCGCTCGATCTCGACGCATGGCTCGCCCAGCACTCGATGGCCGATGCGCAGGAGCTCACCCAGACGCTCGAGGCAGCTCTGCGCGCGGTGACGCTCAACTTCGCATCTGCGGAGCGAGCCGCGCGCGCCGTTCGCCTCGCACGCGTGCTCGTCACGCTCGCAGGGGCGCCTGCGCCGGTCGAGGAATCGCCGTCACTCGACGAGGAGGCCGCGCTCGCGCTTCGCATCGACGCGGCCACCTCGGCGCTCGCGGACGCCCCGCCACATCTCATCGACGCAGCCGATTCCCTCGTGTCGAGCCTCGACACGATCGAGCGCGAACTGCAGCGCCGAGGTATTCGTCTCGCCGACGTGCGTGTCTCGACCCGCCTTCCCGACGCCGCGGTCTTCGTCGCGCGGGAAGGCCCGCTCATCCTCGTCGCGGGGGTTGCGGTGGTGCTGGGCTGGGCGACGCACTGGATTCCCTTGCGCGTCGCACGCGCGCTGGCTCTACGCTCGTTGGTGCGCGATACATCGCGAGATCAACCCGCGATGCGAACGATTTTGTTCGGGCTGTCGGCCGTCGTGCTCTGGTATGTCGCGCTGTTCGTCGTGCTGGCCCGGATGGGTGGCCCGTTCGTGGCGGTTGCCGGTCTCACGATCATCTTCTCGGCTGCACACGCGCTGCGGGTCGGTGGGAGGCGGCTCGAGCGCGCATTACAGCGCGCGAGGTCCTTTCTGGCGTTGCGTGGCGATCCGAGCCTCCAGCCTCGGATCGTGGCCGCCGTCGACGAGTTGCTTGCCGAAGCGCTCGCGCTGGAGCAGGCGCTCATCGCGCGAGGCGCGCCCGCCGCGGAGCGACATCGCTAGTCGACCCGAGACGGCGGCGGAAGGTACGGGCCGCCCAGGTCCCAGTGCCATGTGTCACGCCGTACACCCGTTCGCGGATCTCTGAGAGGCTTGAACTGGAGTCGCGACGCCGCGATGCCGATCGATGCGCCGTAGCGCAGGAGACGCTCGCGGTCGGTCGAGACCAGGTGAGCCATCGGTCGCCCCTTCCAGACGTGGCGATGCAGCCAGAGGCCGCCGTCCATGGCGTGGATCATTCCCTCACGACGTGATCGGAACTCCCGATAGGGCGGCAGTGTGTCGTCGGCGATCGGCGGTGCTCCTCTGGCCTCAGGTCGTCGCCGGAGCGTCGTGCATCGATCGTGCTTCAGCGGGGCACGATCACTGACACGCGGGTACACCCTCGACCGTCGCCGGTGTCGGCGTCGGCGAAACCGCCCCGTAGAAGACGACGCACTGGAGTGGGTACGAGAGCGGGTGCGTCGCCGTGGCGACCCACTCACCGATGCCCGGAGTCGAGAGGGACAGGATGACCCCCGGAGACGGCCGGTAGTTGAGTAGTGCGGTATCGCTGGCGTACGAGGCCTTCTCGAAGAAGTACGCCTCCTGCGCCACGGCGAGATTTCGCAGGTCGCTGCGGAGTGATGCGGCGTTCGCGCGGCCTTTGGTGTTCTGGAACTTCGGGATCGCGATCGCGGCAAGAATGCCAATGATCACGACCACGATCAGAAGCTCGATGAGGGTGAAGCCGGTCCGAGTACGCGGCATCGGAGGGTCCTGAACGAACAAGGGAGTGCGGCGGGGGTGCCGCAGGTACCGCGCGAGGGAGGGAAGTGCGGAGACTTCGCGCACTCCAGGGCAAGGCAAGGGCGATGCCCGATGGGGGTGGCGGCGGCAACTGCTTGTCCTGCTTTGGTTTAACAGGCCCGTGGCCTCGGTGCAATCGTGATTCTACCGGCTCGATTTGCCAGAACCACTGCACTCTGCAATGCGCGAGCGCCTCGACCGGGACCCGCCGCCCATCTAGCCCATCTTGGTCTCGAGCCAGTTTTTGCCGCTTCCGACATCGACCACGAGGGGCACCGACAGGGTCGCGGCGCCTTCCATCTCGGCTCGTACCAGGGCAGTTACCTCGTCCATTTCGGGCCCTGGCACCTCGAATACGAGTTCGTCGTGCACTTGCAACAACATGCGGGCACTGAGTCGTTCGGCCTGCAGCCGATCATGAATCCGGATCATGGCGATCTTGATCAGATCGGCCGCCGAACCCTGGATCGGCGAGTTCGCAGCGGTTCGTTCCCCGAATGCCCGGATGTTGAAGTTGCGATCACGGAGTTCCGGCACGTAGCGCCGGCGCTTGAAGATGGTCTCGACGTAGCCGTGCTCGCGAGCGTAGTCGACCATCGAGTCGAGATAGGCTCGTACGCGCTGGAAGCGCTCGAAGTACCGCTCGATGAACTCCTTCGCCTCCGCATGCGAGATCTTCAGCTGGCGCGAGAGGGCGTGCGGTCCCTGTCCGTAGATCGTGGCGAAGTTGATCGTCTTGGCGCGGCCGCGCATCTCCGGGGTCACCTGCTCGAGCGGCACGTCGAAAATGAGCGCCGCCGTCTGGCGATGGATGTCGCCACCCGAGTTGAACGCGTGCACGAACGCAGGGTCGCCAGACAGATGTGCTAGTAGGCGGAGCTCGATCTGCGAATAGTCGGCGGCGAGGAAGAGCCAACCTTTCCTCGGAATGAAGCCGCGCCGGATGTCGCGTCCGAGCTGTCGACGGATCGGAATGTTCTGCAGGTTCGGTTCGGTCGACGAGAGGCGCCCGGTCGCCGCCACCGTTTGATTGAACGACGTGTGTACCCGCCCCGTGTGCGGGTTGACGGCCTGTGGGAGCGCGTCGATGTAGGTACTCTCGAGCTTCGAGAGCTCGCGGTATTCCATCAGCAGCACGGGTAGCTCGTGCCCCGCTTCCGCAAGCTCCTGCAGCACGCTGGCGTCGGTGGACGGGCCCGTCGCCGTCTTCTTGAGGATCGGGAGCTTGAGGCGTTCGAACAAGACCTCGCGAAGCTGGGGGTTGGAGTTGATGTTGAACTCACCGCCCGCCGACACGTAGATCTCTCGTTCGACGCGCTGACGCTCGCGCGCGAAGCGCTCCTTGAGCGATGCGAACCAGGGAATGTCGATCTCGACGCCCGCCCATTCGAGATCGGCGAGGACACCGACGAGCGGCACCTCGATGTCGCGATACAGCTCGTAGATCTGCTGCGCTTCGAGCTGTGGACGGAAGCGTTGCTCGAGCTGCCACGTCACGTCGGCGTCTTCGCACGAGTAGTCTCGCGCACATCCGATCGGGACCACGTCATAGGGGAGCCCCTGTTTTCCCTTGCCGCAGAGATCCTCGTAGCTCGTCATCGTGTGGTCGAGGAACTCGAGTGCAAGGAGATCCAGGCCATGCGAGCGCCGGCCGGGATCAAGCACATAGCTCGCGAGCATCGTGTCGGAGACGAGTCCGCTCAGCGTCACGCCCGCGCGCCGGAGCACCAGCAAGTCGTATTTCGCGTTCTGCGCGACCTTGGGAACGGCGGGGTCCTCGAGGAGTGCCCGGAGTGGGGCCATCGACGGATCGTCGAGTGGGGGCAGATTCTTCACGGGGGGCACTCCGCCCGCGAGCGCGCGAGCCGCGATACTGGAGGGCTCGGCGGTCTTCGACGCGCTCGCCCGCTTGGCGCGCGGCTGCTTCGACTTGGCCTCGTTCGCTTCGTCCGCGTCGCTGCCCGGTTCCGCGTCGGCGTCGCCGAGTGGCAAATCGCCCTGTGCAGCCTGGAATGGGCGGTGCCGCAGCGGCAGGTAGAATGCTTCGCCGGGACCGACCGCGACGGAGATTGCTACGAGGATCGAGCGCAGCGGATCGACTTTCTGCGGGCTATCGATTTCGATCACAGTCTCGGTGTCGATCGCGATGTACGGCGCTTTGCGCGCCCGGGCGATCATGCGCTCGAGCGCTGGAATGGTGTCCACGGTGACGTAATGCGTCGTCGGCCGCGTGGCCTCCGTCGTCGGCTCGGGGGCGCCAAGAGGGGCGGCCGCCGCGATCGTGGCCGCCACGTCGCCCAGCGATCGGGCAAGCGTGTGAAACTCGAGCTCGACGAACAGCTGGCGCAGGCGCGTGGTATCGGGCTCGCGAACGCGCATCTCCTCGAGCTGCAACGTGAGGGGAAGATCTTCGCGAATAGTTACTAATTCCTTCGAGAGCCTCGCCAGGTGGCCCTGCTCGAGGAGCGCCTCGCGCGGGCGCTTCTTTGTGAGCGTCGAAGCTGCGCCGAGAATCGTTTCGAGGTCGCCGAACTCGTGGACGAGATCGCGGGCAGTCTTGTCCCCGATGCCCTTTACTCCCGGTACATTGTCCGACGAGTCGCCGACGAGCGCCAGGTAGTCGGTGACGTGCCGTGGCTCTACGCCGAGCCGTTCGGCACCGTTCTCCACCGAGACCCATTGCTCCTCGACGCTGGCCGGACCGCCACGACCGGGGTTCAGCAACCACACTCCTGGTCGGACCAGCTGTTGGAAATCCTTGTCGCCAGAAACGATCACGACATTTGTGCCCTGATCCACCGCCTGCCGAGCAAGCGTGCCGATCACGTCGTCGGCCTCGTAGCCTCGTAGCGAAAGGATCGGGAGCCGGTACGCTTCCAGGAGCTGGCAGATGCGCTCCATGCCCGTATCGAAGTCCGACTGCAACTCGTCGGTGAGCTTCTCGCGCGTCGCCTTGTAGTCGGGATAGCGCTCGTGGCGGAAGCTCAACCCCGAGTCGTGCACCCAGCCCAGATATTCCGGTTGATGATTCGCGAGCAATCGCTGCAGGAAGTTGACGATCCCCCACGCGGCAGATGTGTTCTCGCCCCGCGCGGTCGTCAACGGACGAGAGATCAGCGCGAAGAACGCCCGGTAGATGAGGGCGTAGCCGTCGATGAGGAAGACGCGCGGCGGCGCCGGCGGGGATACGACGGGCGCGGTCGAGAAGGTCGGATCAGTCACGGCGCACGAGGGCAGAAGGCAGCGGCGGACACATGCGATCCGCGCACTAGCAAACTACCCTGACGGCCCTGCCGCATGGAGCGTGCACGTGCCACCGCGCATGCCACCAGATCGATCCGAAACAGCACCGCCTGCCACGACGGGCAGGCGGAAGCAGGATCTGGATACTGCGGAAGGCTAGACGCGCTGCACGTTGGCGGCGTGGAGGCCCTTCGCGCCCGTCTGGATCTCGAACTCGACTTCCTGACCCTCAGCGAGCGTCTTGAATCCGTCCATCGCGATCGCGGAGAAGTGGACGAACACATCCTCGCCCCCTTCCTGCTCGATGAAGCCATACCCCTTTGCGTCGTTGAACCACTTCACTTTCCCTCTGGCCATTGCGCGCTGCCTCCAACGGAGTGAATCGATCCTGCGCTTCGTGGTGCTGGGCACGCCACTCGACGTGCGGCGCCTATATAGGAACAGCCTGAACTTTTGTCAAGAAATCGGCGCGCGTGCTGACTAATGGCACGCCACCGGGCGCCCCGCGACACCGTTCGCTTGCTCCGGACCCCGACCGGGAGTTACGTTCGCGCCGTGCCGAAAGAAAACTTGATTGGACAGACGATTGCTGGCTACACCCTCCGGAACGAAGTCGGTGAGGGGGGGACGTCGGCGGTGTTTCGCGCCGAGCACAAGACGCACGGTGAGGTGGCGGTAAAAGTGCTGCGCGAGAAGCTGCGGCAGGACAAGACCGCGGTGGCGCGCTTCGTCCGCGAAGCCCACTACGGTGAGCGCGTGGTGCATCCCAATGTGGTGCGGACGATCGAGGTCGGCGAAGCTGGCCCGGGGCTGCACTTTCTCGCCATCGAGTGGGCGAAGGGCGAGCTCCTCGAGCGGTACGTCAAACAACACGCGCCGTTGCCGGCCGATGAAGTGGCGACGATCATCACACAGATCGCCGACGCGGTGCAGGCTGCACATGCCGTCGGCATCGTCCACCGCGATCTGAAGCCGGACAACGTGATGTACGATCCGGCGACCCGACAGGTGAAGCTGCTCGACTTCGGTATCGCCACCGATACCGACATGGCGCCCGAGCAGCGGCTGACGCGCGCCGGATTCTTCGTCGGTACCCTGATGTACGTGGCGCCGGAAGCGTTGTCGGGAGAGCTGGTGACACCGGCGGCGGATCAGTACAGCCTCGCGACCATTGCCTATCTCCTGCTGAGCGGCTGTCTGCCATTCACGGCGAAGACGCCGCGGGAGATGTTCTCGCAGCTGCTCTCACAGCCGCCCACGCCGTTGAACAGCGCCAAGCCCGGCCTCAAGTTTTCCGCCGCCGTGGAACACGTCGTGATGCGCGGCCTGAGCAAGGATCCGCGGCAGCGCTATCCCGATTCGGTGGCATTCGCGAAGGAGCTCGATACCGCGCTGAAGCAGGGCGAGATCGCCGACTCGGGTGGTCTCCTTTCGCGCATGAAGTCGATCTTCCGACGCTGAAGTCGGGCGGCGTCAGGCCGTCGGTATCGTCTGCACCTCGCCTGTGACCGGGCGCTCACGCGCCAGATCAGCCGGACTCACCGGCAGCCAGATCGTGAACGTCGAACCGCGGCCGAGCACACTCTCCACGCTGATGTCGCCTCCGAGGAGGCGCGCGAGGCGGCGTGAGATGGCGAGACCCAGGCCCGTCCCGCGTTGCATGGAGTCGCCGCGCGGACCCGCGTTCACTTGCTCGAACTCGTCGAAGATTCGCGTGAGATCGGTCGCGGCGATTCCGACACCGGTGTCGATCACCTGGAGTGCCACCCAGATCCCGCTGCGAGGCGCCTTTGCCAGCAGGGCGGCGGCGGATGGGTCGTCCATGCCTGCGCGAGGCATCGGCGTCCGCGCCCCGAGCTCCTCTGGTGCGCCGAGCAACCGAGCGCGTACGCTGACGGAGCCGGACGGCGTGTACTTCACCGCGTTGCCGATCAGATTGATGAGGATCTGACGCAGATGCGTCGGATCCGTACGAACGCGCGGAAGTGAGGCACCGACGGTAATCGAGAGCGCCAGCCCTTTCTCACTCACGAGTGACTCGAGTTCGCTCGCCACGTTGAGGACGAACGGGCGCAATACGATCGTTTCCGAGTGCACCTCCAGCCGACCTGCCGCGATTTTGGCAATGTCGAGCACCTGGTCCACCAGATGCCGCAGGTGTGTCGCCGAGGCGGCGATCCGGTCGACCGGAGGTACTTGGCGAGGCGTGAGATCGCCGTAAAAGCCGTCTCGAAGGAGCTCGACGAATCCGACGATTGCGTTGAGCGGTGTCCGCAGCTCGTGCGAGACGTTGGCGAGGAACTCGCTCTTCGCCTGGTTCGCCCGTTTCACGTCGCTGTAGAGCCGCTCGAGTTCGACGGAACGAGCAGCGACGTGCAGTGCGCGCCGCTGCTCGCGCAGGAGGCCGAACGCGAGGAAAATGGCTCCCCCCACACCGAGCGTCCACACCATCAGGCGCCGAGAGCGCGGCGTGAGAGCATGGCTGGCCATGACGGTCCAGGTGCCCCCGTTAGGGAGGCGAACTACTCCATGGTGCATCGCGTCGGATGTCGTCGAACGATTCGTGCCTCCCCTCAGACGCGTGATCGTGTCGTTGCCGGCGATGAGCAGGAGTGCGACGCGACTGCGGGGTGACGTCCGGGCGAGGAAGGTCCGAAGCGAATCGACCTCGATCAGAAGACCGCCGCGGAGCGATGAGGGGAGCCCGCCCCGGACGGGGCTGACGGGCGCGGGCGGCGAGAACGAGCGCATCATCACGATGAGACCGCGGTCCGTCCCGCCCGTACCCGCGTCGTGTCGAACGTAGATCGAGAGCGCATTCGGGATCTGCGCGCGATCCAGTTTGTCCAATACCGCCGCCGAGTCGATGCCTTGCGCGTGATTCGAGCGATCGACGTCGAGCACGCGACGACCGTCTGCATCCACGACCCATGCGTGTCGCACGCTTGGCATGCTGGAGAGCCATCGCGTCGCTTCCTCGCGAATCCAGAGGCTATCTCGTCCTTCGGGCCGATCGAACGGAAGGCCTATCAAACGTTCGAGCAGCATGTCGTGCGCGCGAACGAATGACTCGGCGAGAAGCGCAGTGGACTTCGCATCCAACGCTGCCTGCTCTTCGTTCGCGCGCATCAGCGCTTGATCGAGCAACAGCAAGCCGCCGAGCAGGACGAGGAAGACGGCTCCGATGAAGCGCGAGAGCAATCCGCGGCCGACGCGGTGTTCGGCGTCACGCTCGCTCGATTGACCTGCCTCTGCCGTGCCACTAACGTCAGCCACGCCCATGACCACTCACGATCGTCTACTCTCGATTCTCGCTGAGCGCTCGGCGCGCCGCGGACAATTCACGCTCGCCTCGGGGCGGCAGTCCACCTTATACATCGACGCACGGCTCACCACAATGAGCCCAGACGGGCTTGCGCTCATCGGCCCGCTGGCGCTTGCCGCCCTTCGCGATGTCGACTGGCGTGTGCACGCGGTCGGTGGCCTGACGTTGGGAGCCGATCCAATCAGCTATGCGATCGCCTACGCGAGCGCCGAGACGCCCTCGCCGCTTCGTGCGTTCACCGTGCGCAAGGAGGCCAAGGGGCATGGCACGGGGCGACTCATCGAGGGGCCGTTCCAGACAGGGGATCGCGTTGCTGTGATCGAGGACGTGATCACCACGGGAGGTTCCGCGCTCCGCGCGGTGGAAGCCGTCCGCGCCGCCGGCGGCACGGTGGCGGGGGTGCTGGCGCTGGTCGATCGCGAGGAAGGAGGGCGTGACGCGCTAGAGGGTGTCGGCCTGCCCGTGCTGGCTCTCGCGCGCGCCTCGGACATCGTGGCGCGCCTCCCCGTCGCTTAATCCGTCGGGCTCGCGTGGCACAGCACGTTCTCGCCCGGCGGACGAGGCCATCTCACTCGGACCGAGCTGAATCGACACGACTGTCGTCCGCTCCCCCGCCGTGACTGTGGCGCCGACCTGTCCCGCCAGTGCACCCAGCCGCGCCAGCGTACCGGGGTCCTGAATCGGTGGACGTCCCGATTCGCGGGAGACGACCAGAATTGCCCAGCCGCTTGCTCGCTCGAAATCGACGTGCACCCCTTCATCCAGCGTGCACTCCTGCAGCGTCGCCTTCAGCACCTCACGAAGGAGTAGCTCCAGCCCCGCGGCATCCAGCCGTCCGTGCGGACCTTCTTGCTCGACGACGATCGTGACCCTCCGGCGCTCGGCGTCGGCTCGAAGCTCGCGTCGTACCTCGCAGACGATGTCGCGAACCCATACGATCTGACCGGCGAGCGACGGGAGCAGGGCGGCCGCATCACTCAATCGATCCCCGATCAGCTCCTCGAGCGACCGTGCGTTGCGGGTCGCGATTGCGCGGAAGCTGGGATTCGCTCGTGTCTCGAGCGGTACACCGTCGTCGTCCATCAGGGCGAGCACGCTCTTGATGGTGCCGAGCGGGTTCCTGAGATCGTGGCGTGCCTGCCGGAAGCGGTCGCGTAGCGCATCTCCGTACGCCTGCATGTATCCCCGCGTCGCAGCAAGCGAGAGCAACGCCCCGCGGCGTTGCAGACGGCGCGAGAGCTTGATCCCGTCCGCAGCAGTGGCACCAGGGACCTCATCTGTCCGACTGAGCACGGACTCCATGGCGAACAGCGTCATCGCCACGAGGAGATCGAGCGCCTTCAGAACGTGGTGGACTGACACGCCCCCTTCGAAGGCGGACACTCCAAACCGCATCCCGTGCCCGACCGGGTCTTCCGAAACGCCGTCGTCATTGGCCAGGCCCGCGATTAGAGCCTCGACGAGTTCGTGGGCATCCGTGAGGTGGTCCGGGTGTTGGCTATCCGCTTGGGGAAGCAAGGAAACGCTGCGCGCCTGTCCGCTCCAGCGCTCGGCGAGCTCTCCCACGTCCTGGTGAAGGTGGAAAGCCACAAGTGTCGCGAGAGCGTCGCCGAGTGGAGCGTCGGACGTGCGACGTTCCGCCCGAGTGGTAGACAGGGACGTATCGGATGGCAGGGTCACGAGGCGAGGGCCATGCACCAAGCTTGCCAGCGACGGGCACGGACGTTGGCGCGGAATGGCCCTGCCGTCTCATGCCCCGCTCTGCCCGTCGCGCCGTCGACGCTTAGCGCGTCCGGCTGCCCAACCGGCCGGAGCAGTGAGCGGTCTCAGAACATGGAGACCGTCAAGATGGGGGGTGATCAGACCCGACCGGAACTGCGTGAACATGCTCGCGCAGTCATACCGTTCGCGGAACTCACCGGCGGTGATGTGCAGCAGCGTACGGACGTGACGTCCGAAGCTTTGCGGGGAGCTGTAGTCGAGATGATTGGCCACATTTGCGATGGAGAACCCTGAATTCTCGAAGAGCCGCGCGGCACGAACGAGGCGAGCCATTGCCAGGTACCGCTTGGGGGTCGGGACACCGGCCCGGAAAAAGCGGCTCATCAGCGTACTCGCGGTCACATCGAGGTGACGGGCGAGCAAGCGTACGTTTCCAAGCCTCGGGGAGCATGTGAAGATCGTTTCGAAGAACTGCCAGCAGTCACTCGGAACACCCGCGAGGTCAATGGCCAACTGCCCCAGGACGGTGCGCTGAGTGGCGTCGCCGGTATCTGCCATCAGTGTACCGCGAAGCTCGCGCCAGCCAGCAGCCTGTCGAACATCGACGAGGCGTTTGATACCACACTGTCCGAGCGCGAGCACGGCGTGCGGTGTGCGAAGCTCGAATTCGCTGAGGAGCGCGACGGCGGGAATACGTGGGAACTCGCGAACGAGGGAGGCGACTCGCGCGGTGCACTTGCTCGCACAGCTCACGGACACGAGTACCGCTTGAACCTGCTGCGATTTCAAGTCTCGAATCACGTCATCGACGCTTTCGCGATGTAACGTGCGATAGCATCCTTCGCCGGCTGCATCGACGCGAAGTCGCTCTTCCGGAGTGAGCAGCGTGGCGATGGGGGGAAGTTCTGTGGGAGACGTTCCTCCGTGAGACATTGGATCCACCTCCAGCAAGTGTGGGGAAGCGCACACCGGTCGGGCCGTGTGGCGGTAGACTGGAACGGCGGCAGTCTAGGAGCATGGCGTCATCTCCTCGTCATCGGCAGGATGATGTATCTTTTAAATGGATGCTGTCGGCCGGATGGTCGCGGGTGCGCGAGCACTCGAGGAAAGTCCGGGCTCCATAGGGCACGCTGCCAGGTAACGCCTGGGCGAGGCACCCGCCTCGACGGATAGTGCAACAGAGAAAAGACCGCCGATGACCCGGTTCGTCGGGCACAGGTAAGGGTGAAACGGTGAGGTAAGAGCTCACCGCGCAGGTGGTAACACCTGTGGCATGGCAAACCCCAGCGGGAGCAAGGCCAAATAGGCAGCGAGGGACGGCCCGTCCCGATCAAGACGCTGCGGGTAGGCTGCTCGAGAGCGTGGGTGACCACGCTCCCAGAGGAATGACCGTCACGAGCTCACACTCGACAGAACCCGGCTTACAGGCCGGCAGCGTCCACTCTCATCTCCCTGCGTGCGATCATAAAAGTAATAAAGAAATAATTATTACTTTGCTAATATTTTGGCCGCCAGGGGCTTTTCAGTCCTCTTCGCGATTCTCGAGTCGATCGCTAGTCCGCGCTTCCTGCCGAAAGCCGCGGTGCGGGACCCAGCGGCCGGAGAGTACTTGGCGCAACGTGCGCCAGATCAAACGCACCAGAATGATGAGCCCGAAAAGGGCGATGAGCGCAACGGCGAGTGTGATGTAGGGATGGCTCCAGATGGTCAGCATAATGGCCGTCACGAGCCCGAGCTCGGAGATGCTCATCACTCCGTTGCTCACCGGCTCGGGTGAAGCATCCACAGCGTACCGGAGTCCGAGCTTCGTCGTGTGGGTCGTGACGGCCAGACCGCCACCCAACAATGCAGCAACGAGCACGAATACAGGATCGCCGTGCCACGCTGTGGCAGCGGCCAGCGCCGCGGCCGCGGGCGGGCGCACGAGAGAGTGAACCGTATCCCACGCCGATGCAATGGCGGGGACGAGCGATGCAAAGAACTCGATCGCTGTCAGGGTCAGGGCGAGACCGATGACCCACCACGATGTGATTCCCGCCAAGCTTCCTGGGAGAGGCCCGATCCAACCGAGACGTGATGCGAGTCCGATGACGACGACCGTTGCATACAGGTTGAGCCCCGCCGCATACGCAACGCCGGCAGCTTGGGCCAGCGTTTGAAGCGTATTCACGTACGCTTTCCGGTGAGGGGGTCAGAAGGCGTCATAGATCGCCGGTAAGTCAGTCGACGAGGCGAAGCGGCATTACGAGGCAGAGGTAGCTTGCTGAATCATTCCATCCCTCTGGCTCAATCGTGGCGGCACGTTCGGGCGCCTTGAACGTCAGCTTCACCTCATCCGTGGGGATATATCGAAGAATCTCCAGCAGGTAGCTGGCGTTGAACCCGATATCCAGTTGATCCCCGGTGTATCTCACAGCCAATTCATCGGTGGCTTCACCCAAGTCGGGTGTTTGAACGCTGAAGCGGAGTATTCCACTGTTGAACGACAGGCGGATACGATGTGTTTGATCAGACGCAATCACGGACATGCGTTTCAGGGCACTCGTGAGTGCAATCTTATCCGCGACTGCGACACGATCGTTGTCACGTGGGATGACCTGATCGTAGTTCGGATAGGGCCCTTCAATGAGTCTCGTAAATACGGCGGTGAAGGGTGAACGAAAGCCAAGGTGATTGTCCCCACGGGCGATCTCGAGCTCTTCGTCCGCCGGGAAAAGGCGACGAATTTGCTCGAGTGCCTTTGGGGGCACGATCAAATCGCTTGCAGGTGCTCCACCCGATTTGATCGGCACCTCCATTTTTGCCAGGCGATGTCCGTTCGTCGCGACCATGCGCATTGCTTCAGGCTTGAGTTCCCAGAGCACCCCATTCAAAATGGGCCGACTCTCTTCTGTGCTGACCGCAAACGATGTGTGCGAGATCAGCTTCTGAAGATCCCCTGACCGGATCCGCCAGCTTTCGTTAAAACGAACACTGGGAAAGCTGGGGAATTCATCTCGAGGCAGTCCCAGAATCTTGAAATGAGACCGTCCACAATCGAGTGTGACCCGCTGCTCCCCAGCAGCTGCGATTTTCACCGGTGACGGCGGTAGCTCGCGTGCGATCTCGGCGAGCTTCTTTGCAGGGATGGTGATGGCACCAGCGGCCTCTACATCCGCCGCGACCTCGGTACTGACAGCAATATCCAGGTCCGTGCCTGAGAGACGGATCCCCTTGTCCGTAGTCTCCACGAGAATGTTTGCAAGAACGGGCAGCGTCGTCTTGGCGGGAATGCTCGCCGCTACCGCCGCTAGCCCTTCCTGCAGCTTCTCTCGGGAAATTGTAAACCGCATCACCGCTCCTGTTGTGGGGGTGTGTGCACAAAATGGCAGCTGCCTACTGTTCTACTCTTTAGAAGAGTTCAATCCAGTAGCAGTCGTAGTGACTGTCGACTTGTGGAAAAGGAGCCGAACTCGTACGGCCAACAGCAGTTGTCCGGAGTCGTACTCCGGTGGAGTGTATGTGGGATCCTGGCCGAATCCACATCGATTGACCTCTTAACGAAATCACGTGTGGTAAACAGGTGGAATTTGCCCGCTTTTACAGGGAAAAGACTGGGATTCATCCATCTAGTATGTGGATAAAACTGGCCGAGGGCTCTCACGTAGCAAGGCTCTCGAGCAAAGCCCGTAACCGAGCCACACGCTGGGCGAAGGAGGGCTCCTCCCGCAGCGTGGTGGTGACGCGTTCGAGACTATGAATGACCGTCGAGTGATCTCGCCCGCCAAACGCTGCCCCAATCTCGACCAGTTGCAGCCCCAGCAACTCGCGCATCAAGTACATGGCAACTTGTCGCGGAGCGGTGAGTGCTTTCGTTCGCGTTTTGGAGCGCAATCCTTCCGTGGTGACTCCCCACTCCTTTGCAACCGCCTGCTGGATCGCCTCGGTGTTGAGCCCAACGGCAGCAGCGCTTGCCGCCTCTCCTGGGCGAAGCTTATCACGGAGAGCCTCGCGGGCCACATCCACCGTGATCTCGCGGTGCTTTAGAGAGGCATAGGCGAGGAGCTTGATGATAGATCCCTCGAGCTCCCGCACATTCGAGCGGACATGCTCAGCAATGAACCGAATGACGTCCTCGGGGATCGTCATCTCGAGGTGATCGAGCATCGCCTTGTTCCGAAGGATGGCGATCCGGTGCTCTACATCCGGTAGCTCGATGTCGGCGACCATTCCCCACTGAAAGCGGCTGACTAGTCGGGCTTCTAATCCAGGAATTTCGGATGGAGGCCGATCGCTCGTCAGAATAATCTGACGGCCGGCTTCGTAGAGCGCGTTGAACGTGTGGAAGAACTCCTCCTGTGTCGACTCTTTTCCTTTCAGGAACTGGACGTCATCGACCAAAAGAAGATCAGTCTCTCGATAGCGACGCCGAAACTCCTGAGTGGTCCGTTCCCGAATCGAACCGATCATTTCATTGGTGAACTGCTCGGTACCAATGAACGTGATGCGTGTCTCGGGTTGCCGTTCCATCACCGCATGAGCGACGGCCTGCATGAGGTGGGTCTTTCCCAGTCCCGTGTCTCCATAGAGGAACAGCGGGTTATAGACGCGCCCTGGGGCCTGTGACACGGCGTGGGCAGCGGCAGCCGCGAGCTCATTGGACTTGCCGATCACGAAGTGGTCGAACGTGTAACGATCACTCAGTTGTGCGTTGATGCCGCCCTGTTTCTGTCGCTGTTCTGGCGCGGCTGTTGGAGGTGGTGCAACGAATAGATCCATCTGATTCCGTGTCTTCCGCTCTTCATGGACGCGAAAGACTACGGAAAGCGGATGGCCAAGCGCGATCGGAGCGAGGCTGGTCAGAAGCTGCGCGTGCTTCGACTCGTTCCAATCGGCGGCAAACTGATCGGGGGAGCCCACGATGATGGTGTCGCCTTCAAGAGCGAGAGGCTCGGTCGGCTCCAGCCATGTCCGAAACGTTTGTTCCGGGAGTTCATGTCGCGCTCGGTCGAGGATACGCGTCCAGACTTCGGTCGCCGATAGCGTCATGAGATGATGTGGATAACTCGGGAAGGCGGGGCAGCGAAGCTATCCGAGCCATGTGGAAAAAGCAAACGGACCATGGTGGCGCCACCGTGCCAACCTTCTGCAGCCGCTTCACTTGGCTTGACCTATCTCTTGATAGAAGCTAACTTTACCTGTCTGTGCCGTAGTTAGATCAGACCGTACCTGGAGTAGCCATGGGAAAGCCGACTTACCGTCCGCGCAATACGCGGCGCCTCAAGACGCACGG
>Ga0066652_100000816_pt1 | contig 15432 bp, 11 predicted proteins | sample GraSoiAngelo_101_FD_71413 | JGI IMG/M metagenome (GOLD analysis project Ga0066652, IMG submission 71413) | Grasslands soil microbial communities from the Angelo Coastal Reserve, California, USA - 14_0903_02_30cm | ecosystem: Environmental > Terrestrial > Soil > Grasslands | place: USA...
AGGAATAAAATGACGACAGCCAGTTAAGGTCGAAAAAACAAATGCCCCGCGCTTTAGGCAGGGCATTGCAAAAAATTTGCGGAAGATCAATTTCTCCTGCTTCCAAGGAAAAGCATGATATACTGGATCAGGGTGACTACTGCAGCAAGCGCGGCGACAACGTAGGTGGTTGCAGCCCACTTCAGTGCATCTTTTGCCATCGGGTATTCCGTATTATTTGTCACATTGGTCCGGCTCAGCCAGGCCAGAGCCCTTTTGCTGGCGTCAAACTCAACTGGCAAAGTGATCAGGGAAAACAGGACTGTCAGTGCCATTAATATTATACCAACCAGTAGAACTGTCGGATTTCCGGAATAGGCCATTATTACTCCTACCAGCAGGACCAAGTTGACAATGCTCGAGCTGAATTGAACCACGGGTACCAGCTTGCTCCGCATGGCAAGAGGGGCGTAGGATGCGGCGTGCTGAACAGCATGGCCGCACTCGTGGGCAGCGACGGCGGCCGAAGCCACGCTCTGTCCATTATATACGTCCGGGCTCAGGTTGACCGTCTTATTTGCGGGGTTGTAGTGATCGGAAAGAAAACCCTCGACAGACGTGACTTTTACGTCATAAATGCCGTTTTCCCGGAGCATTTTTTCAGCGACTTCCCGGCCTGTCATGCGGTTGGCCAGGGGTACTTTCCCATACTTTGTAAACTTGCTCTTTAGTATCAGGGAGACGAGCATGCTGATCCCCAGAAAGACCAGCGAAACGAACATAATTGAAGGGGTCATTTTTGTAAAAAATTTGTTTGTTATTGGAGATATAACAAATCTGTTACCATTTAGATTAAAGCCTGTTTTTCAGTCTTTTTGTCATTTTAATAAAGGCTTAATAAGCCTTTCCAATAAGGAAATATATGCATTTTCGGCAGCCGTTTAAAGGCCTGATAATTAGCCAGTTGCGGTTAACGTTTTATACATCTTAGGTACAAGTTCGATAGCCGAAGTTCAACCGCCAAAGTTATTCACAGAACAAAAAATTTATTTTGAAATGTTACACAGAATTGTAACTTAGCAATAGAATTTAATGGGTTAGTAAGTAAAAGGGTCAATCGAAAGATTGGCCCTTTTTACGTTATACGAATTGGTTAATAATCAACGAGTTTATCTTGCATTTATTGAGCTTTTTTTCTGGCAATTCTTATCAGTTTATCTTTAATTAATGAGTAAAGTTAAAACTGCTTTCTTCTGTCAAAACTGCGGATACGAAACAGTGAAATGGTTAGGACAATGTCCATCATGTGGGAAATGGAACACGTTTGTTGAAGAGTTGATTCAAAAAGAATCAACAACAAACAACAATGGCTGGAAAGATTATGCTGATAACAGAAGGACGAACAAAACGGTTTCACTAGGTGAGGTAAAAAGCAGTGAAGAAAAAAGATTACTTACAAGCGATGCAGAATTAAATCGCGTACTTGGAGGCGGCATCATTCCGGGAAGCATTGTATTAATTGCCGGTGAACCCGGTATCGGTAAATCAACATTGTTTTTACAAAATGGACTCTGGTTAAAGGACGCAACTGTTTTATATATAAGTGGCGAAGAGAGTGAACAACAAATTAAGATGCGCGCCGACCGGTTGAAGTTAAAGAATGAAAATTTCTACTTATTAACTGAGACATCAACACAGGTCATCTTCCAGGAGATAAAAAAATTAAAACCGCAACTTGTCATCGTTGATTCCATCCAGACGTTACACACACCTTTTATTGATTCATCGCCGGGAAGCGTATCCCAGATACGGGAATGTGCTGCGGAATTTCAGCGATTCGCCAAGGAAACCAACACTCCCGTTTTTCTGATCGGTCATATCACCAAAGAAGGAAGCATTGCAGGCCCCAAGATACTCGAGCATATGGTTGACACCGTACTTCAATTCGAAGGTGACAGGCATTATGCCTATCGTATACTTCGCACCGTCAAGAACCGTTTCGGTAGCACAGCTGAGCTGGGTATTTACGAGATGACGGATGCGGGCATGAAAGGAGTAGCTAATCCAAGCGAGATATTGATCACTCAAAAAGAAGATCAGTTAAGTGGTATCGCCATCGCAGCTACCATTGAAGGGATAAGACCATTGTTGATCGAGGTGCAGGCATTGGTGACTCAATCCGTGTATGGCACACCACAAAGAACGGTCAGCGGATTTGATCTGCGTAGATTACAACTGCTATTGGCGGTGTTGGAAAAGCGCGGCGGGTTTCATTTCGGCGTAAAAGATGTGTTTTTAAACATCGCGGGCGGGTTAAAAGTCGAAGATCCTTCCATTGATTTGGCTGTACTTTGTGCATTGCTTTCTTCTTATGAAGATGTGCCGTTGCCCCATAATATTTGTTTTTCCGGCGAAGTAGGTTTAAGTGGTGAAATAAGAGCTGTCAACAGGATTGATCAACGGATCGCTGAAGCGGAGAAATTAGGATTTGAAAAGATCATTGTGTCAAAATATAACCAGGCGTACCGGTCATCGGCAAGACAAAAATTCAACATTGAAATAATAACAATGGGGAGGGTAGAGGAAGTATATAAATATCTTTTCTGATGGTATCCGTAAAGGAAATAAAGGAGTCGCTACTTCACCTGCTGTTCCCAAATGTATGCGTAGGGTGTGGCAATGACAGGATCAGGGGCAATAGCCTGCTTTGTCCCCGCTGTACATACGCTATGCCGCAAACAAATTTTGAGCGGCACGCTGGCAATCCTGTTGAAAAAAAATTCTGGGGAAGACTTCAATTGAGTGGCGCAACAGCTCGCTATTATTTTACCCGTGAATCATTGATGCAGCAACTCATGCATGAATTCAAATATCGCGGAAATATAGACCTGGGCCTTCAACTTGGAAAATTAATGGGCGCAAGCCTGCTCCAATCAGGACGGTTTATTGTTGACGCGCTCGTTCCGTTACCATTATTTGCTTCAAAAGAAAAGCGAAGAGGATTTAACCAGGCAACCATACTCTGCAATGGGATCGCCGGCATGCTTGGAGTACCTGTGTTAACAAAGATCATTTCCCGTTCTGCCTATACAGATACCCAAACAAAAAAAGGCAGGATCGACCGCTGGTTAAACCTCGAAGGCAAATTCGTGGTGAATGATCCCACAACCATAAAAGGTAAACATGTGCTTTTGGTAGACGATGTGGTCACAACCGGGGCGACCCTTGAGGCCTGCGGGAGTGAGTTATTACAAGTCCCAGGGGTACAGCTCAGCATTGCTACGTTATGTTACGCAGCTCGTTAAATCTTTCTCTTTTCTGCCCATAGTTATTACTTTTGACAACCAATGAAAGCCATTGCTGTAATTATCCTGTCCACTGTGATACTACTGTCAGCCTGCAGGAAGGATTCCTTTATCACTTCTGTTGATGCAAGGGTCACCATTACCGCGGATACATTGAAATATGATACTGTATTTCCCACGACGGGCTCCGTCAGCCAGCTTTTCAAAATCGTTAACGAGAACACCCAGAAGTTAAGGTTGTCTTCAGTCAAATTAATGGGCGGAGCTGGTTCTGCTTTCAAAATGAATGTGGACGGAACAGCTACCACCGAAGCAACTAATATCGAGATCGAAGCTAACGATAGCGTTTATGTTTTTGTACAGGTAAATGTAGATCCCAACGCTGCCAACCTTTCTTTTGTAATACGGGATAGCATCCAGGTAAGTTATAATGGGATTCGCCGGTTGGTTCAACTGGAAGCCTGGGGTCAGAATGCTCATTTTTTGCGAAATAAGGAAATAACGGTCGACGAGACATGGAACAATGATCTGCCTTATGTGATCCTTGGATATTTGCATGTCAATGCAGGAAAGAAACTAACCATCAGCAAGGGATGCCGGTTGTATGTACACCCCGATGCCCCGGTCATAATTGATGGCACATTGCAGGTAAACGGTTTAAAAGATACCGGTGACAGGGTCTATTTTCTCGGAGACCGCCTGGACGATCCTTACAAATATTACCCCGCTTCCTGGCCGGGTATTTATTTCAGCCCGTCCAGCAGGGACAACATCCTGAATTATGCAGTTATAAAAAATTCTTTCCAGTCGATAGTTGTGCAGGATCCCGCTCCCAACAATCCAACGCCCAAGTTGATATTGAATGAATGCATGATAGACAACTCTTATGATTTTGGTATTGCCGCATCCAATTCAAGTATCATGGCAAAAAATTGTCTCATCAGTAACTGCGGTAAGAATATTGGGCTGATAAAAGGCGGCTCTTACAATTTTACCAACTGTACGGTAGTCACAATTTCCAATCCTTATATTCAACATACCAACCCGGTATTACAGGTTACTAATTTTGATGCGACAGGACCGCAGGCAATGACTGCCATATTCCGGAACTGTATTTTCTGGGGTGAAAATGGCAGTGTAGATACGGAAGTCCTAGTTGTCAAATCTGTAAATACCGGTGCGCTAACATATGTCGTGGATTTTAGCTATAATTTATGGAAGGTCCAGAACCCGCCTGCCGGTATTACCGTCAACCAGTCAAACAGCAACGCAAATCCTTTATTTGACAGCATTGATGTGTCGCGGCGCTACTATAATTTCAGGTTGAAACCCGGTCCTCCGCCCTCCCCGGGGATCGATAAAGGCACAAATGCCGGTATCTTTATTGATCTCGATGGCAACCCTCGGCCTGTGGGAGCCGGTTTTGATATAGGCTGTTTTGAAAAACAGTAGCCCGGGATAACAGGATTTGGTAGTATATCATCCGATAGCTATCGGATTTGAAATTTGCGACGGATCTACGGTCACCCTGGTTACCGGTGTGGATACTAGATGCTGGATGCTTGATGCCATCGTGGAGCGCCCGGCATCCAATATCTGGCATCCGGCAGTTATCGTGACAGCCTTGTTATGTTAACAGCGACATTTTATTAAACTGAGACACCACCAAGATTTAATGTTGGTAAAAAACAAAATCATCCTACCTTTATTCCCCGCTATTTCTCTAACTAAACTTATAAATCATGAAAACATTAATGTTGTCTTTGATACTTGTAGCGACTCTTACCGGGGGGTCTATCTATGATTTTAAAGTCCCGGGACTGGATGGTACTGATATTGATTTCTCTAAATACAAAGGGAAAAAGATCATGATTGTCAATACTGCTTCCATGTGTGGAAATACGCCGCAGTATTCTGATCTCGAAAAATTATATGAGAAGTATAAAGATAAACTGGTGATCATTGGTTTTCCTGCCAATAATTTTGGTCAGCAGGAACCTGGGTCTAACCAGGAGATCAAAGAATTCTGCTCCAAGAAGTACGCTGTAACATTTCCTATGGCGGAAAAAGTCTCTGTAAAAGGCGATGATATCTGTCCATTATACAAATGGCTGGTTGACCAATCCAGGGAACTTGCAAAAAATGTAAGTGGTGACGATTCAAAAACCTGGGCCTGGAAGAATTATTTACAGAATCCCGTGACCTGGAACTTTACCAAATTTTTGATCGATGAAAATGGTAACCTTGTTGCGGTGTTTCATAATAAGGTAAACCCCATGAGTGAAGAAGTATTAAAATATCTGAATTAATTATAATTGATCAGTGATAAAGGCCGCTCCTCCCAAAGGGCGGCTTTTGTTTTTTTATAACAGTCAATCTGAGTACTTTCACGGCCCTAAAACTCCCAAGTATGAAGACCAGGCTACTTATCCTTTTCGTTCTTTGCATCTCCTTTACGCAGTTGATCGCCCAGTACAAGCTCAGCGATCCTGTGCCTGTTGATCCCAATGTCAGGGTCGGCAAATTATCAAACGGTCTTACCTATTATATACGGAAGAACCAGAAACCGGAAAAGAAAATGGAGCTCAGGCTGGCTGTTAATACCGGTTCGATACTTGAAAATAATGATCAACGCGGGCTCGCTCATTTCATGGAGCATATGAACTTTAATGGCTCCAAGCATTTTCCAAAAAACGAGTTGGTCGATTATTTACAAAAAGTTGGGGTAAAATTCGGTGCCGACCTGAATGCATACACCAGTTTTGATGAAACAGTTTATATGCTGCCCATTTCCACCGATAATCCTGATGTCGTAGAAAAAGGATTTACCGTTCTTGAGGATTGGGCTTTCAATAATTTGTTAGACAAAACGGAGATTGAAAAAGAAAGAGGAGTGGTATTGGAAGAATCACGCCTGAGCAAAGGTGCCCAGGAGAGAATGCTTCGCCAGTATTTTCCCAAACTCATGAATGGTTCAAAATATGCGGAAAGAATACCAATCGGTAAGGACTCAATCCTGAAAAATTTCAAGCCGGCAACACTTGAAAGCTTTTACCGTCAATGGTATCGCCCGGACCTGATGGCGGTAATTGTGGTTGGTGATATTGATCCAGCAGAAGCAGAAAAAAAGATCAGGGATCATTTCAGCGGTTTCAGAAATCCGGCTAACGCAAAACCCAGGCCGGCCATCATCCCGATTGCGACAAGAAAAAAGGCCGAGGCAATGATCGTAACAGACGATGAGTCGACCAATACTATACTCCAGATCTTTAATTATATCATGCCAGGCAAAAGAATAAAAACCTGGGCCGATTACAGGGAAGAGGTTAAGAAGGAAATGATCAATTCGCTGATCAATGAACGTTTGCAGGAATTGACTCAAAAAGAAAATCTACCATTCGTATACGGCATTACCGCAACAGATCAGTTCATTCGCGGGTATGAAGCTTCTGTGTCTATTGCCGTATTGGGAAATAACAGCACCGAAGAAGCCATCAATGCTTTGCTGGCTGAAACGGAAAGAGCCAGGAAATTCGGGTTTTTACAGACCGAACTTGACAGGGTAAAAGCCGACATGCTAAACGAAGCAGAAAAAGCTTTTCATGAAAAAGATAAATCACAGTCTTCAGCTATAGTACAAGGTTATCTCAACAATTACCTGGAAGGAGCTCCTATCCCGGGCGCGGAGAACCGGTATAAATTTTACCAACAGATCTTACCCGGTATCACTCTCAAAGAAATTAATGATGTCGCTAAAAAAATGCCCGCATCTACCAATGCTTTTGCATTGGTGACCGCTCCCACAAAAACGAAGGATAAGTTGCCATCTGGCAGTCAATTGGAAAAACAAATTATCGCAGCCAATAAACAAACAGTAAAACCTTATGAGGAAAAGGCGGTAGCCGCCAGTTTGATGGAAGGAAGCACTGCATCCGGGAAGGTCGTTTCCGAAACAAAAAATGAAAAAATAGGAACTATCAATCTTACTCTCAGCAATGGAGTCACCATTACCTTAAAGCCGACGACATTTAAAAACGATGAGATACAAATGGATGCATGGCGTTGGGGCGGCTGGCAAAAATTTTCTTTAGAAGATAAAGACAATGCAAAACATGCGGCTGAAATGGTTGGTGTAATGGGTGTAAAAGACATGTCGCCGACCGATCTGCAGAAATTCCTTTCTGGCAAAACAGTTGAAACAACGCCATACCTTAATGACTATGAAGAAGGCATACAGGGAAGCAGCAGCGTAAAGGATTTCGAGACTTTTCTGCAACTGGTCAACCTGTATTTTACACAGCCCAGGAAAGATGAGGCCCTGTTCAATTCTTTTGTAACCAAACAAAAGAGCCAGTTACAGTTCCTCAAGGCAAACCCCCAATTTTATTACGCGGATACATTGAGCAAGATCATCTACAACAACAATCCATGGATGGGCCAGTTGCCAACTGCGGAGGAGTATGCCAATTTGAAAATTGACAGAGTAATGTCCATCTATAACACAATTTATAGCAATGCCGACGGCATGCATTTTACTTTTGTCGGTAATATCGATCCCGCTTCCGCCAAGCCTTTGTTTGAAAAATACCTGGGGTCTCTTCCCGGTAAAACCGAACAACACACTTTTAAGGATAACGGCGCAAGACCCGTCAGGGGCGTTATCGCGGCGAATATCAAAAAAGGTAAGGATCCGAAAAGTATTATCACCGTCGCCTGGACCGGCGAGACCGAATATACCCGTGAAGAGGCGTTAGCTTTCAGGGCATTGATCGATGCATTAAATATAAAAGTGATTGAGAAGCTAAGGGAAGAGATGGGTGGTATGTACAGCGGTGGATTAAACGGCTCGATCCAGAAAAGGCCATATGTGCATTATACAATTACTGCCAGTATTCCATGCGGACCGGAGAATGTCGATAAGCTGACTGCTGCTTTATTCGAGATCGTAAAGAATGCCCAGGAAAACGGAGTCGATCAAAAAGACCTGGATAAAGTAAAGGAAACATGGAGAAAACAATACCATGTGAGCCTTCAAAGCAATGATTCCTGGCTGGATAATCTTTCAAATGCATTTATTGATCAGAACAATCCGGAGAATATCCTCACCTACGAACAGAAAGTGGACGCATTGACTACAAAAGACCTTCAGAATGCAGCCAAAAAGTATTTGAACATGAGCAATTATGTAAAAGCAGTATTGTATCCTGAAAACGCAACAATAGAAGAGTCTAAGAAAGGTTTTTAATAAAAGAACTTAAGTTTTGCCACGCGGATTAGTTGGTGCCGGGTGTCTGGTGTGAGGTGCCCGGTTTAAATTGATAGGAAACTGAAACATGACAACTACATCTGCCACCGATAAAGGAGACCTGACAACAGACAGCTGACATCTGAAGCAGACTTATCTTTGCAGTTCATGCAATTCAAAGATGTCATCAACCAGCTGGAGGTAAAGCAAAACCTTAGCGAACTGGTACAACATAATCGTCTCAGCCACGCTTTACTTTTTTTAGGCAAGGAGGGAAGCGGTACATTATCACTGGCGCTCGCGTTTGCTCAATATGTGGTTTGCGAAAGGATCAGCCGTGAGCCCGGAGCCCGCAGCCAGAAGCCATCATTGTTTGGGGAAGCGTCAAACTTACCACTTACCACCGACCACTTACCCACCGATAGCTGCGGCGTTTGTCCTGCATGTGTAAAAGCGCAACAATTCGTTCATCCCGATATACATTTCAGCTATCCTGTTGTTACAAAAAAACCGGGTACGCCACCTGTCAGTACCGATTACATCGCAGAATGGAGAGAGTTTGTAAAAGGGTACGTGTATGGAAACGTGTATGACTGGCTGCAATTCATCGGTGCAGAGAACAAACAGGGGAACATTACGGCCAACGAGTGCAATGACATCATTCGCAAACTCAGTCTCAAGAGTTTTGAAAGCGGCTACAAAATTTTAATTCTCTGGATGCCGGAATACCTGGGCAACGAGGGAAATAAGTTATTGAAATTGATAGAAGAGCCGCCCCCCAATACGCTTTTCATCCTGGTAGCAGAAAACGAATCGCTGATCTTGCCTACAATAGTCAGCCGCTGCCAGCTGATCAGGATACCGGCATTGGAAACAAAAGATATCGAGGATGCTCTGGTGAACCGTAATAAAACGGCCGCGGAAACGGCCAGGCAGGTAGCCAGCGTAAGTGAAGGCAATTACCGGGAAGCATTGCAAATGCTGCAACACGCAGAGGAGGACTGGCAGGGGCTATTGCGTGAATGGTTAAATGCGATGCTAAAGACAGGACCGATTGCCCAAACAAGATGGGTAGAGGAGATCAGCAAACTGGGGAGGGAAAAACAAAAGCAATTTCTCCGCTATTTTAACCACCTGCTGGAACAGGCAATCCGGTCAAGGGCGATCGGCAACGAGACCAGTATTCCCGAAAAGGAAAGGGATTTTGCGGACAGGCTGAATAAAATTGCTGGAATTGAACAGCAGCAGGCCATCGTGGAAGAGTTGGACAAGGCGACTTATTTTATAGAACGCAACGCCAACGCCAAAATCCTGTTTCATGCACTTACAATAAAGTTGTATCACATCATTCGGGACAAAATCGTATTTTTGACGGATTGAGCCCTTTGACTCGCCTGATAACGATGAATGGGGCAGTGAGGATAGCCATGTGACCGCCCAGGAATCTCAAACAAAGCTTATCGTGTTATTCGCTTCTATATATATTGGTGTTGCTTTTCAGTGCTTTATGCCTGGCAGCGATACAAGCGTATAAATCTATGCTTGCCGCCGAATAAAGTATCGGCCTCAACGATGAAAGCTTAAAGATATTCTGCAACGGTTCATAGTTTCCCTCTCAATTATCATTTTTTATTTATTCATTAACCAATGAGTTGCAGTAATTGCGGAACGGCAGGCGGTGGCAAACCAAACGGGTGCAAGAGCAACGGCGGGTGTAGTACCGGTGGATGTAACCGTATGAACACCTATGACTGGCTACGCAATATGCCGGTCGCGGGTGTGGATATGGCCTGCAACGTCATCGAAATAAGTTTTAACAAAGGCACACGCAAGGATTTTTTCCGTAATACAACATTGCAGCATTTTGAAAAAGGTGACCTCGTGTCTGTAGAGGGCGTTAGCGGTTTTGACGTGGGAGAGGTATCGCTGACGGGAGAAATAGTAAGACTGCAGATGAAGAAAAGGGGTGTTAAGGAAGACAACCCCGAGATGAAAAAAGTGCTTCGTCCCGCCAGTGGCCGTGACCTGGATATCATGAAGCAGAACAAGGCGAGGGAGCCTGAAGCGGTGATTCGAAGCAGGGCAATAGCCAGGCAATTGAAGCTGGATATGAAAATAAGCCAGGTGGAAATGCAGGCTGACGGAAGAAAAGCGACTTTCTTTTATATAGCGGATGGCCGTGTCGATTTCCGCGAATTGATCAAGGTGTATGCATCTGAGTTTAAGCTGAAGGTGGAGATGCGTCAAATTGGAGCGAGGCAGGAAGCTGGAAAAGTGGGTGGCATCGGGAGTTGTGGCCGGGAACTATGTTGCGCAACTTGGCTCACTGATTTTAAATCGGTAAACACAGCCGCGGCACGTTACCAAAATCTTTCCATTAACCAAACAAAGCTGAGCGGTCAATGCGGTCGTTTGAAATGTTGTCTTAATTACGAACTCGATACCTATCTTGATGCGTTGCAACAATTTCCTGATAACTGCGATATACTACAGGTGACCAAGGGGAATGCAATACTTATCAAAAAAGATATTTTCAAAAACCTGATGTGGTACACTTTGCCGGACAGCAGTAAGCAATACCCGGTAACCATTGAGGCTGTAAGAAAGATAAAATCGCAAAACATGCAGGGAGTTGTTCCCGATGCACTGGAAACGGTTGAACTGACTTCGTCCAAACCCAAGGAAGTGGAACCGGAATTTGTGGATGTGGTCGGGCAGACAAGTTTACGCAGCCTTGATAAGTCTGCAGACAAAAAAAGGGCACAAAAAAGACAACAACAGCAGCAACAAGGTCAGGGGCAGCGGCCGCAGCAAAGACAGCAGGGAAATCAATCCCGCAACCAACAGCAACAAAGGGGACACGGCCAAAGGCCGCAACAGAATCAGCCGGGTCAGCAAAAAAACCAACCTCCACAAAAAGGGCAACAACAAAATCCAAACAGGAATAGGCCTAACCCTAATCAACCGAGACCGCCAAGGCCGGATAACAGGGATAAGAAATAATTGTATGTCATGATGAACGGTTCTAACCGTTACTGTATTGCTGTCAAACTACCATTGTATGACGTCAAGGAGTAATAAAAAGAATTTGTTTAAACTGTTTACCATTTCTTTGGTTTTAGGTATGTTGGTTTGCGAAGGCTGCGACCTTAATCGAAGTAAAACTAATTCGACGTCTGTCCAAAAAGATCCGGACGGAAATTGTGTCATTAATACTTCCGGTCATCCCAACGCAAAGGGAATAAATATGGATGTATCATATCCATGTTCCTGGATTGAGGTACAGACAGCTGACAACGACAAACCAACGTTAATAAAACAAGTGGGAATTATGCCAGAAGGCATTAATGCCAATATTGGATTGACAGTAATGATAATTGGCCTGAATGACACGTTAACCAGTGACAAACTAGATAAGTTGAGAGACGAGCTATACTCAAAGGATAAAATAAATGTTATGGAAGGAACTATTTCTAAAGATACATTAGAAATAAATGGGGTAAAAGGAGGAGAAATTATAACGAGAAAAATTTTGGAGAGTGGACAAATTCTTTATAATCTCAATATTCAATTATACTACGAAAATAACATGGTCCATTTGATTTATATGGTCGGCGCACCTACTGAAACTGAAGCCGCCGAGGTCTTTGAGCAACAAAAAACAATTTTCGAGCATCTTGCAAAAAGAACTAAGTTTTATCGAAGTGTTAAATCATGAAAGCCTTGCGGTTCGAATATGCTCAATTGACCGTAGCAGTTGAAATCAACTATCATTAATAAGGTATTGCACCACTTTATGAGACAGTCATTGATATTTGTATTTCTTTTCTCATCAGAAGCCGTTTTTTCGCAGTATAAGGTCGACTCGATAAAAAAGGAGTATTAAAATTTGAGAGGTTTCCCAAAGAATTTAAGGAAGAGATGGCATCCGAATTTGAAGGAGGATGGGGCTTGCTTTACGAGGCAAAAACGGATGCATTAAACAAAGAAGATTTTAAACCCAATTTAAATTCTATAAAGATTCATAACCTTGACCCAATAACGGGAGAAGTTGATTCAACAAAGACCAATTCAACGGAGCAGGAACAGATCAGCAAAACCACACCATTTCCACTCTCTTGCCGTTGTGCTCATCCAACAATGACACATTGACAATTGCATCGGGCATTTATTTTTTTTCAGGTTTTGCAGTTATCATAAAATTTTATCAGGACAAAATCAAGCCTCTTTATTTGAAGTTGAATCCGAGGACAAAGATTTACAGCTGGATTTTACGGAAGAAAAAGCTAATGAGATAACAATTCCTGCAACGGTTAATTTTTCAGCTTAGGTAGGAAACCAACTAGAAATATAAAGAACTAATTGACCGGGTTGGCGTAACAACAAACGATACTATAGTTATATAAATGTATGGGGTTTTAAAGCTGGCTACATTTTTAAATGGATGAATATGAATTGTATTTCAGGTGTGAGCTGAAAGGCAGCCAGCAGCACTAAGGCTTCTGCTTATATTGATTTTCAGACACCGAACAACTTTGCCCTGTTGGGCCCTCCCCGGCCGATCCCTCCCCCACCACCGCCACCATTCAGACCGCCTGCTATCCACAAAGAGAGATATGTCCCCGCATTTGGGATTTCATTTAATTGAATAAGCAGGCATCGCCAATCGCGTGGCAATTTTGTTCTCATGAATACAGGTCGCTAGCAAAATCGGAGCGTCCGACTATTATAATGCATCAGTTGACAAATATCGTTCTCATTAAAAGCCAGGCAATGGGAAAAACACAGAAATTAAATAGAAAAAAACGGCTGTTATCTGTTGATCCAACACCGATTTCATTAACTAAACTTGTTAGGCTGATAAAATTTGAACTTCCGGATCTTATTTCTGAAACTCATATTCATAAGTAGTGATAACCTCCGGATCAGCTACGCCATCGGTTACAGAATTCCTTTTGACCTTTGAAACGAGTCCTCCAGGATTGTACGTATACGAAGTCGTCCATTTGTAATCTCCTTTGCTCACTTCTTTGATGAGCTGATCTTTCGGATTGTAAGTATACCGAATATCTACAAACACACTTCCGTTGTCACTGTCTTTCGACTTTATTTTGATCAAACGGCCTTTTGTATCATAGGTATAAATTCTTTCCGAATTATCAGGCGATACTGTTTTAGTGGTCTTGCCTCCTTTATCACAATAAGTCAGTTCGGTCATTCCAAAACTTTTGTCCGTATTGCTCACAGTGCAGGCTCCATCCGGCTTATACGAATAGATAGCTGTTTCTGTTTCAGCACCCGTTGCGTCATATCTTGTCCTTGACAACACCTGGCCTTTTGGGTTATACTCATATTTGGTACGGCGATATAGTTCACCATTGTTGTACTCAGCAGTATCATTCCCGGATTCATCATACCAGGTTTCGTTTCTTTGAACGGTTTCCTGGCCCCGGGTCTGGGATGATTTCATAACTCTGGTGATCTTTAACTTTTTGATTTCCCCAGGTGTATATTGAGAGAACGCGAAAAAAGAAATCAATAATGCGAATAAGGTTAATAGTCTTTTCATGCAACGTGATTCTGGCGCACAAATATACGGCAGCCTTCAATTTGATGTGATCGATAAGAATCAGTTTATGCTAGATATTCTGTTCAACTTGCCAGAGCTACATTCAGATTATAATACTTTCAAATATCACCGATACCAAAGAGTTACATTCCTAAAGCAAGGTAGATGGCATCCTGGATCTTTCCCCTTATCTGCATTTGTGATAGCTTGTTATTATCACGAGTAGGATATACCCGGTTCGACAGAAAGATATAGACAAGATCGTTTTTAGGATCTACCCATACACAGGTTCCAGTAAAGCCGGTATGGCCAAATGTCTCGAGGGAAACTCTTGCAGATGGATACGGCTCTTTCCTTGTGGCATTATCCTTCTCGGGTTTATCAAAACCATAACCTCTCCTGCTTACTTCGCTATGATAAGCAGAAAAATATTTTATCGTTTCAGACTTGAGATAACGTTCTCCATTAAATGTGCCGCCGTTTTCCAGCATCTGGTAAAGCATCGCCAGGTCATAACCATCCGAAAACAGCCCTGCATGCCCTGCTACACCTCCGAATAAAGAAGCACCTTCGTCATGCACATCTCCCTGTGTCGTTTGCCGGCGAAAATGCTTTTCAGTCTCTGTCGGCACCATGCGCTCAACAGGAAACCTGTTCCTGGGTTTGAAACCTGTAGTGGCCATCCCCAGTTTGCGATAAAAATTTTTCTGCACGTATTCATCAAGGGTCATACCAGATATCTCTTCAACGATCTTGCCGAGAAAAATGAAGTCATTATCACTATAGACGTATTTATTAGGCGGACCCAATGGACTTTTCAGGATACGTTTAAAGAGGGTGTCCTGCCAGTCATTACGCAGGTATATATTTTCTGCTACGCGAACGGTAAATCCCGGTTTTGATTTATCACTGTAAATAGCAGGATTCGGAATTCCAGTGGCGGAGTCTATTGTTTCTTTATAAAAAGGAATAAAAGGCACAAGACCTGCCTGGTGCAAGAGAACATCCTTTATTTTCAAATTTGCTTTATCGGACCCTTTTACCCAGGGAAGATAATCTCCAAGCGTTTTTTCCAGACCTAACTTACCCTCTTCATACAATTTCATCACGGATACCGTAGTAGCTGAAACCTTGGTAACGGAAGCAAGATCGAAAATGCTTTCGGGACTCATCGCAGGGGAAGCTTCATACTTATAGTGACCAAACGCTTTATCATAAACAATATCACCATTATGCACTGCAATCACCACGCAACCCGGGAAAGCTTTTTTTTGTATGGCATCATTGGCAATCGAATCGATAACAGAAAATTTATCATTCCAGGGAATAAATCG
>Ga0066652_100000817_pt1 | contig 15427 bp, 9 predicted proteins | sample GraSoiAngelo_101_FD_71413 | JGI IMG/M metagenome (GOLD analysis project Ga0066652, IMG submission 71413) | Grasslands soil microbial communities from the Angelo Coastal Reserve, California, USA - 14_0903_02_30cm | ecosystem: Environmental > Terrestrial > Soil > Grasslands | place: USA...
CCGCAGTCACAGCGCAGCGAGTGGAAGACGTCGCCCGTGAGGCATTCGGAGTGCATACGCACGAGCACCGGTTCGTCGCCGGCGACCTGGCCCATGACGATCGCGAAGTGCACGCGGCTGTAGACCGTCGCCTCGTAGGCGATCGCCGTGAACTCGCCATAATCCGTCGGCAGCCGTGTGGTCGCCAGCCGCTTGACGAGCTTCTCCTTCTGCGTGCGGTACTCGATGAGGTCCTTGATGGTGATGAGCTTGAGCCCATGGCGCCTCGCGAGGTCGATGAGCTGAGGCAACCGCGCCATGCCTCCCGCCTCGTCCAGCACTTCGCAGATCACGCCGGCGGGGTAGCAGCCGGCGAGCCGCGCGAGATCCACCGCCGCCTCCGTGTGGCCGGCGCGTCGCAGCACGCCGCCCTCCATCGCGCGCAGCGGGAACATGTGGCCGGGCGTGACGAGATCGGCGGCGGTCATCTGCGGATCGACGAGAGCGCGGATGGTGACGGCGCGATCGTAGGCCGAGATGCCCGTGGTGATGCCGCGGCGTGCATCCACGCTGATCGTGAAGGCCGTGCCCATCGGCGCCGTGTTCTCGACCACCATCATGCCGAGCTTCAGCTCGTCCAGACGCTCGCCGAGCATCGGCACGCACATAAGGCCGCGCGCGTGCGTGACCATGAAGTTCACGGCCTCGGGGGTGATCTTGTCGGCGGCCATGACGAGGTCGCCTTCGTTTTCGCGGTCCTCGTCGTCGACGACGACGAGGATCCGACCCTGCCGGATCTCCTCGATCGCCTCTTCGATCGTCGCGAAGCCGCTCATCATGCCCCCTTGACCGCGAGCGACCGCTGCACGTACTTGCCGATCACGTCCGTCTCGATGTTCACCGCCTGCCCCGGCGCCAGCCGACCGAGCGTCGTGACGGCCAGCGTGTGCGGAATCAGCATCACCTCGAAGGCGGCCTCGTCGAGCGACGCCACCGTCAGGCTCACGCCGTCCACGGCCACCGAGCCCTGAGGGATCAGCAGCGGCGCCAACCCCCGGTCGCGGATGACTATCCTGATCCGTGCGGTCGATTCTACACGCGTTATGGCCTCTACTGTGCCCGTGCCGTCCACGTGTCCGAGGACGAGGTGACCACCGAGCGCGCCGCCGAAACGCAGTGGGCGCTCGAGGTTGACGGCGCCCCCGGGCCGGAGCGCGCCGAGCGATGTGCGCGCCAGCGTCTCCGGCCCCATCTCGAACGCGAGTCCTTCGCGCGCCACCTCGACCACGGTGAGACATACGCCGCTCACCGCGACGCTCGCGCCAACCTCGCTGCCCTCGCGCGCGACGCGCGCGGCGACATCCAGCCGCGTGACGTCGCCCTTGCGTGCGACGGCGCGTACGGTGCCGACCTCTTCGACGATTCCCGTGAACACGGCTACGTGGACTCCACTCGCAGCACGTCGGCTTCGATGAGGAGGTCCTCGCCGATGGGACGCGCGGTCATCCCGGCGAGTCTCACGGCGGATTTCAGCTCGCGCCCGGCGCCGGCGACCACCGTCGGCGCCGTCCGCCCGCCGAGCAGCAGCGGGGCGACGAACAGCGTCACGCGATCCACGAACCCGGCGTCGAGGAACGCGGCGTGCACCTCGCCGCCGCCCTCCACGAGCGCCGCGCGTACCTCGCGCTCGAACAGCGCGGCCAGCACGGCGTCGATGGCGACGCGCCCATCTCGCAGCGGGAAGCGGACGACGGTCGCACCCGCAGCCTCCAGGGCGGCGACGCGCGCTGCCGGCGCGCTGTCGCCAACCGCGATCAGCGCGCGCGCCGCTGTCGCATCCGCGATCACGCGCGCGCTGGGCGGGGTGCGCGCGTCGCTGTCGAGCACGACCCGCCATGGCTCGCGCGGCCAGGGCCGTCCCAGGCGGACGGTGAGCGCCGGGTCATCGCGCAAGACGGTCGTGATCCCGGCGACGATCGCGTCGACCTCGCTGCGCTGTCGGTGGCTCTCCGCTCGCGCCGCCTCACCCGTGATCCACCGCGCGGCGCCGTGCACGTCCGCGATCTTGCCGTCCGCCGTCATCCCGGCCTTGAGCGTCACGTGCGGGCGACGCTCGCGCATCGCCGTGAAGAACGCGCGATTCTGGGTGGCCGCGTCGGCGGCGAGGACGCCCATCACGACCGCGATGCCCCGCTCGCGCAACGCCGTCGTGCCGCCGCCGGCGACGAACGGATTCGGATCGGCCGCCGCCGCCACCACGCGCGTGATGCCGGCCGCGAAGATCGCCGGCACGCACGGCGGCGTACGCCCCACGTGATTGCACGGCTCCAGCGTCACGTACAGCGTGGCGCCGCGCGCCCCGGCACCCGCCGCGTCGAGCGCCACGATCTCTGCGTGCGGGCCGCCCGCGCGCTCGTGAAACCCCTCGCCCACGATCTCGCCGTTACGCGCGACGACGGCGCCGACCATCGGGTTGGGCGAGGTCAGGCCTCGACCGCGCTCGGCGAGCTCCAGCGCGCGGCGCATCAGCGCCTCGGGGGTCACGGGTGTCGCGCCTCGTCGGCGGGCACCAGCGCATCCACGAACGCCTCGGCGTCGAAGGCCTTCAAATCCTCGACGCGCTCGCCGACGCCGACGAGTTTGATCGGCAGCTTGAGCTCACGCACGATACGCACCACGATACCGCCCTTGGCAGTGCCGTCGAGCTTCGTCAGGCACACGCCGCTGAGTCCGATCGTCTCGTTGAACATCTGCGCCTGCGCGAAGCCGTTCTGCCCCGTCGGCGCGTCGAGCACCATCAGCGATTCGTGCGGGCCGCCGGGGCACTGACGCTCGATCACGCGCTTGAGCTTCGCGAGCTCGTCCATGAGGTTGGTCTTCGTGTGCAGCCGGCCCGCCGTGTCGACGATCAGCACGTCGGCCTGCCGAGCGAGCGCGGCTTTCACCGCGTCGAAGACGACGGCCGCCGGGTCGGATCCCGCCGCCTGCCGGATGACGTCGACTCCGATCCGCGCGCCCCACGCCTGCAGCTGCTCGATGGCCGCGGCACGAAACGTGTCTGCGGCGGCGAGCAGGACCTGTCGGCCGTCGGCCTTCAGCGAGGCGCCGAGCTTGGCGGCGGTCGTCGTTTTGCCCGCGCCGTTGACGCCAAGCATGAGGACGATACTCGGCCGTGCGTCGAGAGCCAGCGGCTGAGCGGCCGGTTTCAGCGCGTCGACGAGAAAGCGGCGGAACAGCGGACGCAGCTGCGCCGCGCGCGTGACCGTCCCGAACATCACCTCTTCACGCGCGCGGTTCGTGAAGTCCGCCGCGATCGTCGCGCCGAGGTCGGCGGCGATCAGAAGCTCTTCCAGCTCCTCGTAGAGCGCATCGTCGATGGGACGGTCGTCCTCGAGCACGGAGGCGAGGCCGGTGGCGAGGTACTCCTGCGAGCGCTTCAGCCCGTCGCGCAGACGCTCCTTCAGTCCGGAAAACAGAGACATCGCGCCCTAAGTGTAGCCTGTCGCCTCGCAGAAAAGAGATGGGGGGCCAGACGGTCGGCCCATGCTGTCGCTACTGGGGCGGCAGAACGATCCGGCTGATGACGGCGCCGCTCGCACCGAGCGGCGGAAGCGTGCGGCCGTTGAGCTCCAGCGTGACACCGCCGGCGTTGCCGAGCGTGAGGACGAACGGGCGATTCGAGACCCACTCGCGGACCTCTCCCGCGGGCACGGTCTCCTCGATGTTCCGACCGTCCTCGGTTCGCACCCGGATCCACGTCGCCTCCGACACGTGGGCCACAAGGCGATACGGCGAGGCGACGCCACCCGTCGCCGCCTGAACGTCGGGCAGCCAGGCCGGCGGCGCAGTCGCGCGGACCGGCGCGGCGGTCACGACGGCGCTCGCGGGAGCCGGCGGCGGCGCCACGGCCGCGGGCCGCGGGGGCGTCGGGGGAGCCGCCGGCGGGCTCGAGGGCGGCGAGGCCTCCGGCACGGTGGGGGCGGCGGGCGCGGGCAACGACGCGACCGCATCGGCAGGCGGGCGCCGGTCCACGCGTTCCTCGCGCGCGGGCTGAGTCATCAACGCCACCGCGAACAGCGCCATGCCGAGGATCACCAGCAGGACGAAGCTGACGAGCACGGCACTGCGGCTGCGCGCGCCGCTCTCCGCGGGGACGGGCGGCGGTCCGGCAGCCGGGGTCGTGCGCGGCGGCGGCGGTGTGGCCCCGTCGCGGCTCTCATAACGCGCCAGCGCCTCGTCGGGCGGCTCGCCGACCGCCTGGCAGTACGCGCGGATGAACCCGCGCGTGAAGACCGGTGCCGGCAGCGCGGAGAAGCGATCGGACTCCAGACACTCGAGATAGCGCGAAGCGACACGGGTCGCGCGAGACATCTCCTCGAGCGAGAGTCCCCGGCGCTGACGAAGCTCGCGGAGGTAATCGCCGACGGAGGCCACTGCAAAACGAGTCTAGCCTATCCGGGGCCGGCTTTTCACCTTATCCAGCGTCGGCGCTGGTTGTGGAGAGGTTTACAGAGACGAGCTTCGAAAGCCCGGGCTCCTCCATGGTGACGCCATACAGGATGTCGGCCGCTTCCATGGTCTTGCGGTTGTGGGTGATGACGAGGAATTGGGTCTGGCTCGTCAGCTCGCGCAGGACGCGCAGAAACCGGTGGATGTTGGCGTCGTCGAGGGGCGCATCCACCTCGTCCAGCACACAGAAGGGGCTCGGACGGAAGTAGAAGATCGCGAAGAGCAGCGCCAACCCGGTCAGGGCACGCTCACCACCGGACATCAGCGAGACCGCCTGCAGGCGCTTGCCGCGCGGCTGCGCCATCAGCTCGACGCCCGTGTCGAGCGGATCGCCGCCCTCTTCCGCCTCCACCAGCCGGAGCTCCGCGCGCCCGCCCTCGAACAGGCGCTGGAAGATCTCGCCGAAGTGGCGGTTGATCTCCTCGAACGCCTGGTGGAAGCGCTCCTGGGCTGTCCGGGTCATGCCACGCAGCGCCTTCTCGAGGTCCTTGATCGAGGCCGTGAGGTCATCGTGCTGGGTCTTGAGAAACGTCAGACGCTCGTCGAGCTCGCGGTACTCCTCGTCCGCGACGAGGTTCACAGCACCGATGGCCGCCAGCTTGTCGTCGAGCTCCGTGATGCGCTCGCGCGCCGCGCTCAGGTCGCGCGCGGGAGCGTGCAACGCGAGCAGTGCCGCGGCGTCGACACCGTAGGTACGCCAGGCCTCCTGTGCCAGCTCCTCGCGCCGTACGCGACCCTCCGTCGCGCGGAGCTCCACGTCGTGCATGGCGGTCGTCGCGCGCGAGAGCTCGGCCTGCACGCCACGCATCTCGAGCTCGATCGTCGCGACCTCGTCGAGCAGCGTCTGGTGACGCTCCCCGGCGCCGCGAGCTTCCCCTTCGAGCCGGTCGCGCTCGACCGCAACGTCCCGCGCGCTGGCGTCGGTCCGCTCGCGCTCTTCAGCGAGCCACTGCCGCCGCTCGGCCAGCTGCGCCTGTCGCTGCTGCGCCTGCGCCACGCGCTCGGTGACATCGGCTTCCATCTGATCGAGCCGAACCAGCTCGCGCGTGAGCGCCTCGGCACGCTCGGTCACCGATGCCAGATCCACGCGGCACGCGGTGAGCTCGGCCACCAACTCGGTCTCGCGGGCCTGCGCTGTGTCGATGGCGAGGCGGGCGGCGGCCATCGCCGCCTCCTGGCGCACCTCGACCTCCCGCGCGGCCTCCACGTGATGCTCGAGGCGTGTGAGCAGCGCCGTCGTCTCCTGCGTTTCGCTCTCGACCTGCCGAATCTCGCTGCCGAGCGTCTCGAGGTGGCGCTGCACGCGCTCGTGCTCGCGGCTGACCTGCTCGATGTCTTTCTCACTGCCGAGCCGCTCGGCCTGACGCGACTGCACGTCCTGATTCACGCTCCCCAGCCGCGTGCGCAGCGCACCGAGATCGGCGGCCAGCGCGGCGGCCACCTCCTGGCGTGTCTCCACGTCCGCCAGCAACCGCGCGACCTCTTCGTCGGCCTCGCGCAACTGCCGCTTGCGGATGAGCAGCGACTGCTCAACGGCAGCGTCGTCGGTCGCCGCGCCGCCCCGCAGCCGACCGGCCGGCGACAGGACCTCGCCTGCCGGCGTCACGTAGGTCGCGACCACGCCGTTGCGCCGCCAGGCGGCCTCGGCCGTATCGAGGTCGTCGACCACCGCGACCTGGCCAAGGAGATGCTGCACGAGCCCGGGCTCGGGACCGCCGATCGCTTTCCCCAGCCAGGTGAGGCCGCGATTGTCGTCTTCGAGGTCGCGCGCGCGGGCGTCGAGGTGCTCGAGCGGAACGAACGTGGCGGCGCCGGCGCGGCGGCCTGCCAGGTAGTCGACGGCCGCCCTCGCGTGCTCGAAGCGCTCGACGACGACCCACTGCAGGCGTTCGCCGAGCACCGCCTCCACCGCGCGCTCGAGTCCGGGGGGGACGTCGAGCAGATCGGCGACGGAGCCGCGCACGCCTGCGAGCTCGCCGCCCGCCCCGAACACGGCACGGACACCGGCGCCGTAGCCCTCGCGCGCCGCCTCGAGTGCGCGCAGGGCTTCGAGCTGCGAGCTCTTGGACACGTAGGCCAGCCGCGCATCGCCGAGCGCCATCTCCGCGCTGGCCAGTTCCGCCTCGCGCTCGGCGAGCATGGTCTGCAGCCGCTCACGCTCGACCCCGAGCGTGGACAACGCGGCCAGCGCGCGACCATGCGCCGCCTCGACCGTCGCGCGCTCGGCCGACAGCTGCAGCGCCTCGGCCTCGGCCGCCGCGCGCTCTTGCGTCAACCGTTCGGCGCGCCGCGCCAGCTGGGCGCCGCGCTCGCGCAGCTCGCCCGCCTGTCGCACGAGATCCACGCGCTCACCCGCGATCCGCACCTGCTCGAGGCGCAGCGCCTCGAGCCGATCCCGCTCGCCGCCGAGGGCGACGCGATGACGCTCGAGCGCAGCTTCGAGGTCACGCGACACGACCGCCCGCTCAGCCGCGAGTCGTTCCGCCTCGCCGAGCGCGGCGCGCGCGGTCTGGCGCTCGGCGACGATCGAGTCGAGACGCCCGGCGGCCACCCGAATTTCCTCGTGCAGCCGCACCGACTCCTCGCCGAGCTCGCGCATCTGTACGCCCATCTGCTCGCGGCGTTCGAGCAGGCGCTCGAGCTCGCCCTGCACCTTCTGCACGCGCTGGCGCAAGTCGGAGAGGGCATGATCGCTGGCCTGGATGATCTCGCGCTGCTGCGCCTCGCGTGCGGCGAGCGCGGCGACGCGCGTCCGCTGCACCTGCTCCGTCTCGCGCAGCGCCGCAAGCTCGGTGGCCAGCTGCGCGGCCTGAGCGGTCAGCGTCGCGTAGTCGGCGGCCACGAGGCCCAGCGCGAGCTCGCGCCGCTCGCTCTGTAGCCCCTTGTACTGCTGGGCCTTCTTCGCCTGGCGCTCGAGCGAGCCCAGCTGGCGCCGCACTTCGTCCATCACGTCGCGCACACGCACGAGGTTCTGGCGCGCCTGCTCGAGCTTGCCCTGGGTCTCGTTGCGTTGCTGCTTGTAGCGCGCGATGCCCGCCGCCTCCTCGATGAAGACACGGCGCTCGTGCGGCTTGGCGGTCAGGACGTGGTTGAGCTTGTCCTGATCCATGACGGAGTACGCGCGCGGATTCGCGCCCGTGCCCGCGAACAGGTCGAGGATGTCGCGCAGCCGCGACGGCGCACCGTTCAGAAGGTACTCGCTCTCTCCGGTGCGATAGAGCTGGCGCGTCACGGCGATCTCGCTCCAGGGCACGGACAGCGCGCCGTCGTTGCTGAACATCAACTCGACCTCAGCGAGCCCGACGGGCTTGCGCGACGCCGAGCCGTGGAAGATGAGGTCTTCCATCCGCTGACCGCGCAGCGACTTCGCGCTCTGCTCGCCGAGGGCCCAGCGCACCGCCTCGGCGACGTTACTTTTCCCGCACCCGTTCGGACCGACGATCGCCGTGATGCCGGGCAGCACCTTGACGGTCGCCTTCTCGGCGAACGATTTGAAGCCGTGAATCGCAATCGACTCGAGTCGCATGTCGAATCTTGGCACGCGCCCCGGGAAACGACCAAGAAAAAAGTACCAGCACTGGGGGCTGACGGCCGCCATCGGCCCCAGATGTCGAGGGGGAGGCGTCCGAGAGGCTACGTCTTGAAGAGGCTGCCGAATGTCCGGCGTACGTTGTCGGGGCGCACGGAGCCCCCGGACGTGTCGCGCTCGACGGTCACCATCATCGAAAAGACCGCACAGTCATTGCGGGCGCGCTTGTCGGCGATGCGCTCGGTGATCGGTTGGGTGCACTCGAAGCGTCGCGCGGAATCGAAGTGCGAGCACTGGCGACAGGCGTGAAGCTCGGTCTGGCAGTGCGGGCAGCGCGTGAGCGACTCGGCCGTGATCGGCAGTACAGTGCCGCACTCGGCGCAGCGCGAGGTCGCGCGGCTCTTGAGGATTCCGAACGTGCCGGCGGGCTTCGGGGGCTCGCGGCGGTCCTGGCTTCCGCCACCCGCGCCGCTGGAGTAGCCTTGCTGCCGGTACTTCCGATCGCTCAGCTCAGCCTCCCTGCAGCAGGTGGCACTTCTTATATTTCTTGCCGGAGCCGCAGTAGCACGGATCGTTCCGGCCGATCTTTTCGCCCGTAGGCGTGCGCGGCGCCGGCACGGGTCGGGCGGCCATTGGCGTCGATGCGGCCGCGGGCGTCCAGCCTCCGGGACGTGCGTCGCTCGGCAGGCTACCGCGCGATTCCTGCGCGTCGGCCCAGGCGGTGATCGTCGGCAGCTCCATCGGCGCGTCGCGCACGACCTGCACCTTGAAGAGGCGCTCGATGACGATGGCCTTCGTGCGCTCGACCATGTCCTGGAAGAGGTCGAACGCTTCCTTCTTATATTCCGTCAGCGGGTCGCGCTGGCCGTAGCCGCGCAGGCCGATGCCTTCTTTGAGATGGTCGATCGACAGCAGGTGATCCTTCCACTGCGTGTCGATCACGATCAGCATCTCGTGGCGCTCGAGCGCGCGCATGAGCTCGTCGCCGAGCTCGCGCTCGCGCTGGGCGTACCGCTCCTTGACGGCCGCGCCGACGAGGTCGGCGAGGCCCTGATGGGACACGACCTCCTCGTACTGCGCGGTCGCGATCTTGACGTCGAACTGGCGGTGCAGCGCCTCGGCGAGGCCGCCGAGGTCCCAGTCTTCCGGATGTGCGCCCTCGGCGGCATGCGCGTCGAGCGTGTCGAGCACGAGATCCTCCATCCACTCGGCCACGGTGTCGGCCTGGCTTTCGCCATCCAGGATCTGGCGGCGCATGCCGTAGATGATCTCGCGCTGCTTGTTCATGACGTCGTCGTACTCGAGCAGGTGCTTGCGGATCTCGAAGTTGTGATTCTCGACGCGCTTCTGCGCGGTGGCGATGGCGCGCGTCACGAGCCGGTGCTCGATCGGCTCGCCCTCCTCCATGCCCAGCCGCTCCATGATCTTCTGGATCCGGTGGCTGCCGAAGATGCGCAGCAGATCGTCCTCGAGCGAGAGATAGAAGTGCGAGGAGCCGGGGTCGCCCTGACGGCCGGAGCGGCCGCGCAGCTGGTTGTCGACGCGACGCGACTCGTGACGCTCGGTGCCGACGATGTGCAGGCCGCCGAGCTCGACGACTCTCTGGTGCTCGGGCTCGGTGATCCGCCGCGCTTCGACCAGCGCCGCCTTCTGATCGACCTCGGCAGCGGTGGCCGGATCGAGGCCTTTCTTGCGCAGAATCTCCTTCGACAGGAAGTCGGGATTGCCGCCCAGCAGGATGTCGGTGCCGCGTCCCGCCATGTTCGTCGCGATGGTCACGGCGCCTTGACGGCCGGCCTGCGCGACGATCTCCGCCTCGCGCTCGTGGTACTTGGCGTTGAGGACCTCGTGGCGAACGCCGCGCTTCTTGAGAAGCTTGGACACAGCCTCGGACTTCTCGATGGACACCGTGCCGACCAGCACCGGCTGACCCTTCTCGTTGCGCTTGATGATGTCCTCGACCACCGCGTTGAACTTTTCGCGCTCGGTCTTGTACACGACATCGGCGTGGTTGATGCGGATGAGCGCCCGGTTGGTCGGCACGACGGTGACATCGAGCTTGTAGATCTTGGCGAACTCCTCGGCCTCGGTCTCGGCGGTGCCCGTCATGCCCGCGAGTTTTTCGTACATCCGGAAGTAGTTCTGGAAGGTGATCGTCGCCAGCGTCTGGTTCTCCCGCTCGATGCGGACGCCTTCCTTGGCCTCCACGGCCTGGTGCAGCCCGTCGGACCAGCGGCGTCCAGGCATCATGCGGCCGGTGAACTCGTCGACGATGATGACCTCGCCGTCCTTGAGGACGTAGTCCACGTCGCGCCGGTAGAGCGCGTGGGCGCGCAGCGCCTGCTGGACATGGTGGAGGATCGTGATGTGCTGCGGGTCGTAGAGGTTGTCGACGTTGAGCAGCCGCTCGCACGACGCAATCCCCTGCTCGGTGAGCGACACCGCGCGGGATTTCTCGTCGACGATATAGTCGCCTTCGCGCTGCTCCTCGATCTCCGACAGCTTGCCTTCCACGATCGTTGCGGCGCGCTTCAGCTTCGGAATGATGCGGTCGATCTTGTAGTAGAGCTCCGTCGATTCCTCGGCCGGGCCGGAGATGATGAGCGGCGTGCGCGCCTCGTCGATGAGGATCGAGTCGACCTCGTCGACGATGGCGTAGTGGAGCGGGCGCTGCACCAGCTCGTCGAGCGAGAACCGCATGTTGTCGCGCAGGTAGTCGAAGCCGAACTCGTTGTTGGTGCCGTAGGTGATGTCGCAGTGATAGGCGGCGCGGCGGTCGATCGGACGCAGCGCCGTGAGGCGGATGTCGGGCGTGGCGTAGGCCGGATCGTAGGTGAACGAGGCCTCGTGCTGGATCACGCCAACCGACAGCCCGAGCGCGTGGTAGAGCGGGCCCATCCATTGCGCGTCGCGCTTGGCGAGGTAGTCGTTGACGGTGACGATGTGCACGCCCTTGCCCGTCAGCGCGTTGAGGTACGCGGGCAGCGTGGCCACGAGCGTCTTGCCTTCGCCCGTCGCCATTTCCGCGATCGTGCCGTCGTGCAGCACCATGCCGCCGATGAGCTGGACATCGAAGTGCCGCATGCTCAGCGTGCGGCGCGCCGCCTCGCGACACACCGCGAAGGCCTCGGGCAGCACCTCCTCGACGCCATCGCCGTCGGCCACGCGCTTGCGGAGGTCGTCGGTCTTGCCGCGGAGGGCCGCATCGTCGAGGGCCTGCATGGTGGGCTCGAGCGCGTTGATCTCGGCCACCACCGGCATCATCCGCTTCACGTCGCGCTCGTGCTTGGTGCCGAAGATTTTCTTGAGGATGGCCTCGATCATCGCAGCAACATTATACGCCCCGGCTTCGCGCAGGCCGCGCACGGCGTGCCCGCAGGAGCGCCCTCGCATGGTCCAGCGCCGCGGCGCCGGACGCGTCGCCACCGAGCATCCGCGCGATCTCCGCGGCCCGCTCGTCCCCGGCGATGACGGCGGTGGTGGCGCGCGTGCGACCACCGCGCACGCTCTTGGCCACCCGCACGTGCTGGTCCGCCAGCGCGGCGATGGGAGCCAGATGCGTGACACAGAGCACCTGCCGGCTGCCGCCGAGCGCGGCGAGCTTGTCGCCGACGACGGAGGCGGCGCGGCCGCCGATGCCGGCATCGACCTCGTCGAAGACCATTGTCGGCGCGTCGTCGTCGCCGGAGAGGACGACCTGAAGCGCCAGCATCGTGCGCGCGAGCTCGCCGCCCGAGGCGATTCGCGCGAGCGGCCGGTTGGGCTCGTCAGGGTTCGCCGTGAACCGGAACTCGACGCGCTCGGCGCCTCGCAGACCCCAGTCGCCAGCCGCGAGGTCGATCGTCGCGACCTCGAAGGCCGCGCGGTCCATGCCGAGCTGCCGGAGTTCGCGCTGCACGCGCGGCCCGAGCTTTGCCGCAGCCTCCCTTCGCGCGGCGCCGAGGGCGCGCGCGGCGCTCACCATCTCCGCCTCGAGCTCAGCGAGCCGCCGCTCGTCCTCGGCCAGCAGCTCCTCGTGCCGCTCGAGCCGATCAAGCTCCGCCGCCGCGTCGGCGCGGAAGCGTAGCAACGCCTCCTCGCTGTCGCCGTACTTGCGCTTCAGCCGCGTGAGTGCGTCGAGTCGCTCGTCGATCCCCTCGAGCCGTCCCGGCTCGAAGACGATCGTGTCCCGCAGGCCGCGGACAGCCGCCAGCGTGTCCTCGACGTGAGCACGTGCGGCGTCGAGCGTTTCGGCCGGCGCGGCGAAGGCGGGGTCGAGCCGTCCCAGGTCGCTCAGCACACGGCCGGCGCGCGCGAGCCGCGCAGTGGCCGAGGCGGCGTCGTCGTGCAGAAGAGACCCGACCTCTTGCAGTCCGGCGGCGAAGCGCTCGGCGTGCTGCAGCCGCCTCCGCTCGGTGCGCAACTCGTCGTCCTCTCCTACCCGCACCCGAGCGGCGTCGAGCTCAGAGACCTGGAACCGCAGCAGGTCCTGGCGCTGCGCGCGGTCGCGGGCGGCGCCCCGGCGACGCTCGAGCTCCGCGCGCGCCTCGGCGTGCTTCGCAAATAGCGCCGCGAACCGCTCACGCAGCGGCTCTGCGTCGGCGAACCGGTCGAGCACATCCAGCTGACGCGTCGGCTCGAGCAGCCGCTGGTGCTCGTGCTGGCCGTGGACCTGAACGAGGGCGTCGCCCAGCCGCTCGAGGAGGCCGACCGTGACCGCCGCGTCGTTCACGAACGCGCGATGCCGGCCGCTGCGCGAGAGCTCGCGGCGGATGACCACCTCGCCGTCCTCGAGGGGCAGGCCCGCCTCGTCGAGCGTCGCCACCGCGCCGTCAGAGACCTCGAAGACCGCCTCCACCGTCGCCGTCTCGGCGTCCGCGCGAATCACGTCGGTCTGAGCGCGCGCACCCCGAAGGAGGAGGATCGCGTCGACCAGAATCGACTTGCCTGCGCCGGTCTCTCCGGTGAGGACGTTGAAGCCTGGAGCGAAGGGGACGGTAAGGTTCTCGACGACCGCGAAGTTTCGGATTCGCAGCTCACGCAGCATCCGCCACGATGCTAGGTCAGCACGCGCTCACGCTCAAGATGTATCTATCGCTCAAGATGCATCTATAAGGATGGCCGGCCGGCGCGGCCTTCCGTCAGCGCTCGCCCCATTTGAGCTTCGTCCGCAATACCGAGAAGAAATCGGTACGGGGGAAGCGGACGAGGCGCACGCGCCCCGGGGCTTTCTCGATCTCGACGACGTCGTGCTCGCGCAGGGGAACTCCCACCTGCCCGTCGATCGTGAGCATGACCTCCTGGTCGGTCATGAGCGTGACCTCGATGCGCTGGGTCGCCGGCAGCACGATCGGACGATTCGTGAGCGTGTGCGAGGCGATCGGCACCAACACGATCGCGTCCATGGTGGGAAACAGGATCGGACCGCCGGCCGACAGGCAGTAGGCCGTCGATCCCGTCGGGGTCGAGACGATCAGGCCGTCGGCGCGATAGCCCGTGGCGTGGCCGCCCTCGACGGCGACCTTGAGATTGATGATGCGGCTCATCGCGGACTTTGTGATGACGACGTCGTTGAGTGCCGTGTGCTCGCCCACCGTGGCGCCGCCGCGCATGTGCCGCGCGGACAACAACATTCGCTCGTCGATCGCCATGCGACCGGCGAGGGCTGCCTCCACGGCCGGCAGCATCTCATCGAGGGTGGTTGCGGTGAGGAAGCCGAGATCCCCGAGGTTCACGCCGAGGATCGGCACGCCGAGATCGCCGACGGCGCGCGCCATGGAGAGCAGCGTCCCGTCGCCGCCGAGAACGACGAGCAGATCCACCTGTGCCGCGAGATCGGACTTGCGGACGCTCGGCAACGCGGCGACCGGCGCCAGCCCTGCGGTCTCTTTCTCCAGCACCATGGTGAGCCCGCGGGGCCCCAGCCAAGCAATGAGCCGCGCCAGGGCGTCGGCAGCGCCCGCGGCATCCGGCTTGGCGACGATGCCGACCCGTGTCACGCCAACGCCTGCACCGTGCGGTCGATGATGCCTTCGAGGTTCGCAGCCGTGCGGCCGTGCATTGATAGATGCAGGAAGAACTCGCGGTTGCCTTTCGGCCCGCGCAGCGGCGAGGCCGTCACGTCGAGGACGTGCCAGCCACGCAGCACCGCGTAACGCGCCAGGCGCTGGACCACGGCGCGATGCTGTACGGGATCGCGCACGACACCGCCCTTGCCGACGTGCTCGCGGCCGGCCTCGAACTGCGGCTTGACGAGCGCAATCACTTCGCTGCGCGGGGCGAGCACGTTGAAGATCGCCGGCAGCACCTTCTCCAGCGATATGAAGGCCACGTCGACCACGGCCAGCGTGGGCTGGTCGCCGAACAGCCGCGGGTCGAGCGTGCGCGCGTTCGTGTGCTCCATCACGACCACACGCGCATCCTTGCGCAGCTTGTCGTCGAGCTGGCCGCTGCCGACATCCACCGCGTAGACGATGCTGGCGCCGCGCTGCAGCAGGCAGTCGGTGAAGCCGCCGGTCGACGCGCCGACGTCCACACAGATGCGGCCCTTGAGGTTCGTGCCGAAGTGCTCGAGCGCATGCGCGAGCTTCTCACCGCCACGGCTGACGTAGGGCGACCGGCCCTTGAGCTCCACCTCCGCCTCAGTGGACACCAGGGCGCCGGCTTTGTCGGCGCGCTGCCCGTCCACCAGGACGTCGCCGGCCATGATCGCGCGCAGCGCCTTCTCGCGGCTGTCCAGCATTCCCTTCTCCACCAGGAGGCGATCCAGCCGCATCCGTGTCGCCACGCCGTCGATTATAGGCGTGCGTTTCTCGGGCGCTACGACGGGACGCTTCTCCGGGGCCGGAGGAGGAACAGGAGCACCGCGCCTGCCAGAAACCCGCCGATGTGAGCGAACCAAGCTACGCCTCCACTTTCCGCGCCCCGCGTCGAGGCGCTCATCGTGAGATAGCCAAAGAGTAGCTGCATGACGACCCAGAACCCGATCATCACCATGGCCGGGATGTGCACGAACCGCCAGAAGAAGGCGAAGCCCACGAGCGTGAGGATGGTCGCGTATGGAAACAGCAGGACGTAGGCGGCGAGCACGCCGGACACCGCTCCACTGGCGCCGATCATCGGCACGGCCGAGCGCGGCGCGATGAGCGTCTGCGAGATCGCGGCCCCGACACCCGCAAGCAGATAGAAGACGAGGAAGCGACCGTGCCCGAGACTGTCTTCGATGTTGTCGCCGAAGATCCACAGATAGAGCATGTTGCCCGCCACGTGGATGGGATTGAGCGAATGCATGAACATCGAGGTGAAGACCGTCACCAGCGGACTGGGAAAGTCGTCGATGCCCACGCACGCGCCGCTGAGGCGGCATGGCGTCGCGCCGAACTCGAACATGAACGCCCGCACCGCGCCGGGGTCGCCAACGTCGCCGGCGCC
>Ga0066652_100000821_pt1 | contig 15399 bp, 10 predicted proteins | sample GraSoiAngelo_101_FD_71413 | JGI IMG/M metagenome (GOLD analysis project Ga0066652, IMG submission 71413) | Grasslands soil microbial communities from the Angelo Coastal Reserve, California, USA - 14_0903_02_30cm | ecosystem: Environmental > Terrestrial > Soil > Grasslands | place: USA...
TCCACGTCGAGGCGCAGGATCTTGCCCAGCAGCGTTCCGCCACTCTGACCGTTGTTGTTCGGGTCGCCCCCACTGCCACCATCGCCCAATCCGATGTAGAGGTAGCCGTCGCGGCCAAAGGCAAGCATGCCGCCGTTGTGGTTGGCGAACGGCTGCGTGACGCTCAGGATCGGCGCGGCGGACGCGGCATCCGCGACGTCAGCGCTCGGCGTCGCATGATACCGCTCGACCGTCGTGTTGCCGTTCAGGTCCGTGTAGTTGACGTAGAAGAACCCGTTGGTCGCGAAGCCCGGATGGAACGCGAGCCCGAGGAGTCCGCGCTCCCCTCCCGATGTGAGCTTCGTGTGGATGTCGAGATAGGGATCCGGCAGGAGCGTGCCGTTTTTCACAACCCGGATGCGGCCTGGTTGCTCGACGATGAAAAGGCGTGTGTCGCCGGCGGGTGCCGTCAGCGCGAGCGGAGAGCTGAGACCCTGTGCGACGGATTGCAGCGCGAGCGCGCCCGGCACCGGAGCGGGAGCGGTGCTGTCACCGCACGCCGGAACCGACATGATGATCAGGCACCACAGGAGGACAGTCATCTTCATCCTTTGACGCTAGCCGCCTGCCCGTGCGCTTGGAATGCCGCGCGGCTGGGCCTGCCGGGCAGCCCCAGGATGCTGCACATTGGCGGTCCGCTCAACCACCGGGAATCATGCGTCGCCTCCGCGTTCTCCTCCTCATACCGTCCATCGTCGTCACACCCTCGCTCGTCGCGCAGTCCACCAATACGGAGCGCCAGGCGGCGAAGACAGTCCTGCAGTCCATCGACCGGCTGCAGACGCAGCTCGCACCGGCGCGCACCGCGGATCGGCTGGCGACCAGGGCGGACGCGGATCGCGATCGCCTCCTGGCACATGTCGAAGCCTCGTGGAAGGGCGGAATGGAGTCGCTCAGCGACTGGATCGGCCACAATCCCGAAGTGGGTTTCAAGGAATTCAAGGCGGCCGATACGCTGACCAGGGTGCTGCGCGCGGCCGGGTTTCGCGTCGACACCGGCGTCGCGAAGCTGGCCACGGCGTTCGTCGCCACCTGGGATTCGCCCGCGGGCACGAACGGGCCCACGCTTGGGCTCATCGGAGAATACGACGCGTTGCGCGGCACGCAGGGAAACTTCCACGGCGACCAGCACAACGCCCAGTCGCCAGTCGCCATCGCCGCTGCGCGGGCGCTGCAACAGTACATGACCGAGAAGAAGGTCCCGGGACGCATCAAGCTCTTCGGCACGCCGGCCGAGGAAGTCGGCCCGCCGACGAAGACGATGATGCAGAAGGCCGGGCTCTTTCAGGGAACCGACATTCTCGTGCGCAGTCATGGCACCGGCGGCGGCACCTCTCGCGCGCGCGCCGGCTTCGGCGTCTGCTGCCTGAACATCAACGAGGTGAAGTACGTCTTCAAAGGCAAGCCGTCGCATCAGCTGCAGTCGTGGAACGGACGCAACGCACTCGAGGCCGCGGTGATGTTCTACTCGTCCGTCGATCACCTGCGGTCCACGCTGCGCCCGGAAACGTCGGTTCAGGGCGTCATCCCCGAAGGCGGCATCGCGCCGAACGTCGTGCCGGATCGCGCCGTCGTGGATTTCTATCTCCGCTATCCGGACGAGGTGTACCTCGCCCACATCGACTCGCTGATCACGCACGCGGCGAAGGGCGCGGCGATGGCGACCGGGACGTCGGTGGAGCTGCAGCGCTACGGTGAATACCGCGACGGCATCACGCTTGGCACGCTGGAGGAGCTGTTCTTCGCCTACGCGAAGAAGCTGGGCGCGCCGCGGCTGAACGACGAGCCCGAGCGCCCGAACGGCTATGAGGAGACGGGGTACCTGTCGCGCGACGTTCCCGGCCTCGGCGTCACGATCGCCAGCTCGAACTCCGCGAATCACACCTACGAGATGACCGCGGACAATTTCAACGAGCTGGGACACACCGCGTTCCTCATGGACGCGAAGATCATGGCGGCCGTGCTGTACCACTTTCTCACGGATGCGACCTTCCGCGCGCAGGTGACGACCGAGCACCAGGCGATGCAGCAGCTGATGGATCAGTACATCACGGCGCTCAGAGACACCTACAAGCAGGAGCTGAGCATAAGCGCAGACAAGTAGCGGGTGGCGCGGTAGCGCGGTGGAGCGGCGGAGCGGTGGAGCCGTGGATCAGTGCCCTACCGCTCGGCCGCTCGGCCGCTCGGCCGCTCGACAGCTGTGGCGCTCTCCACAGGCGTGACGGCGGCCTGATCTTCCTCGCCTGTTCTGATCCGGTACACCTTCTCGACGGGCAGCACGAAGATTTTTCCGTCGCCGACCTCGCCCGTGGAGCCGGACGACAGGATCGCGCGCACCGTCGTCTGCACGAAATGATCGGAGACGCCGATCTCCAGGCGCACCTTGTCCTGCAGGTCGACCTTCACCGTCATGCCACGGTAGGTCTCGACGGCTTCGATCTCGCCTCCGTGCCCGCGGACGCGCGTGATCGTAAGCCCACGCACGTCGGCGCGGTACAACGCCTCCAGCACGTCGTTGAGCTTCTCGGGGCGGATGATGGCGACGACGAGCTTCATCGCGGCGCTCCTCTGCGGTCGGTTCGTATGAGTACGGCACCCTCGCCGCGGCTGTACGCTTCCTCGCCGTGCTGCGTCATGTCGAGCCCGAGCCCTTCCTCGTTCGGTGCCGCGCGCAGCGTGCTGACCGCACCGATGACTTTCAGGATGACGACCGTCGCTGCCGCGCTGAACACGATGGTCGCCGCCACGGCGACAAACTGCCACCAGAGCTGCGCCGGATTGCCGAAGAGCGCGCCGTCGGCAACGCCGTTCCAGCTTTTCTGCGCGAGGACACCGGTGAGGAGCGCGCCGGTGACTCCACCCACCCCGTGCGCGGCGACGACATCGAGCGAGTCGTCGAGCCGGGTCCTGGCGCGGAACAGCAGCGCGAAGTAGCTGGGAACGGCCGCGATGGCGCCGAGTACCAGCGCGCCGACAGGGCTGATGAACCCCGCGGCCGGCGTCACGGCGACCAGGCCGACCACGATCGCGGTTGCCGCGCCGACCGCCGTCGCCTTCCGAGTGCGCTGCAGGTCGAGCAGCGTCCACACGCCGAACGTGGCCATGGGCGCGAACATGGTGTTGGCGAGCGCGAGCGCGGCAGACTGCGTCGCACCCAGGGCGCTGCCCGCATTGAATCCGAACCAGCCGAACCACAGCACGCCGGTACCGAGCAGCGTGAACGGCACGCTCTGGGGCACCAGCGCCTGGCGTCCGTAATCCTTGCGCGAGCCGACGACGACTGCGGCGACAAGCGCCGCGGTCGCCGCGTTCACATGCACGACAGTTCCACCGGCGAAGTCGAGAGCGCCGAGCTTCGCGAGCCAGCCGCCGCCCCACACCCAGTGTGCCACGGGCGCATAGACGAGGATGGACCAGAGCGTGATGAACGCGACGTACGGGCCGAAGCGCATCCGCTCGACGATCGCGCCGGAGATCAACGCCGCGGTGATGATGGCGAACGTGCCCTGGTACGACGCGAACAACACGTGCGGGATGGTACCGCGCACATCCGCACCGACGCCGCGCAACAGCACGTGATCCAGTCCGCCGATCCAGCCGCCCGTGCCCGCAAACCCGAACGAGTATCCGATGAGCGCCCACGCCACACCGACGAATCCGAGCGCGACGAAGCTCATCATGAGCGTGTTGAGCGTGTTCTTCGCGCGCACCATGCCGCCGTAGAAGAACCCGAGCGCCGGCGTCATCAGCAGCACCATCGCCGTCGCCACCAGCATCCACGCGGTGTCGGCGGCACTCAGCGTCGACGGCTGCATCTACGTCAGTACCACGGGATCTGGGGCGTCGGGTAGTAATTGATCCCGAGGATACGCCAGCGCGGCGCGTGCGTCGCGATCCGCTGGCGGAAGTCGTCCCAGTTGCGCGCGGCCTGCGGCGTCCACGCCACCTCCGCCGCGGTGGGAACGCGTGGCACGGCGAGGAACATCGCCGCGGTGATGTTCCGGATCGTCTCCGCCCAGAGCGGCGCCTCGATGCCGAGGATGTCGCTCTCCTTGATAGTCGCGCTCAGCGTCGCGGGATTCCAGTTGTAGACGGTATCGGGCTCGACGTACGCCGCCCAGTGCAGCCCGAGCTCCGTCTGCGGCGCGTATTGCATGTCGACGTAGAGCTTGTTCGCCGGTGACAGGATGACCTTCGCCCCTCCCATCGATGTCGTATCCTGCCCCGGACGCCAGACCTGCACGACGCTGGTCGGCAGCAGGCGCGCGTGCCGGATCTCGTCCCATCCGACCATCGTCTTGCCGTGGCGCGCCACGATGTCCTGCACGCGCTCGATGAAGCTCGCATACTGCTGGTCCGTAAGCGCCTGCACCTCGTCGCCGCCGATGTGGAAGTACGGGCCAGGCGTGATCGCCGCGATCTCGCGCACGAAATCGTCGATGAGGCGATAGCTGTCCGTACTGTCGGGGCAGATGGCGCTGAACCCGACCTCGGTGCCCATGTACGGCGCTGGCGCGCGCTTGCCGCAGCTGAGCTGCGGAAAAGCGAGGAGCGCGGCGTTGATGTGCGCGGGCATGTCGATCTCGGGCACGATCGTGACATACCGCTCCGCGGCATAGCGCACGATCTCGGCGTAATCGTCCTGCGTGTAGAAACCGCCCGGCGCCCCGCCCACCTGCATCACGCCGCCGATCGACGTCAGCGTCGGGCGCGACTTGATCTCGATGCGCCATCCCTGATCGTCGGCCAGATGCAGGTGCAGCCGGTTCATCTTGTACAGCGCCAGCATGTCGATGTACTGCTTGACCTCATCGACCGTGAAGAAGTGGCGGGCGACGTCGAGCATCGCACCGCGCCAGGCGAATCGCGGTGCATCGGTGATCGACACGGGCGGCACTGTCCACGATTGCGCCAGGTCCGAGCGCCCCATGTCCGATTCGATCTGATAGGGCAGCATCTGGCGTAGCGTCTGGATGCCGTGAAAGAGCCCGGCGGGTGCACGGGCGACGATCACCAGCGAGTCCGCGACGGCATTGAGCGTGTAGCCCTCGTCGCCGAGGTCCGACCGGTTCGCGTCGAGCCGCAGGCGGATGGCGCCTCGAGGAAGCGCTCCGTCGCGGACGGCCGCGGGGAACGCGGTGCTCACCTTGACAAGCGTCGCCAGCGTGTTGGCGATGCGCGCCGCGTCCGCGTTGCCCGCATCGATGACAATGATGACGGAGTCGCGCAGCGCGAATGGCGCGCCGTTCCCCACCAGCAGGGATACCGGCGCGGGCACCACGGCGACGCGTGGAGCGGCGCGATTGACGACAGGAACGGGAGCAGTCCGGGGACCGCAGGCGGCGATGGTGGCGACGCCGAGCAGCGCAAGGCGCGAGAGGTCGTATCGGGTCATTGGGGCGAAGTATCGAGAGTCGAGCCATCGAGCGGTAGAGCGACGGCACCTCACCAATCGATCTGCGGCGAGGGATAGTAGTTGATGCCCAGCACGCGCCAGCGGCGCGCGTGCACCGCGATGCGACGGCGGAAATCGTCCCAGGAGCGCGCAGCCTGCGGCGTCCACGCCAGCTCGGCGATCGCCGGAAGCCGAGGCACCGTCATGTAGAACGCCGCGGTGATGTTGCGGATGGTCTCCGTCCACAGCGGAGCTTCCACCCCAATGATGTTGGCGTCGCTGACGCCGCTGATCAGGGTCGCCGGATCCCAGTCGTACGCGGTACGCGGCTCGATGTAGGCCGCCCAATTGAGGCCAAGCTCGGTGGATGGCGTGTACTGCATGTCGAGATAGACATGATTCGACGGCGACAGCAGCACCTTCGACCCCGAGCCGACCGCGCTGTGGACCGAATCTCCTTTCCATTGCTGGACGATCGTGGTGGGCGACAGCGAGGCGGCGGCGCTCTCCTCCCACGAGATCATGCGCTTGCCGTGGCGGTTCACCAGCTTCTCCGCGCGCTCGATGAACCGGATGTATTCGTCGTGAGAGAGGGTAGCCACCTCGTCGCCGCCGATGTGAAACCACGGGCCAGGTGTCATCGCCGCCACCTCACGCACCACGTCGTCGAGCACCCGCCATGTCGCGGTGCTGTCCGGGCACACGACGTTGTCACGATTGCACCCGGTCTCTGGGAGCGCGCTCACCAGTGCGAACGCGTGTCCCGGCATCTCGATCTCGGGTACGAGCGTGATGAACCGGTCGGCCGCGTAACGTACGAGCGTCGCGTAATCCGCCTGTGTGAAGAACCCGCCCTCACCCCCGGCGATATCGCTGCTCGACGACTTTCCAGTGAGCTCAGGGCGCGAGACGATCTCGATGCGCCAGCCCTGGTCGTCGGTGAGATGCAGGTGCAGGCGGTTGATCTTGTACAGGGCGATCAGGTCGACGAACTGCTTGACCTCGTCGACCGTGAAGAAGTGGCGAGCCACGTCGAGCATCGCGCCCCGCCACGCATAGCGCGGCACGTCGGTTATCGAAACGGCCGGCACCATCCACAGGGACGTGTCGCGACGCCCGATGTCCGACTCGATCAGATATGGGAAGAGCTGCCGCAGCGTCTGGAATCCGTAGAAGACGCCGCTCGGGGCGCGAGCCGTGATCACGACCGAGTCGGCGGTCGAGAGCAGTGCATAGCCCTCGTCCCCCAGATCCGCGCGCGCGCCGTCGATCCTCAGACGAATGCCACCGCGAGGCGTGGCTCCGCCATCGCGGACCGTCACCGCATAGCCGGTTCCGGTGCGCAGCAACTTCGCCAGCATGTTCGCAACGCGGCTCACACCCGCGTCGCCAGCGGCATCGGTAACGACGACCGCCGAATCGCGCAGCGCGAAGGCCCCGCCACCGCGCATTTGCAGCGACACTGGCTCGGGAACGATGGATACGCGCGATGCGACGACCGCCGGCGCGGGCGCCGTGCGTGGACCACACGCCGTCAGTATGCCGAGAGCGACAGCCATGAAGGGGGAGCGAGGATGGGTCATTTCGCGAATATCGCTGCATCCGCCCGAATTGACGAGGAGGTGCGCGCACCGCTCGAATAACTTGCCGGTGTGGCTGACGATCTGCCGTTCGAGATTCGCCCCTCGCGCATCCAGGGACTCGGCGCCTTCGCCACGCGGCCGATCGCCGCGGGCACGCGGCTCGTCGAGTACGTCGGGGAGCGGCTGACACCCGCACAGGCCGACGCACGATATCCCGACGTCCCTGACGAGCGGCACCACACGTTCCTCTTTGCCATCGACGACGACGTCGTGATCGACGCGGCCGTGGACGGCAACGAGGCGCGATTCATCAACCACTCGTGCGATCCGAACTGCGACGCAGTCATCGACGATGGCCGCATCTGGATCGAGACTATTCGCGACGTGACGACCGGCGAGGAGCTCGCGTACGACTACGCGTATGTGCTCGCCGAGCGGCATACGCCCTCGGCCAAGCGCCGCTTTCCGTGTCACTGCGGCTCCGTCGCCTGCCGCGGCACGCTCCTCGGGAAGAAACGCTGACCGACAAACGACGGCCGCCTCATCGGCGGACACGGTCGGCCATGGTCCCATACCATGCGTGCGGTCACGGGAACAGGTTGCCGAGGTGCAGAGACGGTTTGCCGACACACGCGCGATCGTCGTCCTGGCAGCGATCTACATCGCCACGGCGCGCTTCGGCATGTCGTTCGATCGCATGGCCGGGTTCGCCGCGTTGGTCTGGCCGCCCTCCGGGATCTCGCTCGCTGCCGTATTGCTCCTCGGCAACCGTGTATGGCCGGGCATCTTCATCGGCGGCGCGATCGCGAACATCCTCATCGGCGCGCCGCCCCTTGCCGCGCTCGGGATCGGCATCGGCACGTCCGCGGAAGCACTGGTCGGCGCGTTTCTGCTGCGGCGGGCGCGCAACTTCAGCATGACGCTGGAGACGGTGCCGTCCATCGTCGAGCTCATCGTGTTCGGTGCGCTGCTCAGCACGACCATCAGCGCCACGATCGGGGTCGGCAGTCTCTTCCTCAGCCATTCCGTCGTCGCGACGCAGTTTCCGGGGGCGTGGCGCGCGTGGTGGGTGGGCGACATGGTCGGAATCCTTCTGTTCACGCCGATCGTGCTCGTCTGGATGCGCCGGCCCGCGGCGCGCTTTCCGCAGTCGCTGGCTGAACGGATAGCGCTCGCAGTGGCGATCGTCGCCGTCAACGCGCTGACGTTCTTCAACGACCTCCCGCACGTCCCCGCGATCGCCACGCCGTTCCATCAGATGGATCTGTTCATCAGCGTGATGATCTGGGCGGCGCTCAGGGCCGGTCAGCGCGGTCTGGTGACGGCGACGGTCTGTTCCTCGGCCACCGCCCTCGTCGCCACGGTCTCGGGATTCGGGCCCTTCGTTTTCGGCGACGTGCATGAGAGCCTGCTCTCGCTGCAGACGTTCATGGCGATCGTCGCCGCGACGTCGATGCTCGTCGGCGCCACCATTGCGGAGCTCCACATTGCCAACGAGCGCGCACAGGCAGCGAATGCCCTGGCGGAAGAAGCCAACCGCGCGAAATCGGAATTCCTCGCGGTGATGAGTCACGAGCTTCGTACGCCGCTCAACGCGATCGCGGGCTACTCGCAGCTCCTGGCGACCGGTGTGTACGGCTCGTTGAACGAGAAACAGACTGACGCGGTGGGTCGCATCACCCGGAGCGAGCGCGCGCTGCTCGGCATCATCGACCAGCTGCTCGCGCTCGTCAAGATCGAGAAGGGCGACGCCGGTGTGCACAACCAGCCCGTGCGAGTGGCCGAGGCGTTCGACAAGGTGGAGTCGATCGTGCGACCCGAGATCGACCGGAAGCATTTCGTCATGAAGCGCGACATTCACCGCCCGTCGCTTGCCGTGCGGGCGGACCAGCAGGGGCTGCAGCAGATCCTCGTCAGCCTGCTCTCCAACGCCTCGAAGTACACCGAGGATGGCGGGGTCATCACGTTGGGGGCGGATCGCGTCGACGGACGCGTGCGCATCTGGGTGAGCGATACGGGCGTTGGAATCCCGCAGGACGCCATGGAGAAGGTGTTCGAGCCGTTCTTCCAGGCCGAGCGCGGCACGACGCGGCGTTTTTCCGGCGTCGGCCTCGGGCTGACGATCGCGCGGGACCTGGCGAGGCAGATGTCGGGCGAATTGACGATCGCCAGCGCTGCGGGCAGCGGCACCACCGCGACCGTCGTGCTGCCGGCCGCATGACACCCGCATAACGGGAGCGTGTCGATGCTGGACCAGCGGGATACCATCGCGATTCTCGTAGTGCTCACGATCGGGCTCGCGCTCGCGCTGTTGATCGTCACGAGAGCACTGATCCAGCGGTCGCACGAGCGTGTCGCCGCCACCGCGGCGGAGACGTGGGACCTCATCGCCCATGCGTCGGACGGCATCTTCATCGCCGATCGTGAAGGCGTCTTCTCCAGCGTGAACAGCGCGGGATGCGCGCTGCTCGGCGTGACGGAGCGCGAGATCGTCGGCAGGAATTTTCGCGACTTCACGGCGCCGGACGAGCTCGGCCGCGTCGCCGACGCCCGTACGCGACTGCTCAACGGCGAAACCCAGCTCGCCGAGGGGCATCTGCGACACAAGAGTGGCCGGTTCATCCCCGTCGAGGTGAGCTCCAAACTGCTGCCCGGCGGCATCTGGCAGGCGCTCGTGCGCGACATCAGCAAGCGCAAAGCAGCGGAGGAACAGGCCCGCCGCCTGGAAGTCGAGCTGCGCGATGCGCGCGGCTTTCTCGAGAACGTGCTCCAGAGCTCCATCCGGTATGGGCTCATCGCGCTCGATCTCCAGCGGCGGATCCTGTTCTGGAACGAGGGGGCGCGCCGGATGTTCGGATACTCCGCCACCGAAGCGCTCGGGATGCGAGCCGATGCACTTCACGTGGCGGGCGACATCGACTCCGGCGTGGCGCTCGCGCTGTACGCGCGCGCGCTCGAGCAAGGCAGTGCGGAAGCCACGTTGCGCCGGCGCCGGCAGCATGGCTCGGAATTCCTGTCGCGCCTGGTCGTCACGCGCAGGACGCTGCAGGACGGGACGCCCATCGGCTATCTCCTCGTGAGCCGCGACGTGACCCGCGAGGAGCGCGACGCACAGTACGAGCGCCTGCTCGCCGCCATCGGGCTGCTGCTCACGTCATCGCTCGAGCGCCAGCAGCTGGTGGAGGACGCGGCGGAGCTGCTCGTCCGGGAGTTCGCCGATGCGTGCATGGTGGACATCGCCGAGCCGCCCGTGCGGAACGCCGAACCGACGACGTGGCGGTCGCGCGTCGTCCATCGCGATCCGCGGAAGCGTCGCCTCACGGAGGCCCTCGAGAAGATCAGGCGCGACGGGCTCGCGCCATACTTCGCGTCTGCGCCGGTCGCGTCGCGGCGCACGACCGTCGTCTCGCATGTGACCACCGAATTCCTCGACACGCTGGCACGGAGCGACGAGCACCGTCGTCTCATGCACGACCTCGCACCGACGTCGCTGATCTCGGTTCCCCTGCAGGTCCGCGGACTGCTTCTCGGCGTCATCACGTTCGTATCCTCGGACGCCGGGCGGTGCTACGACGAGAGCGACGCGCGCTTCGTCGAGGATATCGGCGAGCGCCTCGCGTTCGCCGTCGATCACGCGCGCCTGTACGCCGCCGCCAACAGCGCGGTCGCGGCACGTGACGAAGTCATGCGCGTCGTCGCGCACGACCTGCGCAATCCCCTCGGCAGCATCCTCATGCAGGCGTCGTCGCTGCGCGACGCGAAGCAGGGCGGGCATCCCGCCCACGAGCGCGGTGAGGCGATCGAGCGCGCCGCGCGGCGGATGAACCGGCTGATTCAGGATCTGCTGGATGTGACGCAGCTCGAGGCAAGCTCCCTCTCGGTGAATCCCGCGTCGGTGGCGCCGGCCACGATCATCGCGGACTCGATCGAGGCGCACAGCGAGCTCGCCTCGCACCTGTCCCTGGATCTGCGCGCGGACGCGAGCGACGAGCTCCCGAACACGTGGTGCGACCGCGATCGCATGCTGCAGATCTTCGAGAATCTGATCGGCAATGCGACGAAGTTCACGGCGGCCGGCGGCAGCATCGTGGTGGGTGCCGCGCACCATGGCGGTGAGGTGCAGTTCTGGGTGCGCGACACCGGGAAAGGCATCTCCGCCGACGATCTGCCGCACGTCTTCGAGCGGTTCTGGAGGCGCAGCGGCGATAAGGCGAGCGGCGCCGGACTGGGGCTGCCGATCGTGAAAGGACTCGTGGAGGCGCAGGGTGGTCGCGTCTCCGTGCAGAGTGCACCTGGTCGAGGCAGCACGTTCTTTGTCGCCATGCCGGTCGCGCGCGAGACGAGGACGGCGGAAAAGCAAAAACCCGCGGCGTAGTCGCCAGCGGGCGGATGGGTTTGTTGACTGAATGGGCCTGGGAGGAGTTGAACCTCCGACCTCACGCTTATCAGGCGTGCGCTCTAACCACCTGAGCTACAGGCCCGGTCTGGATCGGGCGAGGTGTAAAGCTAATGAGTACAACACGTACGCTCAATCCACGCCCGTGCACGCTGGTTCGTAACGTGCGTGAGCGTTCCGGTACAGCCTGGAAGGAATTACATGCATCGTAACGTTCTCGCGTCGCTCGCCATCGCCGCCGCCGTGGCGTGCGGCCGCAGCGTGCCGAATATCCCGGCCGCGACGCCGCCCGAAGTTCAGCTCCGCTCGATTCCGGACTCCGAGCCGACACAGGTCGAGATGCGCAACGTCGACTTTCACGTCGGCGGTGACGTCGTGCTGCACGTCCGGCGCCTGGTGGCCGTCATGCGAGGCCGCGACGGTGTCGTGAATTTCGACGACAGCCGCAGCTTCACCACGTTCGTGTCGTCCGCGGAAGCGGCGCTGACCGCCGGCGATCTGACCAACCTGATGAACCATCACGTCTTCGCGTATCCGGGCGCGCCGCTCAGTCACATCAAGGTGGAGCTGCGCGACGGGGAGCTGTGGCAGAGCGGCATCCTCCACAAGGGTGTCGCCATCCCGTTCAAGATCCGCTCGGTCGTGAGCGTCACCCCGGAAGGGCTGCTTCGGCTGCACCCCGTCAGCACGAAGATCTTCTGCGTCAACGGCACGAAGCTCATGGCGGCACTGCACCTGAGCATGGAGAAGATGGTGGACCTCTCGCGCGCCGTCGGCGTCACCATCGAGGAGAACGATTTCCTGATCGACCCGATTCGCGTGCTTCCGCCGCCGAAGATCCGCGGACGCGTGATCGCCGCGCGCGTGGAGAACGGACTGCTGGTGCAGACGATCGGTCCGGATCCTGCCGCCGAAGCAGTCGTCGCGCACGCGGCGATGCTCCCCGATACGACCGCGCGCAACTACATGTACTATCACGGCGGTCGGCTGAAGTTCGGACGCAAGCTGCTGATGACCGACGCGGACATGCTGGTCGTGGACGCGGATCCATCCACGCCGTTCGATTTCGACATCGACCGCTACATGGTGCAGCTGATCAGTGGCTATTCGCGCACCACGGAGCGCGCGGGGCTGTGGGTCCACATGCCCGACCTGAACGAAACGCGCCGGCTGGAGCAGGCGGCGGGCGGCGAGGTGGCGCTGCCGCGCGATACCGGCTGCAATTGCGCGCAGCCCACGGCCAGAAAATCGAAAGGAGGGAGCGACTAGCGCAATCGCGCGCGGTCCAGCCAATCCATCACGTCGAATGCCTGAGAGAGCTGGAACGCCAGCGCGTCACCGCCGGGACGGACGAACGCGGCATTGGAACCCGTGATGTGCCAGAGATCCCGACGATACGAGGCCTTCATCAGCGTCGTGGCGGTGAGACGATAGCCGATGCCGTACTCCTCGTTGTGGAAGTCCGTCTTGTTGCCCACCCAGAACGCGCCGAACGCGTCGATGAACGGGTAGTCGTTGCGCTCGAGCCGCGAGGCGACGAAGAATCTCGGCGTGAAGGTGTACTTCCCTTCCACATAGTACGCGAGGCCCTTCACATCCTCATCGTGCGTCGGCACCTGGTACCGCGACCAGCCGATCTCGCCGTTGAGCTCGAAGAACCCGACGCTCGCCGCGAGATCCATCGCCGCGATCTTCTGCTGGTAGCTTCTCCAGCTCTTGCCGGCCAACTGCGTCGAGCTGTAGCTGTCGTTCAGATAGGGCCCCTGCGAGTACGAGCCCGCCAGCCGGACACCGATCACGGGAGTCACACCCAGCCGCGCCGTGGGTCGCCATGCTCGGGTGGGCTTCGGCGTGTATCCCTCGTGATAGAAGGGCAGGTCCACCACGGCGACGGCATAGTCCACGCGCCTGGCGACGCCGGCAACCTGGACGCCGATGGGATACTGGACCGGGTACGCGTCAGGCGCGCCGATGAGCGGGTTGCGATTGGAGAACCGGCGACTCGTGAACTCACCGACGAGCGACGTGATCTTCCCCACGTCGATCACGAGCTTCCGCGAGACGGTGTAGCGCACGCCGGCCTGCTCCAGCTCCACCTCCGGCGTGGGACATGCCGCACCCTGCTCGCCCAGTGCGTCGGCATAGACCACGAAGCCGCGCGCCGGTTCCACGGCGCCCCAGAGCTGCAGTCGACCCATGACGCCGGGACTTCCGTCGTTGCGACGCAGGAAGGTCGACATCGTGTCCGTGGACCAGAACTCTCCGTCCGCGATGCCCTGCAGCAGCACCCTCGCCTGCGCGTCCACGCGCGCTGCGCCAGCCAGCGTGAGCGCCAGCGTGACGAATGCGGCACGGACGACGCGCCTCACGCGTGCACCCGGCCCGTGCGGGTGGCCTGCGGGCGCGGCGACGCAGACGCCGCGTCGATCGCATCGCGCACCGTGCGCGCGAGCGTCAGCGGCGTGAATGGCTTCCGCAGGAACGCCGAACCGCTGTTCAGGCCCATCGACACGAGCGATTCATCCGCATAACCCGACATGAAGATGACGACGGACGGAAGCTGCCGCTGCATCTCGAGGCGCTTGGCCAGCATCGGTCCGTTGAGCTCCGGCATGACGATATCACTCAGGAGTACATCGATGCGGGCGCTCGCGGCAAGCTCCAGCGCCTCCATCGCTCCGCTGGCCGGCAGCACCGTGTAGCCGCGCTCCTCGAGCGTGCGGCGCGTGAACGAGCGAACGTCGGCGTCGTCCTCCACGAGCAGGATGGTCTCGGTCCCTCCCGGCATGTTCGCGGCGGTCTCCGCGATGAATCCCGGAGCCAGCTCGTCGGAGGCCGCAGGCAGTGAGATGCGGAACGTGGTGCCGACGCCCTCGATGCTGTCCAGGTCGATGGTGCCCCCGGACTGCTTCACGATCCCATACACCGTGGACAACCCGAGCCCCGTTCCCTTCCCCGCCTCCTTCGTGGTGAAGAAGGGCTCAAAGATCCGCTCGCGGATCGCGACGGGGATGCCCGTACCTGTGTCGGCGACGATGAGGACGACATGCGACTGTCCCGTGCCATTCGCGCGATTGCGCGCGTCCACGGAGTTCGCCACCCGGATCGTCAGCACGCCGCCGCCGGCCATCGCATCGCGGGCATTGATGCCGAGGTTGATGATCACCTGCTCCAACTGCCCCTTGTCTGCGATCACGCGAGGCACGTTGTCGTCACCGACGAGGTCCAGCTGAATGTGCTCGCCGAGCAGGCGCGCGAGCATGGGAGCAACGCCCTGCACGACCTCTGCGATGTCCAGCACCGTGGGCTGGAGCACCTGCTTGCGACCGAACGCCAGCAGCTGCTTCGTCAGGTGCGCGGCGCGATCCGCCGCTTCCACGACTTGCCGCAGGTCGGCTGCGACGGAGCTCTTCGGATCGCTGCGCATGAGTGCGAGCTGCGTGAATCCGGAGACTGCCGTCAGCAGGTTGTTGAAGTCGTGGGCGATGCCGCCGGCAAGCGTTCCGATCGCCTCGAGCTTCTGCGACTGCCGCAGCTGCTCCTCGCTCTGGCGCAGCGCGGTCTCCATGCGCTGCCGCTCACGAACCTCGTCCACCAGCACCGCGTTGGCGGCGGTGAGCTCCGTGGTGCGGCGCTCCAACGCGGAGCGTTTCAACGAGATGTCGTTCATCAGCTGCTCGAACGACGCATTCAGGGTGCGCACTTCCGCCGGCACGCGCGTGGTGTCGAATGGCCGCTCGACCCGTTCCGCGGACGCTCCCGTGCGCATGTAGGCGACGAACGAATGAAATGACTCGAGCACTGACCGCGTGGTGAACGCAGCACCGATGGCGGCGAGCACCACCGCGAGGGCACCGTACAGCAGGAAGTCGCGGAAGAGCGGATTGGTCAGCGATGCGACGGTCGCGTCGACCGGCTTGAGCAGCCAAAGCGATACGCGCTCGCCGGTCTGCGTCTCGCCCAGCTCGAGCGGCGCGACGACGATC
>Ga0066652_100000823_pt1 | contig 15388 bp, 16 predicted proteins | sample GraSoiAngelo_101_FD_71413 | JGI IMG/M metagenome (GOLD analysis project Ga0066652, IMG submission 71413) | Grasslands soil microbial communities from the Angelo Coastal Reserve, California, USA - 14_0903_02_30cm | ecosystem: Environmental > Terrestrial > Soil > Grasslands | place: USA...
TGCCCAATGTCAGGCGGGAGATTTGGATCGCCGCATCCCTGGTGGTTCTCGTCGTCGCCGTTTATGCGCGAGTGCTGGGGCATGAATTCCTCAATCATGATGATCCGGATACGTCTTCGAAAACCCGGTGGTCAAAAAAGGACTGACCGGTGAGCGGGTCAGATGGGCCTTCGGAAAACTGCACGGGGAGCACACGTAATGGCATCCGCTCACGTGGTTGTCGCACATGGTGGACGTCCAGCTTTTTGGCGTCCATGCCGGAGCGCACCATCTCGTAAATGTTTTCCTCCACGCGAAAGCCGCCCGATTTGCCGATGCCGTGCGCACGGCGGAAGAAGCGCGCGCGCTGGCGCTCGAGGAAGGGAACCAGAAGACCGCGAACGCGAACGCGAAGCTGCTGGAATGTTATCGCGCCGGCAAGCCGTTCCATGAAGGCGCGAACTGAGTCAGCGCTATTTGCGCACGAAGCCGCCGAATTTCCATTGCTGATCGGCGGCTTGATTCATCTTGAAAGTTTCCACCCGATTGGCGCCTTCGAGAAAGATTTGCATTTGGACTTCTGTCGGCGAGATCGGCGTGCGACTCAGGATGCGCATGCCCTGAATGCTGCCGACATCATTCTGGTGCTTGGCGGCGATTTCTTCTTCCGACTTGCCCTGCCAGGACTGCGCCATCCGGTGTTGCTCCTCCGGGGAGAGGCTGTCCAGGAAGACCTGCGGCTTGCCTTCCTTCATCGCCCAAATGGCTGAAACCAGCGCCGCTTCCGGTGTTGTGTAACCGGAAAACGCCCAGGATTGGCGTGGGAACTGGTCGCTCGCCGCGGCAGTGGCAGGTGCCTGGGCCGGCTGCTGCCCGCGCAAGTCGCGATTCTGCGCCTGGAGAGCGCCCACTTCGCTCCGCAACTTTTCCGCTTCGTTGGCGGCGACGCGCAAGCGGCTCACTTCGCCGCGGAGCTTGGTCAATTCCTGCGCGTCGGCGGCTGCCTTTTTGGATTCGGCTTCGCGCTTTTGAGTCTGCTCCTCGCCCAAGGCGGCCAACTGTTGCTTGAGACCATCGCTCTCCCCGCTCAAGCGCCGGTTTTCCTCGTTCAGCAATGCCGCCCTGCGCCAGCCGATCCCGGCGGCAACTCCAATGACCACGATGAGAATGAGAATTACCCAACGCATATATACCCAGATTTAGCGCAAATCGTTTGGGACGGCCACGCGAATTTTTAAGCCGGGCGGGTGAGGACCACCAGTCCGTAGATTAAAGCACGACAGCTTCGGAGGGGTCACGATGTACACAGCTCTTCCCAAGGTGGTTCCAATTCCTGCTTGCGCTCGCGGGGACTGAATTCCAACATGCTTTAGCAACGATGGACAAGTGCACCATTGAGCGGCCTCCGCCGGCTTTTCGCTGCTCAATCAAGCAGCGACAATTGGAGTATCTTCTCGCTGGGCGTGAGCCATTCGATGACGCGCAATTGTGGGAGCGATGTTTCAGGCCTCGCGGTGTGGCTCTTGGCACGCTGATCCGGATCAGGCGGATCCTCAGCGACATACTCGAGGTGGACCTGTTTCTGATTCGCCCCAGGGACAGTTTCTCGGAGGAGCTTTCTTTTCTTTGGGACCTTGACTCGCTGGCCGATCTCAAAGTCGCGCATGCCCTGGAAGTGGAATTCAAGATTACCATTTCAGATGCTGAAGCTGAGGCTATGAAGAGCTTGCTGGACATGGTTCTTGGCGTCCATCGAAAGATTGTTAGGAACGGCTGATCCCTAACCCCTACCGTAAAGGGTTAGCCGCCGATGCAGCTCATGCTGCGCGGAGGCGGGACGAAGTCGGCGCGGCCGATTTTATGACCCGCTTCTTTGTGCCAGACGACTTCCTTCAGGTAATCCTGAAGGTCGACATCCGTGACACCGGTGCGGAGGCGGGAGCGGAGGTCGTGTTCTTCGATGCTGAAAAGGCAGGTACGGATTTTGCCGTCCGCGGTGAGGCGGAGGCGGTTGCAGTGCCCGCAGAAAGGTTCGCTGACCGGGGCGATGATGCCGATTTCGGCATTAAGATTAAGCCTAAGATCGGGAGCGGGAATGCGCCAGCGTTTGGCGGTTTCGGACTTGTTGGGAGAGAGGATCGGTTCCAGATGGAAACGGGCCTGGAGGCGCTTGAGGATTTCGTGGCTGGGGACGACAAGGTCTTTTTGCCATGCGTGACGGGAGTCGAGCGGCATGAACTCGATGAAGCGCATGTGAAATCCTTGCCGCTGCGCGAACTCAACGAGCGGTTCGAGTTCGTGGTCGTTCAGGCCGCGGATGACCACGGCATTGACCTTGACCGGATTGAGGCCGAGTTCCTGCGCAAGGGCGATGCTGGCGAGAACTTCATGAAGTCCGTCGCGGCCGGTGATCTTTTTGAAATTGTCCGGGTCAAGGGAATCCAGGCTGAAGCTGACGCGTCGGAGCCCGGCATCGGCGAGCGCGCGGGCCTTTTGTTGGAAGAGAAAACCATTAGTTGTGAGCGCCAGATCTTTGATGCCGGGAATCGCTGCAAGGCGTTCGACCAGGAGTTCGATGTCCTGGCGCAGCAGCGGCTCGCCGCCGGTGAGACGGACCTTTTCGATGCCAAGATCGACTGCAAGGCGGACAACCCGCTCGATTTCTTCGAAGCTCAGGATATGCGAACGCGGCGCCCATTGACGTTGGATGGGAGTGGCGGGCGCGTTCGGGTGCGCCCAGCGGTCGCGATAGAAATTCGCGGCCGCTTCAGTCTCAGGCAGGCAATAGAGGCAACGAAAGTTGCAGCGATCCGTTACACTGACCCGGAGGTCACGCAAAATGCGTCCGTGCGAATCAACCAGCACATTGCCCCGATGCATCAGCTTACTGTGATTGCGAGGCAGCGCCGGAGCCGGCGGGCACGGTGCGGGCGCCGCCGTTTTGCTGGAGCTCGATGTTCAAGCGATTGTCCGGCTGCGCAAAACTCGATCCGTATTGCTGGGCCATGAGACGTTCGGCGCCTTTTTGGTTCTGACGGGCGTAAACGCCAGTGCGCAGCCAATCCATGCGTTGTTTGATGGCGGTCTCTTCCTTGAGCTTGGCGATGCGGGTTTGGAGCGCCGCGAGATTGTCAAACTGGGCCTGCAACTGGGCGCGCTCGTCCTGCAAGCGCTTGAGACTGGCGAGCAACACCGTCTTGTCGCCTTCGGATGTCTTCAACTTCTGTTCGGTGTCGGTGATTTGGGATTCGAGCTTGCCGATCTGGCCATTGAGTTCCTCCATCCGCTTGGCGAGGTCATCGCGCTCACCTTCGAGCTGGATGATGCGTGCCTGGCTCTTGCCGACTTCGGCTCGGACGCCGGCCAGGTCGACGCTGGCCTTGCCCAACTCGGCCTGGACGTGCACGAGGTCATTGGAGAGGGTCGACAGCCCTTCATTGCGCTTGGCGAGGTCGGCCTGAAGAACTTCAGCCAGCTTGCCCGAATCGGTGAGATCCTTGCTGGCTTGCTCCCATTGATTGGAGACGCGCAGGTATTCGGCGCGCAATTGGTCCACTTGCGAAGTCTTGTTGTAATGCACGGCAATCAAGGCAATCGCCAGGGTGACACTTACTATTGCGAGAATGATGGTGCTAAGTTTCATAAAATACTCTGTCGTTTCACCTTTACGTTTTTCCCAAAGTCTTTTCCGCCATTGCAGAGGAACACCGCTCCCGTGTGCCTGCCCCGGCCCTTGACCAGGGAGGCCGTCCATCCCCTGCTCGCCGCCTGGAATCGCGTCCTGCTCTTCCTGGCTTCGGCAGCGCCGGTGATCGTTATTTCGATGCCGCCGGCGCCGCAGAGTTCGTTTGCCCGGATATGATGGTTGCGGTGCCATCCTGCTTCAGTTCGACGTTTAAATTGAACGGCGTGCCAGTGCTTGTGGTAGCAGCGGCCTGCATGAGTTTTTCAGCGCCTTTTTGCGTCTGCATGCCGTAAATGCCCATGCGAATCCATTCGAGACGGCGTGCGATAGACAATTCTTCCTTGAGTTTAGCGACCTGGGAGCGCAAGGCGGAAAGATCGTTAAACTGACGCTCCAGGTCGGCTTTTTCGGCCTGGAGACGCTTCAGTTCCTTGAGCAAGAATTCGCGGTCGCCTTCAGAAGCGGCCAACTGCTTTTCGGTATCGGCGATGGATTTTTCGAGGTTGGCAATAGCGACCTTCATGTCGATGGCCTGTTTGTCGAGTTGGTCGTTCTGGGCTTCGAGGTCGGAAATTTTCTGGTCGCGCTTGGCCATTTCAGCTTTGGCGGCCTCGGCGGCGGCTTGTGCTTCTTTTTGGGTTTTGTTCAAATCGAGCATGAGTTTGACCAACTGATTGGAGGTCAGGTTCAACTCGCCTTTTTGGTTGAGGAGATTGGTCTGAAGAACCATGGTCAATTGCTCCTGGTCCTCAAATTTCTTCTGAGTTTCAACGAGCCGATTAGTCAGCTCGGTCTTGACCTGCAAATCCTCTTTTTGCTGCTTGATGGCCTCCGTGTGGCGGTAAAACAGCCCTCCCCCCAAGGCCAGCGTCGCCAACAACAAAATCGCAATTCCTGCTTTCATAAGGGTCTAGAATGCGTGGGAATCGCGCAAATGGCAAGCCGCTTACTCCGTTTTTTTCGCCTGTAATCCTCGTGATGGTCGAGAATTGCTGGACTTGCGGAAAAAGAGAGAGGATTTTCGAAGCTGGCGAACAGGAATGGCTATGAAAGTAAAACCAATCCCTGAGGGGCACCGCACGGTGACGCCGTACATGGCGATCAAAAATGGCGTCAAAGCGCTGGAATTCTACAAAAAGGCGTTCGGGGCGACCGAGGTCTACAAGTTGGTCATGCCGGATGGGCGGCTTGGGCATGCGGAAATTCGGATCGGCGACTCGATAATAATGATGTCCGACGAATTTCCGGAATACGGCGGGAAGTCACCGGAGACGCTAGGGGGCACGCCGGTGAACATTCATCTTTACGTCGACGACGTGGATGGGTTTTTCAAGAAGGCCGTGGCTGCAGGCGCGAAAGAGCGCAAGGCGGTGAAGGACCAGTTTTACGGCGATCGTTCCGGACAACTCGAAGATCCCTTCGGCCATCTTTGGTGGGTGGCCACGCATAAGGAAGACGTCTCGCCCAAGGAAATGCAAAAGCGAGTGCAGGCGATGTTCGGGCCGCAGAAGAAGTGATCGTAGCATATGCGCTCGCGCCCGCTCTCAGTAACGATTGTCGGATGTTTGTTCATCGGAACCGGGGCGGTTGGTTTGGCGTATCACGCGAAGGAACTCGGAGCAGCGGACGCGTTTAAGAACGATGGGGCTTGGGTGTGCCTGGTGCGGTTGCTGGCGATTGTGTTTGGAGTCTTCACGTTGCGGGGCAGCAACTGGGCGCGATGGGGACTGATTTTGTGGATGGCTTACCACGTCGTGCTGAGCGTGTATCACTCGCTGAGCCAGGTGCTGATGCACGCGTTGCTCACGGCGCTGTTCGCATGGCTGCTGTTGCGGCCGGCTGCCAGCGCGTATTTCCGTAGCGCCCGATCGACGGCCGCTTAAGGATTGCGGTCTTCGCGGGCGTCGCCTCCGCGGTGTTCGGGCCCACCTGCTTGCTGGTGGCGGCCGCCACGACCGGCTAGACGTACGTTTGATTTGGATGCTTCGGAGCGACGTGAACGCTTTCCGCGTTCCGCTTGTTTGGACTGAGAGTTCTTTTGCATGTTGCCTCGCTTCCACCATGCGACGAGAAATGGCTGGAAAAAATGGGGCACGCGCCTACCGTCACGCGATGCGGTTAACTTGGATTGCGACGCTACTGATTGCAGCAGGCACGGCAATGGCACAAACGAATGTCGAGCAGCGGCTGCGGAGTTTGGAGCAGTCGCTGAGTTCGGTTGAGGCGAAACTGGAGAAGCGGGTGAACGACCTGCTCTGGATGCAGCAATTGGGCGAGGTGGCGCGGGTAGAGAAGGTGCGTTTCACCGGCCCGGCGCCGGTGCGCAAACCGGAAGCAAACGCGAGCACAAATCAGATCATTGTTTACGCGTACGCGTTTCTGCCGCGGAAGGAAGCGAGCAGGCGCTTGCCGCTGATTGTGCTCGTGCATGGGGATGTGCACGGGGACCTGAAACCGCAGGAGGATGGAAAGGTTGTCCGCGAGTTGATCGAACAGGGTTATGCCGTGATCGCGCCGGAATATCGTGGGAGTTCCGGCTATGGACGGGACTATTGGGAGCTAATCGATTACGGGGGGCTGGAAAATGAGGATGTATTTGCGGCGCGCAATTGGATGATTGAGAACAACACGAAGGTAGATCCGGAGCGGGTTGGAATTGTGGGCTGGAGCCATGGCGGAATGATCGCCCTGATGAACGTGTTTTTGTATACGAACGCGTATCAGGTCGCGTATGCGGGAGTTCCTGTGACGGATCTGGTGACACGATTCGGTTACAAGCCAGCCGACTACAAGGAGCTCTTTACCGCCCCATTCCATCTTGGCAAAACGCCGGAGGAAGACATCGCCGAATATCGCCGACGATCTCCCGTGACGCATGCGCACAAGCTGGCGACGCCCCTCTTGATTCACGGCGCCAGCAATGATGAAGACGTGAACCTGATCGAAATCGAACGGCTGCTGGACGCATTGAAGGCAGCGGGGAAAAACTTCGAATACAGGATCTACACGAATCCGCCGGGCGGTCATGAATTCAACCGGATCGATACCAAACTGGCGCGAGAATCTCGGGCGGACATTTATAAGTTTTTAGGGCGGTATTTGAAATGACCGGCTCAGCGGGTACGCCCGCCCTCGCTCTCCCAAAGACCCCTGGAGTCGCTGCCGAGCCGCAGATTTTGGCTGGCGGCAGAGGGCACAATCTGCTAAAAGATTAAGGATGCGTTCCCTGCCGATTCGAGCAGCCTTGATGTTTTTGGCGTGCTCGCTCGGTTTGCCGGTTTTCGGGCAACAACAAATCACGCTGATCCCCGTCAGCCGGGTTTGGCGATATAATTATTCTGGAGTCGACCTGGGCGGACAATTCCAGGCGGCTGGGTACGATGATGCGGGCTGGCTGGAGGGACGGGGCTTGCTGGGGTACGAAAACTCGCGGCCTTTCCCGTATTCGGATCCCTTGCGGACGGAATTTCCACCAACCGCAAGTTTCCCGAACACGATTTATTTTCGGACGCATTTCAATTTTCCGTCGAACACGTTGGGCGTGGTGTTGCGGGCGACCAACTATGTTGATGACGGCGCTGTGTTTTATCTGAACGGGCAGGAGGTGCAACGCGTGCGCTTGCCGACGGGGCCGGTGAGCTATGGGACGCGCGCGGCGATCTCCAACCCTGAAGGGCAGGGAAACGTGACGCAGTTTGCGACCACAAACCTGCAGCATGGGGACAATGTGCTGGCGGTGGAAGTGCATCAACACGATGCCGCGGACGCGGACGTGATCTTTGGCATGGCGCTGATCGCGTTTCTGCCAGAACCGGGGCCAGTATGGATCACGAACCAACCGCCGAGCCGGACGATCGAGGAAGGCGATTCAACCATGTTTGTAGCGGAGGTGAATGGGACGCCGCCGTATTTTTTCCAATGGTTCAAGGAGGGAGCAAAGATCGAGGGCGCCACGAACAATATCCTGACGTTGAATTACGTGCCTGCATCAGCGGCGGGGAATTATTCCTTCGTGGTGAGCAACGAGTTCAGTTCGGCGACGAGCAGCAACGCGACGCTGACGATTACGCCGGCGCCGTACGTGTTCGTGAGCATGACCAATGCATGGCGCTATCACGCGGGGGGACAAAATCTCGGCGTGGGTTGGCGCAACACAATCTTCAACGATACTACATGGTCGAACGGGATGGGGTTGTTTTACAACACGCACGACACGCTGCCCGCGCCGAAAGGGACTCAAGTCCCACTGACGAACGCGTTCGGGCAAAATATTACGACATGGTATTTTCGCACGCACTTCACATGGTCGGGGCCCGCGGCCGGCGTGAGTTTGCGGGCGCGGACATTGATCGACGACGGGGCGGTATTTTATATCAACGGCGCGGAAGCGGGGCGGCTGGGAATGCCCAGCGCGCCGGCGGTAATTGGTTACACGACGCCGGCGGCGTATCGCGTGGAGACGCTGACGAATTACACGGCGATCGCGTTGGCGGGTGCGGGACTGGTGCAAGGGGACAATGTGCTGGCGGTGGAGGTACACCAAAGCTCGTTCGAGGCGTCGGATATGGTTTTTGGATTGTCGCTCGGGACGAATTTCGCCCTGAGCTTGCCGGACCTGATTTTTTGGGGACCGGCGTCAACCTATACCGAGGTAGAATCGTTCGTGCCTGAAGATTGCGATTTGAATGAAGGCTGCGGCACTCCGGCGACACGGCGCATCCTGCGCTTCGACAGTGAGACGCGCAACATCGGGCAGGCGGATCTTGTGCTAGGCAATCCGGCCGGCAATCCGCTGTATTATTATGATCCCTGTCATGGGCATTTTCATCTCGACCATTTCGCGGAATATCGGCTGCTGGATACGAACGGAGTGCAAGTGGCGGTGGGGAAGAAGGTTGGTTTTTGTCTGCTGGATTTTTTTGCCTGGGACCCGAATGCCGCACCGGGTTACGTGTTCGATTGCGATTACCAGGGAATTCAACGCGGATGGGCGGATGTGTATATGTCAGCCTTGCCGTGCCAATGGGTGGACATCACCGGGGTGCCCGGCGGGACTTACATTCTGGAGTTGGAAGTGGATCCGCAGAACCTGATTCCTGAAGCCGACGAAAACAACAACATAACGCGGGTGCTGGTATCCTTGCCGGATTGTGTGCCGCCGTCGAATGATGACTTCGACAATGCGCAAGTGATCACGGCGGCCATTACATCGATAGCTTTCGATAATACGTGCGCGACTCATGAATACCTGGAGCCGCAGCACGCGGGAGAACGGGGCAGAGCGTCGATCTGGTTTCGCTGGACGGCGCCGGCCGGAGGGAAGATGTCGCTGTCGACCGAAGGCAGCGCGTTCGACACACTCTTGGCGGTATACACGGGGTCGGCGTTGGCGAATCTGACGCGGGTGGCGAGCGATGATGATTCGGGGTGGTACGGTACGAGCAAGCTCACCTTCAATGTGACGGCGGGGACGCGGTATAGCATTGCAGTGGACGGCTATGATCGATCTGCAAGCAACGGGGTGTTCCAGGTGCACTATCGGCCGATGATACGGCCGATGTTCGTAGCGCCACAGTTAGTGGGAACGCAACAAGTGCAGCTCACCGTGAGTGGCGGGGCCGCGGACGCGTATGCGATTGAAACCGTGACCGGGACAAACACAGTTTGGGCTGAATGGTTACGGGTGACGAACGGAACCGGTACGCTGCAAATCATGGACCCGGCTGCGACTGCTCCGCGGAAGCTTTATCGGGCGCGGGTGTTGCCGTAAATGGATTCAGCGATGTAGGTGGAACCGTGGGAATGAGATGGACTTTCAACGTGCCCCGGACGAGGTAAATCAGCGCGATCAAAAGATGGCCGGGGATGGCCAGGAGAAATCGAATGAGGTCGGCGGTTCCAAGGGCATAGAGCACCAGGGCGGCAATCAGCGCCAATGTGCCGGGAAGAAAGGCCGCTGCCGACAAACGCCATGCGCCGCCGAGGGTCAACTGGCGGTCGGCGAAGTACGCGTAAAGACGTAAGAACAGAAAAACGATCGTCGCGAGAGCCGTCCATACCGTCAGAAAAAACAAACCGGTGCCGACACCAATGATCCCCAACAGAATGGGTTCCCATGCGTCCCACCAGGGAATGGCTTCCTGGCGTGTGAGAGAGATCGTTTGGCCTTTCGGATATGGGCGCACCGTGCAGCCGAATAACGAACACACGCGCATGGCACGGGGTTGGAATTCGATCCGCACATCGGACGCAGCAGCGACGGTTCCCTCCGGTTTAAGCAGAACGGCGAGGTGTCGCGATTCAGCAAGCAGCGGCGGCGCCGATGGAGGATAGAGCAACTGTTCGGCGCGTGCGGGTTGTTCGCTCGGCAGATTGCGCACTGCAGACCGGATCACGGGCGTCCATGCATGGATGAGCGCCCAAACAATGGCCACTGCGCAGAGCACCGCGAAAAAGGTTTGGACCCAGAACAGGCGCTGATAGGAAGCGTGGGCAAACGCTGCTACGCCACGGAACGTGAGCGGCTGCCAGGCGTAGCACCGGTCTCCAGACTGGCTCTGTAGAGTCTCGCTTACGTCGGGCTTTGATTCCGGCCTGAAAACATTCCCCATCGCATGTTATGCTTCGGGCTTCGGCCCCGAAGAGGCGGTGGCCGTGCCGGGCGGAGTTACAATGAATACCGGTATGGGAAAGCGGAGTTTCATGACATCATCGACCAGCACTTCCATGGAATAAGTGCCCGGCGCCGCGAATTCGACGTTGCCGAACAATGTGACAGTTGTGGCGTTAATGTTCGGGTCTTTCATGGTGAAACGCACTTCGCTCTTGCGCAGGACCGTGGTTTGGTCGGGCGCAATGAGGCGCACGCTTTCGGTGAACTGGCCGATGCCGGCGGTCCAGCGATTGAAGACGGCGAGCTTGTAAGCAGTGACGGGCACTTGCGGCACACGGACGACATCGATGACGCCGATAAGAATGAAGTTGCCAGTGACTTCCTGGCGAACTTCTTCGCATAACAGGGAGCATTGGAGATCAGGAAGGATGCGGCTGGGTTGCATGTGAGGTTAGTTATATGGGTTAAATTGGTTAAATCGGTTAAATGGGATTGAGGAGTTCGGCCGCGCGGACGGTGTTACTCATAAGCATGGCGCGTGTCATGGGGCCGACGCCACCCGGATTGGGCGTGATTTTTCCGGCGATCGGCTGCACGCGCGCGAAGTCCACATCCCCCACGAGCCGCTCACCGACCCGATTTACGCCCACGTCAATGACAGTTGCGCCCGGTTTTATCATATCTGCTTTCACAAATTCCGCCACACCGATAGCCGCGATGAGAATGTCAGCGTGGCGGCAGTGTTTGGCAATCTCGCGCGTCCGCGAATGGCAAATCGTGACCGTGGCGTTGGCGTGTTTAGCTTTCTGGCAGAGGATCGCCGCCATGGGCTTGCCGACAATATCGCCGCGGCCAAGCACGACCACTTCGGCGCCATCGGTTTGCACGCCGGAATGAATGAGGAGTTGCTGGATTCCGGCCGGCGTGCAGGGTGCGAAGCCGCTTGCATCTCCCAACAGCAGCTTGCCGACGTTCACGGGATTAAAACCGTCAACGTCTTTGGCGGGCGAAACGGCCGAGAAAACCATGGAAGAGCGGATGTGCGCCGGCAAGGGGGCTTGCACGAGAATGCCATGGACTGCAGAATTGCCATTCAACGAGGTGATCAATTCGAGCAATTCCTTCTCCGCCGTTTTTTCAGGGAGCACATGGGTCTTTGAAGCGATCCCAAGCTTCTGGCTATCTCGCTCTTTCATGCCAACGTAAACCACTGAAGCAGGGTCTTCGCCAACGCGCACGAAAACAAGGCCGGGTTGCACGCCGCGCGCCTTGAGGGTGGCGATGCGCCGGGCAGTGTCGGCCTTGAATGTTTCGGCGATTGCCCGGCCGTCGATCAGATTTGAGGAACCCACATCCGGCCTACGGCACCGCCTCGAGCTTGTCGACGGCGATCACGGGCGTGTTCGGCCAGCGCTCATCGAGCATTTCCTCGCCCGTGACAATGATACGGTGGCCTTTGAAGTCTTTGATCGCGATGTTGGTGGAAAACAAATAATTGATAGGCTTGCCGCTATCGAGGCTGGTCAGCACGTAATAGGTCGGCGCCTGAATGCTGACGCTGTTCTTCACCAAACCCTCTCGGGTAACGACACGTTTTATCTCTTCGTCGGTTTCAACGGCTGTCGCAGGCGTGCGAGGTGCGCTGATCGCCGGGGCGGCGTCGGTCGCGGTCGGAATCGCGGTGATCGCGCCGGCATCGGCCGGCGGGGGAGTCGTTTCAACTTTGGCGGTCTCAAGCGGCTTGGTGGAATTGTTGGCCGCAAGAGCCTCGCCCGGGGCGGCAATGCGCGGCTGCAGGAGATGCGAAGCGACAAAGGCGTAAGTGTTCGCTGGCGCTTCGATCTTCACCCATGGGCCTTTCACTTCGATTTCCTTTACCGGCGTGCCCTGGTCGGCCCTTCCGACCACGCTGTAATTTTCGCCAGGACCGCTGCGCAAATTCAGCCTCTTTGATTTGACGGTCTTGGTGTTCGCGTCAATGTAGTCCGAATGCACCCAAACGCCGACGCTTGGCGGCAAAGCAATCTTCGCCCACCGGGCGGGTTCGTCAGTCTTCGGTTTCTTCAAAGTCACTTCTTCGATAACGTTGACTTCCTCACCGCGCTTGAGGGAAGCGACAACTTCACTGCCAATCGCAGCCTGCCCGCGCACGTTCGCGTTCTTCGTGTTCACCACTGCGGGTCCGGGCGTTAGCGGCAATTGTGGCTGCGCCGGGGCGGCTGTGCTCGGTTTGGATTTCGCGGTTTTGGATTTTGCCGCTTTGGACTTTGCGGGTTTGGACGGGGCCGGCGATTCGGGTTTTTTGCCGGCATCCCCTGGTGGTAATTGATCATCGGCCAGCGCGAGAGTCGCGCATAGCAACGCAGTTGAAATGATGATGCTCTTCATAATGTTCATTGGCCAAGTAGAGAGATTATCTCGCCGTCTGTCAACGTTCGCCAACGCCCGACTTTCAGTTCCCCCAGTTTGATTTTTCCAATCTGCACCCGCTGCAAGCGGAGCACTTTCAGACCCAGCACATCGCACATTCGGCGAATCTCGCGGTATTTGCCCTCGAGGAGTTCCAACTCGAGCAAGCTCTGTTTGTTGCTCGCGGAAATAATCCGCGCCCGTTGGGCTTTCAACCGTTCGTCCTGATCAAAAACGCCCGCACGCATTTTGTCCAGCACGTTCGGCTCGATACGACCCTCAGTGGTCACGAGATATTTTTTGGCCACCCCATACCGCGGATGGGTGAGGCGCAATGAGAATTCGCCGTCGTTCGTGAGAAACAACAATCCTTCGCTGTCGCGGTCTAGCCGGCCGACCGAATACAAATGCTCCCATTCCGCGGGAACCAATTCGCCAATGGTCTGCCGTTTGGAGGGGTCGTTGCGCGAACAGACCACCCCACGAGGCTTGTTGAGCGCGACGTAAATCTTCCGTTTCGCCTTCACGGGCCCGCCATCGAGGGTCACGCGGTCGTGGGCCGGATCGACTTTGGTGCCAAGTTCGCGCACCACGGTCCCGTTCACGGCGACGCGTCCTTCGAGGATGATCCGTTCACTCGCGCGGCGGGAGGCCACGCCCGCTTCAGCCAGATATTTTTGCAATCGCATGTCAGCAATCTAAACCGACCAGTAAGTCTTTGACAATTAAGGGCGTTTTTGATGTAGTTATGCTACCTTGAGCTGCCTCCGTCCCATGGCTTGCGTGTGGCTTTGCGCCGTCTTGGTGCTGGCTGGTCGGATCAGTTCGTTGTCCGCTCCGGACCTGACACCAACGGCATTGCAAGCTCTGAACCAAAGGACGCCATGTCCCGGCGCTTTGCCGGTGTCGGCGCATCCCTATGCGAACCTCCTGAATGTGAGCTGGACCAACACCTGCGCCGGAGCGCGAGCGCTGGAAATCACGTTCGATCCAAGGACGGTCTTGGAGGGGGGATTTGATTATTTGTATATTACGGATGCTGCCGGAAGGGCCATTACAGGCAGTCCATTGACCGGCAACGTACTGGCCGGCAAAACGCTGGTTGTGCCCGGCGCCACGGCTGTGCTGCGGTTGGAAACCGACGGAGCAGTCAGCGATTGGGGTGTTGCGGTCATGAGCATCGTCGCGCTCGGGCCTGAGCTGCCGCCATCGCTGGTTGCACGACAGAGCGTGACGTTGTTGTGGACTGTGGACGTGTCCGGCGGCCCGATCAGTAGCGGCAGTTCGTACGATGCGGTTTATGTCGCGACAAATTCCGTGTGGAGCAGCAATGCCGTTCTGGTGGCGTTTGCCCCGCGAGAAGCGCAGTCAACTTACGCTCAGATGCTGACAATTTCAGCTCCGAATCTTCGTACTGGGAATTACTACCTCATCCTGCGAGCAGATGCGGGCAATTCAATAGCTGAGGCGAACGAGGCTAACAACGATCTGGCAATTCCAATCCACATTGATAACGCGGATCTCGCGGTGGTCGGCTTCAGCGTACCAGCCGCCGCTGCGCCGCAGGAGCGCATTACAATTTCGTGGACCGTGACCAACCTGACCGCATTTACGGCCTACCCGGATTGGAGCGATTACGCGTACGTGCGCGACGGGGCGAGCTCGAATCTTTTGGAGTCGGTGTGGCGAAACATTCCGCTGCCAGGTCACTCGGTTTATAGCGTCACCCAGCAAGTCGTCCTCAGGTCCGCGACGGCAGGAACGCATGCGTTGGAAGTTCACGTCAACCAAAGCGGCCTGGCGGAAACGATTTTGGAAAACAATGTTTCAAGCGCACCCATTTCCGTCGTACCGCCTGACCTTGTCGCATTGAGCGCCACTGCTCCACTTGCCGTAAACGTGGGAGATTGGTTTGAGGCGACAGTCACGATTTCAAACAGCGGTACCGTCACCGCTTACGCGGATTGGTATGACGTTGCGTACGTGTCCACCACCAATCGGTGGACGGCGGATGCGGTGCGCGCGGGATATGCGTTGCGGATGGAGCCTCTTGCGGCAGGGATGGTCTACACGCAGCACGTATCGCTGAATGTGCCCGCGACTCGCACAGGCGACTTGTTCCTGCTGTTCGTGGCCGATGGTTTTACGAACCTCTTCGACGCCGTCTTCGAAAACAACGTGACCGCCGCGCCACTGCGGATCACGGCGGCCGACTTGATGCCTCTATCATTTCATTCAAGCCAAACCGCCGCCTCTCCCAATCAGCCTCTGGCCTTGGATTGGATCGTGCAGAATCGCGGCAACGGCCAGGCCAGCGGGCCATGGATGGATAGCGTGCTCCTCGCGGCCGACAGTACCGGGACGAACATTATCGCGACGGTGGAATCTTCCTGGCGAAGTCAGGTGCTGCCAGCATTGACGAGCTACACTCGTACGCAGACGGTGCACTGTCCCGCAGCCCCCCCCGGAGATTATTTCTTCGTATTCAAATCAGACGCCGCCGATCAGCAACCTGAATCCAACGAAAACAATAACGTGCTCACGCAGCCAATCAGGATCACAGGCGCGGACCTGATTGCGCAATCGGTGACGGCGCCCGCGGTCTTGACGCCTCAGCAGCCGTTTGATGTGACGTGGACAGTACGGAGTCTTGGCCCGAGTCCAGCCTACCCGGGATGGGAGGACACTATATATATAGCGCC
>Ga0066652_100000824_pt1 | contig 15382 bp, 12 predicted proteins | sample GraSoiAngelo_101_FD_71413 | JGI IMG/M metagenome (GOLD analysis project Ga0066652, IMG submission 71413) | Grasslands soil microbial communities from the Angelo Coastal Reserve, California, USA - 14_0903_02_30cm | ecosystem: Environmental > Terrestrial > Soil > Grasslands | place: USA...
GCGCCCCCGAGCAGTAGCCCGTGCTCGAGCCGGAAGCGGGCGCGCATGCGATCGAACCAGGCGTCGCGCTCGCCCATGAAGTAGGTGCCGTAGGCGTGCGCGCAGAGGCCGAGCGCGAGCACCTGCGTGCCCACGATCATCAAGAGCGACCCGCCGATCATCGTGTGCAGGTCCCAGGCCCGCCCGAAGACGCTGATCCGGAACAGCACGGCGGCGGTGATAAGCGTGCCGAGCAGCGCCATCGCCGCGCCCGGGATCACGAACAGGTAGGTCGGGCTGTGGACGAGCAGGAAGCGCAGGTGGCGCCAGCCGTCGCGGAAGCTCGACAGCTTGGAGTCGCCCTGGCGCGGGTGGTACTCGATCGGCACCTGGCTGATCTTGAGTCCCGCCTTGGAGGCGCGGATGACCATCTCGGACGCGAACTCCATCCCCGTCGAGCGGAGGTCGAGCGCCGGCAGCACCTCGCTGCGGAAGGCGCGCATGCCGCAGTGAGCGTCCTTGACGCCGGTGCGGAAGAAGAGGTTCAGCACGCCGGTGAGCACGGGGTTGCCGACGTAGCGGTGCAGCCACGGCATCGCGCCCGGATGGATGTTGTCCATACGGTCGCCCATGACGAGCTCGGCGCCACCCTCGAGCTCGGCCACGAAGCGGGGGATGTCGTCGAAGTCGTAGGTGAGGTCGGCGTCGGCCATCACGATGTAGCGGCCGTTGGCCGCCTCGAAGCCGGCCAGGTAGGCGCTGCCGTAGCCGCGGCGCGGCTCCCTGATCACGCGGGCGCCGGCGGAGGCTGCCAGCTCCGCGCTGCCGTCGGTCGAGCCGTTGTCGGCGACGACCACCTCGCCCAGCATCCCCTCGCGCTGGAGCGCCCCCTGCGCGCGCCTCACGCACGCCTCGATGTTCGACGCCTCGTTGAGGCAGGGGATCACGACCGAGACGAGCGGCGCGCGCTCGAAGCGCCCCCTGCGAGGAGGCGCCTCCGGTCGTTGCTGGACTGTGCTCATGTCCTACTAACGCTTCAGGGCCCGCGTTGTAGCGCGGCGCGCATGCATGCTAGTGGTCCCGTCCGAAAGTACGGACGTGTCCCGGCGAGCGAGAACCAAGCATGGGCGTGGACGCGAGCGGAGTCGATGCCAAAGCATCGGCGAGCGAGCGGACGCGGCCAGGCGCAGGTTCGCAGCCGCCGGGCGCGGCGGTACTTGAGGACGGGACCACAAGGCGGCGGTATGCGACTCTCCGGCCCGCCCGAATGCGGATTTGCCTCGTCTACGACTGCCTCTTCCCCCACACCGTGGGCGGCGCCGAGCGCTGGTATCGCAACCTCGCCGAGCGCCTCGGCGCGGACGGTCACGAGGTCATCTACCTGACGCTGCGGCAGTGGCCGCGGGGCGAGCGCGCGGACGTACCGGGCGTCGACGTCCGAGCGGTCGGCCCCCGGATGGGCCTCTACGCGCGGGGCGGCCGCCGGCGGATTTTCCCGCCGCTCGTGTTCGGCGCGGGCGTGCTCTGGCACCTGGCGGTGCACGGCCGGCGGTACGACGCCGTGCACACCGCCTCCTTCCCCTACTTCTCAGTGCTCGCCGCCGCCGCCGTCCGGCCCCTGCGCCGGTTCCGCCTGGTCGTCGACTGGCACGAGGTCTGGTCGCGGGACTACTGGCGTGAGTACCTCGGCCCGGCGGGCGCGGCCGGCTGGTGGACCCAGGCGCTCTGCGGCCGCGTGCGCCAGCGGGCGTTCTGCTTCTCGCGCCTCTTCGCGAGGCGGCTGCGCGAGATCGGCGGCCCCGAGGCGACCGTGCTGGAGGGGGAGTACGCCGGCTCGCTCGAGCGGCCGGCCGTGCAGCCGGCGGAGCAGGTCGTGGTCTTCGCGGGCCGGCACATCCCCGAGAAGCAGGCGCCCGCCCTCGTGCCTGCGATCGCCCGCGCCCGGGAGCGGCTGCCGGACCTGCGCTGCGAGATCTACGGCGACGGGCCGGACCGGCCGGAGGTCGAGCGCAGGGTGGCGGAGGCCGGGCTGGCGGACACGATCGCGCTGCGAGGCTTCGCGCCGGGCGACGAGGTGAGCGCGGCGCTGCGCACGGCGCTCTGCATGGTGCTGCCGTCGCGGCGGGAGGGCTATGGGCTGATCGTCGTCGAGGCCGCGGCAGCGGGAACGCCGAGCGTGGTGGTCGCCGGACCCGACAACGCGGCCACCGAGCTCGTCGAGGAGGGGGACAACGGGTTCGTGGCGCCGTCGGCGTCGGCCGGCGACCTGGCCGACGCGATCGTCCGCGTTCACGAGGCGGGCCCGGCGCTGCGCGAGAGCACGGCCGACTGGTTCGAGCGCAACGCCGGGCGGCTGTCGCTCGAGTCATCGCTGGAGACGGTGCTCGACAGCTACCGCGAGGGACCGCGCCGTTAGCGTCCGCCGCGTGGCGCGCCGCAAGGTCCTGATTCTTCCCGCGTGGTACCCGAGCGAGCGCGACCCGCTCTGGGGAACCTTCGTCAGGGAGCAGGCCCGCGCGCTGGCGAGCCGGAGCGACGTGGCCGTCCTGCATGTCGAGTGGGCCTGGCCGCGGCCGCCGCGCCCCATCGAGATGCGCGAGCGCATGGAGGAGGGCGTGCGCACGCTGCGCGTCCGCGTGGCCCGCGCTCCCGGCGCCGCGCTGCTCGCGCCCGAGCTGGCCGGGTATGCGGCGGGGCTGCGGCGGCTGAGCCAGGCTGGGTTCGCGCCCGACGTCATCCACGCCCACGTCTTCCGCGCCGGTCTGCACGCCGTGGTCCTCGGACGGGCGAGGGGGCTTCCGGTGGTGGTGTCCGAGCACTACTCGGCGTTCCCGCGGCACATGCTCCGCCGCTGGGAGGTCGCGACCGCGCGGGCCGCGTTCCGGCGGGCCGAGATCGTCGCCCCCGTCTCCGAGAACCTCGCACGGCACATCGAGTCGTACGGCATAGCCGCCCGCTTCAGGGTGGTGCCCAACGTCGTGGACGACGCGCTGTTCGCGCCGCCGGACGAGCGCGAGCCGGGTGGCGGCAGGGTGCTCGTCGTCGCGAGCCTGATACCGCTCAAGGGGGTTCACCACGTCATCTCGGCGCTCCCGCGGCTGGGCGAGGAGGTGCAGCTCGACGTCGTCGGCGACGGGCCGAAGAAGCCGGATTACCAGCGCCTGGCCGAGCGGCTGGGTGTGGCCGAGCGGGTTCGCTTCCACGGCCGGCTCGAACGCGAGAAGGTCGCCGGCTTCATGCGGCGTGCGGACCTGCTCGTGATGGCGAGCGAGTGGGAGAACCTGCCCACGACGCTCCTCGAGGCGCAGGTCAGCGGACTGCCCGTGGTGGCGCCGTCGGTCGGCGGCATCCCGGAGGCCGTCTCTCCGGAGGTCGGCCTGCTCGTGCCGCCCGACGATCCCGACGCCCTGACCGACGGCATAGGAGAGGCCCTGAAGAGGACGTTCGACCGGGGGGCGATAGCGCGCGCGGCTCGCACGCGGTTCGGTACCGAGGCGATCGCCTCGCGCTGGGAGGAGGTCTACTCCGAGGCGGAGGTGCTGGCCCGCCGGCGCAGGCGCGTGCGGATGCGGGCGACCAGGTCGCGGTAGTCCGCCAGCTCGGCGGCGCGGGGCAGCACGTCGGCGAAGTGCAGGCCGGTCACCTTGCGGAAGTAGTGGAAGGCGATCACGGTCAGCGCGATGTACGAGGCGCTGGACGCGAGCGCGGCCCCCACCGCGTCGAGGGTCGGAATCAGCAGCGCGTAGAGCAGCAACGTCGGCGGGGTGACCATGAGCACGCCGTAGAGCGAGTACTGCGGCTTGCCCTTGCCGACGATGGTCGAGCTGAGCACCCCGGCGACCGCGATAAAGGCGATCCCCGGCAGGAGCAGCAGGCCGAGGACGATCGCGTCCGAGAAGTTGCTCCCGTAGACGAACGGGACGAGCAGCAGCGCGAGCGCGAGGACCACCGTCATCCCGATCGAGATGACGATCGCGTGGCGCACCGACTTGACGACGACCATGTCGAGCGCCGCCCGGTCGGTGGTCACGTCCAGGGCGGCCACGCGCGGCAGCACCACCGAGGCGAGCGCACGCGGGAGGAGCTGGCCGAGCGAGGTGATCGAGACCGCGATCGCGTAGCGGCCGACGTCCGCGCTGCTGGCGACCGCGTTCAGCACGAACAGGTCGGCGCGGTAGTTGAAGAGCTGAAGCACGTTGCTGACGTTCGCCCGGAGGCCGAACGAGATGGCCTCCTTGGCGCGGCTCGTCGTCTCCCCGAGCCAGCCGGCGGGGGCGGCCCCCAGCGAGCGGGAGCCCCAGCGGAGGAGGCCGGCGGCGGTGACCGCGTGCGAGATCGTCACCGCGGCGACAGCGCCGGTCACCTCGAGCGGCAGCGACAACATCGGGGACAGGATGAGCGCCACCGTGTTCTGCCCGGCGGAGGCGATGGCGAAGGCCTCGTAGCGGTCCATGGCCAGGGCCGCGTAGGAGCTGTAGGTCCAGCCGAGCATGAACGGCAGCGCGGCCATGCCGACGACGATCGCCGGCACCCCGACGCCGCGGAAGGCGCTGTCCTTGAGCGCCAGGGCGACCCCGATCCCGAGCGCTGCGCCGAGCAGCCCGAGCACGACCGCGGTGACCTGCGACTGCCTCAGGGCCGCGGGAGCGGGCCAGCGGCGGCCGCTCACGTGGTAGTTGAGGCCGACCTCGACGCCCAGGCTGCAGATCGACGCCAGCACGAGCCCGGCGGTGAGGACGAGGTTGACGTGCCCCGTGCCCGACGGACCGAGCACCCGGGCGATCACGACGCCCATCAGCCCGCCGGTGAGCGCCGCTCCTATCTGCGCGAGCGAGGCGAGCGTGGCGCCGGCACCCAGGGTGCGTCGCGGGACACCGGTGGGCTCCGACACGGGGCCGAGACTATCCTCGCCCCGCTTGAGCCGGGTGCTCGTCATCTCCTTCAGCGACCTCGGCCGCGATGCGCGTCTGGAGCGGCAGATCGGCTTCGTGCGCAGCCGGCACGAGGTGGTCGCGGCCGGCCTCGGCCCGCCCGGTCGCGAGGACGTCGAGTTCGTGGACCTGCGGCCGCCGGCGCGCTCGGGGCTCCGCCGCCAGGCGGCGCGCGCGGCCCTGGCCGCCCGCCTCGCGACGCGCATGACGAGTGCCGCGTACTGGGGCGTACAGCTGCACCGGAACGCCCGCGAGCGGCTGGCGGGCGTCGCCGCGGACCTGGTGATCGCCAACGACATCGAGGCGCTGCCGCTCGCCTGCGAGCTCGCAGGCGACACACCCGTCCTCTTCGACGCCCACGAGTGGGCGCCGGCGCAGTACGAGCACGTGCGCTGGTGGCCGCTCCTGATGAAGCCACAGGTCGAGGCGCTGCTGCGGCGCTACCTGCCGCGTGTGGCCGCCATGACCACCGTCGCTCCCGGGATCGCCGAGCGCTACCAGCGCCAGTTCGGGATCCGCTGCGAGGTGGTGACGAACGCGGCGGCGCTCGCGGACCTCTCGCCCAGCCCGGTTCACGACCCGATCCGTCTTCTCCACCACGGCGGCGCTCAGCCCGAGCGGCGGCTCGAGCTGATGATCGAGGCGGTCGAGGGCCTCGAGGGCGTCACGCTCGACCTGATGCTGCTGCCGACCAATCCGGGCTACCTGGGGCGGCTGCGGCAGGCGGCAGGCGACCGGGTCCGCTTCCCGGAGCCGGTCCCCGTGTCCGAGCTCCCGGGAGTGGCCAACGACTACGACGCCGGCGTGATCTTCTACCCGCCGCGGCACGCGAACCTCGAGCTGTCGCTGCCGAACAAGTTCTTCGACTTCCTTCAGGCGCGGCTCGCCGTGGTCGTCGGTCCCTCCCCGGAGATGGCCGCGATCGTGCGCGAATACGAGTGCGGCGCCGTGACCCCCGGCTTCGAGGTGGACGATCTGGCCGATACGATCCGCTCACTTACGCCGGCGTGGCTGGTCGAGCTCAAGCGCGGAGCCGATCGCGCGGCGGCGGCGCACAACGCGGAGCGCAACAAGGACGTGGTCCTACGGCTAGTCGAGGATGCGCTTGACCGGTGAGCCACAGGAAGGCGGGGCTCGCAGCTTCCTCGTCCTCGTCCATCCCTACCCGCCGACGCCGTCGTCGGGGGCGCACCGCTGGGGCGGCATCGTCAAGTACCTGCGCCGGGCGGGGCACGACGTGCGCGTGGTCACGAGCGGCGCCTTTGGCCCGCTGGCGGACCCGGACGAGGAACGCGGCGTGATCCGCACCCTGGACCTCATGGCCTCGGCGCGGCTGCGGCGGCTGGCCGGCCTGCAGCCGCTGGCGCGGCCCGGGTCCGGTGGTGGGGGCGGCGCCGAGCTGCCGGGCGTCCTGACGAAGTTCGTGGTGCCCGACGCCTTCCTCCTGAGCTGGGCGCCGATGGCGCTGCGCGCCGCCTGGTCGAGCCTGCGCCAGCGTCCGGCGGACTGCGTGATCACGAGCTCGCCGAACGAGTCCACCCACCTGGTCGGGATGGCGCTCAAGCGCCGCTTCGGCCACGCCTGGATCGCCGACCTGCGCGACGGCTGGACCTTCGAGCGCTTCCTCCCCGACTTCCCGACCGCGGCCCAGCGGTCGCTGAACGCGTCGCTCGAACGGCGGGCGCTGATCCGCGCCGACGCGGTGACCGCCGCCACCCGACCTATCGCCGACGACCTCCGCGCCCGCCACGCGATCCCGGTCGAGCACGTCCCGAACGCGTGGGATCCGGACCTCGAGCCGGCGGGCGCGCCCGCCGAGCCGGCGCGCAACGGGCACATCCGCCTCGTCCACACCGGCATGCTCAGCGGCGGCTGGGGCCGCGACCCGGACGCGCTCTTCACCGGCCTCCGGCGGTTGCTGGACGAGCGGCCGGAGCTCCAGGAGCGCCTGCGCTTCGTGGTCGCCGGCGAGCTGAGCGAAACAGACACCCGGCTGATCGCGCGCGAGCGGCTGGACGGGGTGGTGTCGAGCGTCGGCTACGTGCCGCGCGCCGACGCTCTGCGGCTCCAGCGCGAGGCCGACGTGCTCGTGCTCGTCACGTCTCGCCACGCCGGCGAGGCCACCGGCAAGGTCTTCGAGTACCTGGCGGCGGGACGTCCGATCGTGGCGCTGGCGGCCGCCAACGAGGCCGCCCGGATCGTCGAGGAGACGGGCACCGGCGTGGCCGTCGACCCCGCGGATCCGGAGGCCGTGCTCGACGCGCTGCGCGCGGCCGTCAGCGGTGACCTGCGCTACGAACCGCGCGGCCTGGAAGGCTACGTGCAGCCCGCCCCGGCTCAGCGCATCGCCGAGGTGGCGGAGCGGGCGCTGAGAGGGTGACTGTGACCCGGATCCTCCACATCCTTCCGCACCCCGGCGGCGGCGCCGAGACCTACATCGACGTCCTCGAGGGACTCGACGGCTACCAGCACGCGCGCATCGAGCTGGCGGCGCGCAAGGAGCCGCTCCGTGCCCAGCCGTCCCTCATCGCGCGCCGGCCGCGGGTCGCCCGGGCCATCCGGGGCTCGGACCTGGTCCACATCCACGGCGACACGAGCGCGATCCTCGCCCTGCGGCTGCTCGGCGACACGCCGATGGTCTGGACCACGCACGGGCTGCACCTGTTGCGGCGGACGAGGGAGCCCGCCCGGCGCTTCGTCCTCAACGGCCTGAAGCGCGTCGTGCGCACCTCCTCGGCCACGATCTGCTCGTCCCGGAAGGAGCACGACGAGCTGGCCGCGCTGCTCGAGGATCTTCCCTCGCACGGACGGCTGCGGACGATCGTGGCGGGCGTGCCCGAGACCGCCGACGGCCATCCGCGCGACAACGTGCGAGCGGAGCTGGGCATCGGCGGCGAGGAGACGGTCGTCCTCTTCGCCGGCGAGCTCGAGCAGCGCAAGGATCCGCTCGCCGCGGTGAGAGCGACGCTCGAGGCTCGCCGCGACGGCGCCGACGTGGTCCTCCTGGTGGCGGGCGACGGCTCGCTGCTCCCCGAGGTCACGGCCGCCGCCGACGAGGGCGTACAGGTGCTCGGCTTCCGGCATGACCTCGACCGGCTGATGTCGGCGGCGGACGTCTTCGTGCTGCCCTCGACGCGCGAGGGCCTCTCGCTCGCCCTGCTCGAGGCGATGAACTGCGCGCTGGTTCCCGTCGTCGCGGCCGGGCCGGGCAACCCGGAGGCCGTCGGGGAGGCTGGGATCGTGGTGCCGCCCGGCGACGTCAACGCCCTCGCGACCGCGCTCGAGGGTCTGGCGCGCGAACCGGACAGGCGCGCAAGGCTCGGCGAGGCGGCACGCGAGCGGCAGCTACGCGAGTTCGGCGTGGGCCGCTTCCTCACCGAGATCGCCGACGTCTACCAGGGCAGCCTCGCCGGACCTGGATGAGGAAGGTGCTCGGCGGGAGGCCGGTGGGAATGGTCCTCCGGAACGTCGCCGCCCCCGCCAACTACCGCGCGCTGGCCGCTATGCCGGCCCGCTACCCGGACCTGGGCGACGCGGCGCGCCGCTACTTCCTCGGCCGCGGCGCCTATCCGGCGCGTGTTGCGGTCCGCACGCCGACCGGCCCCGTCCGGCCGACGCTGTGGTCGCACCACGACATGTTCACCGTCAACGAGCTCTTCTGCCGCGCCGACTACGCCGCCTCGGAGGAGGATCGGCGGGTGGTCGACCTCGGATCGAACATCGGCATCTCGGCGCTCTACTTCCTCAGCCGCGGGCCCGAGGTGCGCTGCAGGCTCTACGAGCCGGACGAGCGCAACGTCGAGCGGCTGCGCGAGAACCTCGACGGGTTCGACGACCGCTACGAGCTGGAGGCGGCGGCCGTGGCCGACTTCGCCGGCGAGGCCGACTTCGGCCTGTCGCCGAGCGGCCGCTACGGCGGCCTCGGCGTCGAATCTGGAACGTCCACCCGCGTCCGCTGCCTGCACGTCGACGCCGTCCTCGAGGAGGCGCTCTCGGCGTGGGAGACGATCGACGTCCTCAAGGTCGACGTCGAGGGCATGGAGTCGCGCCTGCTGGCCGCCGCGCGGCCCGAGCTGCTGCGGAGGGTCCGCACGATCTACGTCGAGGGCAGGCGCCGCGAGCTGCCGATCCCCGACGGGTTCGAGGCGCGCGAGCGCTGCGAGACGGTGAGGCTCCGGCCGGCGGTCTAGGTGCCCTCGCGAACCCAGACCCTGGCGCCGCCGGAGCCGTAGATCAGCCGGTAGCGGCGAACCGCCATCAGGCGCTGGAGATCCGGATCCACCACGTCGGTGGGCAGGACGGCGATCGCCGCCGGCGGGCTCTTGCGGAGCGCCGCCTCTCGCTCCCGCCGGTACTTGGCGTGCTCGGTCGCGCGGAAGTAGTTCCACAGTCGCGTCGGCGCCCTCCGGTCGGCGAGCCAATACACCTCGCCCGCGTGTCCGGCGACCATGATGCGGGCTCCGGGAGGTGTCGCGCGGTCGATGGCCGCGGCGACTCCGTACGCCGCCGCATAGGGACTCCCCGTGCCCCACCGGTCCCAGGGCGGAACGGCCAAGGCCTTCCACTGGGGACCGACGACCTGCGACCAGACCGGCACGGCGAGCACGAGGCAGGCCAGGCCGACCCGGCGGCGCCAGCCGTCGCCCCAGAGGGCGCCGATTCCGACGGCCAGGCCGCCGGCCAGACCGGGCACCGCCGGGTAGTAGTAGTGGTCGTACTCGAAGCTCGAGAGCTTCACCCGGCCCCACATGACGAGGATCCAGGCGGCCAGCACGAGCGCGACCCGCCTCAGTCGCGGGTTCGCGGCGGCGACGGCGCAGCCCGTGAGCCCTCCGACCCAGACCGCACCCATCGGCACGTCGAGCAGGTAGCGCAGCGTGACGTGGTGCCGCACCACTTTGGGAGAGAGTCCCGCCGGCACGTGGCCGTTGGCGGCTTCGCGTGCGTAGCCGGACACCTGGGTGACCATGTCGTCGAGGGCGCCGGCGGCGCCCAGCCACAGGGCGATCGGCGCGGCCACGCAGAGTCCACCGATCAGCGCCGTCACGAATCGCTCCAGCCGCGGGCGCGCCTGCGGCGATTCCGCGCGCCACAGCTCGAAGGCGACGAACGGGATGACGAACACGAAGCCGGGATTGATCAGCGACGCGATGGCTGCCGCGGCGCCGGCCGCCAGGCTGGCCGCCCGCGACCCGCGCGTCGCTAGCCAGAGCCCGGCCACCATCGGGAGGACCCCGAACTGCTCGGTGTTCGGGTCGGTGCCCTCCACCGCCGCCGCAGAGCCGAGCACGGCAAAGACCGCCCCGGCGAGAAATCCGATCGCCCGGCCCGCGAAGCGGGCCACGTAGAGAGCGAGCGCCGTCGCGGCAAGGCCGGCGGCCAGCAGCAGGACGAGCCTCACCCTCACCGAGGAGGTGTCCGAGACGAACCGGATCAGGGCGAACAGCAGGTGGTTCGCCGGCAGCTTGTTGTCGGCCACGTCCACGTAGGACGTGCCGCCGTGCAGCAGGACGTCGCCGATGTACATGTAGCCGCCGGCGTCCTCCGCGAGCGGCATCCGGAACGTCGCTGGCCGGCTCAAGGCGGCGAGGCCGGTGAAGGCCACGAAGCCGGAGAGGACCGGATGGCCCGCGATCCAGTTGCGAGGGGCGGCGGCGAAGCGTCCCTGCGGACTGGCGATGGTCGACGCCATGCGCGGCCGCGAAGGTAGCAGCGCTACTTGCTCGTGGTCAGGCTGGTCACGAAGCGCCGCTCCTCCGGGCGCATGACGAGCCCGTAGAACGCGGCCCAGTACAGGGCCGCCCCGGCGAGGGCGCAGGCAACCACCGCGACCACACCCTCGATGTCGAGCAGCAGCCGGGCAGCGCCGAGGCCCGCCGCCAGCAGCGCGCCGAGCGCGTAGGCCGGCAACGCGGACTCGCGCAGGACCTCGCCGACGCCCACCCGGGCCTCCGCCGCGGCGCGGCGCAGCATGAACGGCACGATCGCCGTGAACGGAAGCGCCGCGGCCAGCGCCGCTCCCTCGAGCCCGAACGGCGGGATCAGTGCGATCGCCAGCAGCACGCTCGAGGCGGCGACCGTCCAGGTGTAGCGGGCCACCAGCCGCGCCCGGCCGGCCGCCACGAGCACGGCGATCAGCACGCCGCTCGCCCCGTAGGGGAGCCAGAGCCCGAGCAGGATCGCCATCGCGGCCCCGCCCTCGCGGAACTTGGGGCCGAGCCAGGCGGCGAGGACGGGCGCCGACAGGACCATCCCGATCACGGCCACCGGGACCATCAGGGCCAGCGAGTAGCGCAGGCCGCGCACCACGAGCTCACGCAGGCGGCGCTCGTCGCGCTCGGCGACGAAGCGGGAGGCCGCGGGGAGCACGGTCGTTATCACCGCGGCATTGAGCGCACGGACGACGTTCGCCGCACGGATGGGTCCCTCGAACAGCCCCACCGACCCGGCGCCCTCGACCACGCCGAGCACCCCGCGATCGGCGGCGTACACCGCGGGGTTGGCCGCCTCGGCCAGCGACAACCAGCCGGCGACGCTCAACAGGTCCCGCCATAGCTCCCTGTGCACCGAGCCGGCGCGCCAGCGCGGGCGGCCCGGGTCGGTGCGGCCGACGGCGGTGGCGAGCACGCCGACGAGGCCCGGCATCGCGCCGCTCGCCGCCACGAGCACGGTCAGGCTGGCTCCCCCGAGCCCCAGCGCGACCATCGCCGCGGACCAGCCGAGGACGCCCGTGATCTCGACGGCCGCCAGGGCCACGAAGCGCTGGCGCGCGCGGAGGGCGTCGCGCTGGATCGTCAACGGCCAGCAGACCGCCGTCACCAGGCCGAGCAGCGCCGCGCCGCGCCGGGCCTCGGCCGCAACGCCGCTCGACAGGCCGAGCCCGGCGACCAGTGCAAGACCTATTGCAGCCACTGCGACGCCCGCGATCAGCGCCGCCGCCAGGTACAGGACCAGGGCGTTCGAGTAGACGCCGTCCCGCTCCGCGGGGTCGAGCGCGGCGGCCATGCGCCTCACCGCCGCTCCCGCGGCCGCGTTCTGGACGACCAGCAGATAGCCCGCAAGCGAGGCGAGGAGGCCGTAGGCGCCGAACTCCGACAGCGGCAGCTCCCGGGCCAGTACCGTGATGACGGCCAGCATCGCCACCAGGCCCGAGACCTGCGAGGCCTGCTGGGCCAGCGAGCCGGTCGCCAGCCGCCGGGCATGGCCCTGGGTCTGGCCGGAAGCAGCCACCGCGGACGAAACTACAGGTCGTCTCAGGTGTCACAGGCGTACACTTCGCCGCCAGCGCGGGGCGGGGGAAGACCAAACCATGAGCGGCGCTCAAGCACACCTCGAGGAGCTGGCGCCAAGCGGGAGCTCCTCCGTCGACGGAATACGCGTGCGCGAGATCCTCGGCATCCCGATCGCGATGACGGACTACGAGGGCGCGATGAGCTGCATGGACGCGATGGTCGAGAACGGCGAGCGCGGCTACGTGATCGCCGCCGCGGTGCACGCGGTCATGGTCGGCCGTGACGATCCGGAGATGCGCGACGCGCTGCTCTCCTCGACCATCACGCTGCCGGACGGCATGCCGGTGGTCTGGGCGGCCAACTGGCTGGGCGAGAACCTGCCCGACCGCGTCTACGGGCCGGAGCTCATGCGCCGCTACAACGACCGCTGCGCCGAGCGCGGCCACCGCGTCTGGCTGTACGGCGGCCGCGACCAGGGCTCGCTGGTTCAGCTGGCGCTATCGATGCGGCGCAAGCACCCGGGCATCGACGTCGTGGGCGGCTACTCGCCCCCCTTCCGGGCGCTCACGCCCGAGGAGGAGGACGCCATCGTCGAGCAGATCAACGAGGCGGGACCGGACGTGCTGTGGGTGGGGATCGGCGTGCCGAAGCAGGAGAAGTGGATGGCGCGGATGCGCGAACGGCTCGACGTGCCGGTGATGTGCGGGGTGGGCGCCGCCTTCGACTTCCACGCCGGCCGCGTCTCGCAGGCTCCGGACTGGATGCAGGAGCGCGGCCTCGAGTGGACCTACCGCATCGCCCAGGAGCCGCGCCGCCTGCTGCCGCGCTACCTCTACTACAACCCCCGCTTCATGGCCGCCATCACCGGCCAGGTCCTGCGCGAGCGCGGGACGCCTTCGTAGACTCCTTCGCGTGACGACCGTCGCAGTGATCGGCCTGGGTCGGGTCGGCCTGCCTCTCGCCCTGTCGTTCGCGGACCGCGGCCTCGACGTGATCGGCGTCGAGCGCGTGCCGGCGACGCTCCAGGCGGTGGAGGCGGGTCAGATGCCCTTCCACGAGACCGGGACCCAGGAGCTGCTCGAGCGGGTGCGCGCCGCCGGGCGGCTGAAGCTGACCCAGCACGTGCAGGACGCCGCCGAGGCCGACCACGTCGTGCTCACGCTCGGCACCCCCGCGCACATCCACGTCGAGATCGACATGTCGCAGATCCGCCACGTCATCGACGACCTGCTGCCGGTGCTCCGCGAGGGGCACTCGGTGGTGCTGCGCTCCACGGTCGCGCCGGGGACCACCGACTGGGTCGCCGGCTACGTCGAGCAGCGGCGGGGCTTCACGGTCGGCGAGGACCTGTTCGTCTCGCACGTGCCGGAGCGCATCGCAGAGAGCCACTTCCTAGAGGAGATCGCGACGCTGCCGTGCATAGTCGGCGGGGTCGGCGAGGCCTCCGGGGCAAAGGCCGCCGAGCTCTTCGAGGTCTTCGGGACGCGGATCGTCCAGACCAGCCCGATCGAGGCCGAGCTGGCCAAGATCTGGACCAACATCCTCCGCTACGCGCAGTTCGCGCTGCCGAACCTCCTGATGATGGAGTGCGAGCAGTACGGCGCCAACGTGTTCGAGGTGGTCGACCTGATCAACCGCGACTACCCCCGCGGCGGCATCGGCCAGCCCGGGCTGACGGGCGGCACCTGCCTGCGCAAGGACTTCGTCTTCTCCGAGGAGCGTTCGAGCGCGCCGGGCATGCTTCTCGCGGTCTCCCGGGTGCACGAGACCGTGCCGTTGTTCCTCGTCGAGGGGCTCAAGCGCCGCCTGGGCGGCTCGCTGCGCGACCGCAAGGTCGCCGTCCTCGGCCTCACCTTCAAGCGCGACTCCGACGACGTGCGCGACTCGCTGTCGTTCAAGCTCATTCGCCTGCTCGAGCGCGAGCTGGCCCACGTGTCGCGGCACGACCCGCACGTGCCCGACGAGTCCGAGCCGCTCGACTCCGCGCTGTCCGGCGCGGACGCCGTGATCGTCGCGACCAACCACTCGGAGTTCGAGGACCTCGTGTCGAAGCTCCCGGCCAGCGCGCTGGTCGTGGACCCGTGGAACGTCACGGGCTGCGCTCGCGTGTTCGCGAGCGCCGACGAGCTGGTGACGACCTAGCGTGAACCGGGTCCTCGTCACCGGCGGCGCCGGGACGATCGGAGGCGCGGTGGTGCGCCGGCTGGTACGCGACGCGGACTTCGAGGTCCGCGTCTCCGACCAGCAGCCGGCGCCGGAGTGGATGCGCCAGTCGTGCGAGGTGCACACCGGCGACCTGCGCGATCCGGTGGAGGCGGCCGCGGCGACCGGGGGCTGCGCCTACGTGATCCACCTGGCCGCGATCGTAGGCGGCATCGCCAACTTCCATCGCCTGCCGCACACGCTGCTCGAGGCGAACAACGCGCTCTACAACGCTGTCTTCCGGGCGGCGCTCGACGCGCGGGTCCGCCGGCTCGCGTACGTGTCGTCCTCGATGGTGTTCGAGCGCGCCAGCGAGTTCCCGACCACCGAGGCGCACCTGGACGAGTGCCCGATCCCTCGTTCGGCCTACGGGTTCTCGAAGCTCTCCGGCGAGCGCTACTGCCGCGCGCTTCACGAGGAGCACGGGCTGACCTTCACGATCTGCCGGCCGTTCAACGCCTACGGCCCCGGCGAGCTGCCCGACCCCGAGCCCGGGATCGCCCACATGGTCCCCGACCTGATCGGCAAGGTTCTGGCCGGCCAGCGCCCGCTCGAGATCTTCGGCTCGGGCGAGCAGACCCGCACGCTCACCCATGTCGACGACATCGCCGACGGCGTCGTGACCGCGATGTCGAGCCCGGCCGGCGAGAACGAGGACTTCAACATCTCGGCGAGCGAGGAGCTGACGGTCGCCGAGATCGCCCGGGTCGTCTGGGAGGCCTGCGGGGAGGATCCCGCGGCGTTCGAGCTCAAGCACCTGCCCGGCTTCGAGGTCGACGTGCAGCGGCGCTGGCCCTCCGTCGAGAAGGCGCGGAGCCTGCTCGGCTGGGAGGCGAGGATCAGCTTGCGCGAGGGGATCGCGCGCACGGTCGACTGGATGCGCGAGCAGGAGCTGGTGGGGCAGGAGCGCTGAGCGCGGCGCCGCTCGTTACCGGAGGTGCCGGCTTCGCGGGGCCGCACTTGTTGGCGCTGCTGCCGGATGCCGTCGCCCCGCGGCGGTCGGAGCTCGACCTGCTCGACGGCGACGCCGTGGAGGGG
>Ga0066652_100000825_pt1 | contig 15362 bp, 11 predicted proteins | sample GraSoiAngelo_101_FD_71413 | JGI IMG/M metagenome (GOLD analysis project Ga0066652, IMG submission 71413) | Grasslands soil microbial communities from the Angelo Coastal Reserve, California, USA - 14_0903_02_30cm | ecosystem: Environmental > Terrestrial > Soil > Grasslands | place: USA...
CATAAGCTAGCCCGATCATGACGTCTTTCCCATTGGGTCGCTCGCTCCTCGCTCTGTCCGTGATCCTTTTCGCCGGCTGTACACGGCCACCTTCAGTCGGTCCGGCGCGGAGTGCTGCGGTGGTGCAGGCGGCGGCGACGCCGCTCGACGGGGCGCGGCAGCTGGTGCTGGTCGTCACGCCGGCGTGGGATTCGACGAGCGGTACGCTGCGGAGGTACGTCCGCGACTCGGATGCGGATGCATGGCGCGCTGTCGGCGGCTCGGTGCCGATCGTCGTCGGTCGCACCGGCGTCGCATGGGACGATTCGGAGGTGCGGCCCGCGGCGGGCGAGCCGGTAAAGCGCGAAGGAGACGGGCGATCGCCGGCTGGCGCATTCGCGCTCGACACGGCGTTCGGGTTCGACATCCGCCAGACGGTGTCGTGGGTACGTCTCCCGTACGTCCAGCTCCGCACGACGACCGAATGCGTCGACGACGTCCGGTCGACGCACTACAACACGATCGTGGATCGCGACCGCGTCCCGCGCGTCGACTGGGGCAGCTCGGAGCGAATGCGGGAGATCGAACAGTACGCGTACGGCGTGCATGTCGCGTACAACGCTCCGCCGCGACCGTCACGCGGGTCGTGCATCTTCCTGCACATCTGGGCCGGACCGCGCAGTGTGACTGCGGGCTGCACCGCGATGGAAGAAGGGGGCTTGCGAGAGCTGATGAGATGGATCGACCCGACACGGCGGCCGATGCTCGTGCAGCTCCCGGCGAGCGGCGTGGCGCGCCTGCGCCGGGAGTGGCGGCTTCCGTAGCGGATCAGCGACCGCTCACCCTCTCGGTGACGCGGCGGGGACGAATGCGATGCAGACCGGTCGGGGCACGTCGATCGACGCACCGATGGGTTTGAGCGCACCGGTGGACACATCGATGGCGAACGTCACCACCGAGTTCGAGCGCTGATTCGCTGCGAGCAACCAGCGGCCGCTGGGGTCCAGGGCGAAGTTGCGCGGCGTGCTTCCCTGCGTGGAAGTGTTGTTCAGCAGCGTGAGTCGGCCCGTGCGCGCGTCGACGGCGAACGCGGCGATGCTGTCGTGCCCGCGGTTGGACGCGTACACGTAGCGGCCGGTCGGGTGCACGACGATCTCCGCCGTCGAGTTCTCGACCGAGGTGCCAGCGGGAAGCGTGGAAACGGACTGCCGCTGCACGAGGGTGCCCGCCGACGCATTCCAGGCGAACATGGCGACGTGGCTCGAGAGCTCGGTGAGGACATAGACGTAGCGGCCGGACGGATGCATGGCGAGATGGCGCGGCCCCGCGCCGGGCTCCAGGCCCACGAACGCCGGCTGGTGGGCGGCGATCGTGCCGGCTCGTGGGTCGTGCCGGTAGACGTAGACACGATCGTTTCCGAGGTCGCAGGAGAGCAGCAACCGATCGTCCGCAACGAAGTTGACCGAATGCGCATGGGCGGATTCCTGCCGCTGCGCGTTCGGACCTTTGCCGGTGTGCTGATCCTTCGAGGCGGCGCCAAGACGTCCGTCACTCCCGACATGAAACGACACGGTGCTGCCGCCGGTGTAGTTCGCGACGGCGACCGTGCGACCGCCGCGATCGATCGCGAGATGACAGGGATCTGCTCCCCCCGACGACACCTGGTTCAACTCAGTGAGCTTCCCGCCGGAGCCGATCGAGTAGGCCACGACGAGACCCGCTGGCTTGCCCGTCGCGTCGGGAACGCCGACCTCGGAGACAGCGTAGAGAAATCGCCGATCGCGCGAGACGGTCACCCACGACGGATTCTGTAGCTCCGCCACACCCTTCAAGCCAGCGAGCTTGCCGGTGGCCGTGTCGAATCGCGCGGCGTAGATCCCCTTGCTGCCGTCGGGTGTCCGCTCGGTGTACGTGCCGACGAAGACGAGAAGCTCGCTCATGGTGAAGTGCGGTGAGAGGATGCGCGGCGAAGCTACCTCGACGCACGCGAGGTGAACAGACGCCAACGCCGAAGCGGCGACACCAATGAAAAAAGCGCTTCGCCCGCATGCGGGCGAAGCGCTTTTCACGAAGCTCCCCAGGTAGGACTTGAACCTACGACCCTCCGATTAACAGTCGGATGCTCTGACCAACTGAGCTACTGGGGAATGGGCCGGAACAGACGGCGAAATTTAGCCGCGGTCCGGATGAAGTCAACGGGCAAACGTAGCGGCGACAGCGGTTTACGCCAGTGGTGCGAATCACGATGCGCGCGCGCGACGGCGCTGCCCCGCCGTGGCGATCGCCGGCTTACCGGTGTGCGCGGCGCGCCGGAGCCCCGATGCCATGTTCCAGTCGGGGAGCACCGTTCGGAGCCATGCACCGGTATGCGATCCGGTGACAGCGGCGACCTCCTCGGGGCGTCCGACGGCGACGATCTCGCCGCCGCCGTCGCCTGCCTCGGGGCCGAGATCGACCACCCAGTCGGCGAGCTTGATGACGTCCAGATTGTGCTCGATGAGCACGAGCGTGTGGCCGGCGTCGACGAGACGGTCGAACACCTGCGCGAGCTTGCGGATGTCCTCGAGGTGCAGGCCGGTGGTCGGCTCGTCCATGATGTACAGCTTGCGGCCGCTCTTCTTCGCGCCGAGCGCGAGCTCGCGCGCGATCTTCAGCCGCTGTGCCTCGCCGCCGGACAGCGTCGTTGCGGGTTGGCCAAGCCGGAGATAGCCCAGCCCAACCTGCTGCAGCTGCCAGAGGGCCTGTCCGAGCTTCTCCTCATAGGGGAAGAAGCGAATCGCCTCGTCGACGGTGAGCTCGAGCACGTCGGTGATGCTCTTCCCGAAGTACTTCACGTCGAGCACTTCCGGCTTGAAGCGCTTGCCGCCGCAGTCGTCGCACGGCACGAACACGTCGGCCATGAACACCATCTCGACCTCGAGATAGCCCGCGCCCTCGCACGTCTCGCAGCGCCCGCCGGCGACGTTGAAGCTGAACGTGCCCGAGGTATAGCCGCGTTGCCGCGCCGTCGGGAGCGAGGCGAAGATGCGACGTACCTCGTCGAACGCCTTGACGTACGTGACGGGATTCGAACGCGGCGACTTGCCGATCGGGCTCTGATCGACGAGTACGACATCGTCGAGCGCTTCGTAGCCGGTGATGCTCTGGTACGCGCCGACCTTCTCGCCGAGATGCTGCTTCGCCGAATGCTCGCCGGTGAGCTTCGTCTCGAGGGCTCGCATCAGCACGTCGTGCACGAGGGTGCTCTTGCCGCTGCCCGACACGCCGGTGACGGCGGTGACGGCGCCGAGCGGCAGGCGGAGATCGACGCTCTTGAGATTGTGCTCGCGCGCGCCGGTCAACACGAGCCACTGCGGCCCGACGCGACGGCGCGACTCGGGAACGGGGATCTCGCGTGCCCCGGTGACGTATTTCCCGGTGAGCGGGCTCTCGGCGATGCGCGACATCGGACCGGCGAAGACGAGCTGTCCGCCCTTCTCGCCGCTCTGCGGTCCCAGCTCCACCATGTAGTCGGCGGCTCTGATCGCATCGAGGTCGTGCTCGACGACGAGCACCGTGTTGCCGCCGTCGCGCAGGCGCATCAGCAGCTTGAGCAGCCGATCCATGTCTCGGGAGTGCAGGCCGATCGACGGCTCGTCGAGGACGTACAGCGTGTCGACGAGATGCGAGCCGAGCGAGTTGGCGAGCCCGATGCGCTGTGCCTCGCCGCCGGACAGTGTACGCGTGGCTCGGTTGAGCGACAGGTAGTTCAGTCCGACGTCGCAGAGAAAGCGCACGCGATCCTGCGCCTCCTTGAGGATGTGCGCCGCGACCTCGCGCTCGAACGGTGTGAGCGTGAGATCATCGAGCCACGTAGTGAGCGCGCTGATGGGCAGGTCGCTCACCTCGGCGATGCTGCGACCGGCGATCTTCACCTGAAGTGATTGGGGCTGGAGCTTCGTGCCGTGGCAGCTCGGACACTCCTGCGCCGTCTGGTACTGCCGCAGGAAGACGCGGATGTACTGCTTGTAGCGCTTCTCCTCGAGATCTCGCAGGAAGGGGAAGATCCCCTTGTAGCCACGGACGCTCGCGTGCAAGAGCTTGTGGCGCTGCGCGACGCCCAGCTCGCGGAAGGCGACGTCCATCGGGATCGCTTCGCGGCGGGCGAAGTCGGCAAGCGTGCGGCGCTTGTTCTCGTAGCGCGGCTTCGTCCACGGGTCGATCGCGCCGTCGCGGAGCGACCGCTCGGGGTACGGCACGATGAGCGACTCGTCGTACTCGAGGATCGCTCCGAAGCCGTTGCACTGCGGGCAGGCACCGCGCGGCGAGTTGAACGAGAACAGCTGCGGCGTCGGGGCAGGCGCCGTCGTGCCGTCGTTCGGGCACTCGAAGCGCTCCGTGAATCGCAGGCGGGTGACGGACGCGCCATCGAACGGCGAGCGGATCGTATCGGCGAACAGGATGACGACATCGCCGTCACCCTCGCGGAACGCAGTGGCGACGGCGTCGGCGAGACGACTGCGCGCCTCGTCGCCGACGACGAGCCGATCGACGACGACGAGCAGCTCCTTCGCAAAGGTGACGTCGACGTTGCTGACGAGGAGCTCGTCGAGGTGGCGGACCACGCCGTCGAGGCTGACGCGGACGAAGCCCTGCTCGCGAAGGTTCTCGACCACGACGTCGTGCGTGACCTCGTCGGAGAGCTTGAGGGGGGCGGCGACATAGAAGCGCGTGCCCGGCTGGAGGCCGAGCACCGCGTCGGTGACCGATTGCACGGAATCGGGCTTGAGCTCGCGTCCGCACTTCGGACAGAGCGTACGACCCACGCGGGCCCAAAGCAGGCGCAGATAGTCGTAGATCTCCGTGGCCGTCCCGACGGTCGAGCGCGAGGTCTTGGTCGGGTTCTTCTGCTCGATCGCGACGGCCGGAGACAGGCCATCGATGTGATCGACGGACGGTTTCTCCATGCGCTCGAGAAACTGCCGCGCGTACGCGGAGAGCGACTCGACGTAACGGCGCTGGCCCTCGGCGTAGATGGTGTCGAAGGCGAGGGAGGACTTGCCCGAGCCAGACGGTCCCGTGACGACGGTGAACGACCGCCGAGGGATCTCGAGATCGAAGCCCTTGAGGTTGTGCTGCCGCGCGCCGCGGACGACGATCCGGTCCTTCATGGCGGGAAATCTAGCGGGCGGGGCACCGAATAAACACCGTGACTCAGTGACTCAGTGACTCAGTGACTCAGTGACTCACTGAGTCCCGGCGCGCCGCGCGCGCCACGACGACAACGAGCCCCGATCCGGAATCCCGGATCGGGGCTCGAGGAAGCCGTGCTCGTCCAGCAGCGCGCTAGAGCGTAGTGCGAGTGCGCGTCGTCAGACGGTAGATCCAGAGCAGCAGCATCGCGCCGACCACCGCGAGCACGATGCTCCATAGCGAGAACCCGTTCAGGCCCGAGCCGGTGATCGTGTTGCCGATGAACCCACCGATGAACGCGCCGACGATACCGATCAGCATGGTGACGATGATGCCCCCCGGATCCTTACCCGGCATGAGGGCCTTGGCGATCGCCCCCGCGATCAGCCCGAGCACGATCCAAGCGAGGATACCCATATCACAGCCTCCAAAGGTGTAGGTGGACGACGCGACTCCCTATCGCAACCGTCGTACCACGTATGGTCGAGTATGGTGGAGATCGCTCTGGCGGACTGAGGGGTGGAAGTCCCCGGGTTAGATGTGGGGGAGTGGGGAGCTCATGGTGACGAGCGTGCCGAACGGCGTCTGAAGTCACGCAGCGCTCCCCACTCCCGACCGATTACCGTTCCTCCCCATGGCCGCTACGCTCTCTCCGCACGCGAGCGACGAGGACTTCGAGGCACGCAAGGGCTACGATCGCCGGCTCGTGCGCCGGCTTCTCGTGTACGTGCGGCCGTATCGCCCGCTCGTCGCCGGCGCCCTGGTACTGCTGATGACCGACGGCCTGCTGCAGCTGGTCGGACCCGTGCTGACGCAGCAGGTGATCGACGTCGCCCTGCCGACGCGGGATGCCGCCCTCGCCTGGCGCGCGGCGCTGCTGTTCGCCGGCTCACTCGTCGTGGGATTCGTCTGCTCGTATGGCGAGACGATGCTCACGACGCTGCTCGGCCAGCGCGTGATGCGCGACCTGAGACAGCAGCTGTTCGAGCACGTCCAGCGGCTCTCGATCGGATTCTACGACCGAACGCCCGTCGGCCGGCTCGTCACACGCGTGACCTCGGACGTCGAGTCGCTGAACGAGCTGTTCACCGCCGGTGTGGTCGCGGGGCTGGGTGATCTCTTCACCCTGCTCGCGATCGCGGCGATGATGATCTTCACGGATTGGCGTCTCGCGCTCGCGTCGTTCGCCGTGATCCCGCTCGTGTACCTCACGTCGCATCTGTTCCAGCAGCGGGTGCGCGTGGCGTACCGGGACATCCGCACACGATTGGCGCGCATCAACGCGTCGTTGCAGGAGCGGATCACGGGCATGCGCGTCGTTCAGCTGTTCGGGCGGGAGCACGACGAGGCACTGCGATTCGAGACGCTCAACCGCGGCCACCTCGACGCGCACCTGCGCTCGATCACCATCTATGCGCTCTACTTCCCGGCGATCGAGTTCCTGACGTCCCTCGCCCTGGCGATCCTGCTCGTGGCGGGCGCGCATCGCGTCGGCGTGGGGTCGCTGAGCGTCGGAGTGGTGGCCGCATTCCTTCAGCTCCTCCGACGATTCTACCAACCGCTTCAGGATCTGGCGGACAAGTTCAACACGTTGCAGCAGGCCATGGCCGCGTCGGAGCGGATCTTTCTCCTGCTCGACACGACGCCGGCCGAGGCCCCGCCGGCCAAGGTGCTGACGAGCGGGCCACCGGCGGCACGGGAGCGGATGGAGGAAGCCGTCACGATCGCGTTCGAGGATGTCTGGTTCCACTATGGCGAGGGGGGCGATACCCCGGCGTGGGTGCTGCGTGGCGTGAGCTTCGTCGCGAAGCCGGGCGAGACGGTCGCGCTGGTCGGACACACCGGGGCCGGGAAGACGACGATCGTGAACCTGCTCCTGCGGTTCTACGAGCCGCAGCGCGGACGGATCACGGCGAACGGCGTGGACGTGCGCGATCTGCCAATCGAGGAGTGGCGGCGTCTGATCGGGTACGTCCAGCAGGACATCTTCCTGTTCGCGGCGGACGTCCGCACGAACGTCCGGCTCGACGCGCCGCTCGACGACGCCTCGGTGATGATGGCGGCGGCCCAGGTCGGGGCCGACCGCGTCATCGAGCGATTGCCGGCTCGGCTCGATCAGGTGCTGGGGGAGCGAGGCGCGTCAGTGAGCGTGGGAGAGCGTCAGCTGCTCTCGTTCGCGAGGGCGATCGCGGCGGATCCAGCGGTCCTGGTGCTGGACGAAGCGACGAGCGCGGTGGACAGCCACGCCGAGGCGGAGATCCAGCGCGCTCTGGCAACGCTGATGCGGGGGCGAACGACGATCGCGATCGCACACCGGCTGAGCACCGTGGTGGGAGCGACGGAGATCCTCGTGCTGCACCATGGCGAAGTTCGAGAGCGTGGCACGCACGCCGAGCTGCGCGCGATGCACGGACTGTACGACCGATTGTATCGTCTGCAAGCGGGCGAGGTTACCGAACGACGCAGAACCGAGACGCCCGACGCGAAGGCGAGCTCCACCGCGCTTGCCAGCCCTCAGAGCGGCGGGTAGCTTCCGCGTCTCCGGTCCTGGGCGCAACAGTCGGAACGCCCCCGTATCAGCGCACTGTGCGCCACAGTTCAGACCGCGCTTCGCCCACCATGGCCGTTCTCCAACTCAAGGATCAACAATTTCCCCTGTCGGAGGGCACGATCCGGATCGGCACAGGCGCCGATGCCGACGTGGTGCTCCCGACAGACGCCGCGCTCGGCGTGCAGGCGGTGATCGAGCGAACGGGCGATCACGCGATCGCGATCCGTCGCGCCGCGCCACAGGCGGAAGTGCGGGTGAACGGTGTGCTGCTCGGTGCGGAGCCGACGCCGCTGGTGCACGGCGACAAGGTCGAGGTCGCAGGGCTCGAGCTGCGGTTCGCGGACGAATCGAAGCGAGGAGCGACGCACTACATGAGTGTCGAGGCGATTCCCCCCGAGGGTGGAGCTCGGCGCACCGGCGCGGCCCGCGAGGTGGCCCCGTCGGGGGGGCGGCTCGTATCGCTCGTGGATGGCAAGGAGTACGCGGTTCCCGAGAAGGGGCTCGTCATCGGCCGCGACGCGGGCTGTGACGTCGTCGTGCCGCGGAACGAGGTCTCGCGCCGCCACGCCGAGCTGGCGCCGACCGAGAACGGCTACGTGGTACGCGACACCAGCTCGAACGGCGTGTTCGTGAACGGCGAGAAGATCCAGGGCTCGCACCGGCTCTCGCGTTCCGACGTCATTCGCGTCGGCGGGGAGGAGTTCCGCTTCTACGCCGATGTGCTGAATCCCACGCCAGCGTCGACCTCGATCGCGACGAAGGAAGGGGTAGTCCTGCGCTCGGAGTCGCCGGCGCCATCGCTCGCCAACACGCTGTTCAACCAGCGATCCGTCGAGACGCCAGCCGAGCCCCTCGTGGTGCTCGAAGTGCTGAACGAGGGTCCGTCGAAAGGAATCCGCTATGCGATTCGCACGCCCCTTGCCCAGGTCGGCCGGGGGGCGAACAACGACGTCCGCCTCACCGACGAGAGCGTCAGCGAGATCCATGCAAGGCTGGAGCGCCGGGACGATGGCTGGTATGTGGTGGACATGAACTCGACGAACGGGACGTACGTCGGCGGGTCACGCGTGACGGGCGAGCGCCGGCTGGACGGTGCGCCGGACGTGCGGTTCGGCGGCGTGAAGTTGCGGTTCATCCCCGCAGGCATGAAACCGGACGAGGCGGCCGCACGCGCCTCGCGAGCGGCGGAGGAACGAAAGCGCGCCGTGCCCGCCGCGGCGCAGGTGGCGACGGACGCCTCGCCCGCGGCGGGAACGTCACGGATCCTCTGGGTCCTGCTCGCTCTCGTGATCGCGGCAGTCGTCATCTTCGTGCTCCGAGGGCGCGCGTGAAGCTCATCCATGCCGCCCGCACCGACGTGGGCATGATCCGCTCGGGGAACGAGGACAACTTCACGGTCGATTCGACGGCCGCGCGAGGGATCTTCATCGTCGCGGACGGGATGGGAGGACACGCGGCAGGGGAAGTGGCGAGCGAAATGGCGGTACAGATCGTCCAGCGCGAGCTCGCCAACGTCCGCGACCTCGACGGCGAGGACGTGGTGCAGCTCGTGGCGAACTCGCTCAAGCACGCCAACCGCGCGATCCACGAGCGCACGCTCACGGAAGTGGACAAGCAGGGCATGGGGACGACGGCGTCGGTGCTCGTTCTGGCCGGCTCGCGCTACCTCATCGGCCAGGTGGGCGACTCGCGCGTCTACCTGCTGCGCGGTGGAAAGTTCGAGCAGCTGACGAAGGATCACTCGTACGTGCAGGAGCAGGTGGACGCGGGATACCTCACCCCCGAACAGGCGCGCTACCACCCGTACAGCAACGTGATCACGCGCTGCGTCGGCGCCGGGAGCGACGTGGAGCCGGACATCTATCGCGGCGAAGCGCGCGCGGGCGACGTCTTCCTCGTGGCGAGCGACGGCCTGACGGGCATGGTGGACGACCGCCGGCTCGCGCAGTTGCTCAGCTCCCCCGCGCAACCGGAGCGCAAGGTGCAGGCGCTCATCTCGGAAGCGAACGGCCGCGGAGGGCTGGACAACATCACGGCGATCATCGTGCAGGTCGTCGAGACCGACCCGCTCTCCGACGATCCCAATCGCACGGCGGAGATGGGGCCGGTTGGCTGACGAGACTGTCGGCTCGCTGGCGGAGCTGTACCTCGGCAACATTCTCTACGCGATCGAGCTCGCGGCGCTGAGTCTGACGGAGCAGGGCAAGGCCGACGCGGCGGCGTACTACCGCGGGATCGGACGGAAGCTCGCCGAGGCGCATGGGCGCGCGAAGGCCGGAGACGAGACTCAGGCCTGAAGCATCGATCCTCGCTCGAGCCTGACGTGCACCTCCGCTGCGGATAGCGTCGCGAGCCGTGCGATCGTCTCGTGCGACACGGTGACGGGGCGGCAGGCGAAGACACGCAGCCAGCGCGCGCTGCGGTAGAGCTCCTCCGACAGCTTGGGCAGATTGATCGCGCCCTCCCAGCCCTCCGCCGTGAGGCGACGCACGCTTCCGTCGCGCCGCAGCACGGGGATGTCGAGTCCGAGCATCTGCGTCTTCGTCGGGTAGTCGAGGAGCAGCTCGCCCGGGGCGAGGCCGAGCTCGCGCGCGAGATGGTCCTCCACGGCGACGACGAGGGCGCGGTCGTCGGCCATCCACTCGCCACCCTCCGGTGGCAGCTCGGCGGCAGGGCATTCGAAGACACGCTTGTACAGTCGACGTTCGCGCAACGCCCCCAGGAGCGAGCTCGGAGCGCGGCTCTCGAGCTCGTGGAGAATTCCTTCGTCGGTGTACGACGCGAGCGTCTCCGCGCTCAGCGACCCGGCGCGCAACGCGCCATCGACGAGCCGCTTGTACATCGCCGTGGCGCTTCGCACGGCGTGGTGCCAGTAGACGTTGCGGTACATCTGATACTTCGCGAACAGGAGCGACTCGAGCGCCGACAGCCCCTTCTCGTGCACACCGACTCTCGGTTCGCCGCGCTCGGGATCCTCGACGACCGTGAGGGAGTTGAGCAGCCGATCGACGTCGATGTCGCCGTAGTTCACGCCGCACATGAACGCATCGCGCTTGAGGTACTCGATCTTGTCGAGATCGAGGGAGCCCGAGATCAGCCCCTGCAGCGGGCTGCGACTCCGGCCGCGGATGAGCGCGATGATGCGGTCCGGTGCGTCGGCGCCCAGCTCCGCGCGCAGCACCTCCGCCACCTCGCCGCTCGCGATGAGCGGACGTGCGACTTCCTCGTGATGGAGCGCGCCGATTTCCTCGAGCGCGTGCGAATACGGATAGTGTCCGATGTCGTGCAGCAGGGCCGCGCAACGCACGACGAGACAGGCGTCGGGCTCGAGGCTCTGGGTGTGACCACGCTCCTCGAGGAGGCCCAGCGCACGACGCGCGAGATGGTACGCGCCAAGCGCGTGCTCGAAGCGCGAGTGGCTGGCGCCGGGATAGACGAGATAGGCGAGGCCGAGCTGGCGGACGTAGCGCAGCCGCTGAAATGCGCGCGTGTCGACGAGCCGGAGCGCCAGCGGGTCGATGCGGATGTTGTTCCACAGCGGGTCGCGAATGACCTCGTAGGACATGCGCGAAAGGTGACGGGAGGTTCCGGCGGGTTCTAGCCCTTCGGTCCCGCCGCCTGGATCGATTCCGCCATCGGGCTGAACTTCGCGAAGTTCGCGCGGAACATTCCGGCGAGCTTGTGGGCCTGGGCGTCGTACGCCGCGGGATCGGGCCACGTGGCGCGCGGGTCGAGCACCGCGGCGGGGACGTCCGGCACCGAGGTCGGCACGGCGAGCCCGAACACCGGGTCCTCACGCGTCGCTGTGCGATCGAGCGCCCCGTCCAGGATCGCTCGAACCATCGAGCGCGTATGGGCGATCCCCATGCGCTTGCCCACGCCGAACGGCCCGCCGCTCCACCCCGTGTTGACGAGCCACACGCGGCAGCCGTGGTCGTCGATGAGACGGCCCAGCATCTCGGCGTACCTGGCGGGATGCCAGACGAGGAACACCGCGCCGAAGCAGGCGGAGAACGTGGCCGTCGGCTCCTTCACGCCGCGCTCGGTACCGGCGAGCTTCGCGGTGTAGCCGGAGATGAAGTAATACATCGCCTGCTCGCGCGAGAGGCGCGCGAGAGGCGGGAGCACGCCGAACGAATCGGCGGCGAGGAAGAGGATGTTCTTCGGATGCCCGCCGCGCCCACTCGGCACGAAGTTCGGCATGTAGTGCAGCGGGTAGGAGACACGCGTGTTCTCCGTGACGCTGCTGTCCGCGAAGCGCGGCCGGCGTGTCTCCTGATCGAGGACGACGTTCTCGAGGATCGTCCCGAACATCTGGGTGGTGCGGTAGATGTCCGGCTCGCTCTCGGCCGCGAGATTGATCGCCTTGGCGTAGCACCCACCCTCGAAGTTGAACACGCCGTCGTGCGCCCATCCGTGCTCGTCGTCCCCGATGAGCGAGCGCTGCGGATCGGCCGAGAGCGTGGTCTTCCCGGTCCCCGACAGGCCGAAGAAGAGCGCGGTGTCGCCGGCCGGTCCGATGTTCGCCGAGCAGTGCATCGAGAGCACGTCCTGCTGGGGCAGGTAGTAGTTCATCACGGTGAACATCGCCTTCTTGAGCTCACCGGCGTAGCGCGTGCCACCGATGAGGATCATGCGACGCGCGAGGTCGAGGACGATGAACGTGCCCGTTCGGGTGCCATGCCTGGCTGGATCGGCCTGCATCTCCGGCGCGTGGAGCACGGTGAAGTTCGGCTCGAACGACGCGAGCTCGGCGAGCTCCGGCCGGATGAACATGTTCCGGACGAACGCCATGTGCCACGCGCTCGGCGAGACGTAGCGCACGGCGAGTCGGTATGCGGGATTGGCGCCGCAGTAGAGATCCTGCACGAACAGCTCGTCGCGCGCGCCCAGGTACGCCTGCACATCGGAGAGCAGCGCATCGAAGTGCGCAGGCTCCATCGGGCGATTCACGGTACCCCAGTCGATGTCGCCTTCGGTCTCGGCGCGCCGGACGACGAACTTGTCGTCGGGAGAGCGGCCGGTGTGGGGCGCCGTGACGGTCGCGAGCGGACCCATCTCGGCGAGCTGGCCCTCGCAGCGACGCACCGCGTGCTCGACGAGCTGCGGCACGATGAGGTTCCAGTGAACGGCGCCGGCGGGGCGCAGCCCCTGGGCGTCGAGGCGCGCGTCGGTCGTCATCAGGTTCTGGACAGTGCCGGCGTGGGTGTCGACGGAATGGCGGCGAAGAGCGGCTCCGAGTGCCGCGAGCGCTCCTGCGCGTCGACGACGGCGACAGCCGCCATGTTCACGATGTCCTGCACGTCGGCGCCGCGCTCGAGCACGTGCACCGGACGTCGCATGCCGAGCAGGATCGGTCCGATCGCCGTCGCGCCCCCGAGCAGGTGCACCATCTTGTAGGCGATGTTGCCGGCGCTGAGGTTGGGGAAGACGAGCACATTCGCCTCCTCTTTGAGGAGACTGAACGGATAGTCGCGCCCAAGGATCTCGGGAGAGAGGGCGGAGTCCGCCTGCATCTCGCCGTCGACGACGATCGACGGCTCACGCTCGCGGAGGATGCGCGCGGCCTCGGCCATCTTCTCCGCCTCCGGGGCCCGCACCGATCCGAAGTTGGAGAAGGAGAGCATCGCGACGCGCGGCGTGATCCCCATCGTGCGCGCGACGCGGGAAGCGGCGAAGGCGATCTGCGCGAGCTGCTCGGCCGTGGGATCGAGGTTGACCGTGGTGTCCGCGCAGAAGACGACGTGGCGGTCGGTGACGAGCATGTACATCCCGCTGACGACGCGCGCGGCGGGATGTGCACCGATCACCTGGAGCGCAGGGCGAATGGTCTCCGGATAGTGGAGGTTCGCGCCGGAGAGCAGGGCATCCGCGTCACCGCGGGCGACCATGCAGGAGCCGAAGTAGTTGCCGTTGTAGAGCTGCCGACGCGCTTCATCGAGCGAGAGCCCCTTCCGCTGGCGGAGCTGCCACATGTAGTGCGCATACTCGTCGCGCCTGGACGACGTGGCCGGATCCTCGATCGTGACGCCGGTGAGCGGGATCTTGTGCAGTGCCGCGGTGTCCTCGATGGAATCCCGGTTGCCGAGCAGGATCGGGACAGCGATGCCGTCGTCGACGAGCTGCGCGGCGGCGCGGATGATCTTCGGCTCTTCGCCCTCGGGGAAGACGATACGCCTCGGATCGCGGATCGCGCGGTTGATGAGACCCCGCACGATCCCGCGCGCGCGGCCGAGCCGCACCTCGAGCCGGTCGCGATACCCTTCGAGGTCGATGAACTCCGTGGCCACGCCGCTCGCGACGGCGGCCCAGGCCACCGCGGGCGCGACGGACAGGAGCACGCGTGGATCGAACGGAAAGGGGATGAGATAGTCGGGCCCGAAGTGGACGTTCCGCAGCCCGTAGAGCGCGGCGACGGAGTCGGGGACGCTCTCCTTCGCCAACGCGGCGAGGGCACGGGTGGCGGCCATCTTCATCTCCTCGTTGATCTCGGTCGCGCGCACGTCGAGCGCGCCGCGGAAGATGAACGGGAAGCCGAGGACGTTGTTGACCTGGTTGGGATAGTCGCTCCGCCCGGTGGCGACGATCGCGTCGTTGCGCACCGAGCGCACGTCGTCCGGCGAGATCTCGGGATTCGGATTGGCGAGGGCGAAGATGATCGGTCGGTTGGACATCTGGGCGACCATCTCGCGCGTGATCGCGCCGGCCACCGACAGCCCGACGAAGACGTCCGCCCCGACAAGGGCGTCGGCGATCGTACGTGCGGTGGTCTGACGGACGAAGCGCGCTTTGTAGGGATCCATGTCGCCGTCGCGACCCTCGTGGATCACGCCGGCGCGGTCGCACATGAGGATGTTCTCTCGCTTCACGCCAAGCCGGACGTAGTGTTCGGCCGTGGCGATCGCGGAGGCACCGGCGCCGGAGAACACGACCTTCACCTGGTCGATCTGCTTGCCGACGATCTCGAGGGCGTTGAGGAGCGCGGCACCGGAGATGATCGCCGTGCCGTGCTGATCGTCGTGAAAGACGGGGATGTGGAGCGTCTTCCGGAGCGTCTCCTCGATGTAGAAGCAGTCGGGTGCCTTGATGTCCTCGAGGTTGATCCCCCCGACGGTGGGCTCGAGCAACTGGCAGAACCTGATGACGTCGTCCGGGGACTCGGAGCCGACCTCGAGGTCGAACACGTCGATGTCGGCGAACTGCTTGAAGAGGTTTCCCTTGCCCTCCATGACCGGCTTGCCGGCGAGCGCGCCGATGTTGCCGAGTCCGAGCACGGCGGTGCCGTTGGTGACGACGGCGACGAGGTTGCCACGTGCGGTGTAGCGGTACGCGGCGTCGGGGTCGTCCTTGATCGCGAGGCATGGCTCGGCGACGCCGGGCGAGTACGCGAGCGAGAGATCGCGCTGGTTGTTGAGCGGCTTGGTGGGGACGACGGCGATCTTGCCGGGTCGTCCCTTCGCGTGGTACTCGAGAGCGTCGTCGCGTTTGGTCATGTGAGACAGAAAGCTAGTCGAGGGCTTCGTCGCCCGGGGTAGGGGCGATGTACTCGGATCTGCATACCGTGAGCGGGCGCGATTTGGCGGGCAGAGCAATCACCAGAAAAAAGACTCTGGGGCGTGGCTGGAGAGGAGTGGTGCACCGCTCCCGGCATCTCGACCCG
>Ga0066652_100000827_pt1 | contig 15352 bp, 14 predicted proteins | sample GraSoiAngelo_101_FD_71413 | JGI IMG/M metagenome (GOLD analysis project Ga0066652, IMG submission 71413) | Grasslands soil microbial communities from the Angelo Coastal Reserve, California, USA - 14_0903_02_30cm | ecosystem: Environmental > Terrestrial > Soil > Grasslands | place: USA...
TTCTATGTAGTAATATTTACCCATTCGTACAAATCGACATTGATGGTCTGATAATTGTTTAATAGGTATAAAAATAAAAATATATGAAAAAGCTATTATTTCTATGTGGAGCAGCAGTTATGATTTTTTCATCTTGTAAGCGGGAAAGATATTATGATCTTACTGCAGGAAAATATGTAACACTTGAAAAAGATGAAAAGACAGGACGCATGATTAATACTGAAACACAGAAGCCTGTTTATATTTATGTTGACAGAGAAACAAGGGATACTATTTATGGCGCAACTGGTGATGTGGTTAATGGACACGTAGTAGTAACAAGTGATGGTAAATATGATATTGATGATGAATACAAGATCAAGTATGGCGATTATAAAAAGAAAGTGGATGGCGATGAAGTAAAGATCAAAGATGGTGATACAAAAATAAAAATAGAGGATGGCGAAAAGAAAGTGAAAAAGGATGATTAAAATAAAGGTTTGGAAAATAAAAATGGCTGTACATAGTGCAGCCATTTTTTATAAGCTTTGATCATGAAAGCGAATGGCTCCAGGTTAAATTATACTTTCCTTTTATTGGTTTGATACAGGTAAACAAAAAGCTTGTTACAAAAGAAGCATGAGCAGAATCATTTTTATGGGCAACATCTATACTACCGCTTGCAAGAACTTCTATTGACGAGGTTTCTATTGCTTTCCAGCCAGGCTGAACTTGTTGTAAGCAATAACCGATATCAACATTGCATTCCGCTAATTTTTCCACTAAAATTTGAAGTAGATCGAGTTCTTCAAGAGTAGCAATAATGGCAATTGCATGCCCGTTTCCTTTGTTGGATGGTTTTTTCATAAGGATGTTGATTTTCAGTTTTTACAGGTACGGGTTTTTTTAGAACGTATAAAAAGCGAATTTATTGGTTTAAAAGGGAATTTAGTTATCTATCCGATCTTTTTTTCAATAAGCCAATGATGACCAAAAGGATCCGCAAGGCGGCCTTGCCTGTAGTCATAATCATAATCTTGTACAGGTTCTATCTCCGTACCACCTGCTGCCAATGCTTTTGCCATCACTGCATGTGGATCGTTTACAAATAAACCAATTACTACCGAAGTGCCGTTTAATGTTCCAGGACTTAATTCATTTACTCTTTTTACTTCTTCATGCATATGAAACATTGCGTCATCAATGGATATTTCCGCTACATGCACACTGCCATCATCATTATTCCATTGACGCAGTACAATTGCATCAAATGCATTTTTATAAAATTCAATTGCAGGCGCCACTTCTTTAAGATATAACATTGGCGCAAAAAATGTGATATTCTCTTTCATCAGATCTTATTCGTTTTATTTTACGGCCAATATCAGCGCCATAGTAGCCCAATTAGTTCCGGCCGCTGAAATGAATTGGTCTTTCTCATGGGGAAATCCGTTTTGGACAAAAGGAACAAAAGGAATGGAACGGGATCTCACTCTCCATGATCCATCTTCATATTGAGTTTTTAATAAAAAAGAAATGCCTTTTTGAAAAGCCGGATCATCTGTTTTTAATAACCCAGATTCATATAAAGCATATAACGCCTGGCCAGTAGCATAAGAATCACTTTCAAGATGCATTAGTTGTGACCAGCCACCATCTTCTCGTTGTGTCGCCAATAATTTTTTTGCTTGTTGTTGAATAAAATTTTTATCCCCGTTTATCCACTTAAGTCCGAGCAACTGAAAAATTCTTTCCTCATTCGTTTCAGGAACTGTTTTCATCATCCATGCACGGGCCTTTTCTATTCGTTGATCTATTTCCGGTTTTAAGGAAGAAGGCGAATAATATTGCAAGGCCGACACCATAAGTGCAGTAGCAGAAAATGCATAATACTCCAGGGGCGGTCGCGGGTTAGGGCTTACCCATGAGCCATCGTAGGTCTGTCGCTGCATTAAATTCTTTACCAGCATTTCAATAAGCTTGTTTGATTTGTACTTATTAGCCCATAAAGCCCACAACTGGTAGCCGCTTGACATGACGATAGCAACGGGATCTCCATTTTGTGTCAATACATCTTTTCTTGATCTTATTACAGTATTTATAGAATCAAAGATCTCATTAAGAATAGTGTCATTGACAGTAAAACCTTTTTCTTTTGCCAATGATAAACTAACTGCTGTCAAATCCTGGTGATGACATGATTGGCATCCACCTGCATTTTCTAAAAAAAGATGACTGGTGGTTTGTAGTAAAGGCAAAGTTTTATTTACCGCCCTTTTAATATCTTCCTGGCTATTGATCTTACTTTCTTTTGTTATAGTAGTAAATGCAGCTATTATTGTAACAATTGCTGACAGAACTAACCATTTTTTCATAAAGAAAATTTTTTACCAAAAAAATTATTTTGCTCCAGCTTCTTTTAACAATGCAACGGTTCCTGTGTTTCCTTTTTTTAAAGCCCATGAAAGGGCTGTAGAGCCATCATCTGCTTTTAGATTTATATCAGCTCCTTTTTCTAATAAGGCTTTTATGATCTCAACATTGTCATGTTCATTGTAAACTGCCCACATCAACGGTGTAATTCCTGCTACGCCCTTCTGGTTGATTTTTTTTGCTTTCTTTAATATTGCTTTTACCGATACAACATCATTGTAAGTGACCGCTGATGATAATGCAGTTAGTCCCAACGTACCGACTATGTCAGGGTCAGCGCCTCTTTGTAATAATTGGAGTACAACAGGGGTATTCACATTGAATGTTGCATTAAGCAATGCTGTTAAGGAATCAGTTGTGAGTGCATTAATGTTAATTCCTTTATTCAGCAATAATGATATTGTAGCTGTATCGCCGAATAGTGCCGCTCTTATCAATGCATTTTCTTTCTGATTATTGACAGCTAATGCATCGGCTTCTTTGTCAATCAACAGTTTTACGGCATCATATTTTCCATACCCGACAGATGCAATGAGCAAAGGAGTATTACCGGTTTTTGCTTTTGCATTTACATCCGCACCATGTTGTATCAGCAATTTTATTTTTGCAAGATCATGCACGGCCCACATCAACGCCGTTTCATCAATTTTGTTCTTCGCATTTACATTGCTGCCTTTTTCAATTAATAATGCCATGCATTCAACTGAAGAATACATTGTCGCATACATTAATAAGAGATCGCCATCTTCATCAGCAATATTCGGGTCAGTTCCTTTTTCAAGTAATGACTTTACCTCTTTCAGATCATTAGTTTTTACTGCTTCAAAGATTTTTAAAGCAGAAGTTTGTGCATTCAATGCAGAAATGCTGCTAATAAATAAAAAAACGATGAATGCAGGTTTACGCATGGGGGAGTAGTGTGCACTAAAGCTAAATTAAATTTTGAAATTACAATTAGCTAATTACAATTTATCCGCATGTTTCTTTGCTTTGATCATGTTGCTGACCCTATAAAGCTGAATGATATTTAAAATAATAATGACGACGATGACATAGCCAAGTGTATCATAATGTTGTAATGGACTTGTTTTTGTTTTTTGAATAACAATTATTCCTCCAACAGCTGCTGCAATCCCACCAGCAATTTGTTGTAACGACGAATTGATGCTCATGAATGCACCCCGATCCTGCATTTTTGGTAAGGCAGATACCAACGCCATAGCAGGAACAATACGACTCATGATCGCAGTCATCATCAAAATATTCAATGATATTATAACTAAGAATGGAACAGGTGTAAGATTTGTATAGACCACTATGATGACCATCATACTAAGCGCTGCTACAGTAAACAATTTTACTTTATCTATTTTATCACTAAGCTTTCCTATTAGTGGCATTACAATAAGTGCAGCAATGCCGCTGGCCATAAACATAAGCGGAAGCTGCTCATATGATACCTGCAGGTTATTTACTGCAAATGCACTACCCCAGGGCATCATCATAAAACCGCCAATTGATAGTAAAGCTGTCAATAAAAAACCAGTGCGGTAATCCCGCAGCCTGAGTGTATGCCATAAATGTTTAATAGCTGTCTTTTCAGTTTTCAGCTCGAGATGTTTTGTAACAGGCTGCAATTTTAACATCACTAATATCCAAATGATAGTAGCTAAGCCAACGATCATACGAAATGGTGATTGCCATCCCCAATGATTAGCAATAAAAAGACTGATAGGAATACCTAATACCTGGCTGGCGCCAAACCCCATTTGTATAAACCCCATTGCTCTTCCGCGTTTCTGTAAAGGAAAAAGATCCGCAACGATGGCTAATGAAATAGAACCGATCACACCACCAAACAAGCCCGTTATTATTCTTGCTGCGATCAGTAAAACGTAACTGTTAGCCAGCCCGCAAAATAATGTGCCAGCTATAAAACCTATATAAAAGAATAGCAAGAGCTTTTTCCGGTCGAACCTGTCAGCAAAACCTGCAGTTAATAAACCCGAAGTGCCAGCACTGAAAGCATATACTGATACTGCCAAACCAAATTGTTTGGTAGTAAGTTCCATTGATTTCATCAGCATGTCGCCCAGAGGGGACATCACCATAAAATCAAGTACAACTGTAAATTGAGTAAGGGCAATTAACAAGATCACCAATCGCTGGTAACCGGTAAATTTATTTTCAATAGTTGTAGTTTGTGTTTCCATTGTTTTTCAAAAATAATCAATTCGAAACGTGTAACGATAGTCTCTTACTAAAGAAAAAAACATAGTTTAGCGCATAAATTCTGAATGTCGAAGATGTCGGTTTTGCTCCAAATACCCTTACCCTTTTTTTTGAGATCGATATTTGCTTTTTTTATTTTAGGAATCGGTTTTTCTACTAATGCACAATTATGCACTGGCAGTTTAGGTGATCCCGTAGTAAATATAACTTTTGGATCGGGTGGAAGTAATTCCGGTTATACGGCCACCAATGCATACATATATACAAGTACTTCCTGTCCTAATGATGGCTATTATACCATTACAAACGCTACGGCCAATTGTTTTGGAAATACCTGGCATACTGTAAATTCAGATCATACAGGCAATGGAGCATTTTTACTTGTTAATGCAACAATTACACCTGGCGATTTTTTTGTTACTACGGTTAATAACCTTTGTCCAAACACTACTTATGAATTTGCAGCATGGGTTATGAATGTGATCACTCGCTTTAATTCGATCAGGCCGAATATCACTTTCAAAATAGAAACCACGAGTGGCACTATACTAAAACAATTTTCAACCGGTGATATTATTGAAACCTCGTCTCCCGTGTGGAAACAATACGGTTTCTATTTTACCACCCCTGCGATTGACAATGGAATTGTTTTACGTATGACGAACAATGCACCGGGTGGTATAGGTAATGATATTGCTTTAGATGATATTACTTTCCGGCCCTGCGGCCCGATCGTCACTTCAGCAATACAGGGATATTCTGATACCGTTCATATTTGTGAGGGTAATACGAATTTATACACTCTTACATCAACAGTTTCTTCTGCCTATAATTCTCCTGTTTATGTTTGGCAGGTAAGTACTGATGCCGGAACGACATGGAAAGATATTCCGAATGCCAATTCACTTACTTATGTGCGAAATCCCACAACTGCAGGAATATACTGGTATCGGCTTGCTGTAAATGAACCAAGTTCTGCCGGAATAGTCAATTGTCGCATTGCATCCAACTATGTCGTAATAAATGTTCATGCAAAGCCGGTAATAAGTGCGGGTGCCGATAGAGTAATGTTTAATGGCGAGAGTGTAACACTTGACGGGAACGTAGCAGGGGAACATCCTGTTTTTTATTGGGGACCACCAGATAATTTAAGCGATATTAATATTCTTGACCCAGTTGCATCGCCTTCATCTGGAAAAAAATATACACTTTATGCGACATCTGCTTATGGCTGTAAGAATGAAGACGAAATGATGATCAAAGTGGTAGCCGGAATTTTTGTTCCAACCGCATTTACCCCAAATGGGGATGGTAAAAATGATCATTGGCATATTCCTTTTCTTGATCCCATGCTTGGGGCAACAGTAAGAGTTTATAACCGTTACGGGCAAATAGTTTATGAAGTTGAAAATAAAACGGTTGATTGGGACGGAACTTTTAATGGGAAGCCGCAGGCAACAGGAACCTTTGTTTATTATATCAGCTTTAAAAATGGACGAAAAGATATGAAGGGAACATTTACGCTGATCAGGTAATTTTTCTCAATTAAGAAAAAAATGTTCATGAGTTTTTATAATACATGGGAAAATAGTCTTGCTATTCTTTCCGGCAATTGCCTATACGCTGGTCGTTGACACCATGCATCCTTTTCAATTTTTTCGGCATCTTCAAGGTCTTTAAAAAATACGGTCCGTAATTGTTCAGAAAATTTTCGGTCATATAATATTACATTCACTTCAAAATTCAATTCAAAACTCCTATGGTCCATGTTTGCTGTTCCTATAATTGATAGATTTCCATCTGCGACCAGCGTCTTTGCGTGTACAAATCCTTTTTGATACATGTAAATATCAACGCCTGCGCAAAGCAGGTCTTCGTAATAAGATTTGGAAGCAGCATTTACCAATCTTGAATCAGCAACACCAGGTACCAATAATTTCACAGAAAGGCCACTCAGCGCTGCAATACGTAAGGCTTCAAGAATACTATCACCCGGAATAAAATAAGGAGTTGTGATCAGGATCTCTTTCCTGGCGAGATATATAGCCTGCAATAAAGAAAATAAAATCGAAGGCTGCACCGAATCCGGACCACTGGCAGCCACCTGCAAAAAACAGTCGTCTTTTGTATTTGTGGGAACTGCGAAATATAATTTTTCAGGTTCCAAAGTTCTACCACTGCAAAAATTCCAATCGGTCAAAAAAAGATATTGTAAATAAAAAACTCCCGGCCCATCAATGCGAAGATGTGTATCACGCCAAAATAATTTATGCGAACCATTGTTGATGTATTTATCGCAGACATTTATTCCTCCTGTAAAACCGGTTTGCCCGTCTATTACTATGATCTTTCTATGATTCCTGTAGTTAAGACGGTTTGCTAAAAGATAGAAATGCACTTTTTGAAAAGGATAGATTTCGATACCTGCTTTTCTCATTCTTTCCTCTGTCTTTTTTTTAATGGTTGGGCTTCCAAAATCATCATAAATAAAACGAACCTTCACGCCTTCATTGGCTTTTGCAATAAGAAGTTCCAAAATTTGTTTTCCAATTTCATCCTGCTCGTAGATATAATACTCAATGTGAATATGATGTTTTGCATCACGAATTGCTTCGAGTACTTCGGGAAATTTTTCTTCTCCGTTTATTAAAAGTTTCACTTTGTTTCTTCGGGTCAAAGGACTGCGCAATTCCTTTTCCACCATTACCGCCAGTTCTCTGTTATTTTCGATTGAAAGATCAAGAGGTGAAATGGTTTCCTTCGTATAGACTTCCATTTCTTTTTTCAGCCTGTTCAGCATTTTGTCATCGTCCATAGATTTTCTGCTATACAATTTTGTTTTCCAAAAGTTGATACCAAATAGTATATAGAAAATAATACCCGCCACAGGTAAAAAAAGTATCAATAATAGATAAGCCATTGTTTTGGTAGCACTGCTTGTTTCATAAATGACACGAAGGCAAACAACGACAACGATACCGACATAAATAGCTCCAATAATATAAAACCAATCCATAGTGTTAATAGGACTTAAATTTTAGTTACATCAAAAACGATATTACAGAAAGTTACTGGTTTAAAAAATGGATAGCGGGATTATCCAATCAAAAAGCTGGCCTGAGTTGAAGCGGGTTTGATCAATTTCAAAATGGAGACTTACGATCAAAGAGATCTATTTAATTGCTAAAGGCTGAGGTTTCAGAATAAAAAAAAGGACGCCTTTTTTTGACGTCCTTTTTGTGGGGGTTTATCAGTTTCGAATATTGATCAGTTTCCCCGTGAACTGTTTACTATTTATCCTGAAAATATAAATAAGATTTTCAGATGGTGAATGAGCTGGTATTTTATATTCTACTGTTTGAGGTGAGTTAGCCACTAACTGTCCTTGAAAAGCAGTTTTCACCTTTTGTCCAACCATATTGTATATGTCAAGCGTTGCTTTGCCTGATTCTGTTGCTTGAAGTATAAATCGAACCTGGTCATTGAAAGGATTAGGATAAGCAGTTATAACTGGTTTTTGAGCAGTTACCTCGTTCATTATTTGTGAGCCTGCTCTTGTTACAGGTACTGAGCATGTGATTTCCTGTTTCATGAGTGCTTTACCTTTATCAAATCCAACGTTGATCGCATTTAATGCAGCATTCATATCGGATGCACTGATCGTAGTTACTACGGCACCCAAAACTTTATTAGCAAGATCATACAGATCATTAATATTGGGATGACCTGTACCTGTATAATTTGCATTGAGGTAGTTAAATACTGTGCATGGGATGTATTGAATAGAAGCAAGCGAACCTGGCGTTGAAGATCCACATGCGAGATTATTGAAGGTTAATTTATTTCCCTCGATCTTGATCGTTCCGAGATTAGCAGAGTTTGCAATGTTAAAGAACAGCGTCATCGTCTGAGCCAATAGTACATTATTAATACTTCCTTTAGCAGAACCAGATGCTTGAATAGGTACATTCGGCCAGCTTACTGCACAATCATAAGTAGCTGTAGTGGTAAAGCCTATACAAGCTGCAGCATTCGTTTGTAAAAGCACAGCAGGTGTAGAACCTCCAGGCAGCATTTTGAAAATTTTTGCACCGCTGCCGCCACTTAGATCAGTCCCTTTAAGTGTAAAGCTCCTGTTTCCGGCACCAAATAACTTATTTATTGTTCCGTTGTTAAGTGCTGCTAACATTAATTGCAGTGCAGTTTTGTTATTACAATCCTTACCATTATAATTTCCATAAAATCCCTGTGTTAATGTATTGCTGCAACTAGCACCCACGACAGTTGTCTGGTTAGAATTGGTTTTACAGTGTGTAATAGTATTTTCGGCTACTATGTAATAGCATCCGGCTGCTAAACCATTCCACATAACTGTTCCGTTCAAACAAGTTTTTGCTCCCTGCACTGCATAATTATTACCGCAACTCTTCAATTGATAACTTGTACTAGCCTGGCAAGAAGCTAAAGTTATTGTTCCATTTAATGTACCTGAGCAAGTAGCTGTTGAAGTTATGGTGCCAAATGTTGGAAGCGGATTTACAGTGATAGTAAATGAGCAAGAATTACTGCAAGAATTTCCATCAGAATAAGTATAAATAATAGTATGAGATCCCAAGCCTGCGTCAGTAGGAGTGAAATTCCCATTACTTACTCCATCTCCACTATATGTTCCATTCATTGGCGTTGCTCCTGTTAAAGCAAATGCCGGATCATTTATACATACTTCTTTGGCGGGCGGACAGGTTACTGTTGGTAATGCATTTACATGCAATGTTACATGGATCGGATCTGAAAGTCCGCAATCATTAGATAAAACAGCATATACAGCACATCCATTAGTTGCTACATAATCAGTTGGATCGGTTATAGGATCATCATTACAATCATACCAGGTAATTGCAGTATAATCACTTCCAATACTACTGCATAGGGTCAGATCAAAATGAGCTGTTCCTCCTCCGGCAGTCGTTTCACATTTAGCTGCGGGTGTACAACTACCTTCTATTGGTAGATCACACACCACATCCGCAAGACCCACTTGTACACTTCTGCTTTCGGTGCCGGTAATATTCCCCAAAGACATGTGATATGGAGATCCATGAATTCCACCTGCACCATTATCATCGCCATCATAGTCGCCGTCCTCCGCTAAATGTCCACCAAAGAAAAAAACTGCAAACTGAGTATTTGGAGTAAACTTTATTCTTATAGAGGCTTTCTCATTTTTTTTTGTCGGATCTCCTTCATCTATATATTCTATTTGATCATCAATTGTGCCGCCAAGCATTAACATATTGCCCTGCGAAGCACCTCCAAGAAAAAGCAGATTGGTTGGTGCCGGTATCTCTTTAATATCAAAACCCCCATTGGGAACTAAAAAACCACCTCCAGGAGGGTCTGCTCTTACTCCTGCGTCATCAAAAGGTAGAGGATCTGGAAATGATGCATTAAAACTTGTGAGATAATCTATGCCATGTTTCACCGGGTTGGGACTTGATCCTGTTATGTCAAAAGTTAGGATAAGTGTGCTTTGCACATCTGGTGTAAGTCCACTAATGAAAACCCTGTAAGGAACAGATTGTCCTTCAGTATAATTAGAATGTCGCCTGTTCAAATTGCCAAATTCCCATTTGGCAAGACCTTTCTGCCATTGATCCAACCGTGCGGCCTGACCTATGGTCTTTAACGACAGGATAGAAGAAAATAGAATGATCAAAGTGAAAGATCTCTTCAGCAGTCTTAATAAGGAAAACATCAACGGGCTTGTAGACTTTTTCATACTCTTTAGTTTTATGGTTATAAATAAAAGATCACATTACCATTTTTTAGATGGTAAACCTTAACTGTTATGCTATCCAAGGGGTGTGGTGGTAATCTAGGGGGAGTTAATTCATCGGTTCTTCAAATCAGCAATGCCATTCTTAATTTATGGTGGTTTTCGACGGGAGGAAAGTCAATTTGAATTGTGGGGTGGTCTTATTTATTCATTATGAAATTACATCAAATTATAAGGTGAGAATTTGTTTTTCAACTTTAAATCAAAAAAAGTTATGCACACAGTTTAGAGTTTTCCATTATTGTTATAACATGGTTTCTTTTGCAAGTGGACTTATGAGAGGAATCTGATTCATTTTGAGGATAAATAGTTTTTCATATTTCCTTTATAAATTACGGCACTTGTATGTTTATCAAATCTTATTCATGAGCAAAGCAATTTTTTTTCTTGCAGTTTTTTTTATTGGTTGTCCAAAGGAGATCAATTGTCATGATAAAAGCAAAACTGTTTCTGAAGAAGAAGCCACATCCAAAGACAACGCTTCGAAGGTTTCCAGCTATACTAATTTTATAATTCGCCAGGGCCAGCATTACTGCGATCAGAATAGTATCAAATCAGTGAGAACACCTGAGATGAAATTCATGGTGAAGTTTGATAACTCGGCTGTTTATCAAACTGTGGTACCGGAAAATCAGTATGATATTAATAAGCTTTGGGGTTTTACCGAAGGGATAAATAATCAATACAACAGTGCCCGTATTGGTTGGTCATGGAATAATAATGCTTTAAGGTTGTATGGTTACGTACATACTAATGGCGTTCGTCATTACCAGGAAATTACAACTGTTGTCATTGGCACGGATATTACCTGTAGTATAAAAATTGCAGGCAATACATATTTATTTACAGTCAATGGCGTTTCAATTAGTTTACCACGAGGGCCGTCTGCTTCGGAGGCCAGCGGCTATCAGCAATATCCTTATTTTGGCGGCGATGAAACTGCTCCGCACCCGATAACTATAATGATTAAGGCTTTATAGGATTGAAGAATTTTTATTGGACACTGAATGTTTTTTATTATTTTTTTTTCTTGCCAACTTTATTTTGTTGAGTCCTGATGCAAATTTTACAGGCGATGCAAATGCTGCAAATAATATTGTATATAGAATAATAGGAACAACGATTGACACGAAACAAAGTAAAAATGCAATTAAAGTATAAAAAATAGCATAACGATAGATCAGTTTATAGGAATAATAATATTCCCTTTCTTCTTCCTTAATAAGATTATGATTATAGGCATAATTGCAAATGCCGTATGCGCCAATTGAAATTAAAAAATAATTAAAGCCAAAAACTGCAAGGGCTGTTCCTCCTTCTTTTTCAAGATACTCAGCTAAAACGGCGGTAGGAAAAGGCGTAAGCGTTACTACAAATAATAAAAAGCCATTTATCCACATTAGGTTAGTGTCCACTTTCTTAATGTATTCAAATGCAAAATGGTGATTTATCCAGCAAACAAGTATGGTTATAAATCCTATCAGGAATGCAAGAAAAGACTGCCAGTGATGAAGGAATGTATTTAATAATCCATCATTGGTTTGAGAATGCAGGATCTGTATTAATTCCAGGACTAAAAGAGTAATGGCAATACCAAATACGCCGTCGCTGAATGCATCAATTCGTGTGGTTTCTTTTGCTTCAGGCTTATTTTCTTTATGTTCCACTTATTTAAATTGATTTCACCTGCTGTTTTCACCATTCACAACAACCTACACACCACACATAAATATACACCGTAACTTAGTAGGAATTAATTTGTCCTTATGAAATTCTTTGTTGATAAAAATTCGGTTGTCAGAAAGATCTGGGGTAAGAGTGACACTGTACTTTTTATTTTTGCGGGTGCTTCTGCTGAGTTTGCCCTTAATAAAGCAGTGGATTGGCTATACTTTACCGGCAAGCTTCCTGCAGACCCAATGGGTCGGTTATTCTCCACGGTGAGCTATGCAAGAAAAATTGTTTTTTCATCAATGGATGAAGCTAATAAGGCAATTGACACATTACGGCATATACATAATACTGTTGAACAAAACCGTGGTGCTTCCATACCTGATTGGGCATATCGTGATGTGCTTTTTATGCTGATACATTATTCTATTGCATCATACGAACTGCTCGAAAAAAAATTGACAGGTGAGGAAAAGGAAGAAGTGTATAATGTATTTTACCGGGTTGGTGCAAGGATGGGATTGAAAGAGTTACCGCTTACTTATAATGAATGGCTGCCTGTAAGAAACGAACATTTAATAGCAGACCTGCAAAAAAGTGAATACACTGCAGATCTTTTTAAACAATATAAAAAACATCTTGGTGCTATGAGGTTTAAGGTATTGATCGAAGGTCAAAAATTAGTTGTCCCTGAGAAGGTAAAAGAGTTGTTACAGTTCAATGATCATTCCTTTCTTACTCCTGTAGTGCCGCTGTATAAGATCAGCAGGCTGATGAAAATGGACTGGTTGCTTAAAAAGATATTGCTTCCTTCAGATTATAAAGACCAGATAAATGAATTGGATGTACCGGATGTTAAAAGCTGATGCTACTTTTTATTATTCATCGTTTCATTCACATTCTCTCCGAAAGTTAGCAAATTGTTATCGGGATCCAGTATGGAAAACTCCTTTTGCCGCCACTGTTTTGTTTGTAAATATCCGGCGTCGGGCATTTTTATTTTTTTGTCCAAAGCTAACTGGTACCATTCATCTATATTTCCTGTTCGGATATATACCTGTCCGTAATTTTCTTTTGGATCAAGATCTTTAAATTCAAAAAAATGAATTTGAATATTATCTTTTTGTACCATTAAGTAACCATTGTAATCCGCACTTCCAAATTCCTGGAAATTTAATGTGTTTAAATAAAAATCTCTGGTGACAGCCTTATCACGCATTGGTAGCTTTGGATTAATGTCAGTAAGCATGTTTATTTGGATCTGTTTAAATGAAGATCAAAAGTAAAAGAAATTCTTTTTTTAAAATAACAGGCAACCTGCTCTATATGATGCATAACATTCTTCCATATAATAAAACACCCCTGATAAAAACCAGGGGATTGTCAAGACAAACTAACTGGACGTTATTCTAAAAAAAAGATTTTATTAAAATGAATACTCAGGCGGTGACAATTTGTATTGCCGGTTTAAAATATTTCTTTCATGCGGATCTCTTCGTGATTCAAGTTCCCTTTCAATTTGCCTGATCCTTTCGTTGCATTGGGTACATTCTTCTACACTTGCATCATCGCCGATCAGCTTATAATAAGCTATTGTTTCATGAGCCAATAAATTTGCAAGCTGTAAAGGCTGGAAATCTTGAAGTTCTTTCATAAAAGGGTAATTAAGAAAAATAATATAGCAAACAGTGTGCAAGAATAAATAGAAGCCCCTCAAAAAATAAGAGGGGCTTAACTAACGATCATGTTGTTGAGCAACACTGTTCTTATCAAATGCTCAATTCATTTTAATAAATTTCATTTTACCATAAGCTCTTCCATCTGCTGAAATTGCCTGTACATAATAAATACCAGAAGAGAGATTGCCGAGTGAAATTGATAATTGATCACCTTCAACGGCCATTACATTGGTTACCCTTCTTACAACGGTTCCATAATTATCATAAATTAAAATTGAAACCGGGGCAGAATTTGAAACATCTTTCCATCTAATTACAATATCCTGGTTGAATGCAACTGGATTTGGACGCAAGGTGAAATTTATTGAAACGTTTTGACGATCGCCATTCTCACCTGGATGCTGAAGATCAGTACAACTTCCAAGGTCAGCCCTTATCACCGGAGGAAGCCCTGTTGATTTATTTAATTCAACAAAATCACCTGAATAATTAAATGAATTTCCTGTTCTTGGGATCAGTCCAACAGTTCCATCGGTCATTAATATTAAAAATGCGCCTTCATTGGTGACCATAACACCTGATGTTTCTGCATTATGCATTTCAACTTTATCATTACAATGTAATTTATAAGAGTTTGGTGAGTTTGATCCGCCAACAGGTCTTAACTCAAGCATTTGTCCCCTGAATTGATTATCACCAGCTAACTTATACGTGGCATAAGTAAAGAATGTACGAGTTACAGGATGATAAAAAAGATCTTTGATACCACTATTTACAGGATCGTTATTAAGACTGCTGATAAAATCCTTACAAGGATTTCCAGACCAGTCCACTTCATAATAAACAGGGGTAAGTGTTCCTGTAACGGTACTAACATTTGCGATCTTACCTAACCATAATTTATCGATCACTAAACCGCTTGGGCTATTTCCAACCTTTGTTGTAACCGCTGTAAAATAGAAGTTTCCATTATCATCCATTGTACCTGCTGCAGAATTCACAAAGCTTGGAGTTAAAACTGAATTTTGAGGCGGCGGTGGTATCACACCCATTAATGTTACGTGGTAAGCCGCGTCTGTTTTCACAAATCTTGCAGTGGTTAAACCTTCAAAAGCTATTCCATATATAAGTCCATCAAGTTTGTTCACACCTATACCGTTTATCTGTAGCGGTTGAGAAGTACCCGGATAAAACAACGGGCCACCAGGAATAAGAGTAAGGGCGCCAGTTATTCCATTAACTGTATACAATGAATAAGGATTTGTGATATCTGCATTGGTGCCTGCTCTTACTACAGCATAATTAACGGGACAATTTATTGTGGTTACTGGCGGCTCGTTATTTAATGATCCTTGTCCGCAACTACCCATATCCCCACGAAGTGGATTTGGAAGTCCTGTACTTGTTGAGATCATTGTGAATCCACCGGTGAATCCTGTACTTGCATTTCCATTTACCATTCCAAATGAACCATCAGTGAACAATACGGTGAACTTTCCTGTTTTATCGATCAGTGTTCCTG
>Ga0066652_100000831_pt1 | contig 15318 bp, 12 predicted proteins | sample GraSoiAngelo_101_FD_71413 | JGI IMG/M metagenome (GOLD analysis project Ga0066652, IMG submission 71413) | Grasslands soil microbial communities from the Angelo Coastal Reserve, California, USA - 14_0903_02_30cm | ecosystem: Environmental > Terrestrial > Soil > Grasslands | place: USA...
TCGGCGTGCCGGTCTACTACTGGTACGCGCGCCGGAGAGGGGCAGGGGGCTAGGGGCCGAGTCATGGGGCTCGGGGCGACATGAGGCTCGGGGCGACATGAGGCTCGGGGCGACATGGGGCTCGGGGCGATCGGCACGCGAAATGCTCCCCCGATTTCATGGGTGAAATCCGCCGGTTCGAGGATCTCGTCTGCTGGCAGCTCGCGAGCGAACTCTCAGATCTCATCGACTCAATGACTTCCAGCGGTCCGGCGGCGCGGGACTTCGACCTGAGGAACCAGATTCGCAAGGCTGGAACGAAGGCACCTGCGCAAATTGCAGAAGCTTTCATGCGATGGAACGCCGCAGATACTGCCAACTTCCTGCGCATCGCCCGCGCATCGCTGGGCGAAACACAATCGCATCTCCTCAAAGGGTACCGACGCAAGTACTGGGATGCCGAGACGTATCAGAAAGCATGGCGCCTATCGGACCGCACCATTCGCGTGACGACCGGCTACATGAAGGAGCGCCAGCGCACCGCGCAGCGGGAAAAGACCCGCAGCACGATGCCGCGGCCCCCAGCCTCAAGCCCACGACGTAGACTGAGCCCCATGTCTCAGCCCTCAGCCCCTGGCCCCTCACTGCGGTATCACGCGCCCTACATGGAGTGGGCGAAGACCCGCGCGGCCGTGGCATTCGACCTCGCCGGCAGCAACATCCTCGCCTGCACGCTCGACGATCTGCCGGGAGCGCGGGAGGCGATCGATCTCGCCGGGGCGAACGACACCGGCTATCGCCCGCTCGTCGAGGGGATCGCGCACCGCTACGGCGTCAGCCCGGACCTGGTGACGACCGCGGGCGGAACCGCGGGGGCGAACTTCTTCGCGCTGGCGGCGCTGCTCGAACCGGGGGACGAGGTGCTGGTCGAGCGTCCCGGCTACGATCCGCTGCTCGGCGCGGCGCGCCTGCTCGGGGCGCGGACGGTGCGGTTCGATCGCTCGTTCGACGAGGGCTTCGCGCTCGACCCGGATCGCGTCCGCCACGCGATGACGCCGCGGACCAGGGCGATCGTGATCACCTCGCCGCACAATCCGACCGGCGTGAGCGCGGACCCCGCGGCGCTCGACGAAGTTGGACGCATCGCGGAACGCGCCGGCGCGCACGTGGTCGTCGACGAGGTCTACAAGGACGTGACCGGGGACCCGACGCCCCCGGCCGCCGCACGCGGCGAGCGGTTCGTCACGACGAGCAGCCTGACGAAGTCGTACGGCCTGTCGAGCCTGCGCGCCGGCTGGGTGATCGCCTCGCCGGCGATCACCTACAGGGTGCAGCGCGCGCGGGACGTGGTCGACGGCACGGGTTCGATCGTCGCGGAGCGGTTGGCCGCGCTCGCCTTTCAGCACCTCGACGCGCTGACCGCGCGCGCGCGCGGGATCCTGGCGCGCAACAAGGCGATCGCCGACGCGTTCCTCGCGTCTCGGCCGGAACTCGAGTGGGTCCCGTCCACCGGGACCATCGTGTTCCCGCGCATCCGCGGCGTGGCCGACGCCGGCCCCTTCGTCGAGCGCCTGATGCGCGAGCGGCAGACGGCGCTCGGGCCCGGCGCGTTCTTCCAGGCGCCCGCACACTTCCGTCTTGGGTATGGCGGGCAGGCCGAATCGATCCGCGCCGGGCTCGATCGGCTGGCCGCGGCACTCGATACGGGCACCACATGATGCCGTCACGTCCCCGTCATCTCACGACATGCCGTCAGCGCGCTCTCGACCGGCCGCAAGTCCTGCGGTGAGCGGCAGCGCACAGCTCGCGCAAACACCTGACAACGAACAACTTGCGGGCCAGCCATCGCTGGCCTGCCTCTTGCGCTTTCTCCAGTGGGAACAAGTCCTTTTTCAGACTGGAGTCAGAACCATGCGAAAGTCGAGTGTCATTCTCCTGGGGAGCGCGCTGCTGGCGCTCTCGGCTGCGACTGCGAGCGCACAAGACAAGAAAGTCCACATCAACTTCGGCGGCGGACCGACCATCCCCTCCGGCGACCTTGGCGAGCGTTTTTCGACCGGCTGGGGACCGGCGATCGGCGTCACCTTCGATATGAACCCGAAGGTTGGCTTCCAGTTCGAATACGCCTACCGCTGGATGGGCTTGAGCGACTCGGCGCAGGTCAACCCCCTCCTCGGCGCCACGGCCCTGGACGCGAATCACCAGACGCATCAACTCGACTTCAACCTCGTGTTCAACCTGACGCGTCCTGAAGCGCCGGCGCGGGTCTTCCTGGTTGCGGGCCCCGGCGCCTACTATCGCAAGGTCGAGATCACCAAGTACGAAGGCACCGGCGTGATCTGCGATCCCTACTTCTACATCTGCGGCGCCTATCCGGTGACGAGCGTGCTCGGCTCGCGCGGCGGCTGGGATCCAGGCTTCAACTTCGGCGGCGGCGTCGGCTTCAAGATTGCCGAGAGCGCCGAGTTCTTCGTCGAATCGCGCTTCCACTACGTGGCGGGCCCGAAGATTGAACCGGTGGTGAACCCGCTGACGGGAACGGCCGTCGGGACCGGCGGCAGCACGACCGGCTACTACATCCCGATCACGTTCGGCTTCCGCTTCTAAGCCGGCTTCATCTACGTGATCGCCGACGCGGGATTCGGCCTGCCCCCGAATCCTGCGTACTCCGATATAGAATCCGGCCGTGTGGATCGTCCTGGTTCTGGCGGCCCTCGGCCAGCCGCCTGCCCCTCAGTTGCCGCCGCCCCTGGAGGCTCGAGCGATCGCGGCGCCGGCGCCGCTCATCGAGATCCCGCGCCCGCCGCTCGACGAGGCCGTGCTCGACCGCTGGATCGCCGAGTACACGCGGTGGCGTGAATGGTCGGCCAAGTGGGGCACGCGCCGCCAGTGGGTCGCGCATCCCTTTCCCTACCCGTTCTGGAAGGACAACCCGGACATTTTCAGCTACGTGGTGCCACGCCCGGCCGAACCCGAGCCTCCGGCCGGACTCGAGGCCGCGTGCGTGGAGTCGCCGCGCTCGGCCACCAGAGGTGACCGGCGCGCCCGGGCGTGTGAGCTCCTGACCTTCTGGAAAGACGACTATCAGACGCAGCAGATTCGCTCAGCGGTGGCGGCCGCGCGCGCGCAGAAAGACGACGTCTCGAGGAGCCGCTTCATCGAGCACATTCATTTCGCGAGCCTGTGGGCCAGCCTGCAGAAGCCGGGAGGGGAAGGGACCTATGGCCTCGCCGGCATCCACGCCACGATCGACATCCACGGCCGATGGCAGATCTATGCCTTGCCTGGCGTGATGGCGATCAGCGTGAAAAATCGATGGGACCACCGGATGGTCACCGTCGGCTACGACTGGGGCATGGCTTTGAGGTTGGGAGCCCTGCGCCTGCCGCTCGCCGGCCTCCCGGTGAAGGTGCACTTCAACCTGGCGCACGTCTGGATGCCCGAAGTGAACCAGCGGCTCGACATGGTCGGGCTCTCCTTCAGCGCCGATCGCGGGCGCTAGCGGATCACGACCGCGGCGCCAATCGACCAGAAGTTGCCGACGACGTTCTCGACCGGCCCGGTGGAGGTCTGGAAGTCGCCGAGCGCCGCGACGTGCTGCGTCCCGAGGATCTGCAGGCCGGCGCGGGAGTGCGGCCAGAACACCCATCCGGCGCCGTATCCGAGCCCCAGCGCCTTCGACGTGACCGGTGGCTGCCGGGTGGTCCCGTCATAGACGAAGTTGCGGACCAGGGTCATGCCCATGCCGACTTTCAGCAGGAAGCCGCGCGACTCCCAGGGCCTGAACTGCGCCGCCGCCATGATGAAGGTCGCGCGGATGCCGCCGGTATCGGAGTTGGCCGGCGCCCACATGACCTCCATGCCGGCGTCCATCCGCGGCGTGATCCGGCGGCCGATCGCGCCGGAGAAGCTCTCGGTATGGCGATAGGGCGTCGGCTGCTCGCACTCCTGGCAGTCGCCGCGAAAGGTCGTCGCCGCGGTGCCGAGCACGAGCCACAGCCGTGAACGATCGGCGGCGGTGCCGTCGGACGGAGCGGCCGCGGCCGCCGCCGTTTGCGCGCTGGCCCCCGCGGCCGACATCGCCGCGAGGAGAAGAACCAGAGCGCCGATCGATCCGGCGCGCCTCATCGCACGCTCCATGTCAGGTAAGCGCGGAACTGTGGAAAGTGAAAGGTCAACCTCGTGCGATCGGCGTCCTGGTAGAACGTGTGTCGATCGAAGTACTCGCCCGACACGCCGATCCCAATCGGTCCGTGCAGCGGCGCCATCAGATCGATCCGCGCGCGGCTCAGCAGGTGGTTCGCGCGCACCCCGTCGAGGGTGTAGAGATGGCGTCCCTCGTATGTGACGACCGCGTACCTCCGCCCGTCGTGCGCGAAGGCCGCTCCCCCGCCGAACAATCCGCCGGGCCCATAATCATAGAAGCGCGGCCCGGTCTCGACCCCCTGTCCCGGCGACTCTTCGCCGCCCGCCGGTTCCTCGACCGGCACCTCAGTGAGGCCGAGCGGCAAGGAGTCGACGGCGCCCAGTGCGGTCAGGCCGCCCCAGCCGCCGACCCATACGGAGTTGCGCGACGACAGCTTGCCCGTGTAGCCCACGTTCACCTCGAACGACTGGGCGCCGAAGCTGTACGCCTTGTTCTCCACGAAGTCGTAATCCTGCAGCACGTTGAACTGGAAGCGGCCGTTCTTGAAGGGCTGGCCGAGCAGGCGGCCGCGGACGCGCGCTTCGCTGAAGGTCCCGCCGCCGCCGAAGCGCATCCGGACCCCGAACGCGTCATACGGGGTGCGGCTGCGTCCGGTCGCCGGCTCGCCGTAAATCAGATCGAGATCGAGGAACGGGTCGCCGTCGGCGTCGAACGCACTCGTCTGGGAGCCCTGGAAGAGGACGCCCGCGGACATGACGCCGCTGAGTCTCGTCGGCACCATGTCGGCGGGCTTGGCGGAGACGCGCGACGAGTCGTCGGTGATGAAGCGGTTCAGCCCGGTAATCGGATCGATCGCCGTCGCGGCGATCTCCTTGAGCAGCCGCTTCCCTCCGGTCGCCTGCGTGTCGCGCACCAGCCACGCGGTGCGATGGAACATCTCGCCGAGCGCGATGCCGCCGAGTGTGGTGTTGATCAGATCGTTCAGCGACGCGTGGTTGGTTTCCCCGAAGTACTCCCAGGTGGCGCTGCCGAAGGCGGTCATGCCGGCCGATTCCCAGAAGGACAGGCCGTTGGCGCGGCCGGCGTTGAAATAGTTGTTGCCCTGGTAGGGATGGCCGATCTGGTTGACCTTGAAATCATCCAGGTCCCAGACCCAGCCCTGTTCCATGTTGGCCCACCAGGTCTTCGGCGTGATCTTCGCCGTGTCCTGGCCGCGCACCAGGTTGGCGGTCTCGTAAAACACGTTGATGAGGAAGTTTTGCCAGAACGCTTTGCCGACGCTCCGCCGCGGGCAACCGTCGCACTGGACCGTGGCTGCCGCCGTCATCGACAGTGCCGGCGTCACCGGCGGCGCCGGCGCCTCCGGGACGGTCGCGTCCATGGTCACCACCTCCGCCGCCGACTGCGCGTGGACCGCGCGCGGAGAGAGGACCGCCAACAACACCAGGAAGAGAGTGCCGGATCGAGCAAGGCTTACGCGGTTCGTGGACCACACGCCATCCGGTGGTGGCAAGACCTGCGCCACGCGGCTTGCTCCATTTTCAGGCCGTAATCGGGCCCCAATCGTGGCGCTCACCACACATGGTGAGCCCGGGATGCCGCCGGTCGTGATTAAAACCATCGCACAAACCCCGACGTGGGTGACCGGCACCGCGAGCGAGCGGCAGCGACAGAGCGTTCCGGGAGTCCGATAGCCCAAGGCCCAATCAGCGCGAGGGAACGCAGCGACCGAGCCGCCGGAGCGGATGCGAGCGCGAAAGCGCGAGCGAGCGACGGCGTCGGGGAGTCCGAGGGGCGAAGCCCTTCGGAAAAGACTAGTCCACCCAGTGCAGCACGTCCCGGATGATCGACCAGCGCGGGGTGGGCGGCGTGGCGTCGTGTCCGAGCACCCAGTAGCCGTAGAGCGTGTCGATCGTGCCGTCCTTCCGCTTCAACTCGATCCACGAGTTGATGAAGCTCGCGAACGCCTGGTCGTGCCCGGCGACGGGATAGGCGAGCGGGACCTTCATCCCGCCGGGCTGCGGCACCACGACCGAGAACCGCGGATAGCGCAGCGTCCACGCCGAGCCGCGCTCGGCGGCCATGGCAATCGCGTCGACGTAGGGAGCCCCCGGCCGGAACACGCTCTCGATGTCGTGGGTGATGCGCAGGTCGGCGCGCGGCAGCGCCTCCCGGATCTTGTCGATGTAGTACGGCACGTCCGCCACGGCGATCGTCGTCGCCGGCCGCGCGCGGATATCGCTCCACCGCGAGAACTCGTCGCGGGCGTGGTCCGGTACCACCAGGCCGACAGTTTCGTCGAGGTACGAGGCCGAGAACAACGTCACCGCCGCGCGCTGGGTGGTCACCACCACGCCTGACATGACGATGTCGCAGCTCCCGTCGGAGAGCGCGCGATCGAGCCCGGCGCGATCGATCGGGACGAGCTCGAGCTTGACGCCAAGCTCGAGGGCCAGGCGGTGCGCGAGCTCGACGTCGAAGCCGACGAGATCCCCCTGGCCGTTGAAGAACGCGAACGGCAGCGAGTCGTCGATGTAGCCGGCCCGCAGGACGCCCCGCTCGTGGATCCGCTCGAGCACCGGCCGGCCGTCGAGCGGCAGCGGCGGCGGCGCGGTCCGGAACACCGTGGCCTCGGCGCGCCCGTGCAGCAGCTGCATCCCGGTCAGCACCTTGTCCCTGGTGTAGACCGGGCGCAGCACGCTGGCGAACACGATCCGCGTCCCCCCGATGACGGCGATCGTCAGGACGACGGTGATGGCGGTGAAGCGAACCAGCTTGCGGCGATCGAACCGCAGCGTGCCGGCGATGGCGCAGGACCCGAGCAGCGCCACGACCACGGTATGCATCGCGGCGACGAGCGAGCCGAGGCGGGAGTTGACGACCGCGGTGGCGAGGAACAGCTGAAAGGTGTCGGCAGGAATCCGGAAGAGATCGAGCAGGAACGGCACCGCGGCATTGAGGCTGCCGAAGAAGGTCAGGAGACCCGTCCCGGCGAGTTGCGGGTACTCGGCGGCCGGGACCGCCGCGTCGGCAAACCAGCCGGCGAACAGGATGAAGCTGATCGTCAGCAGCTTGCCGGTGTGCGGGAAGTTGAACGACGTCGGCACGATGACGTCGGGAAGGGCCGCGGCCGCGCTCGATGGCGGAGTGTGCCGCTCGAGCAGGGTCTTGGTCGAGTCGATCAGCGCCGGCAGCACGATGAACAGATCGCCGGCGACCGTCGCGGTGATCAGCGCGTCGCGAGTCAGCGAGAAAATCTCGCGGGCGCGGATCGGCGTGAGCGCGGCGACCAGCCCGGGCAGGACCCAGAGACCGACGAGGAGCGCGACGGCCACGTAGATGACGAGGTAGATCTGCAGGCGGCCGAGCTGCTCCAGGTTGAGCGTGCCGGCCTGGGTGGCCGCGATCGCGAACAGGCCGTACGGCGTCAGCCGTACCGCCAGGCGCGCGGCGCGCGAGACGGCGGCCACCGCGACGCGCAGCACCTCGAGCAGGGGTTCCTTCCGTTCGATGCCGATCAGCGCGACGCCGACCACGACGGAGAACAGCACCACCGCCGGCACGACGTTGTTCGCGAGCGAGTAGAACGGGTTCGAGGGAATGTAGAGGTCGATGAAGTTGAACGGCGGCGGCCGCTCGAGCAGCGTCGTGCTGAAGAACGACGCGGTTTCGACGGCGGGAAACGCCAGCGGAATGAGGAGGGCGAAGACCAGCGCGATCGCCCAGAGACCGACGAGCACGGCCCCGGCGCGGAGGCCGAGCTGCCGCGCCTGCGCGTAATCGAGCGAGCCGAGGCTGGTCACGATCGACAACGTGACGTAGGGCAGCACCGTCATCTGCAGCAGCTTGACGAAGCCGTCGGCCGCCCAGGCAAACATCGTCGCGCGTTCGCCGAGGAACACGCCGACGGCGACCCCCGCCGCGAGGAACGTCAGGATCCGTCGGGATGATGACACCGGGGCCTCGATCAGAACAGCACGCCGGCCAGCGTCTTGAGCAGCTCTTCGAGCGGCATGATCGTCAGCAGCAGCGGCGCAATCGGGGCCACCGTCATCATCGCCAGCTGGAAGACCGCCTCCTTGGTGACCGGCGCCAGGCGCATCTCTTTCACGACCGCGTAGCCGTTGCCGAGATCGGCGAGCGACTGGATGTCGGCGCTGCCCATGAACGGCTCGTCGCCGGCGGCGCCGCGCAGCCACTTGCCGTCGAAGTCGCGCACGTAGCGCTCCGCCAGCGTGCCGTATTCGCGCAGCCCTTTCTGCTTCGCCAGCGTGAGCTGCCCGGCGAAGACGGTCAGGGGACCCAGGAACACGACGACCAGGAACATCACCATCAGGGCGATCGGCATCTTGTAGTCGGTCAGCGTGGCGCCGAGGAAGAAGATGCGGTTGGCGAGCTGTCCGGCCAGCAGCGCGCCGTGCGCGATCGCGATCAGGCTGAAGGCGTAGGCCGTGCCGGCGAGGAAACCGAGGCCGCCGACGCGATCCGGATGCGTCGGCACGAGGTCCAGTCGAATGCGCGACACTTTCCAGAGGAACCGGACCCAGAGGCCGAGCCGGTAATACCACCGGAGCAGCAGGAACTGGAAGAGCGGCAGGCTGACGTAGCCGTACCACAGGCCTGCGAGCGACGCCTTCGGTCCGGTCGCTGACGGAGTGGCATACCAGCTTGCCGCGTCGAGCGCCGTATAGTGGCGCCAGATCACCAGGATGCCGACGCCGTAGACCAGCGCAATGAGCAGCACCTCGGCGACGACAGAATTGCGCCAGCGGACCGTGGAGGTCATGACCGCCTGGAACTCCGGGATCGAGGCGTCCGGAACCAGGTGACGATCGAGGAACACCTGCGCCACCGCGCGCATGCGCCGGTGCACGACCAGCTCGGCGCCGATCAGCAGCGGGAGCGCCACCAGGAACCGCGCGTGGACGTCGGCGTCGAGCAGGAACGGGACGGTGGTGTTACCGAACGCCTGTCCTTCGATCAGCGCCAGCGCCAGCAGCGGCAGCCAGGCGAACAGCGAAATCACGGCGATCCGCTTGCGCGCCAGCGTCAGGGCGTCGCCCGCCAGGTGGGCGCGGCGCAGCAGCTGGAAGAGCGGCCCGCCGAGCACGAGCGAGAACTCCTGCGCGCCGGCGAGCACGATCGGGCCTTCGGCGGCGACCGTGTTGGTGGTAGCCACCGCAGTCAGCGCCGCGGCGCCGCGGCCGGGGCCGGGGGCGCGCCGGGCGGCGGCGGCGCGGGTGGCAGCGTGAAACTGCCGCCCAGCGCGAGATGAAGATTGACGCGCTGGATCCGCTGCTCGGCCTGGACGCGAATGAGCGCCGACTGCGTGGCGTTGAGCGCGAGCTGGCGCTGCGTGACGAACCGGAGATCGGTGCTGCCGACACGGAACTGGCTCTGCACCACGTTCAGCGCCTGCTGGTTGTCGCTGAACGCCTCCGTGAGGATCTTTTCGCGCTCGCGGGCGGCGATTTCGGAGGCGAGCGCATTCTCGACTTCGCCGAAGGCGCGCATGCCGATGGCGGCGTACTCGGCGACCGCCTGTTTCTGTTCGGCCGTGCGGATCTCGACCTGGGTCTTCAGCGCCCCGCCCCTGAACAGCGGCGCCAGCAAGCCGGCGCCGACGTTCCACACCGGGTTGTCATGATCCTTCAACAGGAACAGGTCGCTCGAGATGGCGCTGAGTCCGGTCGTCAGCGAGATGACCGGCAGCCGCGCCGCCTTGGCCTCGCCGACGCGGTGGAACGCCGCCGCCACGCGCCGCTCGGCGGCCATCACGTCCGGGCGCCGTTCGAGGAGCGTCGACGGCAACCCGGTCGGAATCTCACCGGGGTATCCCGGCAGCGTCGGTGCAGGTACCGCCGCGGCCGCCGGGTAGCGGCCAAGCAGCAGCTCGAGGCCGCGAATCGCCTGCTCGCGGGCGAGCTCGAGCTGACGCACGACGTCGCGGTAGCCGGCGACGTTGGCGCGCGCCACGTAGATGTCTTCCTGGCCGCCGACGCCGACGCGGGCGCGGTCATCGGCGAGGCTGACGAGCGCCTCGCTGCCGCGAATCGTCTCGCGCGCGGCTTCCACCTGCAGCCCCGCTTCGATCGCGAGGAACCAGTTCCTCGCCACCAGCGCGGCCAGCGACTCCCGTGCGTACGCGAAATCGGCCTGGGCCGACCGCGCCTGCGCGGCACTGGCCGCCTTGCCATTCCGCACGCGGGCCCAGAGATCGATCTCCCACGTCGCGCTGATCACGCCCCCCTGGATGCCCGAGCCGTCGCCCGACAGCTTGCCGCCGCCGCGCGCGAGCAGGTCGGCGGACGGCCACAGCTTGGCGCCGGCGAGCTTCGCGTGGAGCAGCGCCTGTTCGACCCGCGTCGCGCCGACGCGGAGGTCGGCGTTGTGCGCGAGCGCTTCGGTCACCGCCGCCGTCAGCTGCGCGTCGTTGAACGACGCCAGCCAGTTGTCCGCCGCCGCCCCGGCTCCGGCGCCCTTCGCGGTCCACTGGTCCGGCACCTGCAGCTCGGGCAGCGCCTGCTGGCGGAGCGCGGCGGTGTCGGGCGGCGTCTTGACGGCGCACGCCGCCCCGGCGGCCGCCAGCACTCCGATCGCGAGTCGCAGTCGCAGCTTCATGGCGCCCTTCAGTGCAGTTTCGGAATGATGTATTCGAGGTTCGACGACACCCGAATGATCACTTTGCGAACGAGGTGAATGAGCGTGAAGCGGGCCGTGTAGATCGCGGCCTCCCCGCGCGCACCCGCCGCCAGGAAGAGATCCTTGTCACCCTCGGCGACCACCAGCTTCACCGGGAACTTGCCGGGGGGCGCGTTGACGGTCGTCCGCGAGAGGTCGCCGGACGCATCCATCTGTCCCTGCGCCTGCGCCCAGATCACCGAGTCGACGTGCGCCTTGACGATGCGGCCGGGGTAGGTGTTCAGGGTGATCTCCGCTTCGTCGCCGGGAGCGACCTGGTGCAGCTCGTTCTGGGCGTACAGGGCGAAGATCTGGTACTGCGTGTCGACGAAGGTCATCACCTCGTTGAACGCGACGCCGGACACGAAAAAGCCCGGCCGCAGCATCACGTTGACCATCGTGCCGTCGGCCGGCGCCACCACCGTCGTCTGCGACAGGTTCCAGCGGGCGTTCGCGAGCTGGGCGCGGGTCGTCTCGACCTGCGCCTCCGACACGCGAACCTGCGCCAAGGCGGTCGCGATCTGCGCCTTGACGCCGGCCACCGGCGCGAAGTCTCCCTTGACGCGGCCCGACAGCTTCTCCCTCACCTGCTGCTCGGCCGCGCGGCCCGCCGCGATCTGCCCGGTGAGCTCGGTCACGTTGGTCTGCGCCTGTTCGAGATCGAACTTGTTGCCGGCGCCGGACCTCGCGAGCTCCGTGTTCTGCGCCACGCGTTTCAAGGCAAGGTCGAGCGACGCCTGCAGGGTGGCGACGTGGCTCGTCGCCTGTTTGAGCTGCTCGTTCAGCTCGCGCTCGCTCGACGACACGTCCGGCAGGCGGGCCTGCATCTCGTTGAGGCGGGCCTGGTCGGCCCCGACCTTCGCCAGATCCGCCTGCAGCTGGGCCTCGAGGGCCTGGACCTCGCTGTTGTAGGGGGTCGGGTCAATGCGGAACAGAACGTCCCCCTTCTTGACCGCCCGGTTGTTCTCGACCGGCACCTCGATCACGCGGCCCTTGACCTGCGACACGATCGGGACGGTGTACTTGATGACTCTGACGTCGGCGCTGCTCGGCGCGCCGATGTTCAGCAAGAGGATCATCGCGGTCAGACCGATCACGGGGATGATCGCCACGGCGACCTTGTACGGCGTCGTCCATGGCAGCAGCTTGAACTTGATGAAGATCAGCCAGACGAAGAAGGAATAGATGCCGAGGAGGATGACTTCCATTTAGGCGACCTCGCCCTTCCTGACTCGCGCCTGCAGGGACGCCACCTCCGCGCGGAGAGCAATCAGCTCCGACGTCTGATCCTTCCCGGACGGCTCGGATCCATGTCCACCGTCGGCGGCCTCCAGGGCATCGTGGTCCACCTTGTCGGTGCCGTAGGCCAGCTTGTAGCCCACCGGTTTCGTATACGCCCACAGCCAGGCCAGCGGCCAGAGCAACCCGCCGAAGACCAGCGACAGCAGGCACAGCGTGCGGATGGCCTCGAATTGGGGATGGTGCCGGTTGTGCGCGATTTTCTCCGGCATGATGTGCACCAGCCAGAACAAGACGATGCCGACCACCGGCACGAGGAACAGGATGAAGACCGCGAGGAAGCCCGCCAACTTGTCCTCGGCCTCGTGTGAGAGCAACGAGGCCGACGCCGTGGACGGTGTGATCAGCAGCCACGACACTGCGAGCAGACCGGTGACGGCTGCACGCGCAAGAACATGATTGTTCGACTTCATTGAGCCACCTGTGCGTCGGGTAAGAGCATGACGCGTGCCCACGCGGGGCGGGCTGCGCACGTGGCGAAGCCCCTGTGCCGACAACGGGTTGCGGGTAGCCGCATCGAGCGCGCGGAGGACCACGACGCCGCGCCTCACCGCCGAATGGAGGCGGCGCTCACCACAGGTTGTGATCGCCAGGCTCGCGCCTGGCCGCGTCGGCCGGTAGCGCGTGATTTCCCGCCCGTTTCCGCGAGGCCGGTCCGCATCCGCACTGGCCACGCTCTTGCCAGTCGTCCGTAATGGAGAGGTGACGAATGAAGGCTATGTATGGACGTCTTGGTCTGACGATTCTTTCCGCGGCCGTCTTGATGACCGCGATGCCCGAACCGGCGATTGCGGCGTCCGAAGTATTCACCGCGACCGCCACGGTCAAGACCGCTGACGGCAAGTCGGGGAGCGCGCCAATCAAGGTCACGATCGATCGCACGATGCCCGCCGCCGAAGCGGCGCCGCTCGTCGCGGCGTTCAAGAGCGGCGGCGCGGCCGCGCTGCGGAAGGCGCTCGTCGGCGTCAAGCCGACCGGATCGGTGCAGGTCGGCAAAGGCAAGGTGACGCCGACACGATTCACGATCGAGCGCGAAGTGGGCGGCGGCCGGCTGCTGACCATCGTGACCGATCAGCCGCTGGTCTTCATCGGCGCCACGAAGTCCGGTGCCAAGCCCAAGGCGGGGTATGACTTCGCGGTCATCGATCTGCAGGTCGACGCGAACGGCGGCGGCACGGGCACGATCGCGCCTGCGGCGACGCTCAAGCTCAATGGCGATGCGCTGGTGGTGGAAGACTACAGCGGCGAGGTCGTCCGGCTGTCGGCGGTTAAGAAAGGCAGCTAGCCCCATGGGCGAACAGCCGATCTTCGCGGTCCTGGCCGACGTCGACGGCACCCTGGTCACGAAGGACAAGGTGCTGACCGGGCGTGCCATCGCGGCGGTGAAGCGGCTGCAGGACCACGGCGTCGTCTTCACCATCTGCAGCGGGCGCTCTCCTCGCGGCCTGCGCATGCTGGTCGAGCCGCTCGGCCTGACCATGCCGATGGCGGCGTTCAACGGCGGCGTCATCGTGATGCCGGACCTGTCGGTCCTCGACGAGCGGGCGATTCCAGACTACTTGGTGCCCGCCATCGTCGAGGCGATCCTGGCCGGCGGCCTCGAGGTGTGGATCTATAGCGCGACCGATTGGTACGTCCTCTCCCGGCAGGGGACGAGGGTCGACCGCGAGAGCACGACCAACCAGATGGCACCCACGGTCGTCGCGACCTTCGACGACGTGCTGCGCGGCGTCGTCAAGATCGTCGGCGTCAGCGAGGACTACGGCAAGGTGGCCGCCTGCGAGGCGACGCTGCAGCAGGTGTTCGGCACGCAGGTGTCCGCGGCCCGCTCGCAGCCCTATTACCTGGACGTCACCCACCCGTCGGCGAACAAGGGCACGGTGGTCGAGCGGCTGGCCCGTTACATGAACATCCCGGAGACGGCGATCGCGACGCTCGGCGATCAGCCCAGTGACGTCGCGATGTTCGCGCGCAGCGGCCTGAGCGTGGCCATGGGCAACGCGCACCAGGACGTGCAGCGGCTGGCGACGCATGTCACCGCGTCCTACGAGGACGAAGGCTTCGCCCAGGCGATCGACACCTACATCGTGCCGCGGCTCAAGCCGGCCGGCACCGACGTGCTGAAGGCCACCGCCCAGCTCCAGCGGCTCGGCCAGAGCCTCTGGCTGGACAACATCACCCGCGATCTGCTGGCCAGCGGCACGCTGCAGCGCTACATCGACGACCTGTCGGTGACCGGGCTGACGTCGAACCCGACGATTTTCGAGCAGGCGATCAAGAACAGTCCGTCCTACGACGCCGAGATGACGGCCAGGCTCGCGCAGCACCGGTCGGGCGAAGCGCTGTTCTTCGACCTGGCGATCCAGGACCTCACCCGGGCGGCGGCGCTCTTCCGCCCGATTCACGATCGGACCAACGGCATCGACGGCTGGGTCTCGCTCGAAGTCTCGCCGCTCCTCGCCTACGACACTGCCGGCACGATTGCCGCCGCGAAGCAGCTGTTCGCCGCCGCCGCGTGTCCCAACCTGATGATCAAGATCCCGGGCACCGCTGCCGGCCTGCCGGCGATCGAGGAAACCATCTTCGCCGGCATCCCGATCAACGTCACGCTGCTCTTCTCGCGCGAACACTATTTCGCGGCCGCGGAAGCGTTCCTGCGCGGCATTGAGCGCCGCGTCGACGCGGGCCTGAAACCCGACGTCGCCTCCGTCGCGTCGGTGTTCGTCAGCCGCTGGGACGGCGCGGTCGCGGGCCTCGTCCCCGAGGCGCTCCGCAACCGGCTCGGGATCGCGATGGCCAAGCGCACCTACAAGGCGTACCGTTCGGTGCTCAGTTCGCCGCGGTGGCAGCGGGTCTACAACGCCGGCGCCCGGCCGCAGCGGCTCCTGTGGGCCAGCACCGGCACCAAGGATCCGAAGGTGTCGGACGACCTCTATGTCACGGCCCTGGCCGCGCCCTTCACCGTCAACACGATCCCCGAGGCGACGCTGAAGGCGCTCGCCGACCACGGCCGGCTGTCCGGGCTCATCCCCGCCGACGGCGGCGACGGCGAACGCGTGCTGGCGGAATTCACCGCGGCGGGAATCGATCTGCAGGCGCTCGCGCTCAAGCTCCAGACCGACGGCGCCGCGTCGTTCGTGAAGTCGTGGCACTCGCTGATGACGGTGATCGATTCCCGGAGCGCGACACTTGCCCACGCGTAGCGCCCTGCA
>Ga0066652_100000834_pt1 | contig 15264 bp, 16 predicted proteins | sample GraSoiAngelo_101_FD_71413 | JGI IMG/M metagenome (GOLD analysis project Ga0066652, IMG submission 71413) | Grasslands soil microbial communities from the Angelo Coastal Reserve, California, USA - 14_0903_02_30cm | ecosystem: Environmental > Terrestrial > Soil > Grasslands | place: USA...
GTGCAATCGGGAAAACCAGTGGGAAAATTTCACACACATGACGAAGCCCCACGTGTTCTGATCGCAAATTCCAACCTCGTCGGTCACTGGTCGAACTACACGGAATTCAATCGGCTCGAACGCCTGGGTCTCACGATGTACGGACAAATGACCGCTGGCTCGTGGATTTATATCGGCAGCCAGGGGATCGTTCAGGGAACATTCGAAACTTTCGCCGCGGCTGGCCGCAAGCATTTCGGCGGATCACTGGAAGGAAAATTTGTTCTGACCGGCGGGCTGGGTGGCATGGGCGGTGCACAACCGCTCGCGGCTACGATGAATGGCGCACTATTTCTGGCCGTCGAAGTCGATCCTGCGCGAATCGAGAAAAGATTGAAGAGTGGCTACTGCGACAAGATCGCCTGGTCGCTCGATGGCGCACTCGAACTGATTGAGAATGCGCGCAAAGATCGACGATCAATTTCAGTCGGACTGGTTGGGAACTGCGCCGACGTGCTCCCGGAAGTCGTTAAACGCGGCGTGGTTCCGGATGTCCTCACGGATCAAACCAGCGCGCACGACGCATTGAACGGCTACGTGCCGCACGGCATGTCACTCGAAGAGGCGATCGCTTTGCGCGCAAAAAATCCCGAGGAGTACATCGACAAGTCGATGCATTCGATGGCTATTCACGTCGCAGCCATGCTCGCGTTGCAAAAAAAAGGCGCGGTCACTTTCGATTACGGAAACAACATTCGCGCTCAGGCAAAAAAGGCTGGCATCGAGAACGCATTCGATATTCCCGGCTTCGTTCCTGAATACATTCGCCCGCTTTTCTGCGAAGGCAGGGGACCATTTCGTTGGATTGCGTTGAGTGGTGATCCCGAAGATATCGCACGGACCGATCGGCTCGCGCTGGAATTATTTCCCAAAAATCAAACTCTGGCCCGCTGGATGAAGCTCGCGAAAGAACGAATTCAATTTCAAGGATTGCCCGCGCGCATTTGCTGGCTCGGCTACGGAGAGCGCGCCGAATTCGGCGTGGCGATGAATGAGCTGGTGAAACGTGGTGAAATCAAAGCGCCGATTGTCATCGGACGTGACCATCTTGATACCGGTTCGGTCGCGTCGCCCAATCGCGAAACAGAAGGAATGCTGGACGGCAGCGACGCGATCTCCGACTGGGCATTGCTCAACGCGCTGATCAACACGGCCGCCGGCGCATCCTGGGTGTCGATCCACAACGGCGGCGGCGTGGGAATCGGCTATTCGCAGCACGCCGGCATGGTCGTCGTCGCCGATGGCAGCGAAAGCTCCAAACACCGGCTTGAGCGCGTTCTTACCAGCGACCCGGGGATGGGAATTCTGCGGCACGCAGATGCCGGTTATTCGCGGGCGATTGAATTTGCCGCTGAGCGCCACATCGATATCCCGATGGAGCCACAAGCGCGAGATTGAGAGAGAAGATACAAACTGCCGGCGGACATTATGCAAAAACTGATCGAATGCGTGCCTAATTTTTCTCAAGGCCGAGACTTGGATCTCATTCGACAGACCCAGCGGCGCGATTATCAGAGGTCATCTGATCGCGGTTTCATGATCCGCTGATCTCGACAAAGAAGCGTCGGAGATTAAGCTGGATCCGATGAATATAGACGCTGCCTCATTGCGAGAACCTCTCACGAATATCTGCCAGCGGTTTCGAGTAGAACGGATTTATCTCTTCGGCTCGGCAGCGGACGGGCGCTTCGACTCTGAGCGCAGCGACCTGGATTTTTTGGTGACTCTCGAAGAGCAACCCCCCGGTGAATACGCCGACAACTACCTCGGACTTGCTCAGGCCTTGGAGAAATTGTTCGGCCGTCCTGCCGATTTGGTAACCGAAGGGTCCATTCGTAATCCGTATTTTCGCGAGACCGTTTTCGGCACCCGCCAACTTCTTTATGACCGTCGCGACGAAAAAGCTATTGCTTGACGTGCGCGAGGCGGGCGAGAGCATTCTTCAACACACGGCTGGAAAGGGCCTCGCCCAATACTCCGTCGACCGTTTTTTCCGACGCGCAGTGGAACGCGAATTTGAGATTATCGGCGAAGCATTGAAGCGAATCAACCAGATCGACCCGCCGACTGCTACGCGCATTTCTGAACTGCGGCGCACCGTGGACTTTCGCAACCGAATCATTCACGGCTATGACACCGTGGACGATGGGGTGGTCTGGGGCATCGTTGAGAAACATCTGCCGCTCTTGATAAAAGAAGTTGCGGGCCTGCTCGACGCGGATGGGGCGGCAGCTTGATTAGGAATCAGCTGACATTATGCAAAAACTGATCGAATGCGTGCCGAATTTTTCTGAAGGCCGAGACTTGGATCTCATTCGACAGATCACTGGCGCGATTGAATCGGTGGATGGCGTTGCTCTGCTCGATGTCGATCCTGGAGCAACGACCAACCGGACGGTTGTGACCTTTGTCGGCACTCCTGAAAGTGCGGTGGAGGCCGCCTTCCGCGCCATCCAGAAGGCAGCGGAACTCATTGACATGCGGAAACACAAAGGCGCACATCCCCGCATGGGTACGACCGATGTTTGCCCATTTGTTCCAGTCAGCAATGTCAGTTGGGAAGAAGCAGTCGCCTGCGCGCAGCAGCTGGCAAAACGGGTTGGCGACGAATTGAATATCCCAGTCTATCTGTATGAAAGGGCGGCGAAAGATAAGTCCCGTTCAAATCTCTCGGTTATTCGCACGGGAGAATACGAAGGCTTCTTCGAGAAAATAAAGCAACCTGAGTGGAAGCCTGATTTCGGACCTGCAGTGTTCAATAAAAAATCAGGCGCGACTGTGATCGGGGCACGGGATTTTTTGGTCGCCTATAATGTGAACCTGAACACGAAATCGGTGAGACGGGCAAATTCTGTCGCTTTCGATGTGAGAGAAAACGGCAGGATTAAGACAGAAGATGGCACGCCGTCCGGAAAACCGGTGCTTGATGAAAACGGCGAACCTGTCCGCATTCTCGGAATGTTGAAACATGTGAAGGCCATCGGGTGGTATGTTGAGGAATATGGAATCGCCCAAGTCTCCATGAACCTAACGAATATTGAGGAGACTCCCTTGCATGCTGCCTTCGACGCCTGCGCCGAAGCAGCAGGCAAACGAGGCCTACGCGCAACCGGATCAGAAATCGTGGGCATGGTTCCCAAAAAATGTCTGGTGGATGCAGGAAGATATTTTCTCCGCAAACAGAAATGGTCGGAAGGCGCTGCCGAGGAAGAGCTGATTGACATCGCGATCCGCTCGATGGGATTGAGTGAGTTGAAGCCTTTTGATCCGAAAGAAAAGGTGATCGAATTCAAGATCGAATCCGCTTCCAAGAAATCGCTTTTAAAAATGAATTTGCGCCAATTCTGCAATGAAACTCTAAGCGATTCTCCGGCGCCGGGTGGCGGTTCGGTCGCAGCGTTGATGGGAGCGTTGGGTGCGTCCCTAGGCGGAATGGTGGCCAACCTCTCAGCCGGGAAGCGCGGCTGGGACGACAAACTGAAATATTTCAGTGATTGGGCGGTTAAAGCGCAACAACTTAAGGATGAATTGCTGTTTCTGGTCGATGAAGACACGGCCGCTTTCAACAAGGTGATGGCAGCATTTGCTTTACCGAAGGAGTCGCTGGAAGAAAAAGCCGCGCGCACAGCAGCGATCCAATCCGCAAATAAATATGCGGCGGAGATTCCTTTGCGTGTGATGGAGACGGCTGCCAAGTCCTATCCGCTTCTCGCGGACATGGCTGAAAATGGAAATCCGGCTTCGATTTCAGACGTTGGCGTTGGCCTTCTCGCGGTGCACGCCTGTATTGGCGGGGCAGCGATGAACGTCAGAATTAATCTGGCCGGGTTGAAAGATGAGAAATTCAAATCGACGCTTCGGAAAAAAATTCAACAGATCAGCGCCGAATCGGACTCCCGGTTCAAAGAAATTAATCAGATTGTGGAAAGCAAGCTGGGGTAGAATCACAGCTTTCCTTTCCATCTGCCGATTCCTTAGAATTCGTTTCATAAAGGACCGAGCGATCGCCGCGGGTAATTCGTGCGTGCGCGTCGGGGCGAAAACATTGTGAGATTATTAAATTTGTGAGTTCTCTCGCCATTCTTCACGCTACACAGTTGGTCACGCTGGCGGGTGCGAAAAGGCCGCGCGTTGGCGCTGAGATGTCCGAACTTGCGATCATTCGCGACGGCGGCATGCGCATTAGCGATGGCAAGATCGACAGCGTCGGAAGCAGTGTTGAAATCAAGAAAAACGCGGGCGACGCGGAAATTGTCGATGCCGGCGGCCAGATTATTCTTCCGGGTTTTGTCGATGCGCATGCGCATCCGGTTTTTGCTGGAGATCGTCGCGACGATTTCGAACGCCGCGCCCAAGGTGACAGTTACGAGCAAATCGCGGCGGCGGGCGGCGGAATTTGGTCAACCGTGGAAAAGACGCGCGCTGCGAGCGATATCGCTCTTTTCGAGCAAGCCAAAAAGCATGCGAGTTGGTTTTTGAAATGCGGAACGACAACGGTCGAAGCCAAATCCGGCTACGGGTTGACGGTTGACGATGAACTGAAGATCTTGCGCGTGATTCGGCGGTTGAACGACGAAACGCCGCTTGAATTTGTTCCAACGTTCTTGGGCGCGCACGCCATTCCGCACGAAGATCGACAATCACCGGAGCGATATGTCGATCTGGTGATTAACGAAATGCTGCCACGAGTCGCGAAGGAAAAATTGGCGGAGTTTTGCGATGTATTTTGTGAGCAGGGTTATTTCGATATCGAGCAGTCGAGAGAAATTTCGACCGCGGCGAAAAAGCTTGGATTGAAACTGCGGATTCATGCCGATCAACTCAGCGATTCCGGAGGCGCCAAATTGGCTGGGGAATTGAAAGCAACAACCGCGGATCATTTGGAAAAAACGGAGGAGGAGGGGATTGCAGCGATGAAATCTGCGGGCGTCCAGCCGGTTTTGCTGCCAGGATCGGTGTATGCGCTTGGATCGACATGTTATCCGCGTGCGCGTGAAATGATCGAAGCAGGGCTCGCAGTTGTGATTGCGACGGATTTTAATCCCGGGTCATCACCAAGCCCGTCAATGCCAATGATGCTTTCGCTGGCCTGCACGCAAATGAGGATGTCACCGGCAGAAACGATCACCGCATCGACAATTAACGCTGCCCATAGTCTCGGCCGCGGCGATAGGATCGGCTCACTCGAACCAGGCAGGCTCGCCAACTTCTCAATCTTCGATTGCGAAGATTATCGCGAGATTGCTTACTATTTTGGGTTTTCCCAAACGCATTCGGTTTATGTGCGCGGCCGATGTGTGTACCGAAGCCCGCTGCAAATGGGATGAAGGAAACGAACATTTATCCTCGTTCCGTTTGGAATAACAGTCTCTTTCCATTGGCATGGTCTAAGGTAGGAGGAGTAATGTGGAAGAAGAACTATTGAAACTCGAGAAAGAATTCGCGCGGGCAATTGTTAAAAACGATGCGGAAGCGATCGGGCAATTTGTTGCCGATGACTGGGTTATCATCGATGCGGATGGAGGTAGAATTGACAAGTCGCGTTTCCTTGGCGCCGTGAAGTCAGGGGTTTTGATCCACGAGATGATGGAGTCCGATGATGTTGGGGTTCGCATTTACGGAGATACTGCTGTGGTTTCGGGACTGACGAGAACCAAGGGCAAATTCATGGGACGAGACTTCAGCACCCAGGAGCGGGCGACAGATGTTTTTGTGATGCAAAATGGACGATGGCAGTGCGTGTTTTCACAGCTTACGCGATTCACAAAGAAGTAGAACCGATGTTAACGACCTAATCGCGGTGGCCTGATTTGCGGAGACATTCGCGTGCCAGTAGCGTCGCTCATTCATGAAGGTCGAAGTTGAAACGCAGCCGGGTTCTGTTTCCACCCTGCAGATCGAATTGCCGCCCGAAGAGGTGTCGAAGGAATGGGACTCCATCGCAAACAGTTTCGCGCGATTTGCCCGGATTCCCGGTTATCGACCCGGAAAAGCGCCGCGTTCAGTCATCGAAAAAAGATTTCGCAAGGAAATTCAGGATGAGCTGACAAAGAAGCTCGTCTCAAAAAGTTATCACGACGCGATTGAACAGAAGCAATTACGCGTCGTTTCGTTGACCAATCTCGAAGACGTTCAATTTGGCCAAGACAAGTCGATGCGGTTTCGTGCGACGGTTGTAACTGCCCCGGAATTCGAATTGCCGGATTACCAAAATATTCCGGTGCAAGTGCCCGATACGAAAGTCTCCGATGCGGAGATCGACGCCGCCCTTGAACGTTTGCGCGACCAATCCGCTGATTTTGTTGATGTTCCAGAGCGTAGACTGCAAATGGGAGATTTTGCTGTCATCGATTTCGAAGGGTCGATCGAGGGCAAGCCCATCAGTGAAATTGCACCGCAGGCGAGCAAGAACTTGCACGGTGGCAAAAAATTCTGGCTTCATTTGGCCCCCGAGAATTTTCTTCCAACGTTCTGCGAACAGATTGTCGGGCAGAAGCGTGACGAAACGCGGCAAATCACAATCGCTTTTCCGGGTGATTTTCCAGTCAAGGAACTGGCGGAAAAAGATGCGAGTTACACGGTGACATTGCGCGAGATAAAAGAAAAGGTTCTGCCGCCGGTTGATGATGCTTTTGCGGGCAAGTTGGTCTCCGGAAAGACGCTCCTCGACCTTCGCCACTTGATCGAACACGATCTCGAGCGCGAGAAAGAGCATGAGCGCGAACGAGCGAAAGAAGGACAGATAATGAAGTACTTGCACGAGCGCATCCAGTTCGAGTTGCCGCCCGCGCTATTGAAAAATGAAACGCGTCGAGTTTTAGGTGAGCTTGTGCAACGAAACCGAGAGCGGGGTATTCCTGATGAAATGTTGAAGGACAAAGAGAAAGAATTGATTGAGAGCGCCGCGAGCCTCGCCGCGCAGCGGTTGAAGACGAATTTTATTCTGCATCGCATCGCCGAATGCGAGAAGATCGAAACTTCCCGCGAGGAGGTCGACCAGCAAATCCGAGAGGAGGCCGCGCGTTACAACGTTTCCGTGGACAAAATGCGCAAAGAACTGGAGGAACACGATCGGGTGAATGCCCTCGCCGAACAGATCCTGCTCGGCAAGACTCTTGATTTCCTCAAGGCGAATGTTAGCGTCGAACAGGCAGTAGAACCTGCTCTGGTGAAAGAAAAATCATGAGTGTATTCAATGACAATCGGTCGCAATCGGTGCTGATCCCGATGGTCGTGGAGCAGACTGGCCGTGGCGAGCGCAGCTACGATATTTACTCGCGACTGCTCAAAGATCGCATTGTTTTCATTGGCACGCCGATGGACGATCATATTGCCAACCTGGTTATAGCACAGTTGCTGTTTTTGCAGATGGAAGATTCGAAGAAAGACATCAACATTTATATCAATTCACCGGGCGGATCAGTAACCGCAGGCCTCGCAGTTTACGACACCATGCAGTTTCTCACGTGCGATGTGACGACCTATTGTCTCGGCATGGCCGCAAGCATGGCTGCGGTTTTGCTTTGCGCGGGGACGAAGGGCAAACGCTTCGCCCTTCCGAATTCGGATATCATGATCCACCAGGTCTCTGGGGGCGCGCAGGGAGCGGCCAGCGACGTTGAGCGTCAGGTCGATTACATGTTTAAGCTAAAGAAGCGCCTCATCAGCATCATTGCGCAACATACCGGGAAATCCGACGAGCAGGTGCGGCTTGATTCTGACCGCGATTACTATATGTCCGCCACCGAGGCGAAAGCGTATGGGCTTGTGGATGAAGTTATCAAATCTCGCAAGGAAGTGAAGCTGCTTGACGGCGCGACACCTCCTTCCGGGGACCGATCGATCGCTGTCGCCGAGGCGGCTTTACCGCGCAAAGCCGGGGGATAAGAGCTGTTTTTGTAAACAAGCAAATATGGCCCGCGCTTCCAATCTGACCATGTGCTCGTTTTGTGGCAAGAGCCACGCCGAGGTGCGCAAGTTAATCGCCGGACCGGGCGTTTATATTTGCGACAGTTGCATCAACGTTTGCAAGAGTATCCTCGACAAGGAGCTCAATGACGATGCGCGGCGTCAGTCTTCAAACATCCGCGTCCCAAAACCGGCGGAGATCCGACGATCGCTCGATGAATATGTGATTGGACAGGAGACCGCCAAGAAAACGCTTTCGGTAGCGGTACATAATCACTTTAAGCGGGTCTTGCAGGCTCCCACGCCACCCGATTCGTCCTCGGCATTTCAGCCGGATCCATTTGCTGACGTCGAAATTGAAAAAAGCAATATCCTCCTCATTGGTCCGACCGGTTCGGGAAAAACGCTGCTGGCCAAGACGCTCGCCAAGATTCTTGATGTGCCGTTCTGTATCGCGGATGCGACGACCCTGACGGAAGCTGGTTATGTCGGCGAGGATGTCGAGAACATCATCCTGCGTCTCTTGCAGAATGCCGATTACGATGTGAAACGAGCGGAAATCGGCATCGTTTACATTGACGAGATCGACAAGATCGGTCGCAAAACGGACAACGTAAGCATCACGCGCGACGTCTCTGGCGAAGGCGTTCAGCAAGCGCTTTTGAAGATTTTGGAAGGCAGCACCTGCAATGTCCCGCCACAAGGCGGCCGCAAACATCCACACCAGGAATATATTCAGGTCAACACCGAGAAGATCCTGTTCGTCTGCGGCGGCGCCTTCGTTGGGCTCGATAAGATTATTCAAAAACGCATCGGCCAAAAGGTGATGGGCTTTGGCAGTCCGACGTTAGAAGTCGAAGAAGCGTTGCGAAAACAAGCTGTCCGCCACGTTGAACCGGAAGATTTGCTCGCTTTCGGAATGATTCCCGAATTCATCGGCCGGCTACCGGTTGTGAGCTCTCTTGACGCGCTGACCGAGGAAGAGATGGTGGCGATTTTGACCGAGACGAAAAACGCGATGGTCAAGCAGTACACGAAGCTCTTCTCGATGGAAGGCGTACGGTTGACGGTGACGAAGGACGCGTTACGAGCTCTTGCAGCGCAGGCGGTCACAAAAGGAACAGGCGCGCGCGCGTTGCGCTCGATGCTTGAACGAATCATGCTCGATATCATGTACGACGTGCCGAGCCGCGAGGATATCGCTGAGGTTACGATCAATCGCGCCGTGGTCGAAGGCAAAAAGCTTCCACTCATTCGCAAAAAGCAAGACAAAACCGCCGCGTAGCGGCCTTCGGCCGTGCGCTAAAAGTTGCAAGCGTTACAAAGTTAAAAGGGTGCAGAGTCACATCGGCAGCCAGGCTCCTCTTTCATTGTAACTTTTAACGATTCACGCTCTTTTGCATGCGCGTCGTTATCGTTAATACCGGCACAGAGCTATTACTGGGTGATATTCAAGATGCGCATCTCAGTTTTATTGCTCACGAGATTTTTCCATTGGATCTGCGCGTCGAAGAGCGCCGCACTCTTCCGGACGGGTCGGCCATTCGAGATGCGCTCGAGGAACTATTTGGGCGCGCCGAAATTCTCTTTGTGACCGGTGGGCTGGGCCCAACCACTGACGATATCACTCGCGAGACCGTCGCGGATTTGCTCGGATTGGAATTGCATCAAAACGCGGAATTACTCGCCTCGCTTAGGCAGAGACTCGAAGCGCGCCGAATCAAGTGGACCTCGCGCATCGCTCGTCAAGCTAACGTTCCAATGGGCGCACAGATTCTGCCGAACGAAAATGGCAGCGCGCCCGGCCTTTATTTCCCAGCGAACATCAGTCCACGTGTTTCTTCGCCTCATCTTTTTTTGCTACCGGGACCGCCACGCGAGCTTCAGCCGATGTTTCGCCGATCGGTTCTGCCGATCTTGCGTTCGATCGTTCCGTTTTCCGATTCGCTTAAGTGCCGCATCTATCGCGTGGTCGGAATGGGCGAATCGCTGATTGAAGAAGCAATCGGCCAGAAAATACTGGCGATTCCCAAGGTCGAACTTGGTTATTGCGCGCGACCTGGAGATGTCGATGTCCGTATTCTAGGTGAAGCCAGCGCTCTTGATCGCGCTGAAGCGATTATCAGAACGGCTCTGGGAGCTTCGATCTATTCCACAACGGGCCACACCATCGAAGAAACGATCGTGAAACTTCTCAGCGCAAGAAACGAAACACTTGCTGTCGCGGAATCGTGCACAGGCGGTTTGCTTGCGAACCGAATCACAAATGTACCGGGCGCGTCCGAAGTTTTTGTCGCGGGCTATGTTTGTTATGGCAACGAAGCCAAGATCGACATTTTGGACGTCGATCGAAAGTTAATCGAGAAACATGGCGCGGTAAGCGAGGCAGTCTCGCGCGCGCTGGCTGAAAACGCGCGCAGGAGTTCAGGATCGACATATGCTATTGCCACAACCGGAATCGCGGGGCCGACCGGCGGCTCAGCGGACAAACCGACCGGCACTGTTTACATCACATTTGCTTCCGCGAATTCAGAGACGATTGCGAAGAAGTTCTTTTTCCCAAGCGATCGGGAGACGTTTAAGGAGCTGGCAGCGCAGGCAGCTTTTGATCTACTGCGCCGAAAGTTAATCGCATAATTCTGCGGGTGAGATGCCCATCGGCCGGCTCCACAAGCTGGCCACGGCGAGCCGTCCTATGGCGGACAAAATGCTTGCGCCACGCCTCAATAATCGCCCACGACCGCCGGGGTGCCGACTTTCACGTGATCGTAAAATAACTTCGCTCCGTCTGCCGGCATCCGAATGCAGCCATGCGACGCCGGATATCCCGGAAGAATCCCGATGTGCATCCCAACACCATCGCCTGTCAGCCGCATGAACCATTTCATCGGCGCACCCTCAAAGCGCGTTCCACTAGGGGCAGAATCGATCCGAGCGCTGACGCCCGCACGGATGATGCGACCAGAGCTGTCTACGAAGTTGCCGTAAAGACTGGAATGATGGTTTGGGTCTTTTTCAAGCACAGAGAAATGTCCGCTGGGCGAACTGTGTCCGCGCTTGCCGGAAGAGATCGGGCTGTCTATCACGATTTGCTCACCAACCATCAGATAGGCCCGTTGTTTGGGAAGAGAGACCACAACATGCACGGCATCGGGCGTAGCTTGTTTAAGCAGTGATTGATTGATTTTTACCGGTTCCTGCCTGCGAATCAGATCGGAAGCTTTGCGCAAAGGTTGCGGCGCAGTCGGCACAGGACGTGTCGCGCTGCTAGCCGAATATGCAAGAGCAGACACTAAAACTGCACAGAACCATCTTGGAAACGTCGTCTGCATAAATTTAGCCGCCGCGACTGTAACTGATTACACGATGAATCCAACCCGATAACCACCGTGATTCGTGTCGTTGGGCGGGGGAATTTTTCACGCGCCGAATCAAAACAACCTTGGCAGAGCGGGAAAATTCATCAACTGCCGCCGCGCCGCCATCCGATCCATGCATGCCTTCAAGGACTTGGAGCAAGCCCCACCCCTGACCTTGATAACGCTCCGTGTGCAAGACTCCTTCACCTTTGAAGTTCACATAATCGACAAGCGCATAGTAGCCTTGTGGCGTGCTCGCCATGCGTTCGAATTGCCGCTGCACGTTCCCGCGATCCGAAGGCGCCGCTTCCGCGAGCATTTTCGGAAGCGCGTCTTGAAGCCTGGCAATCAGAAATTCCGCCTGAAGATCGACGGTACCGGCAAGAAATTGGCGCAATTGCTTCACCTCTGGGGTTTGCTGGGCGCGTAGGAATTCGAGTCGGGAATTCCATGGGCAGGGAACTTCGCCCGTTCCCAAAAGGAATTTTGGCAATTTGGCTCCGTGATTTGCGATAAAGCTAACGAGCTTTGGAAAACTTTCCTCGAACGGACCACGCTGTCCCTTTGGATACCAGATAAAATGGCCAATGCCGAGCGATGCGAAATTTTCGCCTTCGTTCCACGAGGTGAGGCCGGCGATAGTTCCATTGCATTCGTTTTGCCAGATTTTTTTTCCGATTCTAAGGGTGTCAGCGCGCGAGAGGGTCGTCGCGGCAACTGATTGCAGCTGAAGGAGAATGCATACAGAAAGGAGAAGCGCGGCGAAAAATCGACTTTGCTGTAATCCCGGCTGCTCCTGTTTTCTTGACGAGTAACATTTATCCATTAGCGTGCCACTTCCTGCGGCGCTCCATTTGGAGCAAACCCGCGTGGAAAATTCCATCTTATGAAACGTTTTACCTTCATTTTTGTCACATTCTCGCTTGTTTTGCCCCTGTTCGGGCAAGAGAAATCGCCGCAACTCAAAGACCAAAAAGATAAGGTCAGCTATAGCTTGGGCCTCAATATTGGGTTCAACCTCAGTAGACAGAATATATCGGTCAACCCCGACGCGCTCACAGCCGGTATCAAGGATGCGATTGCGGGAAAACCTCAGCTTACAACCGATCAGGTCAAGGAGACGATGGCGGCATTTGAAAAAGAAATGACGGAAAAACAAAAGGCAGCAGGAGAGAAGAACGCGGCGGAAGGGACGAAGTTTCTCGAGGAAAACAAAAAGAAGGAAGGCGTAAAGACAACGGCCAGCGGGCTGCAATACAAGGCCATTAAGGAAGGAACGGGCGCGCAGCCAAAAGGAAATGATACGGTGACTGTTAATTATCGTGGAACGCTTATCAACGGCACCGAGTTCGACAGCTCGTATAAACGCGGCCAGCCAGCGACCTTTCCGCTCAACGGCGTAATCAAGGGATGGACCGAAGGGCTTCAACTGATGAAAGCAGGATCAAAATATCAATTTTTCGTACCGCCGAATCTCGCGTATGGTGATCGTGCCCTGGGTCCTGACATCGCTCCCAATTCGACTTTGATTTTTGATGTGGAGTTACTCGGCGTTAAGCCCGCTGAAGCAGGCCCAAGTCCGGCGCCGTCCCCATCGCCAAAATAATATGGCGGCGTTCCTCGCGGCGAGCGCCCCAAGTGAAAAGACAGGCGCTCGGTACAAGCGCCTTCATATCGACGTCAACGCGCCGCTGCTGCGATTTCCCAATCGAGCCGCAGCGCGTCGCCCCAAAGGTCTTCCAGGCTGTAAAAGGCGCGTTTGTCTCGATGAAAAACGTGGACGACGACTTGCAGGTAATCGAGCACGATCCATTGGCTGGCAGGAAATCCGTCAATCGCCACGGGCCGAATCGCATGATCCTCTTTCAGGCGCGTTTCGATTTCATTGGCGATCGCTTTGAGCTGCGGCTCGGACGTGGCTGAGCAAATCACGAAGAAGTCCGTAAACGTCGAGATCGTGCGCAAATCAAGCACGACGATCTCTTCCGCCTTTTTGTTCGAGGCGAGTTCTGCGCACGTTTTGGCTAAGTTCTCCGCGGTTATCTCGCTTGCTCCTGGTAAAGTTTTTCGTGGCGAATAATCTCTTCGACCGCCTGTGGTACGAAATAGCGAATTGGCTCGCCGGTGGCAACCCTCTTTCTGATTTCCGTGGCAGAAATATCGATCTTGCGGTGCACGGACGGATAAGGGTGATCTGGTGCCCTCCCCGTACGATCGAGGACCACAAAGCGAACCGCTTTTATTAGTTCATCGAAACGGTGCCAGTTTCGAAGGGTGGGGACATTATCTTCGCCGAGGAGATAATAGATTTCCGCGTCGCCTTCTCGTGCGCGGATTTCTTCAATTGTGTCAATCGTGTAAGAAGGAGCCGGACGACGCAGTTCGCAGTCATCCACCATAAATCTCGATTCACCTTCGATTGCAGCCCGTAACATCAATAATCGCGTTTTCGCGCTTGCAACTGACGACTCTTTAAACGGCGAGATCGCCGCTGGTACGAAAATTACGTTTTCAAAGCCAAACGTCTCGAGCGCTTCGCGAGCGAGAATCAGATGCCCGTGATGAATAGGATCAAATGTGCCGCCGTAGACTGCGATCTTTTTCACAAATCGCTTTGCATCCTTCTCATCTTATATGTTCCTGTAGCCTCTTCGCCGTGCGAAGCGCGGCGCTGAGGTGTCTTGCGACGCGTGCGCGGCGCGTCCCAGAGACGCGGCTACAGCTATTGGCGACGCGAGAATATTGTTCACCAACGGAACGGGGGAGGCTCAAATACACGATGTCGTGCGCCCAGTCCTTGCCGGGCGGCGGACGGATAAAAAGCGCGAAGAGGTGGCGTTTTTTATTTTCTCTGCGCAACATCGACATCTAACTTCCGAAAGTATGAAGAGTGATTCGCTCGGTCAATTGATTCTAACGGGCGTTCCCGCACCGTGCCTCGATCCAGAAACGGAGAAGTTATTTCGGCGCGTTCAACCCGGCGGCTTCATTCTTTTCACGCGCAACATTGAGAGCGCCGCGCAATTGCGCAAACTAACCGATGACTTGCGCAGCCTAACCGTGGTCGAACCAATTATCACGATCGATCAAGAAGGCGGACGCGTCTCGCGATTGCGCTTAATCGGGAACGAGCCGCCGAACGCGCAGCAACTACGCGATACAAACGATGTCGATCTTATTCGCCGGCACGGCGACATCACCGGCAGATTACTGCGACTCTTCGGTTTCAATCTCGATCTTTGCCCGGTGCTCGATATCTCTTTCGATGACGAGGCGGATAACTCGCTGCGTGGCCGATGTTATGGAAAAGTGGTCGACCAAGTCGTTCTAAACGCTGGGGCATTCAACGAAGCGATGAGAGGGCAGGGGATCACAAGCTGCGGCAAACATTTTCCCGGGTACTCGGCGGCGACCGTCGATGCACATCACGACCTGCCCCAGATCGAGCGGACACGGGCGGAATTGGATCAGGAAGAGCTCGCCGTGTTTCGCGCCTTTATTGGTAGCGACGGACCCCCGGGCCATCCGACGAATCTCGTGGACAGTATGATGACTTGCCACGGCTGGTACCCATGTTTCGAACCGACGAGAACGCCTGCAACATTGTCACATCGCGTCGTGACAGAACTGCTGCGCGAAGAACTAGCCTTCGATGGTCTGATCATGACCGACGATCTCGACATGGGTGCAATCCTAAATGAATACGGACTTGAGCAAACAATCCGTCTTGCGATCGCGGCGGGAAATGATCTGGCCATGATTTGCCATCGCATTCCCGAAATCGACAACGTACATCGCATACTTGCGAGATTACCGCGCGACCAAATCGATCGCGGTCTCGCCAGCGTAGCGCGCTTCAAAGAAAAGCTCGCGCTACCAGACAAATTCTCGGAAACTGCCTTTCGTAAGATCGACAACGAAATCTGGGACCTGCGCGTCGCAGTTCTCGGTGAAGAAC
>Ga0066652_100000836_pt1 | contig 15260 bp, 6 predicted proteins | sample GraSoiAngelo_101_FD_71413 | JGI IMG/M metagenome (GOLD analysis project Ga0066652, IMG submission 71413) | Grasslands soil microbial communities from the Angelo Coastal Reserve, California, USA - 14_0903_02_30cm | ecosystem: Environmental > Terrestrial > Soil > Grasslands | place: USA...
TGGGCCGTCTTGGCGGCTTCGGCGGGCAATGTCTCATCGTGATATTCGCGGGCGCGTTCTGGATCGAGCGAAAGGTTGAACTGATCCTGCCAGCGGAATTCGAAACGCGCCTTCGAAAGAGCGTTGTCGCGGTATTGCGCACCGGGATGGCCCTTGGCGAGGTCAGCCGCGTGTGCGGCGATCTTGTATGCGATCACGCCTTCTTTCACATCGTCCCTGTTTGGGAGGCCCAGATGTTCCTTGGGCGTGACGTAACAAAGCATCGCGGTGCCGTACCAACCGATCATCGCGGCGCCGATCGCGCTCGTAATATGATCGTAACCTGGTGCGATATCGGTCGTGAGCGGGCCTAGCGTGTAGAAGGGCGCTTCGTGGCACCAGGCGAGTTGTTTCTGCATGTTTTCATGGATCAGGTGCATAGGGACATGTCCCGGGCCTTCGTTCATCACCTGGACACCCTGTTCCCACGCCCGGCGCGTCAAATCGCCTTGCGCCTCAAGCTCCGCGAATTGCGCTTCGTCGTTGGCATCGGCGATCGACCCGGGACGCAAGCCGTCGCCAATCGAGAAGCTCACGTCGTACGCAGCCATGATTTCGCAAATCTCGTCCCAATGGGTGTAAAGGAAATTCTCCTTATGATGGGCCAGACACCACTTCGCGAGAATCGATCCACCACGTGAAACGATTCCCGTCATACGGCGCGCCGTCAGGGGGATGAACCGCAGCAACACGCCGGCGTGAATTGTAAAATAATCAACCCCTTGCTCGCATTGCTCAATCAGGGTGTCCCGGTAAACATCCCAGGTGAGGTCTTCGGCTTTACCCCCCGCCTTTTCCAAGGCCTGGTAAATCGGAACCGTGCCGATCGGCACCGGCGAGTTGCGCAGGATCCATTCGCGGGTTTCATGAATGTTCTTACCGGTGGAGAGGTCCATCACCGTGTCCGCGCCCCATTTCGTCGCCCAACGCATCTTTTCGACTTCTTCCTCGATCGAAGACGCAAGCGCTGAGTTGCCGATGTTCGCGTTGATTTTCACCAGGAAATTCCGGCCGATGATCATCGGTTCCAATTCCGGGTGATTGATATTCGCCGGAATGATCGCCCGACCGCGGGCGACTTCATCCCGCACGAATTCCGGTGTGATCCGTTCCGGAATGGCGGAGCCCCAGGAGTTGCCGGGGTGCTGATGGCGCAAATCGTTGCGAGGAAGAGGTTCGCGAGAACGCTCGCTGTCGCTACTCATGTTTTCCCGCATCGCGATGAACTCCATCTCAGGCGTGATGATCCCCTGGCGCGCGTACCAAAGCTGTGTCACCGGATGGCCTCTCGAAGCGCGCAGCGGCTTGCGCAGCGTTATCACCGGTTTTTGTTGCCGGCCCTCGTATTCCGCCACATCGCCCCGAGCCATGATCCATTCCCGCCGCAGCGGCGGCAATCCGCCCTGGGCGGTGCCTTCGAATTCCGGATCGCCCCACGGGCCACTGGTGTCGTAGAGCAAAACCGGATCGTTCGGCTTGAGTTCGCCGCCGTACGTTTTCGTGGGCGAAAGGTCCACTTTGCGCATCGGAACGCGCAGTGTTGAGATATATACGCGAGTCATAAATTTGCTGTGATGAAGAACCTCAAAGGGAATCCCTTCGCCAGCATTACCTGGATCAGGTTCAAAGGGTCTTCCACGCTCCCGCGCGAAACTCTCAGCCTTTGCCCCGCAATTGCGAGACCGGTTGGCTCCCCGTTACGTGGCGAGAATGCGCCGCCTTGGCCGCGCTGTCAAGAGGCGGCCGAAGCCGCAAATTGTTACAGAAAAAGGTGGAAAAATTCTCGAATTTTTGCTCTACATAGTGTGTTCAGCCGTAGATACACATTTGCAACATTGTTGTAACATCTTTATGCGTAGCCTAATCTTTCGGTTCCTGATGGTCCTTTCACTGGCGTTTTCCGCAACCGCCGCACAGGTAAACGTCGTGCCCTTTAGCTCCAATTGGCGCTATTTCCTCGGCACCAACGAAGCCTCTTTCCCGGACACCACAGCGTGGCGCAACCTGGCGTTCAATGATTCGAGCTGGAGCAGTGGCAATGCGCCGATAGGATATCCCAGTCCGGCGGACCGGGTCGGGTTCGAAGCCAGCATCGCCACCACCATTCCTTCCAGCGGCGCCGGCGGCTGGCTGAGCGTCTACTTTCGAAAAACCTTTCAACTCACGAACATCACCGACCTGACCAGCCTGCAATTGAACGTGTATGTCGATGATGGCGCGGCCGCATACATCAACGGCGTGGAGGTGGGGCGGATCAATCTGCCGGCGGGAAACCTGGCTTATAATACCACTGCCATTCTGGCCGAAGAAGAGCGCGTGATGAGCATCACGATTACGGACTTCAGCGGCCTCAATCTGGTTGTCGGCCAAAACGAGCTGGCGATCCAGGGCTTCAATGGGAACACAACCAGCAGCGACTTCCATGTGGAAGCCTCCCTCAGCGCTTTCCTGGAGCTGGAACCTCCCACGGTGATTAACACCCTTCCGGCGCCCGGCTCTACCAACCGCGCGCTGACCAGCGTCGAAATTTTCTTCAACGAGGCCGTCAATGGCGTCGACGCGGGTGATCTCCTGATCAATAATAATCCTGCCACGAGCATCACCTTCGGCCTGCCCGGCCAGATCCTGTTTGGCTTCACGCAGCCCGCCACTGGAGTGGTCCAGGTCGCATGGGCACCCAGCCATGGCATTACCGACCTCTCGGGTAAACCTTTCGCCGGCGGAAGCTGGACCTACACGTTAAACCCGAACTTGCCGAACACGGGCGTGATCCTCAACGAGTACATGCCGGACAATCATAACACGATCGACGATGAAGACGGTGACAGTTCCGACTGGATCGAGCTTCGCAACTTGAGCGGCTTTGACGTCGACATCGGCGGATGGTTTCTCACCGACGATGCCTCGAAGAAAACCAAATGGCGTTTCCCTACCGGCAAAACCGTGGTGGCAAATGGTTATCTGCTCGTATTCGCTTCGGGCAAAGACAAAACGAACCTTGTCGGCCGCCTGCACACGAACTTCCAACTCGCGAAAGAAGGTACCGATTATCTCGCGCTCGTTGATGCGAATACCAACGTGGTATCCGAATTCCTGCCCTTGAATCAACCGTTTCCGGCAGACGTCTCCTACGGCCGCGACGCCAGCGACACAAGCGTGAGCATCTATTTCATCAATGCTACACCCGGAGCGCGCAACACCACCGGCGGGCCCGGCTTTTCCCCGGACGTGATCTTTTCGCGCCCAAGCGGAACATTCGTCACCAACCAGCCGTGGCAATTGGTCCTGACCACGCCGGATCCGAACGCCGCAATCTATTACGCGTTCGGCACGAATGTCCCCGGCACAACGACCTTCCGCTATACCGCACCGATCTCGATTACCAACACCGCCTTGATCCGCGCGCGAGCAGTCTCGCCGGGGCTGTTGGCGGGCGAAATCACCTCGCGCTCGTACATCGCGCTCTCTGGCGCCACCAACATCTTGAACTTCAACACGCACCTGCCGATTCTCATTCTCCACAACCTTGGCCAGGGCCCGTTCTCGACCTCTGACCTGAGTGATCGCCATGTGGTGGTGCAAACCTTCGAGCCGGTGCTGGGACGCAGTTCGATGACCAACGCGCCTAGCCTGGCGGAATTCGGTGTGGCCCACCTGCGCGGCTCGAGCACCCTGACCTACGCCAAGGGCAGTTTCTTCCTGGAGATTCATGATGAATTCCGCGAGGCCAAGAACGTCGAGTTGCTCGGACTGCCAAAGGAGTCCGATTGGGTCCTATACGGGATCAACAATTTCGAACCGGTAATGATCAAGAATCCGCTGGCGTTCCAACTCGCGCGCGACCAGGGCGAATACGCTTCCAGAACACGTTTTGTCGAAGTGTACCTGAAGGACGATTTCGGTTCGACAAATGGAGCAGTGACCGATCTGGATCATAACGGCATCTACGTCCTGCAGGAGAAAATCAAGCGAGACAACCACCGCGTCGACATCGACGAGTTAACACCGGAAAATATCGCCCCTCCGGAGGTTACTGGCGGGTACATGTGGTCGATCGATCGAGCCGCCGCCGGTGAAGCCACGATATTTGCCGGCAACCAGACCATGAATTGGGTTTATCCGAACGGACGTGAGATCACAAATGGGGCCCGCGTGACACAGCGCATCTACGTCACGAATTACTTCAACAGCTTTTACAGCGCGCTTACGAACAACCTGACCTGGACCAATCCGGTCACCGGCTACGCCGCGTACATCGACGTCGATTCCTGGACCCGCCGCCATGTTCACGAAACGCTGTGTCATAACATCGACGGCCTCCGGCTTAGCGGGTACTTTTTCAAGGATCGAAACAAGAAGATCGAATACGGCCCGGCGTGGGATTACGACCGAACCATGGGCGCCTCGGCATCGGACAGCCGCAGCTTTAATCCGCGTGTTTTCCGGGCGATCACCGGTGACCTGGGCACGGATTACTGGAACCCCATCAGCAACGGCGTGCAGTGGTGGACACGCCTGTTCAACTCCCCCGACTTCTTCCAGCGGTGGATCGACCAGTACCAGAACCTGCGCGATGGTGCGCTCTCGCTTTATAACATCACCAACAGGATCGAGGAATTGGCGGCGCAGATCCGCCCCGCCCATCCCCGCGAAGTGGCGAGGTGGAACATTCAGCCGCGCGCCGGCGTGCAGACCGTCGAGAATTTTACCTTCAACTTCGGCACCAACGGCTACGAAAACGAAGTCCGCTGGTTGAAGGCATGGTACTCGAATCGCCTGGATTTCTTCGACACCAACTTCCTGGCGCGTCCGACACTGAGCCTCGCGGCCGGTCAGATAACTAATGGTACCGTCGTCACGCTGACACCTTCGCCGAAGGCGGGCTCATGGGTCTACTACACGCTGGACGGCACGGATCCCCGATTGCCCAGCGGCGGCATTCTGCCAACCGCCGGGGCCAGCGATGTCCCGGTGGATATCGTCGTTTCCAATAACACACGCATTCTCGCCCGGTCATGGAATCCCAATCATCGCAATCTCACCGGCGCGAATAATCCGCCGATTTCCAGCCCATGGTCCGGCATGCGCGATGCGACTTATTTCACGCACGTTCCGCCCTTGCGCATCACAGAGATCATGTATCATCCGCAGGATCCCCTGCCCCCGTACACCAACGACGTGAACTTCGAGTACATTGAGGTGAAGAACATTGGCAACACACCTTTGAACCTCAATCGGTTTACACTGCGCGGCGGCGTCGATTTCAACTTCCCGAACATCACCCTTGCCGCAGGACAGGCCGGCCTCATCGTGGCCAACCAAAACGAGTTCAGAAACCGCTATGGCTCAGGGCCGTTGATCATCGGGCAGTACGCCGGTGACTTTTTCGGCGACAAAACCAATGTGCTGAACAATGCGGGTGACCATCTGATTCTGCGCGGATCGGCTAACGAGGCCATCCTCGACTTCGAATATGATGATGACTGGTATCCGATCACCGATGGCTTCGGATTTTCACTCGTGGTGGTCAACGATCAGGCACCAACCACCAATTGGGTGCTGAAATCCCATTGGCGCCCGAGCGGCAACGTGAACGGCTCACCTGGGGCCGACGATCCTGCACCGCCTTCCATACCGCGGATCGTCATCAACGAAGTGCTCACGCATAGCGATCCTCCGCCGCCGTACGATTCGATTGAGTTGCTCAATCTTTCCGCGAACGATGCCGACATCAGCGGCTGGTTTATCACCGACGATTTTGATCAACCCCGCAAGTTCCGCGTGCCGGACGGCAGCCTTATTACCGCGGGCGGCTTTCTGGTCTTTGACGAGACACAATTCAACACAGGCGCGCGGCCGTTCTCTCTCAGCTCGCTGGGCGAAGAAGTGTATCTGTTCTCGGCCGACCCATTCTCCGAAGAGCTGACTGGATATTATCAGGGCTTCGACTTCGGCGCCGCTGAAAATGGGCGTACCTTTGGCCGCTATATCACCAGCACTGGCGGTGACCAGTTCCCGCCACAGCGGACCCCGACTTTGGGCGGGCCGAACACCGGACCGTTGATCGGGCCCATCGTATTCAGCGAAATTCATTACCATCCGCCGGATTTCCGCGCGGGTGACTTTACTGAAGACAATTCCATTGACGAGTACATCGAGTTGGAGAACATCACGTCGACAAACGTCGCGCTTTATGATGTCCAGCGTCCGACAAATACGTGGCGACTGACCGACGCCGTCGATTACACCTTCCCTCCGGGGGTGGTCCTGCCGCCAGGCGGCCATTTGCTGGTTGTGAATATCGACCCCGCCAATGCATCGCAGGTCGCGAATTTCCGCGCGCGGAATTACGTGCCGGCCAGCGTCGCGCTTTATGGACCTTACGGCGGCAAGCTGGATAACTCAGGCGAGGCGGTCGAGCTGAAGCGGCCCGATAGGCCTGAGCCTGCCGGACCACCGAACTTCGGGCTCGTGCCCTACATCCTTGTCGAACGCGTGAAATATTCGGATGAAGCGCCTTGGCCCGAAGCCGCCGATGGGCTTGGGCCCAGTTTGCAGCGATTGCCCGGAACTTACGGCAACGACCCGGCAAGCTGGGTGGCTGCAGCCCTTTCGCCGGGCACCGCTTACCAGGGTGGAACTCCGCCAACTATCACGCAACAGCCGGTTGACACCTCGGTCCTTTACAGCTTCAACACGAGCCTGTCGGTTCAGGCCCAGGGCACAGCGCTCGCGTATCAATGGTTGTTCAAGGGCGCGCCGGTTACCGGGGCGACCAATGCCACACTCAACATCACCTATGCCGAACTGCCCAACGCCGGCTCCTACAAGGTCGCTGTCCTCGGCTCCGGCGGCGCACTGGTCAGTAGCAACGCCACTCTGACTGTGCTGACCAATTCCGCGGTGATCGTCACACAGCCGCAGGACGCTATAGTCAAGCTCAACGCGCCGTTTACAAACCGTGTGGTGCTTACCACTGCTCTCCCCACGACGTTTCAGTGGTTGTTCAATGGAGCGGAAATTCCCGGGGCGACGAGTTCCAGTTACGGTGTTAGTTCGGCTGGAATAACCAATACCGGCACTTACCAGTTACGCATCAGTGACTCACTCGGTACGATTTACAGCCGCCCGATGTCGCTTCTTGTCACCATCGCGCCGCTCTTTGCGCAATTACCGCAGAGCCAGTTCGTGCCGCTGGGCGGCTCGGCTACCTTCAGCGCTGTGGTCACCAACAACGCGACGTTGCCAGTCATCTTTCGCTGGCGCCGTATCGGTGGGGCTCAGGTGAACCACACCAATAACTACGTCTACGATTTCTTCACGGTCACCAATGTGACCGCCAGCAATCGCTACGACCTTATTACGCTTAATCTGAACACGCTTCCCGGCGGCAATCAAAGCCCGCAATTCTTCGCAGCCCCCATCGCGGATACCGACCACGACGGCATGCCGGATTCGTTCGAGACGCAATACAACTTCGATATCAACAACGCTGCCGACGCGAACACGGATGCTGATGGGGACGGCATGACCAACCTCGCCGAATACATCGCTGGCACCGATCCGCGGGATCCGAACAGCTATCTGTTCATCGACCTGGTGGATGCCTTCGGCGACCCGACCATCGCGGTGCTGCGCTTTATGGCTGTCTCGAACAGGACCTACTCGGTGCAATCCCGCGACGAGCTAAGCGCAGGCGACTGGTCTTCGTTGCGCGACGTCATCATGGCCCCCACGAATCGGGTGGTCGAAGTCATTGACGACAGACCCGGCGCGGCCTCGCGGTTCTATAAACTGCTCACGCCGAAGCAGTAAGCGCTGATTTTGGAGTGCGGTGGCTTGCCACTGCACTCCATGTCGCTTTACTGCATTCGCCCAAACTTTTTTTCCAGTTCGCGATAATTCATCTCCAGGATCGTGGGCCGGCCGTGCGGGCACGTGTAAGGCATGTCGCAATTGCGCAGATCGTTGATGAGGTTCTCGAGTTCGGCGCCGGCCAAAGCATCGTTTGCCTTCACCGCATGCCGGCAAACCGTTTTCGCAATCACATCTTCCCCGAGACGCACCGCGTTCACCCCCTGCCCTGCCGCCCTGAGTTGATCGATCAGCGCCAGCACAAATCGGCGGGGCTCGCGCGCTTTCACGAATGGCGGCAAGGCATCCAAAAGAAACGTACGCTCGCCGAATTCGCTCAGGCCAACTCCAAGGCGATTTAACGTGGGCATCAACTCGCGCAGAAACTGCGTATCGCGCATCGAGACTTCAATCGTTTCCGGCAACAGCAGCCGTTGCGACGGTGCGTTGCCGCGCTGCATGCGCTTGATCATTTGCTCGAAAAGAATGCGTTCGTGCGCGGCGTGCTGATCCAGCAACACCATCCCGCGGTCGGACTCGAACACCACATAAAGCTTCCCGATTACGCCCACAAGCCGCAGCGGGACTTTCAGCAATGGACTCGGGCCGGCAGTTTCCGGCGGCGCTTCATGCTGAGGAAAAGGGGCAGGTTCGCATTCGGGTACGGGTTGGACCGGGATCGAAATTTCGGCGGTTTTCGGTTTCGGCCACGCCATTAACGGCGTGCCGGTGAGCGGGGTAAACGTGGGCAATTCGGGCGGCGGCTCGGGCCTGGTTTCTACTCGCATCGGCGCAGGCGCCGGCGCGTGATACGCCATCAGCGTTTCGCGAACCGACTCAGCCACGAACCGCCGCACCTCGGGTTCCTGATGAAACTTCACTTCGCGTTTGGCCGGATGAATATTCACATCCACTTCCGCAGGATCGATCTCCAGGAAGAGACAGCACACCGGGAATCGCCCTTTCATGAGCGCGGTATGATACCCTTCGACCAAGGCATAATTCAGTCCGCGATTTTCAATGGGCCGCCGATTCACGAACATGTACTGGTTCTCGCGCGTCGCGCGCGAAACGCCAGGCTTTCCGATGAATCCCCAAACGCGCAACGGCCTTTCTGTCTCATTCGACGTTGCCTCCACGGGGACAAGCTCCGTGTCGCTGCCGAGCAGCGCCCGCAAGCGCTCGCGCAAGTCTTTGGACGGGGGCAATTGCAAGACCTGCTTTCCATCCCGCAAAAACGAAAACGCCACCTGCGGATGAGCCAGCGCCGCCACTGTAAGGTAATGATAGATATGCCCATACTCCGTTTCCTCGCTGCGCAGGAATTTTCGGCGCGCCGGGACATTAAAGAACAGGCCGCGCGCTTCGATGCTCGTGCCGGGCGGACTGCCGGCCGCCTTCACATCCAGAAGCTTGCCGCCGTTGATGATCACCTGCGTGCCGGCCGGATCGCCATCGCGCTCGCGCGTGGTCAAGGTCATCCGGCAGACGCTGGCGATGCTCGGCAGTGCTTCGCCCCGAAAGCCCATCGTGCGGATGGCGTGCAAATCGTCCGCAGACTGAATTTTGCTGGTGGCGTGGCGTTCAAGGCAAAGCAACGCGTCATCCTTGCTCATTCCCAGGCCGTCATCGGACACGCGAATCAACCCACGACCGCCGGCCTGAATTTCAACCGTGATGGCGCTCGCTTGCGCATCGAGCGAATTCTCCACCAGTTCCTTCACCACGCTCGCGGGACGTTCCACCACTTCGCCCGCGGCAATCTGATTCGCCACGTGCTCCGGCAACAGGCGAATCCGGTTCATGAGGCGCGCGTACGCGGCAGCGAAAACTGGAATGACGCTCCGCCTTTGGAATGGTTTCGCGCCGTGATCTTGCCGCCGTGCTCTTCCACAATGCGCCGGCAGATCGAAAGGCCCAAACCGGTCCCTTTCACTTTGCCGTAGGTGACGAAGGGATCGAACAGCTTGTCCAATATCTCCGGCGAAATCCCTGCGCCGCTGTCTCGGATTTCAGTAAGCACTTCCGAGTCGGTCGTAGAAAATGCCAGCGCCACGTTGCCGCCGCCGGGCATCGCATCCACCGCATTGCCGATCAAATTATGGAACACGCGGCTGAGCCGGCGCGGATTCATCGGCACCTTCAGCGCGGGCGGCGGCGAATCGAATTCGATGCGCACGCTTCTCGATTCCAACTCCGGCCGCAATTCCTGCAGCAGGCCGATGATGTACGCGCCGTAATCAACACTTAGAAGCACCACGTCGCTCGACGCGCCCTTCGTGAAATCCAGGATGTCATTCACCAGATACGTGATCCGCTCGATCTGTTTTTCCATGCGGCTGCGGGCGGTCTTGCGCATCTCCGGTGTCGAGCTTTGCGCGCACGCCGTGTCCGACGCGATGCTGATGATCGTCAGCGGGTTCTTCAAATCGTGCACAATCGCGCTGGCAAACCGGCCCACCACCGCCATGCGTTCAGCCTGCAAGACTTCGCGCAGATATTGGCGATTGAAGTCGCGCAGACGCCCGCTGATTTCTCTCATCATCAGGATCGCCGCTTCCGGAAAACTGCGAATCACGTCCTGAAAAGGCGCGCGCGGCAGGAAATAAACCGACGTATCGCCGCGGGCCGAAGCGCAGGCTGAGCGCGGTTGCTCGTCCAGCACGGCCATCTCTCCAAAAATTTCGCCCGGCGGCAGCGCCGATAACACCTGGCGATGACCGTCGCGCACCTCGGCGGAGATCTCGACGGTGCCCGACTTCACCATGTATAGGCCATCGCCCGGGTCCCCTTCTTTGAAGATGAGCTGCTTGTCCGAAAAGCCTTTCTCGGCGGCGGCCGCTCGCAATTGCTGCAGCGCCGCGGGCGGCAGGCGGCTGAAAAGCTTGCTCGAATCGATTCCGACCACGGCGAAATTTTGAGGAAAGTCGTGGTCCAAAGCAACCAGATACGCTTGACGCGAGCAGCGTGGAACTTTACTGTGTGACTCACTGGTGGTGGCCATAGCTCAGCCTGGTAGAGCCCCAGATTGTGGATCTGGCCGTCGCGGGTTCAAATCCCGTTGGTCACCCCATCTTCTCTCTCCCTGCAGCCGGATGGTTGGATAATTTCACGAAAACCGAATTGAAACTGGAAAACCGAACGACGTCTTTCAGGAGCCTTGCGGAAGTTGTTGATTATCAAGGACTGCACGGGTTCCTTCCATGGAGCCCGCAATTCTTGGAAGGGATGTTCGGGTAGCAGCTCCTCCTCGTAATCACAGCAGCCTCCTCTTACCCCCACTCCCACTGCCGCAGTTCTCAAATTCGCCTGCTACCCGAAATCACAGTCCACATCAAAGCACCACCCGAAAAATCCGTCTATAGCCATTTATGGTGAGATTGAAATCCGGCGGATGGCTGCTCCGCGAATTCCCACGCGGCAACGGATTTCGCGGAGGGCCTGGAGTGCGTCCGGATTGCCGACGGTTTTCAGGGAAGTTCATCAGTGCGGATAGCACTCTCCTCACGTCGTCTCCTATGCAATGAGAGGGTCAATCACTTGCCCGTGCACATCTGTCAGCCGACGATCAGCGCCGTTGTGGCGGAAGGTGAGTTGGGTATGGTCGATGCCGAGCAGGTGAAGAATGGTGGCATGGATGTCGTAACAGTAAGTGGGATGTTCTGCGGCTTTGTAAGACCATTCGTCGGTGCTGCCGTATGAGACGCCGCCTTTGATGCCGCCGCCAGCGAGCCAATTCGTGAAACCGAACGGATTGTGATCGCGCCCTTTGCTGCCCTGGCTGCAGGGCATACGGCCGAATTCGGTGGTCCAGAGGACAATCGTGTCGTCGAGGAGCCCGCGGGTTTTCAGGTCTTTGATGAGAGCGGCGGCGGGTTGGTCCATCCCGCGCGCCATATCCAGGTGGTCCTTGGCGAGGTCCTCGTGACTGTCCCAATTGCGCCGCGGGAAACCGTTGTCGGCGCCGCTCCAGACCTGGACGAAGCGCACGCCCCGTTCGAGCAGCCGGCGGGCGATGAGGCAGCGGGAGCCGAAGTCTTCGGTGTGCGGTGAATCGACGCCGTAGAGTTTTTTGGTGGCGGCGGATTCGCCGGAGATGTCCAGGACTTCCGGCGCGCTGAGCTGGAGTTTGGCGGCCATCTCGTAAGCGGCGATGCGCGCATCAAGCCGTGAATCGCCGTCGCGGATATTGCGATAGGCGGTGTTGAGTTGTTTGAGCACGCGCTGGGTGTCGCGTTCGCTATCGCGCGTGATGAAGCGCGCGTTGTCCGGCGGAAACAGATCATAAATGGGATTCGGCTTGCCGACGCGGATCATCGTTCCCTGATGAATCGCCGGCAGGAAGCCAGCGCTCCAATTGGCGGGGCCGTTCGGCGCGAACCCACGGACGTCGGGCAGGACAACGAAAGTCGGCAGATTGTTGTTGAGCGAACCGAGGCCGTACGAAATCCATGCGCCCATATGCGGAAAGCCAGGCAGAACGAAGCCGGTGTTCTGCATGAAGGTGGCGGGGCCGTGGACGTTGGATTTGCCGAGCATCGAATGCACGAATGCGATATCGTCCACGCATTCGGCGAGATGCGGCACGAGGTCGCTAACCCATTTGCCGCATTGGCCCTGCTGTTTCCATGACCACGGGCTTTGCATGATGGGACCGGGATCGCTCTGGAAGAGCTCGACCTTGCCACCGGGATCGAACTTCTGGCCATGACGACGGATGAGCTCGGGCTTGTAATCGAAGGTGTCGCATTGGCTGGCGGCGCCGGACATGAAAAGCTGAATGACGCGTTTGGCGCGAGCACGGCTCGGCGGGACCCCTCGCCCTACGTCGGCTGAAAGGAGCTGCGCGAGCGCAATGCCGCCCAACCCGCCGCCGAAATGCCAGAGAAAGTCGCGCCGATTCATATATTAGTCCGCAAACATAAATTCGGTGGTGTTGAAGAGAAGCCGGCAAGCGTTGGTCAGACCGTGTTTTGAGGCGTAATCCGCAAGGGACGCGAGTTCGGTGCGACTGGGCTCACGACTTAGAGCGAGTTCGAAGGCGGTGCGGACGTCTTTGGCGCGAGCAGCGAGAAGTTCGGATTGGCGGATGACGAATGGATTGTTGAGCGTAGCGAGCGCTTGCAGAGCCGTCAGGGTGCTGTTCCGGCGAGCGGTGAGGAGATTCGGATCGGCCGCGTCGAGGCAATCCATGAACGGATCGGGCACGCTGCGAACGACGTGGTGATAAATGCTGCGGCGCGAATCCATTTGGCCGCGGCCGTAATCGTACACAGGCGAGTGATCGTCCTTGAAATAGAAGTTGCGGACTGACGGGCCGCCCATGGTCGTTTCGAGATTGCCCGCGACGAAGAGCATTGAGTCGCGAATCACCTCGGCGTCGAGGCGGGCGCGGTTCATGCGCCAAAGGAAACGATTGTCGCCGTCGACCTTTGCGTGCTCGGGATTGTTGGCAGAGCACTGGCGATACGTCGTGCTGGTGACGATAAGGCGATGCAGGTCTTTGATCGATTCACCGTGATCGCGAAACCAGAAAGCGAGCCAATCCAGCAACTCCGGGTGCGTGGGTGGGGAACCCATTTTGCCGAAGTCGTTTGGCGTGTCCACGATGCCGCGCCCGAAATGATATTGCCAAATGCGATTCACGATCGAACGGCGCATGAGAACATTGTCCTGGTCGGTGAGCCATTGAGCGAAGGCGATGCGCCGATCCGCCTCCGTATGGTTCTCGGGCAGGTCGAAAACCCGTGAAAGAGCGGCGGCTTTCATAAGTTCGCCGGGGCGCGTCACATCGCCGCGCGGCAGAAAGTGAACGGGGCGGACGCCTTTCGCGGGCTTGAAACTGCCTTCGGCTACGAAATCGCTGGCAGCCGCATACACGAGTTGCGTGACGCCGTTCGCGATTGCGAAAGGGCGGTTCGCCCGATCCACGCCCGCGAAGATCGCTTGCAGGCCGTAGTAATCGCGCTGGGTGATGGGATCGAATTTGTGATCGTGGCAGCGTGCGCAATGCACGGTGAGACTTTGGAAAGTCGACATTGCGGCCATCACTATGTCATCGCGATCGTTGTAACGCGCCATGAGCCCGTCGGTTTTGGTAATCGGCAATTCGACGTGGCCGACATAGTCCCAGGGCCCTGCCGCAATGAATCCGAGGGCGACGATGCTATCCGGTTCGCCCGGAAAGAGCGCATCGCCCGCGAGTTGTTCCTGGACGAAACGCGAATAGGGCTTGTCCTGGTTGAAGGCGCGGATGACGTAATCGCGATAAGGCCACGCGTACGGACGAATTTTGTCTTTGTCGTAGCCGTGGGATTCGCCGAAGTGGACGACGTCCAGCCAATGGCGCGCCCAACGTTCACCGTATTGAGGTGAAGCGAGCAAACGATCCAGCAGCTTTTCGTAGGCGAGCGGATCGGGATCGTTCTCGAAACTGCGCACTTCCTCGAGCGTGGGCGGCAAACCGATCAGATCAAAATACAACCGTCGCGCCAAGGTGCGGCGCTCAGCTTCGGGCGAAGGCGAGAGCGCATTCTCCTTGAGCTTCGCGAGAATGAATGCGTCGAGAGGATTTCGGACCCATGCGCTGCGTTGGATAGGAGCGGCCGGACGCGTGGCCGGCTTGAACGCCCAATGTGGATCCTGCGCGCCGGCGGCCGAAAAGACCAGCAGCCAAGGACATAAGCAGCCGAGACGCATCGAATGATCCTAGCAGCCCAGGTCGGCCGTGAAAAGCTTGCAGCACGATTGCGCCATTGAGATCTGGTCTCTAATCTGACCCCAATGAATGGCGCTCCGCTGCTAGAGCGAATTGCAGATGCGCTGGCTGAATGCCGGCTGGAAGCGGTCCTGATCGGGAATGCCGCGGCAGCGTTGCACGGTGCCCCCGTGACGACGGTGGACTTCGATTTCATGTTCCGGAAAACGGAAGGGAATCTGGGGAAGATCAGGAAGGTTGCGACCAAGCTGGGCGGCATAGTTCGGCGACCCTATTATCCGGCATCCGGACTTTACCGGGTCGTCAACGACGCAGCTGGCTTGCAGGTGGATTTCATGTCTACTGTGCACGGTGTACGGAGCTTTTCCGGCCTGAAATCGAGGGCACGGCGGGTCATGTTTGGCCGCTCAGATTTGCTGGTGGCTGAGCTGGCAGATATTATTAGAAGCAAGAAAGCCGCGGACAGGCCGCATGATCGCGCGGTCCTCGAAGTGCTGGAAAAGACATTGCATGAAGCGCAAAAAGGCGAAGCTGACAAAAAGTGAAGCGCTGAAGCTGGAAAGCGAACGCAACCTGCTCGAGCAGATTCGGCGATTGCGCGCTTTGCCGATGAACAAGCGCACCAACTTTCTTCGAGTGCGCCGGCCCG
>Ga0066652_100000837_pt1 | contig 15246 bp, 12 predicted proteins | sample GraSoiAngelo_101_FD_71413 | JGI IMG/M metagenome (GOLD analysis project Ga0066652, IMG submission 71413) | Grasslands soil microbial communities from the Angelo Coastal Reserve, California, USA - 14_0903_02_30cm | ecosystem: Environmental > Terrestrial > Soil > Grasslands | place: USA...
CGCCCGGCTGCGCCGGCGGCTCCGCCTGCGGCTGCGGCGCGATGAGCTGCGGCGGCCCCGAGAGCCCGACGTTGGCCTGCGTGCCGATGTAGATCGAACCGACGTCTTCCTTCGTCAGATCGTGATCGCGGACGATGTGCGGGGTGATCAGCATCACGATGTCGGTGTCGGTGTCGTGGACGTCGTTGCTCGTGAACAATTTGCGCAGCCCGGGAATGCTGGCGATGCCGGTCACGCCGCTCCGGGCGGTCGTGTTGTCCTGCTTGATCAGCCCGGCGAGCAGGTTGGACTCCCCTTCGCGCAGGCGCAGGAACGTGTGCACCTTGCGCGAGGTGAACGACAGCGCCGACTGGCCGCCGACGTCGACCGGCGCGCCGATGGAATTGTTCTCGATGGAGATATCGAGCACGATTTCACCCTCGTAGGTGACGCGCGGCGTGATCGCCAGGTTCACGCCGACCGGCTTGTAGCTGTACGACGACTGTGGGATCGTCGCGAAACCGCCGGCGGCCGCCTGTCCGAACGTGGTCTGCAGAATCGGCACTTCCGAACCGAGGTTGAGCGTCAGCGCCTGCCCTTCCTGGCCGCGGAGCTGCGGCTTCGCCAGCGTCTTGGTGCGCGAGTCCCCCTCGAGGAAGCTGACCAGCGCCGAGGGCACGCCGAGATAGAAGTCGGCGGTGCTGATCCCCTGGGTGATCGTGTTCAGGTTGAACGGCGGCGGATTGGGCGGGGTCCGGCCGTCGAATGAGGTGTTGGGGGGCGCGAGTTCCGGTGAAAACAACAGGCCCAGGCTGTAGTTGGCCAGGTTGATGCCATAGCGCTTGACGCGCTCGCGATTCACTTCCAGGATCTCGATGTCGAGCACGACTTCGGCGCGCGGCTTGTCGTTGGCCTTGATCACCCGCTCGATGACGTCGACGACCGGCCCGGTGGCGCGCACCGTGATCGTGTTCGCCGTCTTGCTCGGCTGCATCATCGGCTGCACCGCCATCTGGGGGATGCGCATGATGGTCGCGAGCAGCTGCGCCAGCTCGGTCGCGTCGGCGTGCGAGATGTAGAAGACCTTGACGACCAGATCGTCGTACTGCTGGTGCTTCGCCGGCTGATCGGGGATGACGAGAATGGTGCGCTGGTTGGTGACCTTGTAGTAGTAGCCGTTGGCCGACAGCACCTGGTTGAGCGCGTCTTCCACGGTGACGCCGTCGAGGTTCACGCTGTACGGCTTGTCGATGTACTGCTGGTCGTAGGTGACGTTGATGCCCGAGGCGGTGCCGATGAAGTTGAGGATGTCCTTCAGGCTCGACGCGGTGCCGAAGTTGAGGCGGATCGGCTCGCGCGAGGCCGGGTTGAGGAGCGGCGGCGCATTGATGCCGCGGGCGTCGGTCCGCAGCTGATCGATGCGCGGCTTGGGGCGCGTCGCCTCGACGCGCTCGCGGATCGTGCGCTCGAGCTCCGCCACCTTGGCCGCCGAGACCCGGTCGGTGCCCATCATCTCGAGCGACTTGCGGTACTCGGCGAGCGCGAGCTCGAGCTGGTCGTGCTGGTAGAAGTCGCGCGCGCGCTCGACGTGATAGCGCGACGCTTCTTCCTGCGCCCGGCGCAGGTGGATCTTGTATTCGCCGTTGTCCGGATCGGCCTGGACCGCCTTGGTGAAATACTCCACCGCCTCGTCCCAGTTGGACGCGCGGGTGGCATCGACGCCGTGGCGGAAGGCCTTCGACGCCGCGCAGCCGCCCGCCAGCAGCGCCAGGACCAGGAGAACCGAACATTTACGCAGCATCATCAAGTTGTCTGCCCTTTGCCTACTGTCCACCACGCATCGGGATCGTCTGCCGGCCCTTGCCGTCGGCATATTCCATCACGACCGACTCGACGCCGATCCGCACGATCTTGTACTGCCCGAGAATCAGTTCCCCTTCGCCGCCGTAGAGCGGCGCCCCCTTGCCGTCCGAGAAGATGGCCTGCTTTTTCTTCCCCGGCGCTTCCAGCGTCCCGATGAACTTCAGCGGGATCGCCGGCGGCGGCGGCGGCGGCGGCGGCTGATAGCCCGCGTCGCCGGGTCCCGGCGGCGGCGGCGGCGGTGGCGCCGGCTTCGGCGGCGGCGGTGGGGGCGGCGGCGGCTTCACGTAGAAGCGGAACGGGTTCCGCGACGTGCCCGCCTCCGGCGACGGCGGCGGCTGTTTCAGCGCCTCGAGCCGGACATCCAGCTGCCCCGGCAGCGTGCCGGCCGTTCCGGTACCCCGCCCCGTCGTCGCGGTCTCACTCGCCGCGGGCCGCTGCTGCACCCGCACTTGCTTAGACGGCGCGGGCGACTGGCTGGCCGCCGGCCACACCGCCCACACCACCAGGACGACCAGCACCGCGGCCAGCAGCCCGAGGATCACCGGACGCGGACGCTGGATCGTCTTAGTTGTTGCCGCCATCGCCCGATCGGTAATAAGTGGCAATCTCGAGCACCATCGCCAGGGCGCGCGCCTGCGCTTCGCCCGACGTCGAGGTCAGGCCGATGTTCTCGAGCACGATGAACTCCGGCGCCGTCTCGAGCGAGTAGATGAACTTCCGCACGTCGCGGTAATCGCCGGTCAGCGTGTAGTGGGTCGTGAGCTTGGACAGCTCGCTGCCCTTTTCGCGCGTCGTGGCGTTACTGCCATGCTCCAGCTTCACGTTGGCCTGCCGCGCGAAGTCGGCGAGCCGCGTATACGTCAGCTTGCGCGCCACGGCCGCATCGGCAGGCAGGACGTCCTTGTAGAACTTCAGCAGCGCCGCGTCCGCCTCCTGCTTGCCCTTGACCGTCGCCTTGGCCGACAGGTAATCCTGCCGCGCGCGCACCAGGAGGTCGCGCTGGACGCGCGCCTGCTCGGCGGCGCTCGCGACTTGCCGCCCGAGCGGGAAGACCACGACGGCGTACAACAGCGCGTTGGCCACGATGGCCAGCACCAGCGGGATGACGAGATGACGCTTCTCGGAGAGCACGCGCGCGCTGTTCATCGCGGCACTCCCGTCGGCTTGCCGGCATCGGCGGGTGGCGCCGGCACCGGGGCCACCGCGGCCGGCCGCGGCGCCGCCGCCGGCTCCGTGTAGACCGCGGTCATCTGCATGCGGTGCAGCCCTTCCTCCGAAATGTCGACATTGCTCCACTGGATCTTGTCGAACGAACCGGTCTTCCCGAGCCGATCCCAGAACGCGTCGATCTCGTCGCTGCGGCGTCCCTGCACGTCGAGATTCACCTGGGTCTCGCCGTCCGTGAACTCCGGATGCACCGACGTCAGCATCACGTCTTCGGGCAGCGTCGCCTCGAGCTGGTTGAAGAGCCTCGTCCACGAGAACGTCCGCTGGGCGATGAGATCGTTGGCTTCCCTGGCGGCGGTGGCGACCGCCGCGAGCTCGGCCTGGTTCAGCCCGCGCCGGATCTGCTCCGCTTCCCTGGTCCGGTGCTCGATCTCGTTCGTGTCGCGGGTGATCGCCGCGTTCAGCTCGGTCTTGGTCCGCGACAGCCGGATGACGCGCGAGACCTGCCATGCGGTGACCACCACCAGCAGCAGCGCCAGCCCGCCGGCGATCGCGTGCACGGCGCGCTCGTTGTAGAACGGCCGCGTCGAGAGATTGGTCCGGAGCATCAGGCCACCTGCTCCCGCAGGACGATGCCGACGGCCGGGGCGAGCGTGTCGAGCAGGTCGGCGCCGGCGCTGATCCGATCGCGGATCGCCGCGGTCCCGCGGAAGTCGAGCGCCTCGACCTTGACGCCCATCCGCTCCTCGAGACCGCGGCGCAGGCGGGCATTCTGTTCGGCGGCGTCCGCGGCGCCGGCCGCGCCGTGCGCCGATGCGCCGGAGAGCACGACGCGGGCGAACCGGCCGCCGCTCAACCGGTCCTCGTGGTACATCGCGGTCTGGTGAATGAGATCGGAGAGGTCCAGGTCGGACTCGAGCTGTCGCGTCCGGAAGTAGATCAGGTCGCCGTCGCGCACGATCGCCAGCGTCGCATAGTCCGGCGCGACGTGGACGATGAGCCAGTCCCCCGCGGCGGTGGCGGCGCCCGACGCCAGCGCCGCGTTGATCAGGTTGAGCGACGCGAGATCGACGAGGCCGGCCGCGGCGCCGGCGTCGGCGCACGCCTTCATGTAGCTCTCGATGATGTCGCGGCGGCCGAGCGTCACCAGGTATTCGCGCCCGCCGCCGGGAATCGCCGCCGACGGCACCCAGGAGATCTGCGCGTCGTCGGGCTTGAACGGCGCGGCCTTGCGCATCTGCCAGCGGATCAGCTGATCGAGATCCGCCTCGGCCGGCACCTTCTCGAAGCGCAGCAGCGAGACCTTGGCCGCGCTATCGGGGATGACCAGTGCCACGCGCCGCGGCCGCGCGCCGAGCTTGTCGAACGCCGAGCGCAGCGCCGCCGACAGCGCGCGCGCGTCGTGCACGTTCAGCGCGTTGAGCGCCGGCGTGACGACGCCGGGGGCGAGCCGCTCGGTGCCGTGCGCGCCGACGATCCAGCTCCCGGCCTGCCGCGCCAGCGACACGGCGGTCACGCGATCGGACGCGATCTCGACACCGATGGAAGGCGGCGGGCTGATCAGGAAACTCGGCAGCGGGCTCATTCGACGAAAGTCACCTTGTTGATTTCGCGCAGAGTCGTGATCCCTGCCAGGACGCGTTCCACGCCGGATTCGCGCAGCGACTTCATCCCTTCGTCGCGGGCCGCCTTCTTGATCTCGGAATTCGGCCGCCGCGCCAGGATGATCTCGCGGATGTTATCGGTCAGATCCAGCAGTTCGCATATGGCGGTGCGTCCCTTGAAGCCGGTGCCGCCGCACTCGATGCAGCCGGTACCCTCGAAAAACAGGCCGCTGTCGACAAGGTTCGGATCCATTTGCGACTCGATCAGGTATTCGCGCGACACCTGCGCCGGGCGCTTGCAGTGGATGCAGATGTTGCGCACCAGCCGCTGCGCCAGCACGCAGTTGAGCGCCGACACGAACTGGTAGGCCTCGACGCCCATGTTCAGGAAACGGCCGAGCACGTCGACGACGTTGTTGGCATGGACGGTGGTGAACACCAGGTGTCCGGTCAGCGCCGAGTTGATGGCGATTTGCGCGGTCTCGTTGTCGCGGATTTCGCCGACCATGATCTTGTCGGGGTCGTGGCGCAGGATGGAGCGCAGGCCGCGGGCGAAGGTCAACCCCTTCTTTTCGTTGATCGGAATCTGGGTAATGCCCTTCAACTGATACTCGACCGGATCCTCGATGGTGATGATCTTGTCTTCGATGGTCTTGATTTCCGACAGCGCCGCATACAGCGTCGTCGTCTTGCCCGAACCGGTCGGGCCGGTGACCAGCACCATGCCGTACGGCTCGGCGATGTACTTACGGAACCGCTTCAGCTCCGCTTCCGGGAAGCCGAGGATGTCGAGGCGCAGCTCGTGGAACTGCTCGCTGATCGACTCCTTGTCGAGAATACGGATGACCGCGTCCTCGCCGTGGACGCTGGGCATGACCGAGACGCGGAAGTCGATCGTCTTGCCCGGCAGCCGCAGCTTGAAGCGGCCGTCCTGCGGGATGCGCTTCTCGGCGATGTCGAGCTCCGCCATGACCTTGACGCGCGAGATGATCGTGCTGTGGAAGCGCTTGTCGATCGGCCGCATCGCCGACTGCAGCACGCCGTCGATGCGGTACTTCACGTAGACCGCGTCGTCCTGCGTCTCGATGTGGATGTCGCTCGCCCGCCGCTGCAGCGCCGTGTAGATGGTGGTGTCCACGAGACGGATGACCGGGCTGGCGTCGGCCGTCATCTTCTCGACGGTGAGCTGCTCGTCCCCTTCCTCGTTCTCGTGGAGGATCTGCATCTGGAAGCTCTCGGTCGCGTCCTCGAGGACGCGCGTCGAGCTCTCGCTCTTCTTGAGGATCGCCTGGATCGCCGAGGGCGGCGCCACCAGCACGCGGATCGGCATCCCGAGCAGCATGCCGAGCTCGTCGATCATCGGCAGGTCGGTCGGATCGCTGACGACGATGGCGAGCGTGTTCCCCTCCCGGGCGTACGGCACGAAGCCGTAGCGCAGCATCAGCTCCGCGGGAATCGTGCGGAACAGGTCGTGGTCGATGTTGAAATGCGCGAGATCGAGGAACGGCAGCCGGTAGCGGTCGGCGAGGTGGCGCGCCTGGGCGATCTCGGCCGCCTGTTCCGCGGCCGACTGCTCGGACGTGCCGGTGTCGACGTAGAGCTCCGGATGTTCGGTCGTGCTCATTCAGGTCCCTAACTGTTCAGCGCCGACGACAGGTTGAAGAGCGGCAGATACAGCGACAGCAGCAGCCCCGCAATCACGATCCCCATGATCACCAGCAGCGCCGGCTCGATGATCGTGACGAACCGCCCGAGGTTCGTGTCGATCTCCTCGTCGTAGAAATCGGCGAGGCTGTTCAGCATTTCCTGCAGCGCGCCGGTCGACTCGCCGACTTCGACCATCTTGATCGCCACGTCGGGGAACGCGCCGCTGTCCTGCAGCGTCGCCGCCAGCGAGCGCCCCTCGCGCACCTGCTGCGCCGCCGTCGTCAGCTCCGCCGCCATGTGCTGGTTGCCCATCGACCGCGACGTGACTTCGAGCGCGTTCACCAGCGGAATACCGCCGCCGAGCAGCGTCGCCAGCGTGCGCGCGCCCTGCGAGGTCGAGAACTTCTGCGCGATCGGCCCCAGCATCGGCAGCTTGAGGATTAGACGATGGAGACGGCGCCGCTGGCCGGGCTGCCGCACCCACCACAGCGCCAGCGCAATCGATCCCGCGATCGCGCCCAGGATCAGCACGAAGTACGCGGTCACGAACGCCGACAGGCCGACGATGAACCGGGTCGAGAGCGGCAGCTCCTTGCCGAACTGGTTGTAGAAGTTGCCGAACTCCGGCACGACCTTCACGACGATCACCGTGACGACGATGATCGAGAGCAGCACGAGGATCGCGGGATACACGAGCGCGGAGATCGTCTTGCGGCGGACACCCGACACGACCTTCACGTAGCTCACGTAGCGGCGCAGCACCTGCTCGAGGTTGCCCGACTTCTCGCCCGCGAGCAGCGACGCGGTGTAGACGCCGGGAAAGAGCCCGGCATGCGCCTCGAAGGCTTCCGACAGCGCGCTGCCCGACCGGACGCGCTCGTAGACGTCGTCGAGCACGACCTTGAAAACGGGATTGGTCACGCGCTGGCGCAGGATGTCGAGCGACTGCACGAGCGGCATGCCCGCCTTCAGCAGGGTCGCCAGCTCCTGGTTGTAGACGAGGAACTCGCGGCTGGGCACCTTGCGGCGGCGCGGCAGCGCCGGCAGGTGCACGCCGGCCAGCGCCCGGCGGCCGGCCTGCTGGATCGCGAGTACGAGAAGGCCCTTCTCCTCGAACTCACGCCTGAGCCGCGCTTCGCTGTCGGCGACGTAGACGCCTTCGATGATCTCGCCGCCCGGAGTCCCGAGCCGACACCTGTACTCCATTACTGAGGAGTTCCCTCCCGGCTAATTCTACACAACTAATTGGATTAGACGGGGTTAACTGGCGTCTGGCTGGGTAGGGCTGGCCGCCGGACCGAAGATTTTACGGTTTTAACGCAGGCCGGCGATCGAGAGGATCTTGGAGACGTAGTTCTGGGTCTCGCGGTAGGGGGGGATCCCGTTGAACTTCATGACCGCGCCTTCGCCGGCGTTGTAGGCGGCGAGCGCGAGGTCCACGGTCTTCCACTTGACCAGCAGGCCCTTCAGCTTCTGGACTCCCGCCGCGATATTGGCGGCCGGGTCGTAGGCGTTCCGAACCTTGTATTCCCTCGCCACGGCCGGCATCAACTGCATCAGGCCCATCGCTCCCTTGGAGGAGCGGGCGCGCGGCTGGTAGTTCGATTCGACCTGGATGAGGGCTTGGACCAGGAGCGGGTCGACGCCATGGGCTTCGGAGGCCGCGGCAATCAGGCCGGCGTACGCCGTCTCCCGCAGAAGCGCGCCGCGCTCGGTCGCCGGGGCGGGCGCCTCCTCCTGCGCGGGCTCCGCCACCAGGGGGGCCGGCTCGGGGTGCGGCACTTCGTCCGGACCGATCTTCTCGATGAGGGTCTTGTCGAGCGTGACTTCCCCGCCCGACCTGAGCGTCAGGACGACCGAGTCACCGGATTCGGTGTGGTTCTTGACCGAGACCGTACGGCCGGAGGTCAAGAACACGATCTCGGCCGAGGCAAATGACGAGCCTGCGGCGACGAGCACACACGTGGCGATAGCCAGCCGAACCGTTTTGAGCACTTTCATTGGGACGGACGATCCTACCATTTGGTTGGGGCTCGTGTCCAGAATCGATACAGAAGAGGTAGTGGCGGCTCCGGAGCCGCCCCTACTTCGGTTCGATGTAGGCGTGGAAGATCCGGAGACCGAGCTCACGCGGGTCGGTGCCGCCGGGCTTGAACGTGCGGTCGACGTCGATCACCAGCTCCACGTTGTCCGCCGTGCCCATCTGGGCGGCGGTCAAGGGGAACGTCAGGAGCGCCGGCGACTTCGCCTCCGCGGTGAAGCGGCCGATTTCCTGGTCCCCGATCTTCAGCGCCACTTCCTGCGGCGGCGTAAAGAGGTCCGGGCGCGCGTCGTACTGCAGGTAGAGCGTCGAATCCTTCTTCGGGTTCTTGAACGACAGCGTCCCCGCCTTCTTCGTCCACTGCCACTCGCTCTGCGGATTCTTGGGGTCGTTCTCCGCCGGGTGCCAGCCGTCCTTGTAGAAGACGAAGACGTTCTCGGACGAGGACAGAACCTGCAGCTTGGCGACGATGTACTCGCGTCGCGAGGCTTCGGGGGCGTTCAGCACCAGCCGGGTTCCCGACGGCGGGTCGTACATCCCGAGCCGCACCACGGCCTGGCCGATATAGGGGTAGTTCGGCACGAAGATCGTCCGCTTGTACTCGACGGTCTCCCCCGCCTTCCACTTCGACGTGGGCGTCGGCGGCAGGTGATCCTCGGTCCACATCTGCTCGCCGTCCTGGTCGAGGACGTGGACGAACACCCAGTAATCCTTGTCGAACGACGCCCCGGGCGCGACGACGAACTTATAGGTGAGCGTGACGGCGCTGCCGATCGGCACCCGATCCTTGCCGAAGGTCAGCGACGGCGTGGCAACGGCGGCTTCGGTTGCCTTTTTCCCGCTGCAGCCGGCGAGGGCGAGGGCGAGGAGGGCAACGCAAGCGGAGAGGCGAACTGTTTGACCCATCTTTGAAAGCGAAGTGAATGTACCGCAGTTGTGGCAGGTACAGCAATATGTTAGCGTTCGGGCGTGGATGCTCTTGGGATGGTGGAAACGCGGGGCCTGATCGGCTCCATCGAAGCGGCCGACGCGATGGTGAAGGCCGCCAACGTCGTGCTCATCGGCAAGGAATACATCGGCGCGGGGTACGTCACGGTCCTGGTACGCGGCGACGTCGGCGCGGTCAAGGCCGCGACCGATGCGGGGGCCGCCGCGGCGCGCCGCGTCGGCGAGCTGATCTCGGTGCACGTCATCCCCCGCCCGCACGCCGAAGTCGAAAAGGTTCTCCCCAAGGCGCCGAAGGATTCCAAGGGCGCGTAGTCCATGGCCCAGACGGACCGCGATCTCGCCTCCATCGCCGAGGCGCGATCCCTCGCGCGACGCGCCAAGGCGGCCGCCCCCGTCCTCGCGGAGTTCACCCAGGAACAGATCGACGCCATCGTCGACGCGATGGCCGCCGCGGTCACCCCCCAGGCCGAGGCATTGGCCCGCCTCGCGCACGAGGAGACCGGCTATGGCGTCGTTGCCGACAAGGTCGAGAAGAACCTGTTCGCCTCGGAGAAGGTCTACAAGTTCATCCGGCCGATGAAGACGGTCGGCGTGATCCGCAAGCTCGAGGATCGCAAGGTCGTCGAGATCGCCGAGCCGTTCGGCGTCGTCTGCGGCATCGTCCCGACGACCAATCCCACGTCCACGGCCATCTACAAGATCCTCATCTCCCTGAAGGCGCGCTGTCCCATCGTGATCAGTCCGCATCCCTCGGCCGTGCGCTGCATCGCGCGCGTCGCCGAGATCATGTCCGAGGCGGCGCGCCGCGCCGGCGCGCCCGACGGCGCGATCTCCTGCATGACCACGGTCACGCTCGAGGGGACGCAGGAATTGATGAAGTCGCGCGAGGTGTCGGTGATCCTCGCGACCGGCGGCATGGGGCTGGTCCGCGCCGCGTATAGCGCCGGCAAGCCCGCGTACGGCGTCGGTCCGGGCAATGCGCCCTGCTTCATCGAGCGCAGCGCCGATGTCCCCAAGGCGGTCCTCGACGTCGTCACCGGCAAGACGTTCGACAACGGCGTGCTGTGCTCGTCGCCGAACTCGGCCGTCGTCGATGCGCCGGTCGCCGACGAGGTGAAGCGCGAGTTCGTCAGGCACGGGGGCTACTTCATGTCGGCGGCGGAGATCGACGCCGTCGGCAACGCGCTGCTCGGTCCGCAGCGCCTCCCGAATCCGAAGCTGGTCGGACGCCCCGCCACGGTCATCGCGCAGGCGGCCGGCCTCACGGTCCCGGCCGGCACGCGTGTCCTGATCGCCGAATTGAAGGGGGTCGGCCGCGACTACCCGCTGTCGATCGAAAAGCTGTCTCCGGTCCTTTCGTTCTACGTCGTCGCCGACTGGAAGGAAGGCTGCGCGCGGTGCATCGAGATCCTGCGCTACGGCGGCATGGGACACACCATGTCGATCCACTCGCGCAACGATCAGATCATCCTGGAGTTCGGCCTGAAGAAGCCGGCCGGCCGCATTGTCGTCAACACGCCGACGACGCACGGGTCGATTGGCTTGACGACGGGCCTGGACCCGGCGATGACCCTCGGCTGCGGCGGCTGGGGCGGCAACATCACGTCCGACAACATTTCGCCGCGCCACCTGCTCAATATCAAGCGGCTGGCCTATGAAACCACGCCCGCCGTCGTCCGGAAACCCGCATCCGTGACTGCGGCGGCCGCCCCATCGCCAGGAGGAAATCTGCCCCGTCCACCAGCGCCGCCGGCTGTTCCCGGGGGCATTGCCGCCGATGTCCTGGCCCGCCGAATCGACGAGTTCCTCTCGTCACGCGGATATCGGCCGGCAACGGACTCGGCGAACCTTCCGCCTAAAGGCGGAGCCTACGGGGCAGCCGGGGGAGGCCGCGGCGATGCCGCCACCGCCACGGCCCCTTTGGCACCACCCACGCCTCCGCAAGCTCAGAGCCACAGTGAAAAACCTGCCGACTTCGTATGCGAAGACGACGTCCGGCAGGCACTCAAACAGAGCCGCAAAATTGTAATCGGCGAGCGAACAATCGTTACACCTGCCGCGCGCGATCTCGGCGAGCAGCACCGGCTGTTCGTGCAGGCGGCGTGGCCGAGGTAACGTTTCCAGGCCTTTTCGTTCGATCTACCGTCTTACTGTTGAGCCTGTTGGCTTTACGGTTGACCGCGATTGCCAAGATTGCTATCCTGTCGGCCCCAGCACCTGAGTCGCTTCAGTCCCCACTGAAGCCCGAGAATTCGACATCGACCTCAACAGGGCAAGCAGCTTGCACAACGGCTCGACCGTTGGGCGGGCACGCTGGACCCGATACACATTGCGAGCAGGGCCATTCCTGCGGAGCAGGTGAAGGTGAATAAATGATGCGAAGGACAGTCGTGGCGGGACTCTGCGTGGCGCTTACCGCCTGTGGCGCCAGCGCGAAACCGCAGGTGTCCCCGACGCCGCCGCCCGCACCCGCCGTCAAGCCTGCCCCGCTCCCGCCGGCACCCGTGAAGCCGGCAACCGACCCGGTGGCCGTGCTGATCGCCACCTCCCAGAGCCACTTCGATACCGGCGAGCGCGAGTTGACGGCCGGGCACCTGGACAAGGCCCGCGAGGCGTTCGATCAAGCGGTCGAAGTCCTGCTGGAATCCCCTTATGGCGCGCGGACCGATGCGCGCATGCGCGAGCACTTCGATCGGCTGATCGACCGGATCAACGCATATGAAGTGACGGCGCTCGCCCAGGGCGACGGCTTCGCCGAGAAGAAGTACGAAGCGGCCCCGATCGACGAGATCCTCAAGAACGCCACGACCTTCGCCGCCCCCGCCGCCGACGCCGCGACGATGGCCGCCGTGAAGGCCGACCTCGAGCTGAACCCGCACGACATCCCCATTCCCGAGCACTCGAAGGTGCTGTCGTACGTCGAGGTGATGCAGGGGCGGATGCGCGACTACATCCAGGAGAGCCTGGTGCGCGGCGCGAAATACATGCCGATGATCCAGAGCGTGTTCCGCGCCGAGGGGCTGCCGCTCGATCTCGCCTACATCCCGATCATCGAAAGCTCGTTCAAGACCAACGCCCTCTCGAAGGCGAGCGCGAAAGGGCCGTGGCAGTTCATGAAGCCGACGGCGAAGGACCACGACCTGAAGATCGACTGGTTCATCGACGAGCGGTCCGATCCCGAAAAAGCCACGGTCGCCGCGGCGAAGTACTTGAAGACGCTGAGCAAGATGTTCAACGGCGACTGGAACCTCGTGCTGGCGGCCTATAACGGCGGCCCGGGACGCGTATCCCGCGCGATGAAGAAGGCGGGGATCGACGACTTCTGGCAGCTGTCGGCGACGAGCAAGTACCTGCCGCGCGAGACGCGCGAGTACGTGCCGCTCATCATGGCGGCGATGATCATCGGCCGCAACCCGGCCCAGTACGGCTTCGAGGCGATCACCGCCGAGCCCATCGCCTACGACAAGGTGACGATGCCGCAGGCCACCGATCTGCGCCGCGTGGCGGAATGGACCGGATCGACGGTGGACGAGATCCAGGCGCTCAACCCGGAGCTCCGCCGCTGGACGACGCCGGTCAAGTATCCGAAGTACGAAATGAAGGTCCCGAGCGGGACGGCGGAACGCCTCACCGCGAAGCTGGCCGAGGCCTCCCCCGCCGATTTCTCGGCGTTCAAGTGGTACACGGCCAAGAAGGGCGAGACGCTGCTGACCGTCGCGCGGCGCTTCGGCGTCTCGCGCACCGACGTGACGGAGGCGAACAACTTGACCGCGAAGTCGCGCCTGCGCCCCGGCCAGGAGCTGATGATCCCGCGCGCGCCGGCGACGCTGCTCGCCGCGCGCACCGAGCGCGCCGCCCCGACCGCGGTGGCCTCGCGCGCGATTGCGGAACCGGTGCAGACCGCCGCGGTCACGACGCCGGCGCGCGTCGAGCATCTCACCTACAAGGTGAAGCGCGGCGACACGCTGTTCTCGATCGCGCAGCTGTTCGACACGACGGTGGCCAAGATCAAGAGCTGGAACCGCCTGTCGACGAACCGGATCGCGCCGGGCGCGAAGTTGAAGATCCTCGCTTCCCGCTAGGGAAGTTCACAGTTAACAGTTCACAGTTAACAGTCTGGTTTGCAGTTCCAGAGTTAACAGTGCTGATGGTTTACAGTTACTTCGCGCCGGCCAGCACCTGCTCGCACAGCGACGCGAGCATCTTCAGCACTTCTTCGTAAGACAGAATCAGCCGCTCGGCTTCGGCTTTCCGGCCAAATCCTAGTCTGATCGCAAGGTCGAGGACCGACATCGTCTCGGCACCCTCGCTCTCCGAGATATTGAAAATCCGAGCCTTGTCGACCGGCGATCGGCGCTTCGATCCTTCCGCGATGTTCGACCCCACCGAGACGGCCGCCTTTCGAAGCTGCGCGGTCATCCCATATCGCTCCTCCGGGGGAAAGTCCGCACTGAAGCGATAGAGCTCCACGCACTTCTCCTGCGCCCTCTGCCAGACGATCAGCTTGCGGTGGTCCTGCATCTGCCGCCTCCTTCATTTGAGAAACTGTGAACTCTCGACAAGTAGCTGTGAACTCCGCGAACTGTGAACTCTCGACCAGTAACTGTGAACTCCTGGAACTGTGAACCAAACTGTCAACTGTGAACTGTCCACTGTGAACTTCCCCATCACGCGCGGTATTGCAGCGCCTCCGCGACATGGTCGAAACTCACCCGCTCCCCGCCCTGCAGATCCGCGATGGTGCGCGCGACGCGCAGAATGCGGTCGAACGATCGCGCTGTCAGACTCAAACGCTCGGCGGCATCGCGTAACAGGCGGCTGCTTCGCGGGTCGAGATCGCAGACGCTCCTCAGCGCGCGCGGATTCAAGCGCGCATTCGTCGTGACCCCGGTGGCCGCGGCGCGCGCCTGCTGGCGCCCGCGCGAGGCTCCCACGCGCGCCCGGATCGCGGCGGTCGCCTCCCCGCCATCCCACGAGGTGAGCTCGCTCGGCGGCAGCGCGCTCACCGTGACGGTGAGATCGATCCGGTCCCGCAGCGGGCCGGACAGCCGCGAAGCGTAGCGATCGATCTGCGTCGGAGTGCAGCGGCACGGACGGCGCGCGTCGCCGAGAAAGCCGCACGGACAGGGGTTCATCGCGCCAATCAACACGAACCGCGCCGGGAAGACCGCGGTCCGCTGGGCCCGGGAGATTCGGACCATGCCGTCCTCGAGCGGCTGGCGCAGCACTTCGAGCGCGTGGCGGCTGAACTCGGGCATCTCGTCGAGGAACAGCACGCCGTGGTGCGCCAGGCTGATCTCGCCGGGCCGTGGATTCGGGCCGCCCCCGGCGAGCGCCACGTTCGAGACGGTGTGGTGCGGCGCGCGAAAGGGCCGGGCGCGGACGAGCCCCGTGCCCGACTCGAGCAGCCCTGCCACCGAGTGAATCGACGTGACCTCGAGCGCCTCGTCGAACGTCAGCGGCGGCAGGATGCCCGCCGCGCGCTTGGCCATCATCGTCTTGCCGGAGCCGGGCGGTCCGACGAGCAGCACGTTGTGGGCGCCGGCGGCGGCGATCTCGAGCGCGCGCCGCGCCAGCGTCTGTCCGCGCACGTCCGAGAAGTCGCCATGCACCGCCTCGGTGGGCTCGCTGTCTGGTCCAACGCTCAACTGCACCGGCTTCGGGTCGTTCAGCGCCCTGACCGCTTCGATCAGCGAGCGAACCGGATAGAACTCGAGTCCGTCGACGACCGCCGCTTCACAGCCGTTCGACTCCGGCAGCAGCAGCCCGCGAAACCGCCGGCGCCGCGCGGCTGCGGCAATCGGCAACACTCCGCGCGCGCTCTGAATTCCGCCATCGAGCGACAGCTCGCCGAGGATGAGCACGTCGTCCACGTCACGGCGTGTCACGACGCCGCACGCGGCCAGCACGCCGAGCGCCATCGGCAAGTCGAACGAGGCCCCCGCTTTCCTCACATCGGCAGGCGCGAGATTCACGACGATGCGGTGCTGTGGAAAC
>Ga0066652_100000839_pt1 | contig 15235 bp, 12 predicted proteins | sample GraSoiAngelo_101_FD_71413 | JGI IMG/M metagenome (GOLD analysis project Ga0066652, IMG submission 71413) | Grasslands soil microbial communities from the Angelo Coastal Reserve, California, USA - 14_0903_02_30cm | ecosystem: Environmental > Terrestrial > Soil > Grasslands | place: USA...
GAGCCGGCGGTCCCGCCCGGCGCGCGATGGAGGCGAGGCGCCGGTTCCGGCAGCGTCTGCACGTAGCGGGTGACCGGCGGCTCCGGCACGACCGGCGGCGGCGGAGTGGGCTCCGGCCTCGGGTCGGGTGCCGGTGGCTTTGGGTCCGGGACGGGATCCGGCGGTCGCGGCTCGGGAACGGGATCGGGCCGCGGCGGCGCCGGCGTCTCGACCTCGTCCTCCCAGGTCGGGACGTGCTCGACGGTCGACTCGTGCGGCTCTTCGGGCGCGGCGGCGGTTTCCGCCTGCTCCTTCTGCCGCTGCGCTGCCTCGGTTGCCTTGAAGAGCTCCGCCAGCGGCCCCTCACGCATGCTCGCGCGCTTTCGCGCCATTGAGCACCTCCTTCGCGAGGTCGCGGTAGAGCTCTGCAGCTTCTCCGGACGGGTCGTACGAGAGCACCGACTGCCCCTTCACGGGCGCCTCGGCGTAGCGGATCGTCTTGCGGATCATGGTGCTGTACACGAGGTCGCCGAAATTCTCCTTGAGGATCTCGACTGCCTCCTTCGAGTGCAACAGACGCCGGTCGTACATGGTCGGGAGAATCCCCTCGATCTCGACGTCCGGGTTGAGGTTCTCGCGGATCATCGAGAGTGTGTTCTCGAGCTGCACGAGGCCTCGCAGCGACAGGTACTCACACTGCACGGGGACGATCACGCCGTTCGACGCGACGAGCGCGTTGATGGTCAGCAGTCCGAGGGACGGCGGGGTGTCGATGAGGATGTAGTCGTAGGTCTCCTTGGCCGGCCGGAGCGCCTTCTCGAGCGCACGCTCGCGTCCGATCATCGACGACAGCGCCAGCTCCGCGCCCGCGAGATCGATGGACGAGACGGCGACGTCGACCTCCGCCCGCCGGATGATCTCCTCGACCGGGAGCTGGTGCACGAGCACGTCGAACATCGAGCGCTCGATCTCGTCGGGGTTCCAGCCCTGGCTCATCGTCAGGTTCCCCTGCGGGTCGAGGTCGACCAGGAGGACGTTGAAGCCCTTCTCCTTGAGCGCGACTCCGAGATTCAGCGTCGTCGTCGTCTTCGCCACGCCGCCCTTCTGGTTGGCGAAGGCGATCACTCTGTTCACGTGTTTCCCCTTGGTGGACGACGCGCGTGTGTTCGGACGCGGAAGTAGGCGTGACAGCCCCATCGGGCGGTCTTTCGGGCCAGGATAGCGGTTTCCTCCAGGGATTCTGATGATGCTTGCGCGATCGGACGGCCGGGTAGGTTGCCGGGGTGCTCGACCGGAAGTGGTGGACGCTGATCGTCGTCTGCACGGCGATCTTCATGCTGCTCCTCGACATCACGATCGTGAACGTTGCGCTGCCGCCGATCGCGCGGTCGCTGAACGCCGGCTTCACAGACCTGCAGTGGGTGATCGACGCGTACGCCCTGGCGCTCGGGACCTGCGTCCTCAACGCCGGCTCGCTCGCGGATCTCCTCGGCCGGAAGCGGGTCTTCATCGGCGGCGTCGTGCTGTTCACTGCGGCCTCCGCTCTCTGCGGCGCCGCCGGCTCGCCGCTCTTCCTGATCCTTGCCCGTGCCTCGCAGGGAATCGACGGGGCGATCATGTTCGCGACGTCGCTCGCCCTCCTGTCGCAGGAGTTCCACGGCCGGGAGCGCGGAACGGCGTTCGGGATCTGGGGCGCGAGACCGGCGCCGCGGTGGCGGTAGGCCCGCTCGTCGGCGGCGTCCTGACGACGCTCTGCGCCGCCGGCTCGCCCTCCTCGGGATCGACGTCGACTCCTCCTGGACGGCGCTGCTCCCTGGCTTCGTGCTGATGGGGGCAGGAATCGGCGTCACGAACCCTGCGCTCGCGTCGACTGCAATCTCCGTCGTGCCGCCGCGGCAGGCCGGCATGGCCTCGGGGACGAACAACACGTTCCGCCAGGTCGGGATCGCCACCGGCATCGCCGCGTACGGGGCGCTCTTCGAGCACCACATTCGGGCCGCGTTCCCCGGCATCCCCACGGCGCAGCTGAACGCGCTCGCGTCCGGAAGGATCGGCGGCGGCAACCCGGTGGCCGCACGTCACGTCCAACACGTCTTCGTCAACGGCATGCACGAGCTGTTCGTCGTCGGCGCGTGCATCGCCGCCGTTGGCGCGGTGCTGGCGCTGGCGCTAGTGCGCCGGCGCGACTTTGCCGCCGCGACGGCTCAAGCGCGCGCCTAGGTGCCAGGCGCCGACGCCGGCGAAGACCGCCGCGCCGGCGAGGATGATCAGGCCCTGCGCCGCAAGCGCGAACGCGACCGCGTCCGCCTTCGGGATCCCGCCGACGATCAGGATCGCCGCGCCGGCTCCGGCCTGGGTGGCCGCACCGGCCGGGGCGATCGGAAGCGCCGCCGACGCCGCCGTCGCGCAGAGGAACGCGAGGGCGAGCGGAAACGAGCTGCCGACGGCGAGGGCGTTCAAGAGCATGAAGACGGCGAGGCCCCGCAGCGCCCAGGAGACGCTGATGAGCAGCCACGCCTGGGAGGCCGTGCGGTGACAGGCGCAATGATCGTGGAGCCAGCGCCCGACCTTGAAGCGCGTCACCCAGTTCGCGCGCGCGAGGCGCGGCAGCGAGAAGACGAGGAGGCCCGCTGCGACACCGGCCAGGGCGACGAGGGCAAAGCCGATCTGCACGCTCCCCCTCTCCGAAGCCGCGGCCGCGATCGAAGCCATCGGGGTGAGGGCGGCCGAATCCAGGAGACCCACGACGATGATCGTCAGGACGATCGCGCCGAAGCCGACCGTCTTGCCGGGCAGCTTGCGGATCACGGCGATGCGGATCGCCTCGTCGAAGCGTCCGGGGAGCGCCACTCCGCCGACCGCCGCAGCGCCGCCGGCAGCCGCGAGCGTGGCCGCTTCGGGGCGCTGGTTCTCAGGGAACAGCCGCTGCCAGCCCCACGCCTTGAAGGCATAGGCCGCGACGAACAGGACCCCGGCGAGGGCAACGAGCAGGGGGTCGGCCTTGGAGAGCGGCCAGCCGCCGTCCAGGAAGTGGTTCGCGGTCAGGGCAGCGGCGGTCAGCCCGCAGGCCACGATGACGGCGTTGACGGCGATACGGACCCTGCGCGAGCGAAACGCGTGGATCGCTCTCCCCATAGAAGGGGGGATCGGCCGGCGTGAGAGGAAGCTGGAGACGCGAATGAGGGAAGCCTGCCGTCGGGCGGCGGGACAGGAGTATCAGGAACTGAACGAGTTCGCCGAGCCCGTGGGTACTCCTGGCTCCCTGAGTCCGGCGCGGCAGGGTCATTCCAGCTCTTCGCCGTCCCAGTAATCCACGTGCTCGACACGGGCGATCACGTTCGTGCCGCCGAAGAAGACCTTCCGCGACCGTGGGTAGTAGGTGATGTCGCCCGGCTCGCGCGTTCCCCAGGCGAGGAGGGTCAGTCCGTCGGCGCCGGCGCGGAAGGTATGGGCCATGCCGCTGCCCGGCGGGCGCGCGACCACCGTCCCGGATCGGACCGGGTGCTGCTCGGCCTCCGCGTGCGTCTGTCCCGTGGGCGTCAGCTCGAGCGTCCCGTGGCCGGCGAGGACGACGAAGAGCTCCTCCTCCATCGAGTGCACGTGCGGAACGACGGACAACGTGCCCGGATCGGACTCGACGTGCTTGATGCCGGTCCAGCGCGAGCCTGCAGCCTTCCCGAGGTTCCGTCGCCGGCGCCCGCCGCGGACATCCGGCTCGACCTCGGCGACGTTCACGATCGTGGCCGGTCGTTCGGCCTCGGGCTCCGGCCACTCGAGCGGCGGCTCACGGTCCCACGGATGGCTGTCGTTGTGGATCTCGAACCAGCCGGTGACCGACCAGGCGCTCTGTCCGCGGGGCAGCTCGCCGTACGGCACGTACTCGCGCCCACCGAACGCGAGCACGTCGAGCCCGTCGGCACCCGCACGGATCGTGTGCGCCTCGTGGAAGTTCTTGTAGACGATGCAATCGCCCTCGCGGATCTCGTACGCCTTCTCGTCCATCCACGTAAGACCTGAGCCGCCGAGGACGTAGAAGATCTCCTCCGCCTCGCCGTGCACGTGCGGCGGTGTCGGCATCTCGCCCGGAGCGAGCTCGAGCCGGGTCACGCCGCAGCGATAGCTCCCGGCCGGGCTGCCGAGGTTCGACCACGTACCGGCCATCTGCCCGCGCTCGTTGCGGCGCTTCTCGACCTCGTCCCAGTGCGTGATGCCCAACACCGCGACTCTACGTCACGGCGTGCGCGAGAGCCGAGTTGCAGCGTTCGACTGCTACGGCGGCACGTCGGTCTCCTTCCAGTCGGGCCCACGCCTCAGCGTCCTGGACGAGCCCGCGCAGCTCCTCGAGCACGACAGCGGGGGGAGCGCCGTCACGCTCGAGCACGTCGATCCGCTCGAGCCGGTCGATGACCGCGCGGGCTTCGTCCATGCCGTCGACGGTAGCCGGGCGACGCGCGCGAGGCCGTGCCGCTTTCGTGCCGGATCACGCACACCGTCGGAGACCCGTACGCGCGGGAACCTCGCCCGCGCGGCGGGTGTACCCTCGTCAAGCGACGGAGGAGGCGTGCGATGAGTCGGCGGCTGATCTCGGTTCTGTGTTTTGCGTCGGTGCTCGTCCTGGCGTCGGCGGCCGAGGCGAAGGGACCCCCTGCTGGCTTCGAGATCTGCGGGCAGAGCGCGTGCTCGACGATCACGCCCGCTGATTCGGAGCCGCTCGCGATCAAGCTGTTCTACGGCGAAGGCACCAGAGAGCTCTCCACGCCGAAGGTGCCGCCGGCCGCGTTCTACACGCTCCGCTGGAAGTTCGACAGCGGCATGCACACCGGCTACTACGTGCCGCTCCTGAACGTGTTTCGCTTCGTCGGTGATCCCGCCTCTCCGACCGACGACCCGACCTCCCTCGTCCACTGGATGAAGCTCAACGCCGACACGCGGCAGCTGCTCGAGCACGCCGCGGCCTCGCTGCAACCGTTTCCTCGGCCCGTACCCGCACGTGTCACGGTCGGTGGCAAGATCGTCACGGATCCCGAGAGTTACCTCCGGCTCTGGTCGGTCGGCGCGGCGACGTTCAGGTGGCCGGACCGGCCGTTCCTGAGGATCGTCATCAAGACGGACGCGCCGAGCCCATGGAGCGATCCCGCGGCGCGGCTGAGCATTGCGCGGCGCGGCTCGTATCTGCTCCGCGACTCGACGATCATGCGAATTCCCGCGGGCCTTGCACGGCAGGTCCGCGCCCGCAGCTCGCTGCACTAACGACGTTGCCGCTTGTGCCAGGCTGGTTAGGCCTCCAGACTTGGAGTCGTGGCCCTCACGTGCCCGTCCTGCGGCGAGGAGAATCCCGACCGCGCCCGCTTCTGCCTCGGCTGCGGCGCGCCGCTCGGCGAAACGGCCGAGCCTGCGGAGGAGCGCAAGGTCGTCTCCGTGCTCTTCGTCGACCTCGTCGGCTTCACGGGGCGGTCGGACCGCGCCGACCCGGAGGACGTCCGGGCGATCCTCCGCCCGTATCACGCACGCCTGAAGCAGGAGATCGAGCGCTTCGGCGGCACGATCGAGAAGTTCGTGGGCGACGCGGTGATGGCGGTGTTCGGCGCGCCGGTCTCCCACGAGGACGATGCGGAACGCTCGGTCCGCGCCGCGTTGCGGATCCTCGATGCGATCGGCGAGCTGAACGACGACGATCGGGACCTCGACCTCTCGGTGCGTGCGGCGGTGAACACCGGCGAGGCCGTCGTCTCGCTCTCGGCCCGACCCGAGCGGGGCGAGGGAATCGCGACAGGCGACGTCGTCAACACCGCGTCACGGCTGCAGGCCGCGGCGCCCGTCGGCGGGCTCGTCGTCGGCGAGGCGACGTACCTCGCCACTCGCCCCCTGATCGACTACGAGGACGCGGACCCGGTAACCGTCAAGGGCAAGGCCGAGCCGCTGCGAATCTGGCGCGCGCTCGGCGCGCGCAGCCGCCTTGGTATCGACGTGGAGTCGCCCGACGACAAGCCATTCATCGGCCGCGAGGAGGACGTCGCGCTGCTGGCATCGACCTACGCGCGGATGATGCGCGAGGCCTCGATCCAGCTGGTGACGGTGACGGGCGAGCCGGGCGTCGGCAAGACACGCCTCGTTGCGGAATTCCGGCGCTTCGTCGACGCGCAGCCAGAGTTCGTCTTCTGGCGGCAGGGCCGATGTCTTCCCTACGGCGAGGGGATCACGTACTGGGCGCTCGGGGAGATGGTGAAGGCACAGGCGGGGATTCTCGAGTCCGATTCGCCCGAGGAGGCGGCGGCGAAGCTGGCCGGCGCCGTCGAGCAGGCGACGCACGACGAGTCGGAGCGGGACTGGCTGGCGGCCAGCCTGGAGCCGCTGGTGGGCGTCGGCGGGTCGACGATGTCGGACCGCAACGAGTCGTTCACCGCCTGGCGGCGTTTCCTCGAGGGCGTCGCGACGCAACGGCCGCTGATCGTCGTGTTCGAGGATCTGCACTGGGCCGACTCGGCGCTCGTCGAGTTCCTCGAGCATCTGGTGGATTGGTCGACGGGCGTGTCGATGCTCGTCGTCTGCACCGCGCGGCCGGAGCTCTATGAGCGCCACGCCGGCTGGGGCGGCGGCAAGCGCAACTCGACGACGGTCTCGCTCGGGCCGCTGAGCGCTGAGGACACGTCGCGCCTCGTCTCCGCGCTGCTGCAGCAGGCGGTGCTGCCGGCCGAGACGCAATCGGCGCTGCTCGAGCGCTGCGGCGGCAATCCGCTCTATGCCGAGGAGTTCATCCGCATGCTGACCGACCGCGGGATCCTGACGAGCCAGGGCTCGCTCGCCGGCGACGGAGACATTCCCGTTCCGGAGAGCGTCCAGGCGCTGATCGCCGCGCGCCTCGACACGTTGCCGCCGGATCGGAAGGCGCTCCTGCACGACGCCGCCGTGATGGGGAAGGTCTTCTGGGCGGGCGCGGTCGCTTCGATGTCGCAGGTCGCCGACGAGGACGCGCGCGCGGCGTTCCACGAGCTCGCCCGGAAGGAGCTAGTGAGACCCGCGCGCGTCTCTTCGGTGGAGAACCAGGCGGAGTACGCGTTCTGGCACCTGCTCGTTCGCGACATCGCCTACGGACAGATCCCGCGTGCGGTCCGCGCGCGCAAGCACGAGGCAGCTGCGCACTGGATCGAGCAGATGGCGGCGGACCGCGTGCACGATCATGCGGAGCTCCTCGCGTATCACTACGAGCAGGCGCTCGACCTCGCCCGGGCCGCCGGCGAGATGACGGAGGCGCAACGCCTCGAGGCCCCCGCGCGGCGCTTTCTCTTCCTGGCGGGGGAGCGCGCAGGACGGCTCGACCACAGAAAGGCCGAGGCGTATTACCGGCGCGCTCTCGAGCTCGGAGCCGAGGGAGTCGAACGGGCACGGCTGCTCGTCGAGCATGCGGATCTGGTCGATTCGCTTGCCCTCGGCCGCGACGAGTTCGACCAGGCCATCCAGCTCTTTCGCGCTGCCGGCGACGAGCTCGGCGTGGGCGGGGCGATGGCGCAGATGTCCCGCGTGACCTGGATGCTCGGTGAGACGGACCAATCGATCCGCGAGCTCGACGAGGCGGTCCGCGTGCTCGAGCGTCATCCGCCCGGGGCCGAGCTTCTCCTGGCGTACCGGTCTCGCGCCGGGCGAGCCGCTGTCGGCGGAAGCTCGCGCCAGGCGTTGGAACGTTCGGAGAAGGGTCTGGCGCTCACCGAGCAGCTGGAGAACGACCGGGAGCGGGCCTCGATCCTGCAGTTCCGCGGATGCGCGCGCTGCGAGCTCGGCGATGTCGATGCCGGCCTGGCCGACCTGCGAGAAGCGCACCGCGTCTTCCTCGACGGCGGCTTCGGATATGCAACAGGCGTCGCGTACAGCAACCTGGCGTCGATGCTGTTCATGGCTCGCGGTGCGATCGAGGCACACGAGCTCTACGACGAGGCCGTCGATTTCGCGACCCGGCGCGGCCTATCGCACAACCGGGCATGGTTGTTGGCAGAACAGGCCTGGACGCTGTTCGATCTCGGCCGGTGGGACGACGTGCTTGCGCGCGGCGACACGCTGATGGCCGAGATGGAACGCTTCGACCTACGTTTCGCCGAAGGTCAGCTTCGCCTGCTCGTGCTCCCGTGGCAGGCGCACGTGCTCATCCGACGCGGCGACATCGCGGGCGCCGAAGCGCTGTCGCAACGGTTCTTGCCCGGAGCCCGGGAAGTGCGCGACGCGCAGGTAACCGGCCCCGCGCTCGCGGTAGGCCCGCTGATCGCGCACGCCCGCGGCGATCTCGACGCAGCGCTGGTGCTGGTCGACGAGCTCGACGAGGCGCTCGCCGGACGTGCCGACTGGCACCGTGCGCGCTTCCTGCACGACCTCGTCGGGATCTGCCTCGACGCGGGAAAGGTGGTGCGCGGCTCGGAGCTCGTCGACAGCATCAAGGTCACAGCGGGCCGTACCGGGCCGGAGGTGACTGCCGCGCGGGCACTCCTCGCGGAAGCGGACGGCGCGCACGACGAGGCGCTTGCGTTGTACATCGAGACCGCGCAGGGCTGGGAGCAGTTCGGGTTCCGCCTCGGGCGCGGAGAGGCGCTGTTCGGTTCGGGGCGCTGCTTGCTCGCGCTCGGACGTGACGACGAGGCTGGGGCCAAGCTCGGCGAAGCGCGGGCGATCTTCGAGGGCCTCGGGGCGCGGTTGCTGCTCGCACAGCTGGACGATCTGACGGACGAGCCGTCGGTTCGGGCGCGGGCCTAGCTCGCGAGCGCGCGGGCGACCGACGGCGGCCGCGCGGCGGGTGCGGGACGAAGCCCGAGAATCGTCTCGTCCAGCATGCGCACGAGCGTCGTACGGTCGCCGCGGAGGAGCGTCTCCACGAGCGCGCGCCGAACCAAATCGGGGCTGGGGTCGTCCGAAAGGCGTGTCTGCACGTCCGCGCGCTCGCGGCCGTTCTCGCCGAGCAGGATCGCGCCGCGGACGACCGCGGCCCAGAGCCCGTCGGTTCCGCCGAGGAGCGCGACGAGGGACTCGCGGCGCTGCTCGGCCGCGAACGGTCCATCCTGGAACAGCGACAGCTCCCACCGGTCGAGTGCCTCGCCGAGGTCGGGATCGTCGTCGGCGGCGCCGAGTCGTGTGAGCAGGTCCGCGGCCAGACCGCCGCGGAAGGAGTCGAGGCGTGTCGGTTCCCCGGCCGGCTGGGTCGCGGCAATCGGGAGGACGGGCCGCACGCCGTAGGGACGCCAGTCGAGCCGCTCGAAGAGGACCGGCCCGGCGGCGACGGGCGCCGAGGTGGCGAGACGGATCGCGGTGACGGCGTCGGCGAGCTCGCCCGGAGCGTCGGGCGGCTCGGCGTCACCGTGCTCGAGCGCGCGCTCGAGCTCGAGGACCGACAGCCGGTCCGGCTCGCGCCCGAAGTCCGCGGGGAGCAACCCGCCGGCCTCCGGCCAGAGCTTCGCGACCTCACCGGTCGCTGCGGGCCGCACCCGGATCCCGCGACTCAGCTCGATCGCTTGCCCGCCAAGCGTGATGCCGATGAGGGGTGCGACGGCTCCGTATGCGTGGCCGCGGCCGAACAGCGACTCCTCTAGCTCGGCGTACGCCTTGTCGTAGGCGGCGTCGTCCCAGTCGAACCCGCCGCAGAGCTCGGCGGTGCGCACGAGGAGCGGCAGCAGGATGCTTGCGAACAGCGCCTCCTCTTCCGAACGCCGCGGTCCGGCGTGCGCACGCGAGAAGATCGCCGCCGCGGGCGCGCGCCGAAGCTCGTCGATCGCGATGCGCGCGTCGTCGCGCTTGAGGAGTCGGTGCGCGCGGTCCTCCACGAAGGGACGAACGAGCGGCCGGTACTCGTACAGCGTCGGGCGGTCGAGTGAGTCGTGACCTTCGAACGCGAACGGAAGCTCGGCGCCGTCGGCGAGCTCGCCGAGCAGAACGCGGAAGGCGCCGAGGCCGAAGCCGCGCAGGGAGGCGTAGAGGTGCGGCGCGCGTACGGGCACGGGTCCGGTCTACGCCGCCCGTCCGGCGGCTCCTTTGTGCCGGATCTGTGCCAGTCGATCCACACCTGCCTCCTTGTGACCCCTCGGAGGGACAGTCCCTTCGACGGGGCCGCGCGGGACACGGCTTGCGTGTCAGATGTGTGACGTTTTTTCCACAGGGGAGCTGCCGGGGATCCGCCGTGGCTCCGGGCCCGGCTGGCACTGCGGACACCAGTACGCCATGCGCGCGCCATCGCCCTGCGGCCACGAGCGGATCGACGTGCGGCACCGCGGACAGGGTTGCCCGACTCGGCGGTACACGCGCCGCCGATCGCGTGCGCCCTCCACACGCCGTTGCATCAGCCGGTGCGCGTGCTCGACGACGGCACGCAACTCGTCGTCGGAGACGTCCCGAACAGGTCGCCACGGCGATACCTGCGCCGCCCAGAGCGTCTCCGCCTTCCACATGTTCCCGATCCCCGCGACGAGCCGCTGGTCGAGCACCGCGTCGCCGATAGCCCGCGCTCCGTCGGTCGCGCGCAGGTTTCGAACGACCCCGTGGACGTCGAGCGGCTCGGCCAGGATGTCCGGCCCGAGCCGCCGCGCAGCGCCGCGGTCGAGCTCGAGGACGGAGCCGCCGGACAGGACGCCGACATGCTCGTTGCCGCGCAGCACGAGCCACGGCGTGCCGAACAGCTCCGCGTCGCGCGGGAGCACGCGCCAGCGGCCCTTCATGCGCAGGTGGCTCCGGACCACGACGCCGCCCGCAAACCGCAGGAATAGGTTCTTCCCGACCGCCTCGACCGCCTCGAGCCGGCGGCCGTCGAGCAGCGGCGCGAGCTGCTTCACGGCGGCTCGCGGATGCGGCGTCTCGACCTCGAGCTCCTGGCCGACGAGCACCTGCAACCTTCGCGCCGCGCGCTCGAGCGCATCCCCTTCGGGCATCGCGCTTCAATGTAGACGTGGCGGCCTCCCATTCGCGCACACGCGCTGCCATTGCAGGTCTGCTCGCCGCGACCGCCTGGGGACTGCAGGAGCCACTCGACCAGCGAATCTTCCGCTGCGGCTACTCAGACATCGCGCTGGTCGGCTTCGGGCACCGCCGGCTCGGTTTCGTCGTCCACGCGTGTAACGGCGCGGCGTTCGGCGTCGGCTTCGACCTCTTGCGTCGACGGACGGACGTCGAGGAGCCCAGGCTCGCACTCACTCTCGCCCTCGCGGAGCACGTCGCGCTTTGGCCCCTGGTGGGACTGTTCGAGCGAAAGCTCGTCAGATCGCCGCGCGCCTTCGCGCAGTCGACCTGGCGCCACGCGCTCTTCGGATACCTGCTCGGCCGGCTCGCCTAGCGACGCGCGAGCGCCAGCGCGACGGGCGCCGCGATCCCGGCCGCGCGAGAGAGCCGTCGCGTCGTGCCGGCGCGTGGACGCTCGACGTGCGGGAGGAGCACCTGCGCGAGATGGACAGCGTGTCGATCGGTGAGCTGCTCGATCTGCGTGCGGCACGAGAAGCCGTTGGCGACGACCGCCGTCGCAGCATCGGCGCCGCGCACGGTGGGGAGCAATGCATGCTCGCCGCAGGCGACCGAGACGTCGAAGTGCGCGGCCTCGAATCCCCACGAGCCGGCAAGCCCGCAGCAACCGCCAGAAACGAGCTCGACGTCATATCGGGCCGCCCGCAGGACGCGAACGTCGGCATCGACACCGCCCGTCGCCTTCTGGTGGCAATGCCCCCACAGGAGGGCACGACCGGCCCGCACCGGCGGCGTCACGTCCTCGGACTCGAGGAACTCGGCGAGGTGGAAGGTTGCCGCTGCGACTCGGTGCGCCCGCACGTCGTCGGCGAGCAGCTTGGGCAGCTCGTCCTTGAAGACGGCCGTGCAGCTCGGCTCGAGCCCGACGATCGGCAGCCCTCGCTCAAGTGCCGGCGCGAGCGAAGCGAGACAGCGCCGAAGGTAACGGCGCGCGAGGCGGAGCATGCCGTAGTCGTAGAGCGGTCGCCCGCAGCAGACGTGTCCGGCCGGGACGAGGACCTCGAAGCCGGCCCGCTCGAGGAGCTCGACCGCCGCAACGCCGACGTCAGGGTGAAACGCGTTCGTGAAGGTGTCGGGCCAGAGGACGACCTGCCGCGCCCGCCGCCTCGAGCCGCGCGCAGAAAACCACGACCGGAACGTCACCGGCGCGAACCGAGGCAACGCCCGCCGCTGCGTGATTCCCGCGGCGAGCTTCAACCCCTGCGCGAACGGCGGGATGGTCGCGAGCGCGTTGAACAACTCCGGCTCCAATGCCGCGACACGCGCGACCTTGTCGATCAAGCCCAGCGCGTAGGCCTGCCGGGGCCGCAATCTCCCGGCGTAGCGATGGTGGAGGAACTCGGCCTTGTACGTGGGCATGTCGACGTCGGCGGGACAGTCGTGCGTGCAGCCCTTGCACGACAAACACAGATCGAGCGCCTCCTCGACCTCGCAGCTGCGCCAGCCGTCACGCAGGACGTCGCCGGCAAGCAGCTCGAAGAGGAGCCGAGCGCGGCCACGGGTCGAGTGCTCCTCTTCACGCGTCACGACGTAGCTCGGGCACATGACGTCCTGCCCGCCCGGCTTCCGACAGCGGCCGACGCCGACGCAACGAACGGCCGCATGCGTGAAGTCACCGCCGTCCTCGGGATACGAGAACGCGACGCGCGGCCGCGCGAGAGGGAGCGCGAGCTTTACGTAAGAGTCGATCGGATTCGGGTGTACGACCTTGCCGGGGTTCATGCGCCAGTCCGGGTCCCAGATCGACTTGAACTCACGGAACGCCTCGACGAGCTCCTCGCCGTACATGCGCGGCAACAGCTCGGCAAGCGCCTGGCCGTCGCCGTGCTCGCCCGACAACGAGCCGCCCAACGACACCACGAGGTCGGCGGCGTCATCGAGGAACGATCGCCACGCGCGCCGACCCTCCTCTGTCCGCAGGTCGAAGTCGATGCGCGTGTGAACGCAGCCCTGGCCGAAGTGCCCGTACAGCGACGTCGTGTAGCCGTAGCGTCGCAGCAGCGCGTCGAGGCCGCGGAGGTAGTCGCCGAGCCGCTCGGGCGGGACGGCGGCATCCTCCCAGCCGGTGTAGCGGTCGCGCCCGCCGCGCGGGAAGCTCGCCGTCGCGAGGCCGATCTCGCGCACCTCGGCGAGCTCCTCCTGATGCTGCTCGCCGTCGTGGATCACGTGCGCCGGGCCCGAGCGCGTACGTAATCGCGCCGCCGCGGCCTCCGCCCGCTCGTGTGCCTCGTCCTGCGTCGCGCCGCCGAACTCCGCGAGCAGCCAGGCGCCGCCCGCCGGCAGGAGCGTGAGGACACCGCGGTGGTAGCCCTCCGCCAGCTGCTCCTCGACGAAGTGCCGGTCGAACCCTTCGAGCCCGGTTAGCGGCCCGCACTCGAGGACGGACGGCACCGCGTCGGCGGCGGCGAAATGATCGGGATAGCCAAGCACGAGGAGCGAGTGTGCGTCGTGCTTCGGAAGCAGCTGCAGCGTCGCCTCGAGCACCGTCACGCACGTACCCTCCGTGCCGACGAGCGCGCGGGCGACGTTGAAGCCGTTCTCCGGCAGCAGCTCGTCGAGGTTGTAGCCGGAGACGCGGCGCGGGATGTCGACGAAGCGCTCGCGGATCAACCCGGCGTAGCGATCGCGGAGGCCCACGAGTTTCACTGTCAGCTCCTCCGCTCCGGGGCCTTCGATCGTGCCGCGCGAGACGCGCAGACGCTGTCCGCGGTACGTCAGGACCTCGAGCGAGTGCACGTTGTCGGAGGTTCTCGGTCCGTCGCCTTCGAACGCGGCCTGCACCGAGTGCATGCCGCAGGAGTTATTGCCGACGTTGCCGCCGATCGTGCAGTAACCGTGGGTCGACGGATCGGGCGCGAAGACCATTCCCTCCGTGTCGGCCTTCGCGTTCACCTGCTCGTTGATCGCGCCGGGCTCGGCCGCGATGAGCCTGCTGGTGCGGTCTGGCTCGCCGATCCCGGTGAGGTGCCGTGAGCAGTCGATGACGACCGCCTCGTTCACGGTCTCGCCGGAGAGGCTCGTGCCGGCGCCGCGCGGCAGGATCGGCACTCGGTGCTCGCGGCAGACCTCGTGGGTCGCGACAACGTCGTCGACGGTGAGCGGAAAGACGACGCCGATCGGGACCTGGCGGTAATTGGAGGCGTCGTGCGCATAGAGCGCACGGTGCTTCACGTCGAAGCGGACGTCGCCGACGACGGCGTCTGCGAGGTCGCGGCTCAGGCGGCGGCGGTCGATACTCGCTTCCCCTTCAGCAGATCCGCACAGCGGTCGGCGAGCGCCATGATCGGCAGCGCCGGATTCGCGGCCCCCTGCGTCGGCATGACGCTGCCGTCGACGACGAAGAGGTTCTCGACGCCCCAGGCCCGATGGGACGAGTCGATGACGCTGTCGTCCGGTGTGAACCCCATCCGGCAGCCGCCGACGAGGTGCGCGTAGCGGTCGATCACGAGCGTGTCCTGCGCGCCCGCGCCTTCCCAGATCTCGTGCAGGATCTTCTTGGCGTACGCGATGTTCCTCTTGTCGTTGTCGCCCTGCGTGTAATCGAACCGGGAGATCGGCATGCCGTACTGGTCGACCTCGTCCGCCAGCGTGACGCGGTTGTCCGGGGCCGGCAGCAGCTCGCAGAGGACACCGAGCACCGTCCAGTGGTTGTAGTCACGCATGTACTCGCGCAGCGCGGCGCCCCAGTGCCCGTCGGCGAGCACGTGCGTCGACCACTCGATCGGCAATGGCCCCAAGGTCTGGATCGAGAACCCGCGCGCGAACCCGCGCGATTCGTCGGTCTCGTAGAAGTCCTCGGAGGAGACCTCGGGCGGCGGCGCCTTGTACATCCGCAACTCCTCCGGAAAGCGCGCGGCGACCTGCGTCGCTCCCTGCACCATCACGTAGCGGCCGACGAGATCGTTGTCATTCGCCAGCCCCCGCGGCCAGCGCTTCGACGTGGAGTTGAGCAACAGGCGGGGCGACTCGATCGCGTAGCCGCAGACGGCGACCGCAGCCGCCGGCTGGAACTCCTCGCGACCGGCGTGCATGTATGTGACGCCAGTGACACGGTCGCCGGCGGCGTTCACGTCGATCCGCACGGCCATCGACTCCGCACGCACCTCCACCCCGTGCTCGATTCCGTCGGGAAGGTGAGTGATCAGCGGCGACGCCTTGGCGTTCACCTTGCAGCCCTCGAGGCAGAAGCCCCGATAGATGCAGTGCGGACGGTTGCCGAAGACGCCGTTCGTGATCGCGACCGGGCCGACGCGCATCTCGATCCCGTACTTGCGAG
>Ga0066652_100000840_pt1 | contig 15234 bp, 11 predicted proteins | sample GraSoiAngelo_101_FD_71413 | JGI IMG/M metagenome (GOLD analysis project Ga0066652, IMG submission 71413) | Grasslands soil microbial communities from the Angelo Coastal Reserve, California, USA - 14_0903_02_30cm | ecosystem: Environmental > Terrestrial > Soil > Grasslands | place: USA...
ATTTTCTGCCGCACCTTGAGTGCCTCTTCGAACGACAGGTGCGTGATGTCCTCCCCGTCGATCAGCACGCGCCCTTTTTCCGGCACGAGGAGTCGCAGGATGAGCTTGAGCGCCGTCGATTTCCCGGTGCCGGACTCGCCCACGATCACGATGGTCTCGCCTTCCCGGGCCGCGAAGGAGACGTCCTCGAGGATGGGCTGATCGAACGACAGGAATACGTGATCCATCTCGATGATGGCCGGCGTTTCCGGCGCGGCGACCTCGGATTGGCGCTCCTCTTCCCGCGCGTCCTCCCGCGCGTCCTCGGCGAGCTCCTCACGGATCGCGGCGCGCACGTGGCCGCTCTGTCGGTCACTGTCGCGGCGGTTGCGGACGTCGTGTTTCATGGCTGCAGGATCGAGAGCAGCAGCTGCGTGAGGAAATAATCGACCACGAGAATGAGGATGCTGGACGTGACGACGGTCTTGGTCGTCGCGTGGCCGACGCCTTCGGTGCCGCCGGTGGTGCGCAGACCGAAGAAGCACCCCGTGATCGAGATGATGGCGCCAAAGACGAGGGGTTTGATCAGTCCCTGGACGAAATCGTTGGGGATGACGCCGAACGTGAACCCGGCCGAGATGATCTGCTCCCACACCGTGCGCCAGTACAACGACGTGGGCAGCCCGACCATCAGCACGGCGATCACGTTCCCGCCGATGATGCCCACGAAGTCGTTCACGATCGTCAGCATGGGCACCATGATGAGGGCGGCGAGCACGCGGGGCGTCGCCAGCTTCTTGATCGGATCGGTGCCCAGCGTGTTCAGCGCGTCGATCTGCTCGGTCACTTTCATGGAACCGAGCTGCGCCGCGATGCCCGAGCCCACGCGGCCGGCCACCATGAGCCCCGCCAGCACCGGCCCCAGCTCGCGGATCATGGATCCGGCCACGAGCCGTCCGATGTACATCGTCGCGCCGAACGTCTGCAGCTGCACGGATGATTGCAACGCGAGCACCATTCCCGTGAACAGCCCGGTCAGCAGCACGATGCCGAGCGACTTGACGCCGATCTCGTCCATCTGCTGGACGAGGTCCAGTCCGTAGAACGGCCGCGCGAAGATGAACCGGAGCGAGTTCCAGGCGAGGACGAAGTACTCCTGGATGCTCAGGACCCAGGACTTCGCGCGCGAATTGAGCCGAAGGATCAGTTCTGACAATGGATGGTCGATCGGTGTGAGCGGCGCGACGCATACCGCGCGTCGCACACTGCCGAGCCCGACGGGGGCAAGGGATGTGCCGGGTGCTTATCTTGCCCGCCATGCCGCGCCGGATCAGTCGAGATCGCCTGAATGAGCTGCTCGAAGCTGCGAGCGGGACTCGGGTCGTCGCGGTCGGTGACGCGATGCTCGACGAGTATCTCGTCGGCGACGTCGAGCGCATCTCGCCCGAGGCACCGGTGCCGGTCGTCCGTGTGCGGGAGCGCCGCTACGCGCTGGGCGGCGCGGCCAACGTGGCGCAAAACGTCGTGGCGACCGGCGCGAGCTGCCGTCTCATCGCTGCGGTCGGCACTGATGCCGCGGGTGCACAGCTCATGCGCATGTTCACCGACGCCGGGATCGGCACCGGCGGTGTCGTGCGCGTGGATCGGCCCACCACGCGAAAGACCCGGGTCGTCGCCCGGAGCCAGCAGCTCGTACGCATCGACGATGAGGAGGACGCGGACCTCGACCTGCATGACGCTACGCGCATCATCGACGCGATCGAGAGCTCGCTGGCCGATGCCGATGCGCTGGTCCTCGAGGATTACAACAAAGGGGTACTTCTCCCTGCCGTGATCACGCGCGCCATCGAGATTGCACGGACGCGCGGCATTCCGATCGTCGTCGACCCCAAGTACCGCCACTTCTTCGCCTATCGCGGCGCGACGGTGTTCAAGCCGAACCGTCGGGAGCTCGACTCGGCGCTCGGGGCGGAAGTGGACCTCGAGCATCCCGAGGCGATTCCGTCAGCGATTCAGCGGCTCGGCATCGAGCATCTCCTGCTCACGCTGGGTGAGCACGGAATGCTGCTGGCCTCTCGTGATGGATCGCTGGAGAAAGTGAAGACGGTGGCGCGCGAGGTCTATGATGTCGTGGGCGCTGGCGACACCGTGACCGCATATCTCGCGGCCGTGCTCGCGGCCGGCGGCACGCCCATCGAGGCCGCCATCATCGCCAACTACGCGGCCGGCGTTGAGGTAGGCAAGCTGGGAGCCGCGACCGTCAGCCCCGCCGAAGTCGTGGACGCCTACGACCACTTCGCGAGCCAGCCACACGAAATGCCGTCGCCGACGAGAGCACCCGATGCGGTGAAGCACTAGATTCGATGCCGCGGTCTTCGCTGCTTCGAGCTGTTCCAGGTCCCGTAGCTCAGCCGGTTAGAGCAGGCGACTCATAATCGTCGGGTCGTGGGTTCGAGTCCCACCGGGACCACTCAGAACGTTCGCAATCGATCGCGACGCACACGCAGCTCCATGAGCCACTCCGTCCTGCGGGAGGAAGTCTCCTGCCAGGAGCGCGCGAATCCCACCACGACGCCGGCCGTCATCCCGCCCATCGCGCGCTCCAGAGAGGCCGTCAGCCGCTGGCGGCGATAGTCCGGGATGAGGGAGTCGAGCACGAAGCGAAACCCGTGATCGAGCGCGTCGTTGGATGCGCCGAGAAAGATGCTCGGATTTCGTCGCTCATCCGCCGCGGCCAGCTCCAGGGTCGAAGCGGCGTCGAGATCGATGCGGACGTCGAGGGAGGCTCCCTTCGCGTTCGGGCCGAGCGGATTGCCGATCAATCGCTGGTGGTATGTGACTCCCGACGGATACTGGCTGTGCTCGTACAAGCGGAGCGACGTGCGCTGCCACTCCGCGCGCCACGTCACCGGTCGGGCGCCCGCGAACGTCGGCACGCGAATGCCAAGCAGATGGCCGGCGTCCTCGACGAGCGAGCTGCGGAGACGGCGCGCGTCGAAGTCATCGATCGCCAGCTCGTAGTAGAAATCCGTCCCTGAGAGCTGTGGGATACGCAGCCGCAGATTGCCGCCGGCAATCTTGTTGGAGATCTGAAGATCCGCGTGCTGCGGCGCCAGCGCGTCGATGACCGGGAAGAGATCGACCACGCGCTCGAAAAACGTCGCGCGCGGCGAACCGCCGCCTCCGGTGTGCGAGAGAACCGCGACGCCCAGCTCGAAGGTGGACCAGGGCTGAATGCTTCCCTGCCATCCGGCGAGGCGTGCGTGGGATGGAAATCCCTCGCCAAGATCTGCCAGCATCCCACTGAGTCGGAACGCTCCGGCATGGCGCAGCAGCCACGGCAGCGTGACCGGCGTGTCGGTGCCGATCGTGAGCGCGTGCAGCGGAGCCGCGTTGCCGGAGATGAATAACGCGCCCGTCGCCGACTGACCCCAGCGCATCTCGTCCGCCCCCGCGCGAATCGCGGCGTTGTGCCACACGCCCCGGACGTACGCGCGATGGAACGCGGGCGACCATCGACCGCTGTCCGCTCGCGCTCCGCCCGTTGCAATCAGCGGCTCGACGATGACGGCGGCGGCGGTGCCCCCGGCGCTCACGGTCGGAAGCACCAACAGCGTCGCCGCGCTGGCGGGAATTCCCTCTCGCGCGGCATCGAACGAATGCCGCAGCGCGTCGATGCCGATGAACTCTCCGCTCGTCGTGTCGATGCCGCCGAGACCGTTGGGCCGGATGCGCTCGACTCGCGCGTTGGTGCCCAGTGCGTCGGTGCGCCATGACCATCGCACGCCGCGAGCCGGGTCCGATGCGGCGCTCAGCGCAGTCCGGAGCGCGCGAATCTGCGCCTGGGCCCACTCGCGTCGCGGAGTCGGCGCGGCCTGCTCGATCCGCCGTGACAGCGCCTCGACGACGCGCGCGGCATCGCGAATGGACATGGGCCGTTCGCCAAGAAAGACGCCGCGCGTCGGATACCATGCGGACACCGCCTCGATGCGCTCGTAGACGTCGCTCGATGCCGGCACCGTCGCGGTCGACTGTGCGCTCATCGACTGCGTCGCCGCGAGCAGCAGCAGCACGGTCCCGCGCATAAGTTGCCGGTAATACCGCTGACGAGGGCTCACCACCGGCATGCTGCAGGTCTCTCTCGGAATCGACGTCGAACCGGACTGTCCGCCATATCTCGCGACACAATATCGCGGGGTGCGGGACGGATTGCCGAGATTGCTCGATCTGCTCGATGGCGCCGGTGTGAAGACGACATGCTTCTGTACGGGCGCCGTGGCCGAGCAGTATCCGACGCGCGTCGCTGACATCGTGCGTCGCGGACATGAGCTGGGATGTCACGGTCAGACACACCGGCCATTCGACGCACTCTCACGGAACGACGCCGAGCGCGAGATCTCGCAGTCGACGGCGACGCTGCGGTCGTTCGGCGCATCGGTCACGTCGTTTCGGGCGCCGAACCTGCGTTTCCCGGACGCCTATCTCGACATCCTCGAGGCGCACGACTTTCGTGTGGATTCCTCGCAGGCGAAGTACAAGGCTGCGTACTACGCACGACCGGCCGTGACGTCGCTGCGACGTATTCCGGCCTCGATGACGTCGTCAGTCCTGCGACTGCCCGCGTGGCTGCGCGATCCGTGGCTTCTCGCGCTGAAATCGCCGGTGGTGCTGTTCGTACATCCGTGGGAGTTCGTGGACCTCACGCGCGAGCGACTCCGCCTCGACTGCCGGTTCAAGACCGGGGAGCCGGCGCTTCGCGCGATCGGCGAGGTCATCACGCTGTTCCGGGAGCGCGGCGCCACGTTCACGCCGATCTCGCAGGTGGACGCCGCGGCATGACCCGCGTCCGTCGTCGCTCACCGCTGCTGTCCTTCGCGATCTGGGTTGCACTGACGACCGCGCTCCTCGTTGCGCTGCGCACGCTGCCATGGCAGAGCGCTGTGCAGGAGATGGCGCGTGTGCGATCCGGATGGATCGGTGCCGCGATTCTCGCCAATGCGGCGATCCTGGTCGTGTGGGCAACCGAGTGGCGGCTGCTGGCGCCCGCAGCGGCGCGAGTACTCTGGGCGTCGATGTTCGAGGTCGTGTCGACGATGGCGGCCGTGTTGAACTCGATCCCCTTCTTCGCGGGAGAAGCGACCGGCGTGGCGCTGCTGGTGGACCGCGTCGCGCTCGCCCGGGGCGCCGCCGTCTCGATGCTCGCGCTCGATCAGCTCCTGTCCGGGCTGTCCAAGCTCGCGGTGCTGGGACTCGCTGCAGCGTTCGTGCCGCTGCCCTCCTGGCTCCGCGCAGGTGTGCTCACGCTCATCGCCGCCGTGAGCGTCCTGCTCGTCGTGCTGTTCGTCATCGCGCATCGCTGGGATCGCGCGCGTGCGCTGCTGCTGGCGCGTCCCTCCGCGCCACGACGGGCGCTCGCGCGCGTGGTGTCGGCCGGCGCCCACCTCGAGGCGCTGCGTGAAACCCGACGTGCACGCTGGCTCGTGTTGCTGGCGGTGAGCAAGAAAGGGATGGAGCTCGCGGCGGTGCTGGCCGTACAGGCGGCGTTCGGTCTCTCGCCGTCGCTGTCGTCGGGTCTCCTCGTGGTCGCGTCAGTGAGCGTCGCCACGCTGGCGCCGATCGCGCCCGCCAACGTAGGCGTGTACGAGGCGGCCGTGTTCGCCGCCTACCGCTACACGGGCGTGGCGCCGGACGCCGCGCTCGCACTCGCGGTGACACAGCACCTGTGCTTCCTGCTCCCCATGCTGGCCACGGGATACGTCACGGCATCGCTGCGGCAGCTGGCGATGACACGCCGGAGCTGATCGCGAGACTATAGATACGCTCATGACTCGCGAGCACGGCTGGCCAGTCGTAGCGGTCGAGACAGACCTTGGCTGAGCGGAGCCGGGTCCTGAGCCGCGCGTCGCCAAGAAAACGTGTGAGCTGTGTCTCCAGGTCGCGATCGTCGCCGCACAGCAGCGCGTCGTCGCCGTCCCGGAGAAAATCCCGGCAGCCCGCCGATCGCATGGCGATGACCGGCAAGCCGGCCGCGCGCGCTTCCAGCGCCGCGATGCCGAACGACTCGTGCCGCGACGCCAGGGCAAACCCATCCGCCGAGCGATACAGCGACCGCAACTGCTCACGCGAACGCCAGCCCACCAGCTCCACGCCGGCATCCGGATTCCCGCGAAGCTCGCGCTCGATTCGACGTCGCGCCGCACCCTCCCCCGCGAGAACGAGCGTGGCATTCACGCCCGAGCGGGCGCGAGCAGACAAGAAGGCGCGTGTGAGCGCCAGCGCCCGTTTTTTCCGCTCCAGCCGGCCCGCCGAGACCAGCGTGACACCGCGAACCGGCTCGTCGCCTTCGTCCACATCGTCCCCATCGTCCCCATCGGCCCCGGCGCGCGGCGACGCCATGGCGTTCCAGAACGGCATGTCCGCGCCGTTCGGCAGGATGTCCACCGGTTGGCGGAGCGCCGTCGACGCCTGATCGGCCACGGTGGAGCTCACCGCGGTCCAGCGGATCTGTGCCTCGGTTCCGCGAGCCACGAGACGGGCGAGGCGCAACAGATGTCGCTTGTATCGCAGCACGGAGTGGAACGTGACGACCACCGGCAGTCCCATGCGGCGCGCGACCGCCGCCGCGGTATAGCCGAGCGGCGACACCACGCTCGCGTGGCAGTGCACGATGTCATACCCGCGCCGCAGCTCGCGGTCGACGGCTCGCGGCAACCGCGGCGAGACCGCGACCCCGACGCCCGGAAGCGTGAGCACGTCGAGCCGCCGCACCGCGAACCCGCCGCTGCCAGGATCGCCGGGCGTCGTCGTCAGCACGTCGACGCTGTGACCACGCTCGCTGAGGCGAACGGCCAGCTGCTGCAGCTGCGACTCGATGCCGCCGACACGCGGGGCGAACCAGTCCGTCGCGAGCGCGATTCTCACGGAGATCGCTGGAGCGGCCGCTCGTAGATGCGCCAGCGGCGGTACACGTAGCCGCCGAACGACTCGATCGGCTGTCGCATCGCCCGATTGTCCTCCAGGACCCACGACGCTTCGCCGCCCGGAAAGCCAACGGCGAGTGCGCGCCGAGACGCTTCGTGCATGAAGAGGGGCAGCAGGCTGCGGGTCCGGAATTCCTTCTTGATGCCGAGGGCGATTACGCGTCCTGTGCGCAGCCGGGATTTGCCGAACAGGATCCGGAACAGCCCCGTCGGCAGCAGGCGGCCGTTCCGGATGTGCTTGAACACGAGATTGAAATCCGGCATGCCCAGCATGAACCCGGCGGGCGCACCCCCGATCTCCGCCACGAACGCGAGCTGCGGCAGGAGCAGCGGCTGCAGCGACTTCGCCATGTGCAAAAACTCGTCGCGCGCCATCGGCACGAAACCCCAATTGTCTTCCCACGCGGCGTTGTAGATCTCCCACACCAGCTCCACTTCCTTCCAGAACCGTTTCGGCTCCAGATCCCGGAAGCTGAGGTTCGACTTCTCGGCGGCTCGCCGCGCCAGCGCCGCGAATCGTTCCGGCGGTCGTCGTGCGGGATCGCCGTACGGCAACCAGTACCCGAGGAGATCCTTCACGGGCACGAGACCCGCGCCGCGCACGAGCGATTCGTAGTACGGAGGATTCCAGGACGTGAGAAACTGTGGATGTTGGTCGAAGCCGTCGACGAGCAGCCCGCAGTCCTGATTGGTGGACGGGTTCATCGGCCCGCGGATTGTCGCGAGCCCCCGCGCGCGCAGCCAAGCCTCTGCCGCGGAAAACAGGCCATGCGCCGCCTCCGGGTCATCGACGCACTCGAAGAAGCCGAAGAATCCCGTGCGGTCGGCGTGAAAGGCGTTGTGCGCCCGATTCTCGATCGCGGCAATGCGGCCCACCGGCTTGCCGTCGCGCCGGGCGATGAAGAGCGCGCGATCGGCCTCGCGGTAGAACGGATTGCTCTTGGTGTCGAGCAGGTCGCGCGTCATCATTCGCAGCGGCGGTACCCACTGCGGGTGATTCACGGCGGCAGGAATCTTCCAGGACACATCTATAAAGGCAGAGAGCTCTCGCCCGCGCTCGACCGGATCGATGGAAAGCGACATCAGCGCAATATGGGCGGATGCGCTGCTGATCGTGTATCTGGCGTGCACCGCGGTGCTGCTGCTGGTCGGGCGCGATCGCGTATCGGCCGCGGCGATCGCGCTGCACCTCGCCGTGCTTTGCGCTATCGCAACGGTTGCCTTCGCGCCCGTGGTTCCGCGCTGGCTGCGACGCTGGGCACCGCTGCTCGCGTTGCTGTTCCTGTATACGGAGCTGCCGGTGCTGCTGCGCGCGGCGGGACAGGTTCACCTGTTCGATGCCGTCATCATGCGATGGGAGCAGGCGCTGTTCGGCACGCAGCCGGCGGCGGCGTGGGCGCAGGCCTGGCCATCGCGCGTCTTCAGCGAGACACTCCACGGCGCCTATCTGAGCTACTATGGCATCATCGTCGTGATTCCCGCGCTGCTGTACCGCAGCGGACGGCTTCGCGACTTCGACGAAGCGGTCTTCGTTCTGATGCTGACGTTCGTGGCGTGTTTCACATGGTATCTGTTCTTTCCGGTCGCGGGCCCGCGCTATTTCTCGCAGGCGCGCATCGCGTCCGGCGGCATCGTCCGCGGCACCGTGCTGATGATCCTCGAGGCCCGGTCGTCGCGCGGAACGGCATTCCCTTCCTCACACGTCGCTGTCGCCACCACCCAGAGCGTGCTCGCCGTCCGGTACTTCGGCCGGCGGGGATTGCTGCTCGCCGGGTTGACCGTCGGACTGGCGGGCGGCGCGGTGTACGGCGGCTTTCACTACGCGATCGACGCGCTCGTCGGTGCGGCGCTGGGCCTTGCGATCGCGCTCGGGGCGCTGCGCGTCATGCGAACGCGATAGCGCCGACGTATTGCGGGTCCTCGCCTTCGCGCGTGAGGGATGAGAGGAGATCGTCGAGCGGCAGGGCCTCGACATCCTGCACGGGAGCCGTGGACGCACCGACGATTCCAACACCAAGCGCCTTGAGCCGCGCCTCCTTGAGACTCCACACGCGCAGAAACGCGTCCGACGCATCGATGCCCAGCGCACGCAGGCGATTGAAGTCGCTGCGCTCCTGACCCGTGAGCCAGCGCGCTTCGAGCGCCGCCACCCGCGGAACACGCCTGCGACGCTCCACGTCCACTCCCACCGGACCGGCGGCGCTCACGGCGAGCAGCACCAGGTCCCCGGAATGCGTGATGTTGAAGTGCAGGCTGTCGTCGAGCACCGGCTTGCCCGCGCTGGTGCGACTGAGGACGATGTCCGCGGGGGCCCGGTGCAACCGCTCCGCGAGCACCGAGCGCACGAGCGCACGCGTGACGACGTAGCGGACGGCGGCCTCCGCGCTGCGATACCCGTGCATGTGATCGCGCTCGTCGCGCGAGAGCAGCGCATCGGTGAGCGCGGGAACGTCCTCGACGTGCTCGGCACACCAGGCAAACCACACGTCGGCGCTCGCGCGTCCCCCTCCCGTTTCTGCGCTCCCGAGACAGGCTCCCACGCGAGACTGGTTCACGCTGAGGCAGGCCGGTCGGCTACCGATGCGCCGTCGCGAGTGAAGCGACGGTGCTCACCGCGTGCCGGATCTGATCCGCGGAATGGCCGCTCGACACGAAGAAACGCAGGCGCGCCCCCGACTCGCTCACGGCAGGCGCCACCATGGGCTGCACATTGATCCCGTGGTGCAGGAGCTGCTGCGACAGCCGCACCGCGTGCAGGGAGTCGCCCGTGATCACCGGAATGATCGGTGTGCCGGCGCTCGACCCGGTGTTCAGGTCGTGTTCGCGCGCGAGCCGCAGGAACAGCGCGGAATTCTCGTGCAGTCGCCGGACACGGTCCGGCTCGCGCCGGAGGATGCGCAACGCCGCGAGTGCGGCCGCGGCGTTCGGTGGCGCCATTCCCACGCTGAAAACGAATCCGGGCGCCGTGTACTTCAGGTACTCGATGATCTCATGCCGGGCGCCGATATAGCCGCCGACGCTCGCCAACGACTTCGAGAGGGTGCCCATCCACAGGTCGACCGATCGCGGCGAAACGCCGGCGTGTTCGGCAAGCCCCCGTCCGGTCTCGCCCAGGACACCGATAGAGTGCGCCTCATCCACCATCAGCCAGGCTTCGTGCCGCTTCTTGACGTCGACGAAGCGCGCGAGATCCGGGATGTCGCCATCGGCGCTGTACACGCCTTCGATCACGACCAGCGCGCGCCGGTAGCGGCTGCGGACGTTTGCCAGCAGCCGGTCGAGCGCGCCGACGTCGTTGTGCGGGAAGGTCAGACGATGCGCGCCCGAGAACAGCGCGCCCTGCATCGCACTGTTGTGCAGCAGCTCGTCACACAGCACCACGTCCCCTGCGCCGAGCAGATGCGAGATCGTGGACACGTTCGTCGTCACCCCGCCGATATACAGGATGCAGTCCTCCACGCCGATGAAGCTGGCGAGCTCCTGCTCCAGCTCCTGGTGGATCGGCCGCTCGCCGGAGACCAGACGGCTGGCGGACACCGACGTGCCGTACCGCTGCACGGCATCGATCACGGCGGCATTCACGCGTGGATCGCCGCTCAGCGCGAGGTAGTTGTAGTTGGCGAAATTCGCCGCCTCACGTCCGTCCACGAGCGCAGTGCTGCCCGTGCCTCCCTCCTGGACGCGAAAGTACGGATTCTCGAGCCCGTGTCGCTCGAGCTCCTCCATTCGCGCCTGCAGGAGCCGATACTCGGGAAACTCCGAGGCCGGCAGCGGCGATACCTGACGTTCCTCGATCGTCCGGTCGCCGGCGCCGGGATCCGGCGCCAGCTGGAGCGAGCGGCCGCCGCCCGCATCGAGCGCGCGGGACAGCGAGCGAATGGAGGTCTCCCGCCACAACAGCGAGACGTCCACGCGATGGCCCAGGACGCGTTCGAGCTCAGTCACCAGACGGACCGCCGCAACCGAGTCGAGCCCATAGTCCTTCACCGACGCCGTGGGATCCACGGACGCCGCGTCGATCTGCAGCTCCTCCGCGACCCACCGGCGCAGCCACGCCTCGAGCGGCGTGCTGCTGTCGCCGGAGCGGTCCGCCACAACCGACAGCTCGTCGATGGTCTCGTCGGAGCGTGCCACGACCTCGAGCGTACCGGCGGCGAGCATGGCGCGCGTCGCGCGGCGCTGCACCTTGCCGCTCGACGTGCGCGGGATCGCGTTCTGCCGCACGAGCACGACGACATCGGGGAGCACCCCCTCGCGCTCGGCGAGCGCGCGGCGCACCGCCGAGAAGACGGCCTCGTGTTCGGTATCGCGATGATGCCGGGTCACCTCGAGCGCCACGATCAGCCGCTCCTGCGCGTCGTCGGCCAGCGCGAAGGCGGCGCTATGGCCAGGGCGCAGGCTTGGATGGCTCTGCTCCGCCGCGAGCTCGATATCCTGCGGGTAATAGTTACGTCCGTTCAGGATGATGAGGTCCTTGAGGCGTCCCGTCACGAAGAGCTGGCCGTCGTCCAGGAAACCCAGGTCACCGGTGCGGAGATGGCGGTCGTCGCCTTCGTCGGCGATCACGGCGTCGAAAGTCGCCGCGGATTCCGCGTCGTTGCTCTCGCCCCAGTAGCGACGGGCGACGCTGTCGCCGCTCACCCAGATCTCTCCGACGCGGCGGTCGTCCAGCGACGCCCGCGTGTCGGGATCGACGATGCGAACGTTTTGCGCCGGTGCCGGCGCGCCCGACGAGACCAGGCGGAGTCGATCACCCGCGGTGGCTGGCACCGCGCGTTTGTGCTCCAGCGCCGCGCGAGAGACATCCAGTGTGTACGGGCCGTGGCGCCACGGGCCGCCCGAGACGAACAGCGTGGCCTCGGCGAGTCCGTAACACGGGAAGAACGCCTCGCGACGGAACCCGGCGTCCGCGAACGCACGGGCAAAACGATCGATCGTGTCGGCCCTGATCGGCTCCGCGCCGTCGAAGACGGTGTGCCAGGCGGAGAGGTCGAGACCGCGCATCTCCTCCGGCGTGATCCGCTCGACGCACAGGTCGAACGCGAAGTTCGGCGCGGCGCTGGTCGTCGCGCGATACGTCGACATCGCCTCGAGCCAGCTGAGTGGGCGCTGGAGGAACGTCGCAGAGGACATGAGGACGGCGCCGCGACCGACGTAGCACGGCTGCAGAATGCCGCCGATGAGCCCCATGTCATGGAACGGCGGGAGCCAGAAGACGCCGACGTCGTCCGATCCGTGCTGCACGTTGAACGCGGCGCGGATGAGTGAGAGGTTGTGCAGCAGGTTGCGATGCGTCAGCATCACGCCCTTGGGCGACGCCGTCGACCCCGAGGTGTACTGCAGCATCGCCACATCGTCCGCCCGCGCACCCGCACCGGCCGGGAGATCCCCTGCATCGCCGTGTGCGTCGTCAGCGCGGATCCAGCGCAGCGCCCCGAGTCGCTCGTCGCCGCCACGCCACTGATCCAGCTTCGACAGCAGCGCCGCCGTCGTGAGTGCAACCGTTGGCTCGCAATCCCGCGCGATGCCGGGAATGCGCGGATCGGGACGCCGCGGATTGGGGGGATATGCGGGCACGGCGATCACACGCGCGTACAGACATCCGAAATACGCGGCCACGTAGTCCAGGCCCGGCGGGATCAGCAGGAGTGCGCGATCGCCGGCGCTGGCTGTTTCGAGGATGCGCACCGCGAGGGATCGCGCCCGGCGATCGAGCTCGCGATAGGAAATGCGCAGTTCCGGCTTCCCGTCCCCGGGGAGAAAACGATAGACGACGCGTTCTCCGCTCGACTCGGCGCGATACCGCAGCAGCGCAACGAGGGTATCGCACCCCGCGGCGCGCGCGTCGTCGTCTCCGGCGCGGGATGGTGCTGATGCGGTGTCGAGTCTGGGCATCGGAATCAGGCGACCGTGACGAACCTCGAACGCGAGCCGGGCAGCCAGCCGTGCTCGAGGTACCAAAGGTAGGTATCGCGCACGGCGTCTGGGAGTGAACGCGTCTCGCGGAAGCGAAGCTCGGTACGCGCGCGCACAGCGGAGCACACCCAGTACCGTTGTCGTGCCAGTGCCGCCTTGTGCCTGTTGGCCAACGTGACGCGACCGGTCAGCGCACCAACGAAGCCCGCCGCAGACGCGGCGAGTCGAACAACCGTCCGCGGCAGATCGATCTGCCGGACGGGAATTGCCGTTTCGCGAGCGATGTGCTCGCCGAGCTCGCGCCACTGCACCGCCCGAGCGGAAGCAAGAAAGTAGGATCGCAGTACCGCCGCGTCCGTGTTTGCCGCGGCGATCAGGCCAGCGACGACGTCATCCACGTGCAGCACCGACATCCAGTGCGACGCCGTGCCGGGATAGATGAGCGCACCGTGCCTGGCGAGCTGAAACAGCCGGAGGAAATCGCGGTCGTGCGGACCGAGCACGGCGCAGGGTCGCACGATCGTGGTCGGAATCCGATCGCTGAACGATGCGACCACGTGCTCCGCCTGGAGCTTGCTGCGCCCATACGCTTCGACCGGCCGCGCGTCGTCGGTTTCGACGACCGGTCGATCCAGCGAGGTCGCCGGTCCCGCCGCCGCCTGGGACGACACGTACACGAAACGCGGGCGGAGGCGACGCGCGGCCAGCGCGCCAAGCACATGACGGGTCGGTTCGACGTTCGCGCGGATGAAGTCCTGTTCGCGCAGCGCCGTGGTTGCTCCGGCGAGGTGATACACGACCTGTACATCATCGAACGCGCGACTCGACTGCAGCGATGCCGGCGCTTCGAAATCGACGACGAAGCGGACCGCACCCGCGGGGAGCGCGCGCTGCGCGCCATGCGGCCGGACGAGGCAGCGAACTTCGTGGCCGTCGCTGAGCAGGCGTCGAACGAGGTTCTGACCGATGAAGCCGCTGCCGCCGGTCACGACGGCGATCATGACGCGCTGGCGCCGTCCCGTTCTACGATGACACCGGCGCGCCGGAGCCGGCCGGCCAGACGCTCGCCGACACGCGCGCGCAGTACGAGTTGCTCACCGACGGTGTGTTGCTCCAACACTTCGCCGTACTCGTGGATCTCGGCCAGCAGCTTTCCGTCGGAGGGCGAGAGATGGATTTCTGCGAGCGGCCGGCGCACTCTCATGCGCGCGAGCAGGGCGCGCTTCAGCGGATCCATCCCGTGCTCGCTGACGGTGGAGACGAACACCGCCTCCTGACCGTCCGACGCCACCCGCTCCTGCAGCGCCAGCAGCACGGCTTCGTCGAGCAGGTCCGTCTTGTTGAACACCAGCAGGGCTTCCTTGTCCTGCATCTCGAGGTCGCCGAGCACCTCTTCCACCACTTCGCGCTGCTCCTCCCATGATCCGTGGCTGGCATCGATCACGTGCAGCAGCACGTCTGCTTCCCCGGCCTCCTCGAGCGTCGCGCGGAACGAAGCGACGAGGTGATGCGGGAGCTTGCGGATGAAGCCGACGGTGTCCGTGAGCAGCACCTTCATGTTCTCGCCGAGCGGCACCTCGCGCGTCAGCGGATCCAGCGTGGCGAAGAGCCGGTCCTCCACGAACACATCCTGCGCGCCGGAGAGCGCGCGCAGAATCGACGACTTGCCGGCATTGGTGTAGCCGACGAGCGACGCGCGGAACTCGCTGCGGCGTGACTTGCGCTGCACCGCCCGTCCCTTCTGAAACTCGCGCAACTTGTCGCGCAGGGTCTTGATACGGTGGCTGATGAGCCGGCGGTCGGTCTCGAGCTGTGTTTCGCCGGGCCCTCTCACGCCGATGCCGCCGCGGAATTTCTCCAGGTGCGTCCACATGCGGGTCAGCCGCGGCAGCATGTACTCGAGCTGTGCGAGCTCCACCTGCATCTTGGCCTCGGCGCTCCGCGCGCGTGTGGCGAAGATGTCGAGGATCAGCTCGGCGCGATCGACGACGCGCTGGCCAATGGCGTCCTCGATGTTCTTGGACTGCGTCGGCGACAGCTCGTCGTCGAAGACCACCACGGTGGCGTTGGTTTCGATCACCTTCTTCCGCAGCTCGTCGATCTTGCCAGCGCCGAGGTACGTCGCGGCGTTCGGCCTGTCGAGCTGCTGCGTGACCTCGCCCACGATGACGGCGCCGGCCGTGTCTGCGAGGCGCTCGAGCTCCTCCAGGTGTTCGCGGAGATTCGCTCGGGCGCGCCCGCGCTTGAGAGGCGCTCCGACCAGAAGCGCCTTCTCAACGGGCTGCTTGATATGAATCGGATCTCTGGAGATCGTGTCTCTCCTAGCGAGCCATCGTGTTGAATTGTCCGGTGGTGGAAT